>OFEH01000022.1_pt1 | contig 58700 bp, 65 predicted proteins | sample 1521031 | NCBI WGS metagenome assembly OFEH01 (sample SAMN05518350, study PRJEB24110) | hypersaline lake metagenome | isolation source: Grendel Spring, Yellowstone National Park, Wyoming, USA | place: USA:Grendel Spring, Yellowstone National Park, Wyoming, USA | collected 2011-11-16
CCCACAGCACATTGTATGCCATAATAAGAGTTTAATTTAAAATTATTTAAAAACCACTAACTTTTTCCTTTTAAATTGAGGATTCCGCGATGAGGATGCTCCGCGATTTCCTACTCGGGATTCTAATATTCATTACAGGCATCCTCATCTTCTTCCTGCTCTACCCCCTGGCGCGGCATGTGGGTAGTGGTTTTGTTGCGTTGTTGGTTCTCCTCGTGCCGTTAATCTTCGGCATTGCTGGTTTGGGGTGGTACCTTGGTGAGTGGTTCGGTGTTGGTTCGGCGATTAGGGAGTTAATGTTTAGGTTCAGGGTTTGGCTTCTTTGGCGCTTACTCTATGGTGATAGGGAGTTCCTGATGGATCTAGTGTTCATAGAGTACGTACTAGGCGAGGTTTACCGCCTACCCCATGAATTGTTAATAAACGGCAACGAAGTCACAATAAGGATAAACGCACCAATAAACAAGGACCTAGCCATAAGACTCATGAACCAAATAAACACAAACCTAAATAAACTAACAATAACAAAAATAGAGACAGGATAAGTAACCTCTGTCTCATCGTTAGGTTGTAGACTCAACTCGAGATGCTCATAAGTCATGGACATATGTAGGGAGAGGTAACCGGAAGTGTTGAGTATTGATGAGAGAAAAGTTATCTGTTGGTTATATAAGTAAATAAATAATAAAACTAATTAATTATAGAAAAGCATTAAATAGTTTGTAAGGTCAGTAGCGGTAATGTCAGTATCGGGTGAGGCACTTAAGGTGATAATGAGGAATTACCCAACGGGTGTTACCATAGTTACCACGGTCTACAACAATGAGTATTATGGACTCACGGTCAACTCCTTCACATCATTATCCCTAGACCCACCCCTTGTGCTTATTGCAATAGATAAAAGGCTCACGAGTCACGAAGCCATTGATAAGTCGGGTGTTTATGCTGTTAATATATTACCAAGCGATATGAAGGATTTAGCCGTTAAATTCGCCACAGCGCCCAGGGAGGAGAGGTTTAAGGGGTTGAAAATTAGGGCTGCAAAGACAGGCTCGCCGATAATCGATGGTGTGATTGCCTACTTAGATTGCAGGGTTGTTGCGAAATACCCAGGTGGTGATCACACAATATTTATTGGTGAGGTTGTTGATGGGCAGGTCATAAGTAATAAGCCACCCCTCGTGTATTATAACAGGGGTTATTACTCAATGTCGCAGATTACGCCAATCTAATGATAAAGATCGGCTAAAATCATTTAAGTACTGCCCTAGATTATTCTGTGGTGATGATGGGTATCAAAACGGATTGGTGAAGACCTCACGACGAGCTGAACCTACATGTTTTGGAATTCATGGAATAGGTATTGCACGGATGATGCTATGGCCAATGCCTTCCTCATAGTCCCACTCACCTTAACTGTAACGAGTGCCGTGCCATTACTCCTACCAACAATAACAATCGCAGACCTTAAGTACTTAACCAGGGGGTTAGGCACGCCTACTATCACCCGACCAATCTCGTACTTCTTAACGACCCTTAACTCAACACCAATGGCATCCTTACCCGCCAACAACCTAAACCAATTATTCAACTCCGCCAATACATAGTCAACACGATCACTGGGATACACGTCGAGTATCACGTACCTCATGTGCAAACACCCCTCCTATACATGGCGTTCACTATTAACTCATACGGATTATCACTAATCAGAGGAGCTGCATTAATGCTGGATAGCACATGTATTAACTCAATGATATCCCTGGGATTCCTAATGTCGGTCACGTTATTTATTCCCTGTGAAATAACAATCATAAGTTCATCAACCGTCGTGTACTCGTTGATGAGGTCCCTTAGGAATGCAAGGCCTTGTTCGCCATGGTTAATTATGGGATTTATCACTATCTCTAGGGCTTTACCTTCCCTGGCCATTGCACGGGCTTGGGGTTTTGTTGGTAAGGTATTCTTATTTATATCATTTATTGTTATTAGGTCGATCCTCTCATCACTTATGAACTTATTAAGGACGAACCTACTCCAGGGTATCACCGAAACTATATCGAAGTTTTTAACCATCCTCAACTTCCAGGTGCTGTTCTGCGTGATGACTAACTTCCTGAAGGTCGGTATTTCTTCGATATCGTTGTTTCCCACAGTCAATGCCGCCAACCCATAACCAAGCCTTTTGAGTAGATTGATAACTGGTCTGTCCGTGGTGCCGAGATGTAATTCCGCAAACATTCAGCGCTATTTGCAGACCTCATTAATAAATTGCATAACGTCGCCGCCAACCTTAACCTTAATTCTAACCACATCATCACCATCGCTCAATACTACATGTCCTTGCACGAATTCCTGCTTATCGAGCCTTATGAATATGTTACCTCCAGAATCTACCCTGGCACTTATCGTCTCCATTAATTGATTTCTATTGGTCATTGATGAGCATAACCTGGTTATTATCTTCATGGCCAATTCTTCATCCTTAATCACAGACGATACTTTGTATATTGGGTTACCGTAGTGTCCATAGAGTACCTCAATTATTATTGGTGCATTGGTGGTTAGTAAATCAATTAATGAGTTAATCACCTTATCCACACTCTCTGTTGCATGGATGTAAACCTCAACCTCTAATTGCGTTGGTATTGATCCCATACATTAATCATGATTTTACGAGGATTGTTGGGATTGAGTTGATTGAGTAGCCTTCCTCAATCTCTCAATCAATTTCCTCTGCCTCTCCCTCAACCTTCTCCTCCTACGACCCTCCCTATCCTCCTTACCAACGAGCCATGAGAATTCAGGGTCACTCCTTATTGCTGGATGATTTGGATCAACGAGTATTACTTCGTACCAGACGTACGTGCCATCCTCACCAACCCAGTAAGAGCCTAAAACCTCCATGTTTGGGTACTTCCTAGCCGCCCTCTCCTCCGCAATCAATTGTAGGCTCTTGCTCGTGGTTATGCCATAAACACCCATCCTCTTTGGTCTCCTGCCACTTCTCGGTCTCCTTCTATTGAAGGGACCCCTCCTTAGCCTAACCCTAACAACAATTATTCCCTGCTTGGCCTTATAGCCATACTGCCTAGCCTTATTTATTCTAGTGGGCTTCTCAACCCTAACTATTGACGGCTCTCTACGCCACCTAATCAACCGCTGCTTCATCACAACATCCCAAATCCAACCATTCCTAGCTCCACTCCACGCCTCAGCCAGGTAGTGATAAAGTCCTTTTGCCATCAGGACCCAATCCGCTTAGGGTTTTTAAGGATAACGAACCCCTGATATACTCCCCACCCTATTAAATAGGCCCGAGCTCTCGAGTTCATCGCATTCATCAACCTAGCGCATTCTCACAGGTATTCCTTAAGTCAAAGGCTAGGTCCCTGAGTATGGAGCTCATTAGTCCCTTCTCCCTAAGCGACTCCTCTCTGAGGGCTATTGATAATAAGGTCCTTGAGTCCATATCCTGGTACGTATTGACTATTCGGGATAACTCATTGAGTAAATTGCTAAGCTTTACGAGTAGGTAGTCCCCAACCACTACAAGCTCATTCCTATACCCATAAAAATTCCCAATCATTCGCCTACCTACCTCCGTTACCCTCAAAACCAACCTACCATTCAATGTCGCCAGTTCGAGGAGACCCTCATTAATTAGCGAACTTACGTCATTAATCAATGCCTGGCTAATTATAGGTGGTATCTCATATGTGTACCTAATTATGTGGGAGGATAGGTACGTAATCAAGCTTAAGCGGTATAATTGAAGCGTGGAATTTCTCGAGTGCCAAACAATGAATAGTATCGCGTATTTATTTGGAAACACCATAAACCTCTTACGTCCAATCTCAACCTCGGGTAGCCTCATCACCCATTAGGAACCAGGTTGTGAATATTAAACTTAAGGCGTAGGTTAAGGCCACGGTAGTCCTCATGGGATGGCCCGTGGATGGCCCAAGCCTTATCTCGTACTTAGCCTCCTTTCGGAGGTTAAGGCTCACGTCATCATATTCATTGCCGAGTATTAACCCAATCCTTAAATTCCTCCTGAACGCATCCCTACTCACCTCAATGAGCCTTCTCTCGTTATCCTTAGCATGCATTGATAAGACTACGGGTACATCAATCCCAACTAACGCGTCCTCAGGCTTTACAACCTTCACGTTAGGCAGTGAACCCAGTCGTAATGCCCTATATGCTCTATCAATTAGGCGTTGATCGGTTATTAGTCTTAATTCCACACCAAGGGCGTGGCTTAATTGTAACAGGTCCATTGTCTCGTAAACGGTCTTGGGACCTTCAACAATACCAATAATCTGCCTAACCCAATCGGTGGGTATTGATTCCCTCCTCTTGCTGAATAATTCCCTCATTGAATGCGCAACTATGAATGAGTCATCCCTAACCTCAACGTATATGTAGTAATCGGGATCCTCTAAATCAGCGGTCGCAAACTGTGCCAAGTACTTACCCAGCACCTTAGCTAGTTCAATGCTCGTCATTGGGTAGCTCTTGTCCATCCTCCTCACAATCACCTTAAAGGTGCCACCATGAATAAGGCCTGTGAGGATTCCCTTAGCAACCTCCATTAACTTATCAAGGTCTCTCTCAATCACATGATCTATTATTGATATATGCGCGATATACTCGATCTCCCTGAGCCTAACTAAAGTATCCTCAGGGCAGTTGGAAATGTTTATTATGGCCTTATTACGACCCCACTCCTCAACCAATCCGCAATTCAACCTGGCAAGTAGGTCGTATGGATTAATGCTCCTGGCGTAAGGCTCAAACGTCACCAAAACCTTCATCTACAATAAGCCCAAGTGGGCGAGCCAAAATACTTTTACCCAACATAAGAATACGGAACCATAACCATGCTTAGGAGTGTTAAGGTACATCATTATTGAGTTTATGTGTTATTTTACGTCATTACCTGAAACAACGCTTAAAATCACCTTATTAATTTGAGGTCTTGATCGCATGAATGGTTAGAATTAAGGCATTAGTATTGACGTATAGGGATTACGATCTCGATACATTGGCTAAAGCATATTTATTAGATAATGAGTTGAAAGACCTATACGGACACTATGACTCATTAATCGCATTACAGACATGCAACAGAATCGAGTTCTACCTCGATGGAGGTGAAAATGAGGATCATTTAATCAGTATGCTCAGGAATAGGGCTGGTGTGGAACCGAGGGTTTTATTCGACTTAGACGCAGTCAAGCACTTATTACTTGTGACAACTGGTTTAGACTCCATGTTCTTTGGCGAAAGAGAAATACTATCCCAAGTCAAGAAAGCCTACGCTATGGGTAAGCGATCGGAGAGATTGAGGATACTATTCGAATCAGCGATTAGGTTTGGTGAGAACTTTAGACGTAAGTATAACTTATCGGAGATATCATTTATAAAATTCCTGTCGAATTTTATAATGAATAACGTAGATTCCGAAGATAAGCTGTTGGTCATTGGTGGTGGTGAAGTTGCCAGGGGCGTGGTTAGAGAATTATTAAGAAATGGATACTCTAACATAGTGGTGGCTAATAGAACATTGGATAGGTTAAAGTATGAATTTGGAAATTCCGTGAAGGTGGTAAACCTTGAATCATTGAAAAACGAAGTAGCCACCAATAAGTACGATGTTTGGTTAGCCGCAATATCAGTGAAGCAACCAATCATTAGCGTCAAAGATTCCAGGGAGATCCCTGACTTAATAATCGATGTTTCAACGCCAAGTGCTGTGGATGTTGATGGAACCCCTGTGAGAATCATAAGGCTTGAGGACTTGAGGGAGCCCTATCTCAAGTATGTTAACGGTAAAAGTAGTATCCTCAAGGAATTCGGCGAGGTTGATAAGGAAGCTGAGAGAATAATGAGGTTGATAATACGTAGGGACGCCGATGATGTAATTAGGGATATCACGAGGTTCACTGAAAACATAAGAGAGGAGGAGGTTAGGGAGGCAATCAATGCGCTTAATAATGGTGCCGATCCCAAGGTGGTTGTGGAGGCCATGAGTAGGTCCTTGGTTAAGAAGATCATGCATAATTACCTTGAGAACATTCGTGCACTAACTGAGAAAGGGGACTTAGACGAGATAAGGAGGTTAAGGGACCTATTCATAATGGCACACGATAATTCATGATATTAATCCTTTATTTTAAATGCTAAACCGTAACGTCTTAATTAACTTTATTTAAAACCATGGCTTTCATGGAATCCTCTATTTGCCTAAGGGTTTCGTTTATTATAGAATCCTCATGGGCAGCGCTCGTAAATATAGCTTCGAACTGGCTTGGGGCTATGAAAACCCCACGTTTAAGCAATTCCTCATGTAGGTTTAGGTATATCTTCGCATTTGATCTGCTCGCTGTTTCGTGATCAATAACCTCACCCTTCGTGAAGAATACCTGAAGCATTGTTGGCACCCAATTAATGGTGTGGTCTATACCATACCTACCTAACACGTCATCAAGCCCTTCAGCCAATTTACGTGAGGCGTTTATGGCTATTTCATACGCATTCGTGGTTTCGAGAACCTCTATGGTGGCTAATCCGGCAATCATTGATATTGGGTGCCCATTAAAGGTGCCTGCGTTAAATACGGGTCCCCTAGGCGATAATTTACTCATAATCTCCTCACGCGCACCAACAGCACCCACCGGAAAACCACCCCCGATTATCTTACCCAGCGTGGTTATGTCCGCCTTAACCCCATAATACCTTTGCGCACCACCGAGCCCAAGCCTATAGCCGGTAACTACCTCATCAAATATTAGCAATGAACCGAACCTATCAGCAACCTCCCTAAGACCCTTCAAAAAATCGTTTCTGGGTGGTATTACTCCGTAATTAGCCATAATAGGTTCGACTATTATAGCCGCGACATCGTTTCCCTCCTCCCTCATTATTTTCTCTACACTATCGAGATCATTGTACCTGGCAACGAGTGTCAACTTAGCCACATCCTCAGGAACACCAGCTGATGATGGTGAACCAAAATGCGCAGCAGCACTTCCTGCCTTAACGAGGACCGAGTCAACGGCACCGTGATAACAACCCTCGAACTTCAGTATCTTCCTACGCCCTGTGTATCCACGGGCAAGCCTTATGGCTGTGGCCACAGCCTCACCACCACTATTCACGAACCTCACCATCTCAATACTTGGGAAGTGATTTACGATCTTCTTAGCAAGCGTGATCTCAAGCTCCGTAGGTGCTCCATAGAGCCAGCCCTTACTCACGTACTCAACAATCCTCCTAGTGACAGCCTCCGGTGCGTGGCCTAGTATTAGCGGTCCATAACCAAGCACATAATCTATCAATCTATTACCATCAACCGTTATTAAGTATGGACCCTTACCCTCCCTCACAAAGAATGGGTATGGCCTAATTGCAGCCCTGACCGGGCTATTAACACCACCAACAAGCACCCTCTGTGCTTCCTCGAATAATCTCTTCGACTCACTCATTATGGGAATAACCAGTCACGCCCATTAAATTTTACCCAACCATGCTTCACAGTGGGTCATGCATTTAAACCTAGCTATACATGCAACGTGATGATTGAGAGGACACTCGTTATAATAAAACCCGATGCAGTTAAAAAGGGATTGATTGGGGAGATAATAAGTAGGTTTGAGAGGGCTGGGCTTAGGATTGTGGCGATGAAAATGTTGAGACTAACTAAGGAGGAGGCTGCCAAGTTCTATCCGAGTGATGAGGGTTGGTTAAGGTCCGTTGGTAGTAAATCGTTAAAGTCATACTCAGAGATCGGCAAGGATCCAAGGGAGGATTTGGGTACGGACGACCCTGTCGAGATTGGCAAGATAATTAGGGGTTGGCTTGCGGATTACCTATCAATGGGCCCAATAGTTGCCATGGTTATTGAGGGTAATAGGGCTGTTGAGGTTGTTAGGAAGATTGTTGGTTCAACGACACCATACTCATCACCACCAGGCACCATTAGAGGCGACTTCTCGGTAGATAGCCCAGACCTGGCAAACCTTGAGAAGAGGGCTCTATTCAACCTGGTGCACGCTAGTGATAGCCCCAAGGAGGCTGAAAGGGAGATTAGGTTCTTCTTCCGTGAGAATGAGTTCGTTGACTACACGTGACTGTTAAATTATCTATAAACTCCTTATCTGTATTACAGATTTTATATCATCATGACCCCAGTAGTAGGCGTACTCATACTCATCAAGTGGGACCTCCTTCGTTATCAACTTCCTAACCCAACCGCCAAACTCAAACTTAGCCTTAACCAGGTCGGCAACGCCGTCCTGGAATGACCCTATGCTGGCGTTTGTGGCTCCGATTATCAGCTTATTCCTCCTCCAATCGTCTAATAATGGTGCCATATTAACAACCTTGCTGTCTAGGTAAATACCAAGGAGTACGGCAACACCGTCAGCACTAAGATGCCTCAAGGCTTCATATGCCGCGGATGAGGATCCCGTTGCCTCAATGACTATGTCAAACTCATCACTTAGCTGATCAACATTTACGTTAACGTACTTAGCGCCGATCTCTTTAGCCAGCTTAGCCTTGGGGCTGTCGTACGGCCTTGTTGCTGTTATTGTTACGTCCGTAAAGCCCCTAAGTCTCATAACCATAAGTGCGAGCATTCCTATTGGTCCAGCGCCCATTATAAGCACCTTTCTTGGGCTCCAAGAACTGAACCTAGCCTTACCAAGCTCCAGCGCCAACTTGATGCCCTTCTCCACGATAGATAGGGGCTCTGTGAGAACTGCGACGTCTACAATCTCCTTAGGCACCTTGACTAAAAACCTTGCATCACTCACCGCATACTCTGCGGCGAAGCCATGTAGGTACCAAATACCGTGCTCCGCGTAGGTACCTCTTGGACAGTAGTCAAGCTCTGTGATCGGTAACGTACACGTTGTTGGCCTCCTCACTGTGGGTACTACGATGTCGCCCACCGATACGTTGTCGACACCATCCCCGAGCTCAGCCACCGACGCCACAGCCTCATGACCAAGGATCAGGTATTCGCTACCTTCGGGTGCCTTACCGTACTTTCCTTCGATGATTTCCTTATCAGTACCGCAAATACCAACCCTGATGGGTCTAAGGAGTGCCTGGCCTTTACCGGGGCTTGGTTTTGGTACGTCCCTTAGTCTCAGGGATTCAGGTACTCCGGGTATTACTGTAATGGCCCTCATAAAAATGAATTATTTCTAGGGTGTATTTAAGTATAGGGTTGATTTTATGGTCCCTTCATTAGGACTATTTCCTCATCGCCATCCTTCAATATCTTCTTCACCGCCTCGTAGACTTCATCGACGAATATCGGCCTACCGGTCACCTTAACCACTCTATGCCTTATTTCAATCCCAGTCCTCTCCCTAATTACACTGGCCGCCTGTGATTCATAGTTCGACTCAACATCAATTATTAACTGACCCCTACCTAGGACCCTCCTCACGAACTCTGTTGGGAATGGTATAAACATCCTTAACTGTAGGAAGTTGACTTTGTAGCCCTCGTTGTTTAGTACGTTCATGGCATCAATTATTGCACCCTTTGTTGATCCCCAACCAACTATTGTTACATCCGCATCCTCTGGACCATAGAGCCTAGCCTTGTCCTCCAGCGGTATCTCCTTATCCGCAAGCTCCAGCTTCTTCATCCTCTTCTCATACATCTCTGTCCTGGTTACTGGGTCCTCCGTTATGTGGCCGTACTCATCGTGCTCATCCCCTGTCAACCAGAATATTGGGCCGAGCCCTGGTATTGACCTTGGTGACACACCGTCCTTCGTAATCCTAAACCTTCTGTAATTATTTTCGTCCTTTGTAACAATCAATCCCCTATCAATCTTTAATGATTTCTTATCCAAGTCCCATATAACTGTTGAGTAGGAGTTTGCCAAAGCCTTATCGACCAGGTGAAAGACCGGCATTTGATACCTCTCAGCCCAGTTGAGCGCCTTGAATGCATCCTCAATAGCCTCCCTGTGGTCACCGGATGATATCACTATCCTTGGGAATTCGCCATGTCCCATGTGCATCACGAACCTTAGGTCGGATTGGCTATTCCTGGTCGCCATCCCAGTACTAGGTCCAGACCTCTGGTAGTGCGTTATTACCACGGGCACCTCATTCATCCCAGCAAAACCGACACCCTCGACCATGAGGCTTAAGCCCGGCCCCGATGTTGCAGTTGCAGACCTAGCACCAGCTATACCCGCACCTATCGCCATGTTTATTGCTGATATCTCATCCTCAGTCTGCACAACCACAATGCCAGCCTTCTCAAGGGCCTTGGCTTCCTCAGTGACTGGGTCTAGGTCTACCGTGTCGTGCGCCTCTATGAAGAAGGACTCATCGGCAGCTGGCGTTATTGGGTAGTACGTCTGGAATCTTAGCCCACCGAGTATTTTGCCCATGGCCACTGCCTCATTACCGTTAACTATGATAGCCCTAACACCCCTCTTAATTGGTGATAGTGTTATGTTGGTTTTCATGGGTTTCGCGTATTCGTAAACCACCTCAACAATCGCCTTATTATACTCAAGTAACTTACCCCTCCTACCAGTGAACACATCCTCAAGCCCTTTAAACACGTACTCCATTGGTAATCCCATGGCTGCCGTTGAATACGCAGTCATAACAACGTTGGAGTACCTACCGATTAGTGATGGTAAATCAACATCATGAAGCTTCTTCTTAACCTCCTGGAGTAGGTCTGCGTAGTGCATTATCATGACGTTAACACCATTACTCCTCAGATAATCCACGATGCCCTTTACCGTTGGCTCAACACCAGCCCTGCTAAACCACTCCCTAAGCCTATCCTTCAATTCATCCTCCATGTATTGTAGCTGATCAAGCCTTGTGTTGAAGGTTGATGTATCAACAACAACGTAACCACCACGCTTAACGTCCTGGAAGTGGGTGAACACGGTCTCTGCGTCCAGGGCGACCAAAACATCAATGGGGCTCAATAGTCCTCCTCTAGGTTCATCACTAACCCTAACCATGAAGTAGCTATGCCTACCCTTAATGTTTGAGAAGTACTCCCTATCACCAATCACGTAATAACCAGCCCTCGCTACAGCCCTCATGAACACGTTGGCACCGGTATCAATACCACCACCCTGGGGTCCACCTATGACCCACATTAAGTCAACAGGCATTGCACCAAGTCTACCTAGACCTATTTATTAACTCTTCTCCCATTGTAGAAGATAAAGATATGCACCGTAGATAAGACGATGTAATTATTCAATATTAATCATTATAATTCAAAGCTAGACCTAACTAAGTTTTTATAAGCACCTTACCAATCCTGGAACTATTCCTCATAAACTCCAGTGCATCACTAAACCTATCCAATGGGTATGTGGCTGCAATAACGGGCTTAACTAAGCCGCTACCCAATAGCCTAAGTGTCTCGGCTACATCGGATCTATTTGAACGTACATTACCAATAATTGATACATCCTTCATTATTATATAACCAAGCCTAAGTGCGTATGTTTCGTCTGGATTAACATTACCAATAATTATTGCCCTACCACCCATACGAAGGCTTCTCAATGACTCATCAAGCGTTGGCGTACCGACAGCCTCAATAACCACATCGGCACCGACCCCATCCGTTAGGGACTTAACGGCATTGCTGAATTTCGATGCCACGACAACATCATCAGCAAACCGCCTAATGAAGCTCGCCTTATCCTCAGATCTCGTAACCGCGATTACCCGCGCACCCATTGCCTTGGCCAACTGCACGGCATGGATACCAACACCACCACTAGCTCCTGTAACAACAACCGTCTCACCTCTCATAAGCCCAGCCTTTTTTAATCCCTTATATATCATGGCCAGAACGCATGGTGTTAATACAGCCAATTCATCAGGTACGTTATTGGGGACCTTAACTATGGCATTAGCGGATACCCTGGCATACTCGGCAAAGAAACCGTCTAAGTTCTCACCATAACTACCAGCATTAACGCAATACGCGTCTAACCCACGTAGACAAAACTCACAGGTACCATCAGGCTCATGCAGTAGCGGCACAACCCTATCTCCCGGCTTAAACCTCGCGTCCCTTGACTCAACCACAATACCCACCGCTTCATGTCCAAGCACGACTGGGTACTTCATTCTGGGGTAGTAGCCCGCGAGTTGTAGGAGGTCTCTGTAACATAGCGCGGCGTAGTTTATTTTAATCAGCACTTCACCATCACTAATCTTCGGCAATGGTATATCCCTAACCTCGTACTTGCCCTTCTCATAAACAACAACAGCCTTCATTAAACCTCAAGGCTGCTCGGTACTTTAGGGTAAAAAGTATTACGTGGCAAGTATCCCCATTTACACCTTCAACTCGACCCTAGCCATGCCGTAATCCTCGGGCTTCATATTGTACAATTCATCGATTAGGTGAAGCTTCAGTGTGGCTGGTCCTGAGGATTTCCTCTCTGCCTTCTCTGCGGCTATCTCAAAGGTGACCAAACCCTCGACCGAGGCTACTAGGAAATCCCTATTCACTGCCATGAAGCTGGCTATGACTGAACCAACCATACACCCCGAACCGGTTATGTACTGGAGCATTGGTGTTCCATTACTCACTATGGCATACCTCCTGCCATCTGATACGTAGTCCCTAGGCCCCGTTATAACCGCAGTGACGCCATACTCCCTAGCCAACTTCTCAGCAACATCAATATTCGCCTCACCTAGGGAGTCGACACCCTTAACCATACCTGCGCGACCAGCCAGCGCCATCATCTCGCCACCATTCCCCTTCAAGACGCTGACCTCAACCTCGTTCAATATCCTCAACGTCGTCTCGGTCCTAAGTCTCGTGGCACCCGCACCGACTGGGTCAAGCAACACAGGCACATTATTTTTAGATGCAGCCTTGCCAGCCAGTATGAACGACTCGATCCACCTATCATCGAGCGTACCAATATTTATATAAACCACGTCAGCCTTCGCCGCCAACTCCTCAACCTCCTCCTTCGCGTGAGCCATTATTGGCGAGGCACCGACCGCCAGCGTCACGTTTGCTGCATCGTTCATTACCACGTAATTCATTAGGTGGTGAATTAGGGGTCTCCTTGATCTTATCCTGCCCAGGTCTTCCCAGTACGGTATTGCCATCATTCATCCTGATAATTAACTTATTAATAAATCATAAGCCGTTTATCAGAATAAAACGCAAGGTAAACTAGGTAATCACTTAACTACCTAACCTGCCTAACGACCTCGTTTAGCGCATCCAATAGTCTCTCCGCCACAGGCATTGGTGGTACCGTTGCCCTTAGGCAGTCCTGGCATAGAGGCTTACCGCCCAGGTTCCTGAGTACGAAACCCCTCCTATCCAACTCGCTATGCACCAAGTCCGGGTTCTTGGCGTGGAATGTCACGAAATTGGTCACCGTCCTCAGCGGTGCCACGCCCAACTCCTCCATCTTCCTAATCATGTACTCGCGAACAAGGATCATCCTCTCTATGCTCTCGCTCACGTAATGCCGCAGCTGCAGTGCCCTCATTACCATGGCCATTGATGGATAGGGTATATTGTGAGGTAGCGAGAGTCTCCTTAGGGCATTAATGACCTTTTCCGAGGCGACCACATAACCAACCCTAAGCCCAGCCAGGCCCCAGGCCTTGGAGAATGTCCTGACAACAGCCACATTATCATAATGCCTAACTAAATCAATGAGAGACACACCGGCAAACTCTGCGTATGCTTCATCGATTATGATCAACGAATCTAACTTGGACACCACGTACTCAACATCGCCCCTACTAAACAGGTTTCCCGTTGGGTTATTAGGATTGCACATATACACGACGTCAGCATCGACTCCAGCCTTAATTACAGCATCCACATCTAATTCATAATCAGGCCTTAGCAGTACCTCGGCAATCCCAATTCCCATGGACTCGGCCAAGGCCCTCGGCATTGAGTACGTCGGCTCCACAACGAGTAATTTACGATTGCCGTGCAGGGCTACTTGTATTAAAAGCCTCAGGGCCTCATCACCACCGGCTGTCGAGAATATGTTATCACCATCGACACCTACGTGCTTGGCTATGGCATTGTTGAAGGAGGCGTTTAGTGGCTCCGTGTAGTATCTAACCAGGTCCGGCTCCAGCAATACCCTGAGGACCTCCTCGTAGTACTCCCTAGGTAGGAATAGGTTTTCGTTGAAGTGCAGCCTATACTTACCGAGGCCCACGTTAGGCTCCTCATAGAAGGCTATACTCAATACCCTGGTCCACGGTGCAGCGCTCACGCCTCCTACGTGATTATTAGTCTAAATAAGCATTCCCTCAGTATATATAGTAATCGTTATTTAACCCCTAATACTACGAACCCCCGTGAGGGTGGACAAAAACGAGCTTGCCAAATTGTTCACTAGGATGATGGACCTGGGAAGTTACGTTGATAGAGTTAGGCCCATTATTGATGAGGTTAGAAGAAACGGTGATGACGCACTGATTAGGTTCACCAGGGAGTTCGATGGCGTTGAGCTTAAGGGGCTTGAGGTGAGTAGAGATGAGTTGGGCAGGTTAGTTGGTTCTGTGGAGCCTGGTGTGGCGAGGGCTATTGATTATGCCATTGAGTCTGTTGAGAAGTTAAATGCTAGGGCAAGGCCGGTGGATGTGATGGATGAGTTCATGGGACTTATGAGACGCATAAAGTGGGTCCCCATTGATAGGGTTGGTATTTACGTGCCCAAAGGCTATTTCTCAACACTAATAATGACCGGTGTGCTTGCAAAGGTGGCTGGTGTGCGTGAGATCATAGTAGCGACACCACCGACGAGAGACGGCACCATAGCGCCGGAGATCGCCTATGTGGCTGTTAGGCTTGGTGCCAGGGTATTCAAGGTTGGCGGTGCCCATGCGATAGCCGCCATGGCCTTTGGAACGGCTACCGTGCCCAAGGTCGATAAGGTTGTTGGTCCCGGCAATGTGTATGTTCAGGCTGCGAAAATACTGGTTTCCAACCACGTTGGCATTGACGGTATCGAGGGACCAACGGAGCTAGCGATATGCGCAGGACCTAGTGTTGACCCACCCATCGCCGCCATGGATTTGGCAGCACAGCTCGAGCACGCATCTGCCATAGGCGTAGTGCTGTCCTGGGACGAGGATTACCTGGCCAGGGTTGAGGCTGAATTGGCTAAACTCGGTGAACTACCATACGTATCAGCCCTAGTTGATGATGCGAGGGACTGCGTTAACGTGATCAACGAGTTGGCTCCCGAGCATGTGTCGATATGGGGTGCTGATATACCAATTGATGGAATAAGGAACGCCGGAGCCATATCTATAATGACCCCATCAGCCCTAATCGACTACATAGCTGGGCCAAGCCATGTATTACCAACAAATGGCTCAGCCAGGTGGCGTGGTGTGTTGACTCCCCTGGATTTCATGAAGCCAATAGCTACCGTGGAGGTTATCAACGCCGCAGAGGTTATGAAGCTTGGTGACTTGGGCTATGCCCTGGGCCTTAGGGAGGGCTTTATCAGGCATGCCGAGTCAATAAAGACTTGGTTAGGTAGACTTGGGTGATGAACTTGAGCAATGAGTGTGATTTTCTCAGAACTCTTGAGGATGTTATTGATGATAGAATATTGTCTAAAAAACAGGGTAGTTACACATACTCGCTCTACCTCGGTGGTGTCCCACTCATTACGAAGAAGGTTGGTGAGGAGGCTGTTGAGGTTGTGGTTGCGGCAATGGCTAATGATAAGGATTGGGTCATTAGGGAAACGGCGGACTTAGTTTACCACTTACTTGTTTTGCTTAGGGTGATGGGTTTAAGTATGGATGATGTGTGTAGGGAATTAAGAAATAGGCATAAGGGGTGACCATGTTGAGGATCGGAGTTATTAATTATGGCGTTGGAAACCTGGGCAGCGTAATAAATGCATTACGTAGAGCCGGAGCAGACCCCGTAATCATAAATAATCCACCCGAACTAAGGACCGTGGATGCCTTAATACTACCGGGCGTCGGCTCCTTCGACCCAGCCATGAGTAGGTTGAAACCAGTGAGCAACGAACTGAACAGCGTCAGAGGTGTAATACCCATACTAGGCATATGCCTAGGGCTCCAGCTAATGTTCAGTGGGAGCGATGAGGGTGAATTAAATGGTTTAGGTTGGTACAGTGACCGTGTTAGGAGGATTGAGGGACCAAGGATACCACACATTGGTTGGGACTACGTCAAAGTCAACAACGACTGCGAATTAGACGCCGTAGACGGTTACTACTACTTCATGCACAGCTACGCCGTAACAAACCCAACCCCAAACAAACCCTACATAGGCGTAACCAAGTACGGAAACACAACAATACTAAGCATACTATGCGATGACGACAAACTAACCTACGGAACACAATTCCACCCAGAAAAAAGCGGTAAATTGGGCTTAAACATGCTGAGGAGCTTCATAAACCTCGCCAAGCATTAAAACCATAAATATATAAAGAAAGCTAAAAGCACAAAACTTATTATAACACACCACATACTTAATACGTGGATTTAAAGAACATTAACGAGTGCGTGGAATTAAAGAAATTCTGGGTCAAGAACTTCAAGTCATTGAGGGACGTGACACTCGAATTTCCAACGAGACTCACAATAATCGCAGGAACAAACGGCTCAGGAAAAACAGCCCTAGTGGAGGCCTTCGAATTATTAACAAGCACCATAGAATGGGCAATGGGAAGAACCACAAACCCATTCCTAAAATGGTGGGGCTACGACAAAGTAGTATGGAGACACGACGAGAACACCCCAATAATACTTGGTCTAGAACTAGAATATAAAAACAAAGATGAGTGCGTGAAAGAATTTTGTAGAAAACCACCATTTGAGCCATGCAAAGCACCAACACGAATCTCCTATGAAATATACATCACAGGTAAGGAGGGACGCTTCCAAATTCTCAAGGAGAGCCTTAGGGCTCAGGGTAATGGCTTAGACGTAAGTATTGACACCGATAAAGGAGAATTAACCGTCACAATGAGTAAGGAAGCTTTCGAAAAAATATTCAAAGACGTGGCACCCACACTTACGCTTAAATCTGATTCATTAAGGCTAAGTATTAAACTTAAGGCGATTCAAGAAGTTAAACCTCTCATCATAAAGGGTGCGAGCCCTTTTATACTTTCTCACGTATTTGAAAAAGATCTAGACGACTTCGTAAAAATAATCCATGAGCAAACAACTGGTAAAAAAGTAACTAAGAGACATATACGTTTCTTATTAGAATATTTTACAGACTACATTGCACAGTACCTCTCAGAAATTATTAATGTGGTGCACAATTTCATAAATAATATCACAATCATCAAGGACATTGATTGGAAAACAATCAGGGATCCACAAAAACTCACTAAGCAGGACAGGTTAATGCCAGACGCCTCAAACTTCGTACCATTCCTCTACACAGTCACCGAGGGTATTATTTCTGAGTCCCTAGTGGAGGCGTTGAAGTACGCGTTCATTGGCGTTCAGGACTTAAGATTAAGCTTTGGCGTTACCGAGGACGGTAGGGTCTTCCTAAAGCTCGTTGCCGATGACGTTACGTTAACTCCAGCCTCCATACCCAGTGGCGTCCTCAAGACCCTAATCATTGAATCACTGCTCCTCAGGGGAGCTAGTGTAATTGTTATTGACGAGTTCGAGAACAGCCTACACCCAGAGCTTCAGCAGTTCTTGATGGACGAGTTTAGGAGCCACAACGCCTTCGTAATACTGACGACTCACTCCACTGTACCCCTTGACTACGCAAAGAGTGTGGATGAGGTTGTTGTCCTGAGGCTCGAGGGTGGTGAGACGAGGGTTTATAGGCTTGGGAGGGAGGTTGAGGAGGAGCTTGAGAAACATAGGATGACTTTGAGTGAGTTGTTCGAGTCTGGCTTGTTGGAACCTATTAAGTTAGGTAGTACGTATGAATCCTTGTAAGGTTTATTTCATAATTGATAATAGGTATGCAAAAGAATTGATTAAAAAATTAATGAGCATTATTAGAAATGAGCTTGCGAATGTTGGTATAGCGTACATCAGTAGGCCCGTGAATGTATGTAGTAATAAAATGGGGAGGTTTATTAAGGAGGGATTGAAGGAGAGTCATTGCGTCATTATTATAGCCGATACCGAGGGGGTTAAACCTGACGAGGTCAGGGAACGCATTGTTAATAAGCATTTTAAGGATTTAGGAATTAATGATTATAATCGAGTAAAGATCATTCTTGCGCATCCATGCCTTGAGGCGTGGCTTGCTGAGCTTTTGAATTTAAATGTAGGAGACGCTACTAATTGTGGAGACGTAATAGGTGTTATAAAAAGTCGTATAAAGGACGAGGACTATGATTCGTATCGTTTGCCTGGTCTCATCGAAAGGCATTTAAGAAATAGGCTTGGGACAGGTAGTGTACCGTCTTTTCTAAGGGAATTCATTGATGCGGTTAAGAGCTGTTGTGGTTTAACTTATTGAGGGATTGTATTGATTGTGTCGTTGATTGTGCTTAACGTTAGTGGCTTAAATACTGACTTGCTAAATATTATGTTAATGACTAAGCACTCTGGTTTTGAGGTTGATGTGGATGAGCTACTGAGGTGGGTTGTTAATAATGCTTCATTGTTTGTCATCAATTTGAGGGTTGAGGATGGGCGTAGGGAGGAGTTGATTAGGGGTGCTGTTGAGGATGTAGTGGGGCTTAGGGTTGGTGGTGATTGGAGGGGTGCGTTTATGGAGGTCATGCCTGAGGAGTTGGTTTATGAGGCCCATAGGAGGTTCTTTGATGTGTTCCTTAACCCGGTTAAGAGGGAGATAGTGATATCGAGGGATCCATTCTTCATAGCCGGTGCCAATGATAATTCAGCGTTGGTATTGATAGGTGAGGGTGGGGTTGTCTATTTGGCATTTAATGACTTTGGTGATGGGGAGAAGGGATTAGTGAAGGCACGTATTAGTAAGGGTTTATTGCTTACGTACGCTGTTGAGGGAGTTCCTTTTAGGGCTTTTGTAATTGATGAGAAATCGGTCGATATATTCAAAACGAGGCCATACTTCATACTCATACCCCTAAATGTGGATAGGGATTTGGGTAGGAGGTTCATTTTGAGAAGTGTATTGCGTAAGGATGTTGGTGGTGGGTGGTCGGGGGAATTTAGGGAGGTGGATTATGATGAGTTTAGGGATAGAGCTTCCGATGTGTTGATACGATTTCTATTTCACCCAGTCGGTGGTTTATCGGTGAAGAGGGCTATAATATCGAGGGATCCATTCTCAATAGTGGGGTTAACCAATGAGTTCGCATTCGCGCTTATGGGCGAGGGCGATGAATTGTACTTGATATATAAGGATTTGGACGATGATGAGGGGATGGTGAGGACTTCGGTTAAGGAGGATTCCATAATATTCATGGGTACCCAATTATAAATTAATTAAAAATAAGGTTATAAAGCCCTGGACCTACGTAATTCGATGCTTCCTGATGGTATTAAGGTCATGAGGCTCAGTATTGAGGATGCACTTAAGGTTGCCGAGTCACTGTGGTATAGGCATATGGATAATACGGTTATAGCGGTTGCCCAGGATTGGCAGAGTAAGGACGTATTAATGGTGGCTAGTATGAATAAGGAGGCTGTCGTGAAGACTCTTACCACAGGCATGGTTCATTATTGGTCACTCAGCCGTAAGAAGCTGTGGCTCAAGGGTGAAACCAGTGGTCATTATCAGTACCTCATTGATTTCAGGATTGATTGTGATGGCGATGCGCTTTTACTCAAGGTTTACCAGGTCGGTAATGCCTGCCATCTAGGCACTAGGTCCTGCTTTGACGCGAGGTATGTGAATAAAATTAGGCTGGACACGAATTTCAATATAGGCGAACCCTGATTCCAGCCTCATTTAAGTATGCCTTGAGTTTCATGATATTTATTATGCCCATGTGAAAGACACTCGCTGCCAGTGCCGCATCGGCGTACTTAAGCACTTCCAGGAAGTGCCTTGACTCACCAGCACCACCGCTGGCTATTACTGGTATGTTAACGGCATTTGACAACTCCCTGTATAGGTCTACGTCATACCCAGATCTTGTACCATCGGCGTCTATGCTCGTGACCAATAACTCACCGGCACCAAGCTCCTCAACCGTCCTAGCCCATTCTATGGCGTTCAACCCAGCATTAACCTTACCGCTCATTATGAAGACCGACCAAGCGCTGCCGGCTTTCTTTGCGTCTATAGCCACCACAGTTGATTGGGATCCATACTCCCTAGCCAACTCACTAACTATCTCCGGGTTCTTGACGGCTGCCGTATTCACGCTAACCTTGTCTGCGCCAGCCTTGAAGGCAGCGTCAGCATCAGCAATGCTCCTTATGCCACCACCAACACCGAGGGGTATGTTTATTGCCGATGCCACGTCATGCACGGTCTTCAGGAATGCCGCCCTACCCTGCAGTGTCGCTGTTACGTCAAGCAGGAATATTTCGTCAGCACCCTCCTCCTCATACCTATTAGCCAACTCCACGGGATCCCCAACTACCCTAAGACCTTCAAAATTCACACCCTTAACAACCACATTGGCATCCACGTCAAGGCAGGGAATTATTCTCCTTACTATATTCACAGGTCTCATCATATCACACCCTTGGTACTCATTACTTGGTCGCTAACAATCTGCATGGCCTGCCTGAGGGATAGCCCAAGGGCCTTGAATATTGCCTCAACCTTATGATGCTCATTTTCACCACCGAGTAATTTCACGTGCACGGTAGCCCTTGCCGAATCGGCGAAGCTCCTGATGAAGTGCGGTATCATATCCGTGGACAAGTCACCAACAGTATCCCTACTAAAGCTTCCGTCAAATACGAAGTAAGACCTACCGCCTAGGTCCACAGCCACCAGCGCCAAGGCATCATCCATCGGTACTATGGACCACCCAAACCTGGCTATACCAACCCTATCGCCCAACGCCTTATCCATCGCCGTACCCAGCACTATGGCTACATCCTCAACAACGTGGTGATCATCAAACCCCCTCAGGTCGACGGCGTTTATGCTTCCTGAGGCGCCCATGTAGAAGATCAGGGTTTCAAGCATGTGGTTCAGGAACCTTATCGGCGTATCCACCTTGATATCACCAGGCTCTAGCCTAAGCTCAACCCTAACCTCCGTCTCCCTAGTCCTCCTCTCAACAACGGCCTGCCTAATCATCCACATACCACCCTCTTAACATAGAGAGCATAGCCTATTATCACACCGTCAAAACCTAACTCCCACAGCTGTTTAATATCGTCGCAGTTCGAGATACCACCTGCGTAATAAATCTCCTCACCAACGCTCCTCAATGCATTAATGATGTCACGCCTAACCCTGGGACCCATGCCGGTCCCCTCAACCTCCACATTCGTGAACACAACAACGCCGACCCTGGGTAACCTATTGACGATGTCATTTATTCTACCGGCCCTAACCCTCCAACCCCTAACAAACACCCACTCACCCTGAACATCCAATGAAACGCCAACCCTCTCCCGACCCAACTCTTCGACCATATCCTTAAGCGCATTGGGTTTTTCTACGGCCAATGTGCCGATAATGACCCTCCTGCAATGCCTAAGTAACTCCCTTGCGCTACCCGCGTCCCTAACACCACCACCGACCTGGCATTTACCACCCATGAAGGAACCAATCTTGGCTATGGATTCCGAGTTAACTATTCTGCCAAGCTCTGCCCCATCCAGGTCAACAACGTGGACGAGAGGGTAGTCCTTAACCAGGTTCAAAGCCTCATCAATACTAAGCCTAACCAACTCACTACCTCTGACTCCCCTAACCCTCTTGACAGCTAGGCCGCCGCTAATGTCGATTGATGGTATTACTAAGCCCCTCATGGTATCACCTTCTCGATGTTCAGGACCAGTATATCCTTCGCACCAGCCCTCTTTAGGGCAGGTAACAACTCAGGTAGTAGGTCCTCGGGGACTACGGAGATCACCTCCTTCATAGGCTTACCTGCTATATCCGCGATCGTTGGACCCTCCATCGCAGGTAGGATCTTAAGGACGGAGTCAAGGTGTTGTAGGGGTACGTTCATCAGCACGAGCCTCCTTCCACTTGAGGATAGAGCGCCCCTGAGTAGTAGTAGGAATTTATTGAGGTAATCCCTGTAATCGTCGTCTAAACTCCTAGGTGCTATTAGCACGGCTTCCGTCTCCATAATGATGCCAACAGGCTTGAGCCCGTGAAGCCTCAGCGTTGTTCCCGTGGACATAACATCAACTATGCCATCGGCAACACCGAGCATTGGCATGACCTCCGCACTACCCGTTATCCTGATTATCCTAACCCTCTTACCCAACCCGCTGAAGTACTTGGTGGCTATGTTGACGTACTTCGTGGCTATCTTAACACCATCCCTAATGTCATCAATGTCGTCAACGCCGGAACTACTTGGGAAAGCAATGACTAACTTACCCCTACCAAAGCCCAGCCTCTCGACGACATCCACGGAGGCATTACTCTCCACTACATAGTCAAGGCCGGTAATGCCCATTAGTACTGAGCCGGACTCTGTAATGCTTGGTATATCCTCAGGCCTAATCCTTATGAGGTTAAGCGACGGCCAGTTTGTTGGTATTACGAGGGCCTTCTCATCGATTGATTGCGGCCTTAAACCAATCGAACTTAGTAGGTTCATCACTGGTTCGACTAGGCGTCCCTTTGAGGGTATTGCCATTAGGTATGTTGGGGTTTGATCATTGGTTCAGGGTGGTCAATAGGGTATATAAGTATTACTGCATTATTAATAGTATCAATAGTACCAAGGGGATTACGTGCGTGATAGTACGACCTCGGAGTGCTGGCCCACGGTTGCCTCCCACCTGGGTGGTACTACTATTGTTGAGCCGTACTCCTCAATTATCGCGGGTCCCTTTACCACCTGCCCCAGTACTAGGTCGTCACGCCAGTAAATGGGCGTCTCAAGCCAATCATCGAAGAAAACCTTCCTAAACGTCCTCGGCTTAGCCTCACCGCCAACACTTGGCGATTTAAATTTCGGCTTAACCCTCCTGATTACCGCGAAAACCCTTATGGTCACAACCTCCACGGGCTTATTGAGACTGAAACCATAGGTTGCCCTATGTCTCTCATTAAACTCCCTCTCGACATCCTCAATCCTAGCCGGTCTACCAACAGGCACAACCAATTCCCAACCCTGACCAACATACCTAACATCAGCCAACCTAACGAAGTAATCAACCCTACCCAACCTACTGAGCAGGTTCTCCTCAAGCTTTCCGAACCCATCCTCCAAATCCTTCGGGAACGACAACCTAGCCTCAAACCTCGAGTCAGCCATCAACAAGCCGAGTGCCGAGAATGCGCCAGGCTCTGGTGGGATCACGATCTTCGTTATACCAAGCTCCTCGGCAACGAAGGTTGCGAATTGAGGGCCGGCACCTCCGAATGCCATTAGTACGAAGTCCTTAGGATCCAACCCACGTTCGACGGTGACTAACCTAATGGCCCTAGCCATCTCCATGTTGGCCAACCTGATGGCATCGTTAGCCACCTGCACTGGATCGCCCAACCTAGCCAAGCCCTTGGTGGCGCTGTGTTTATCAAGCTTCATCTCACCACCAAGCAAGTACTCACCAATCCTACCAAGGACTAGGTTCGCATCAGTCAGTGTGGGCTCAGTACCACCCTTACCGTAGCATATCGGCCCCGGGTCAGCACCCGCACTCAGGGGCCCAACCCTTAGGGCATTGGCCTCGTCACGCCAAATTATCGTGCCACCCCCAGCGGATACCTCCGCTAGATCAATGAATGGAAACCTAACTGGGTATCCGGAACCCTTTATGATCCTACCGTGGTGAACCTCGCCACCAACCTCATACTCCGTGGTAACCTCCGGCTCGTGATTAACTATCGACGATGCCTTCGCCGTTGTACCACCCATGTCAAACCCAATCACATTACTAACATTGATGACCCTAGAGAACTCAGCCGCAGCAATAGCGCCAGCCGCCGGTCCTGACTCGATGAGTTGCACAGGCCTCTCAACAGCCTCCTCAGCATCAACCAAACCGCCCGCGCTCGACATGATGTAGAACCTCGCAATACCAAGCTCCCTGAGCCCCTCGGAAAACCTGGCGACGTAATCGCTGACTATGGGCATCAACGCGGCATTCACAACCGTGGTTGATGCTCTCTCGTACTCACGAGGCTCAGGTGCAACCCTACTGGATAAACTAATGTACCTAAAGTGCCTCCTTAGGACCTCGCCGGCAATCTCCTCATTACTAGGGTTCGCGTATGAGTGAAGGAAGGCCACGGCAACGGAGACAACCCCAACGGACTTGGCCTTAATCGCGTAACTCTCAACCTCGTTAACATCAACCCTCTTGGCAACAGTGCCATCAGCCAAAACCCTCTCATCAACCTCAAACCTAAGCTCCCTGGGAACCAATGGTTTAGGTTTCTCAAAGAATAAGTCATAGAGCCTAGGCCTATTCTGACGCCCAATCTCGATGACATCTCTAAAACCCTTAGTCGTGAATAGGGCTATTCTCGGTAGCTCAAGACCAACCTGACCAAGGAGAGCGTTAGTTCCTATCGTTGTTGCGTGGAGAACCTCATCAATGCGATGCCCAACCCTCCTCAAACCCTCTAGAACCGCAACCTCAGGACTCTTTGGCGTCGTAAGCACCTTAAACGATTCGATGGAGCCATCGTCCCTGAGAACCACGAAGTCCGTAAATGTCCCACCAACATCAACAGCTACAGCAACCATCCTCATATGCCTTGAGCAGCACTTATATAAATATAAAGCCATTAAGGAGCATTGGGATTATTATGGGACATAGATTCAGTATTCTAGTACCTGGCGTGCCAATATATACAGACTTGGGTTTCGTTGGCTTTTGTAACATAGTGCTTATTGAGGCCGATTCAAAATACATTATCTTCGATCCTGGGCATTACGGCAATAGGGAGTATCTGCTCAGGGAATTGAATTCTAGTGGGCTAAAGCCTAGCGATATAGACTACGTAATAGTTTCTCACCTCCATTATGACCACGCCATAAACGCATTACTATTCAGAAATGCTAAGGTTATAGTATCAGAAGCGGAAAGAAACTACGCAATGAATCAGGCAAATGACCCATACATTGCAGACTTCCTGCTTCAGGTACTTAGTGATAAGTTAATCCTCGTACATGATAATGATGAGCTTCACGGTATTAAATTCGTCGAATTGCCTGGACACACTGGAGGCACCATGGGTGTATTACTAGATGACGGAACAGCAATCGTTGGGGATGCCATTAAGTACGTTGATGATGCGGTAAGGAGAAAGACGTCATTCGCATATTACAACCTAGACGAGGCAAATAAAAGCATAGTTAAGATACTGAGTTTAGCTCGACTGATTATTCCAGGACATGATATACCATTTTATGTAATAAATGGAGAGGTAAAACCTGTGAATCAGATGCAAAATAAATTATTAATATATCTCAAGGGAGATCTTGATATATCTATTTTTAAGATCTCATAAAAATCTAAATAAAACTGCTAAATAATGTCCCTAAGCTAAATCTAAGTTTAGCTTTAATATCAAGTGCTCGAATTACTGACCATAATGTTGCACTATTACTACTTATTACGGGTTTTCCAATGCCTTTTTCCAGCTGGTTTATTATCTCAAAGGTTCTCCAATTGGTACAGGATATGAATAGTGCATCGAATTCATCCTTAGCCTGCCTTACGGCGTTTAAGGCTGCTTCATATGCTGTTCTTGGATCCAGGGCACCTATTACGGTATTATCCACAATACCTAATCCCTTAATGTCGATTACCCTAAAACCATTGGCTTCAAGAAACTCCCTCTCCTTTACATTCAACTCATCAATATATGGCGTGACAACCAGAACATTACGCGCATTCAAATGCTTTAAGGCGTCTAATACAGCGCCTGCGGTCGCTACGGCCTTTATCCCCGTAATGCCCTCAATCCGTTGCTTAATTTCCTCATGATGCTTAGGTCCTTTAAATAAACTTCCTGTTGTGCAGGCATACGCTATTACGTCAACGTTGGCGGTCCTCAATTCCGCCGCCGCTCTTTCTGTTTCCTTTTCCATCTCCTCAAGACCCTTTAGATTAACCTCTCTTAACGTAATCCTAGCACTATGTATTGTTACGTCGGGTTCTACGAATATCTTATTGAACTCCCTCTCCACGGTAGTGTTTGATGATGGAACTATTACTCCGACCTTCACCCAGCTCATATTGCATCCCCACTAAATCGTTGTCTAAAAAGTTTATTACTTTGTTGGCAATAAATATTAGCATTACCACGTAAATATTTATATTAAATCATAAATTATAATTACGAGTATCGTAATGATAATATTTATAAAGTAAAGTTACACTAAAGATGAAGATCTTTATGGTCTCCATGAGAACATTAGCAGTAATAAGTACAAGCGTGGGCATCGCATTTGAATGGTATGATTTCTTTCTATATAGTTTATTAGCACCCGTATTAGCTGAATTATTCTTTCCATCTAAAGTACTCATTTTAGCAATACTATGGTATTACTTAGTATTCCTAATAGGTTTCTTGGGTAGACCATTGGGTGGTATTATCTTTGGGCATATAGGTGATAGATTAGGTAGAATTTATGCTCTATACTTTACATTATTATTCGCTGGTATTTCCTCTTTAGTTGTTGCTTTTCTACCTACATATTATCAAATAGGCATCGTTGCTCCCATAATATTAGCCGTAATGAGATTCTTGGATGGAGTCGCCCTAGGTGGTGAGTGGGGTGGTTCATTCTCATTAACCTCAGAATACATAAATCCAAATAGGAGAGGTCTTTATTCAGGAATTCTTCAATCCACAGTATCGATGGCGTCATTATTGATTAGTGGTTTGGTCTTGCTATTAACGTACTTAATGGGTACGGCTGGGTTTAAATCCATTGGTTGGAGAATACTCTTTGGTATAGGATTTGTAATAGCAATACTAGGTGTTATCGTTAGACTTAAGGTTGAGGATTCACCAGTATTTAAACAATTACAGAGTAAGGGGCAGATCGTTAAGAGCCCCATCTCTGAGGCGATAAGGAAGTACTGGAAGTTGATTCTCATTGGTTTATTCTTAGTTGGCGTATTTAATGGTATTTGGTACTACATGAATTACTCATTCTCAATAGTATATGCCACATCGCTCACTAAGGAGTTCGGTAAGCCGTATGTGTCGTACGTAGTGACGCAGTTCGCGATCCTAGTGGTCTCAATAATAGGGATCTTCGCCTCGATATTCTTTGGTTATCTCTCCGACCTATTTGGTAGAAGACCTCAAATGCTTGTTGATGCCGTATTTGGCATTGTATTTGCTGCACCGTACTTTCTAATGTTAATGAGCGGTAATCCTGCATTAATAATTACAGCAATAGTCCTTGGAGGCTTATTCGTTTATTACCTAGCTGGTGCAATTACACCAATAGTCCTCGTAGAGATGTTCCCACCACAGGTCAGATACACCGGCATCTCGATGGCATACCAAATAGGTGTTGGTTTCCTGGGTGGATCCGCGCCATTAATAATGACGTACTTAATAGCAGCAACGCATAGCCTATATACACCGATATACTTCATGATAGGTACAGGAGTTCTAGTGCTAGCTATGGCGCTACTTGTTGGAGAAACCAAAGGTAAATTATACATGGGTGAAGAAATATTAACAAAGTAAGGGCTTAAATTATATATTATTTCATTAAGTATTTAAAATCAATATTTCATTCAAAAATTATACCCTCATTATTACGACCGTGCTTGCTTGCATTAGGTCTCCCCATGCGTGGGCCAGGCCTGTGTATACGGGCTTCTTTACCTGCCTCTTGCCAGCCTTACCTGCCAATTGCCAGTATATCTCGGCAACCTTCATCGTTCCTGCCGCGGCGATGGGGTTGCCAACGCCTAGTAATCCTCCCGATGGGTTTATTGGTAAGTCGCCATCCCTCTGTGTAACACCTTCTCTCGTTAGTATTGGCGCCTCGCACTTCTTCGCCAAGCCAAGACCCTCCATGTGGTGTAGCTCCTTGTAGTCAAAGGGATCATAAACCTCAGCCACATCTATCTCCTTCCTTGGGTTTGTTATGCCGGCCATTCTATACGCCATTTGGGCAGCCACGTTTGCGTACTCGGGGAATGCCAAGTCCCTGTTTGTCCATGATGTTGTGTCCAGGGCCCAACCCACACCATCAATCCACACGGGAGTATCCGTCTGCCTTCTGGCGATATCCTCGCTTGCAACAACGAATGCCGCCGCGCCATCGCTAACCGGCGATATATCCAGCAACTGCACTGGCCATACTAGTACCTCGCTCTTTAGAACATCATCAACCGTTATGTTGGCCGCAACCTGGGCTGCCGGGTGGTCTAGGGCGTTGCGCTTGTTCTTCACGCTTACGAGGGCTATGTCCTCCTTCTTAACACCGCACTTATACATGTACCTGTGCATCTCCATTGCGAATATCCAGATCAGGTTTGGTTGCAGCGGGACCTCGGTAACTGGGTCCCAGATGTACCTGAACACGGCTTGTGGGTGCGGTATGTCCGCATCGCTCATCTTCTCCTCGGCAACGGCAAGCACGGTTTTGCAATGCCCACTCGCCACATGCCACCAGGCGGCTATGGGCACCATAACGCCGGTAGCGCCGCCCACGAAGACCCTCATTACCGGCTTATTGACACCACCTGCACCATCAGCTAGGTACTCACCCTTCATGTGGACACCATCGAATGTGTCCGGTGCTGAGCCTATGACCACACAGTCAATGTCCTTAAGCGTCAACCCAGCCTCTTCCAGGGCTTGCTTCGCGGCTATCCAGGCCAACTCCTTTGGCGTTTCTAAGAGCCTCCTCCTAAATAGTGTTAGTCCAGCCCCTATTACCGCAGGCCTATGCTTAACGTAGATATTCCTACTCATAGTAGTAACCACCCCATGGAATTAATAAGTATTACCAACACACGTTGGGAAATAATTATGGGCGAGTTCGCCATCCACATCACCTACTAAGCACTGCAACTACACTCGTTGTTGTGGGCACGCCCCTCCAACTATGGACCACAGCCCTCTCAGCCTTACCCAACTGCGCCCTCCCTGCCTCACCCCTCAACTGCAACACGGCATTCAGCAACCTAGCTAACCCGTGAACCTCCAGTGGAACTCCTTCGCCAAGAGCGCCACCGCTTGGGTTTACGGGGAATAATCCATCCCTATCGAATGCACCCTCAAGCAACAACTTATGAGCCTCGCCTGGCGGTGCCAGTTTCAAGGCCTCAATGAACTGGAGTTCCTTAAAGCTATACCTTGCATCAACCTCGGCAAAGTGCAGTTCCTTTATTGGGTCCTGAATACCCGCCATTTTATAAGCGGCCTCGGCAGCCAACATGGCATGCCTCGGGAACTCCCAACTATGGTATTCGAGGGATGGATCCTCAGTGACCCAGTGAATACCATCAACCCACACGGGCGTGTCTGTAAATCTCCTAGCCACATCCTCGCCAGCCAGGACAACAACCACTGCAGCATCGACAAAGGGTGCTATGTCTAGCCTGGTCAGTGGGGATACTGAGTACGGCATGTTTAGCACGTCATCCACAGTTATATTTGCACCATAACTAGCCCTCTCGTTAAGCAATGCGTTCCGCTTATCCTTGGAGACAACGTACGCCAACGCCTCCCTAGGCACATTATACCTACTCATGTAGGCCTGTGCCTCCAGCGCCGCTATTGCGTGGTAGTTTGGCATGTTTATCGCCCTCGTGGTTATTGGATCCATCGCGAACAAAATAATATCGTGCATATTCACAATGTCGCTAGGCTTCGCGTGGGACTCGGCAACAACAACGTCGAATTGCCCAGTCTTTATCATCATGTAGGCACTGGCAACGCATTGAAGTCCATCACCTGGTGTTGTGAATACCGGCTTCAGTGTACCACCTATGGGTTCCGGTGCAAATTCGTCAGCGATTGCTATACCTTCCCAAAAATCCTCCTGACAACTGGCAAATGCGTCAACATCGGTTCTTGGGTTTATACCACCCGCGTCCTCATAAGCCCTAACCGCTGCCTCGAACATCATCTCCCTGAAGGACGCCTCCTCCACCACGGGCCTAAACCCGTACCAACCAACACCCACAATCGCAACTCTCCGTGACATAATTAATTCATTGGTAAGGACCTTTTAATTTATTACCACCGTGGATATTATGCAATATCCTTAATTACCTTTCACCAGCTCATCGCGCTTGTGCTTGACCGAGGTTTATTACTAATTATGGATTATATCATTGTCATTCTAATTCAATTAATCGCCTCAATCCAGGATCTAAAGACCAGGGAGATTAGTGACTGGACGTGGATAGCCGGCGCATTAATATGCGTACCACTCGGCATCTACCTAGCACTTAGTCTTCATGAGTTATTTCTTTACATAGCCAGTATGGTCTTTGGTGCGGCATTTGGTTTGGCTGCGTATTGGTTGAGGGCGATGGGTGGTGCTGATTCCAAGTCAATAATGTTCATATCAGCCTCAATACCACCAGTTACCCTACCGAATATGGCGCTGAGTATTGTTAATATGACCCCAATATCGGTGCTCATAAACTCGTTAATAATAGCCCTAATAATCTATGTACCATACAACGTAATTCAAAACATTAGGTACGGTAAGCAATGCGAGGCATTGATGAGGTCGCGAGGTCTTGGGAAGATTCTATACCTGGCCATACTAATGTGCGTACCTGCATATAAGGTGTTTAAGAATCCCAATAATTACTCGGTGGCCCAGGCCTTGGGTGAGGATGGTTTTGAACCGGTGATTAGGCTTGGCCTTGACGTTGAGGATCCAAGGGAATTATTGAGTGAGTGGTTGTCCCAGGGTAGGATAAGTATTGATACGCCAGTCCTCACGTCCTACCACATACCTCTCATCATACCCATAACCATCGGGTTAATAATTTACATTGTTGCACATATAAATTTCGTAACAATACTCCTTGCTTCACTATAGCACGAAGGTTTCATTACCGTAAAATACAAAGAGCAGCTAAGTAATTGATTAGTTAATGCAATCACAACGGTGGCGATTGTGTTGTTTCGTGCAATTAATCAATAGATGGGTGCGGGTTTAAAAATAAAAAATCAAGGGACTATTTTGATTTTGATGGATTTAAAGCCTGTGCGTGGCATGAGGGACTTGACTCCTGAGGAGTATTATCCAATGCTGCAGATTTTCGATAGGTTAGCCAGAGTTGCTGAATCCTTTGGTTACCTGAGGGTTGAGACGCCTGCCCTTGAGTACTACGAGATACTTAAGGCCAAGGCTGGGGAGGATGTGGTTAACGAGATTTATTACTTCAGGGATAAGGCTGATAGGGAGGTTGGGCTTAGGTTCGACATGACTGTTCCAGTGGCTAGGGTTGTCTCCTATAGGGTTGATTTGCCCAAACCAATTAGGTGGTATTACATAACAAAGGTTTGGAGGTATGATGAACCGCAGCATGGTAGGTATAGGGAGTTTCACCAATTCGGTATTGAGTTCCTGGGCTCATCGAGTGTTAGGGCTGATGCCGAGGTCCTAACAATCGGCGTTGAGTCGCTCAAAGCCCTTGAGTTGGGTGATTTCAGGATTAGGGTTAATGATAGGAGAATCATTGAGCAACTCCTTGCAAGGCTCGGAATACCCAATGATGCTAAACAGGGCGTGCTTAGGATAATGGATAAGAGGGGTAAGGTGCCTGATGATGAGTTGGAGAGGATGCTCATTGGGCTGGGGTTAACGAGGGAGGTTGCCCAGGAGGTCCTTAGGTTGGCTAATACTACGGAGGGTCTCAATAAGGTGCCCGATCTACTTAAGGAGTTGGGGGTTGGTGATGACTTCATTAAGTACTATAATGACTTGGTTGATTTTCTCGGTATGTATGGCGTGCTTGATTACATGAGTATGGACTTAGGCATCGTGAGAGGGCTTGATTATTACACGGGTATTGTATTCGAGATGTACGTACCAGACTACAAGCTGTCCGTGGGCGGTGGAGGTAGGTACGATAATCTCGTTGAGATATACAGTGGTAAGCCAATGCCAGCCTCTGGTTTCGCGATGGGTATTGAGAGGTTGATGGAAGTTCTTGAACAGAGGGGCTCCATTAAGCGTGGTTTTCCTCCGATTGATTATTACATTTATGTGGTTGGTAACGATAGAAACCACATAGCCCTCGGCTACAAACTAGCCAGTAGGTTAAGGGTCCAGGGCAATAAAGCCATTGTGGATACTGGTGAGAAGAGCTTGAGGAGCGCCCTCGAGTATGCCTCCAAAATTAATGTTAGGTACTTCGTAATAGTAGGCCCTAAGGAGGTATCCCAGGGCGTTGTTAAGGTTAGGGATATGGCAACATGGAGTGAGAAGGACATTCCCCTATCAGAATTTGGAGTTTCATGAATCGTGACGGCTAAAAATAAGTAGATAAATAAGTAAATAAAGGGGTTAGTGTAGATACCTTTAATGGTTAGGGAGGAGAACTCAGGGGGGTCAAAGTACCTGAAGGCGGATCTTCTAGACGTCATCGAGATACCCGAGGAGGGCGTTGCCCTAATGCTATTCACAACAGAGGAGTGGGAGGAGAGGGTTCTGCCAATTAGGATAGATGTTTCGGCATCATTCTCGATAAAGAAGGCGTTGGGTCTCGTGTCCTTCCATAGGCCGTTAACCCACGACCTACTTGTTGAGTTGATAAATAGGCTTGACGTGACCGTGGAGAAGGTGACAATAGATGCCATGATTGATGGTGTTTACTTGGCCACAATATTCGTTAAGGACAACAGGACGAGCGAGACCTTTCAGCTTGATGCAAGACCTAGTGATGCCACGGCTATAGCTGTTAGGTTGGGTGCGCCAATATATGTTGCGGATCACTTGATCGCCTACACAGAACCGCTGGAGAGGTACAGGGAGTTGAGGGCGAGGTACGGCTTTAGCTTTGAGAAGGGCATTTAGGGTGTTTTACTCACCAATTATCACAACCACGACATTCCTCGTTCGAGGACCATCGAAATCCGCTAGGAAAACCTCCTGCCACGTACCTCGCATAAGTTCGCCATTAATTACCGGCAGTACGTAAAATTGCTTGAACAGTGAGGCTAGTAGGTGGGCGTCGGCGTTATTATCAATCTTATTGTGCTCATAATTACCACTGGCGGGTACTAATCTTTCGAATAAACCCTCATAGTCTCTCCTTATCCTTGGTTCATCCTCATTGGCGAATAGTCCTGCGGTTGCGTGGGGTAGGAATACTAGGGCTATTCCATTCCTAATACCTGACTCCCTAACCGCGGACTCTATATGGCTTGTGATGTTTATAACCTCCCTACGTCTCTTACTTGTTATCGTTAATTCCTTTGTGACAACCCTCACAGGGCTAGTCAAATGCTCCGGGTTTAGTAAAGCTTTTTATGGATCTATCATTGTATAGTTTGGTGATTAGGATCTCGAGTGCTGATGTTTGTGATGAGGGCTCGCATAAATGAATCATTTAATATCCTTAATGGCATTTAGTAACTTCTCGAACTCGAGCATAACAAGACCCATTGAGGAGTCGTCAATTCCATGGACCAAAACTCCAAATACGAGATCTCCATTCTTCTTGATTATTACGTACCCATTATGCGACTGTACTATCACGTGCGTTGACTCCTCATTTAATAACTCCTTACTGACCCTATCGCCCACTGCACTTATTGAAGCTATCATCGCAGCAACCCTGTCTGGGTCGATGTCCATTTTCGATGCGTGGGTTACCAATAAACCATCCAATGATGCTACATAGATGCCACCAACATTCTCAACATTATTTAGGAAATCATTAACAATCCTGCTCAGCCTTTCAGCCTTCTCCTCCATCAATTTGGTATTCAATTCCAGGAGAAATATAAACATATCTTCCGTAATACAGCAGTTACACTTCACCCTTCTTGATTATGATCCTCCACCCACTTCTCAACTTCCTAGTTAAATCCCTCTCCACGAATACCCTGAACAATTCCACATAAGCCTCACTAGGCTCAACGCCCCTGAGCTGTACGCCGTATTTACGGGCCATGGACTTTACATTATTGACGCAGGCCTGCCTTAGTGGACATGTTGAGCAGTAATTCCGTGGTTCACCGCTTATCACCACAAGACCATAGACAGGGTCGGCGAATGCACCCTTGTCTGTGGATATGTGAATGGTGATGTTGCCATTAATCTCCCCAATATCGTACACCACAAATATTCGACCGCTCACAAGGTACTTATTACCTTCCTTAGTAATCCAGCCAGAATCCAATAGCCGCTTTAATCGCCTTGCCAACTTCCCCTTTTGAAGCCCTGTCTCCCTCATTAACTCGACAAAGTGCGTGTGACCTCTCATTATTGCGAGTATTATTGATAAGTTCACGCCATCCAATACGGCATTGAACTCCTTCTCCCTCATTAATACGTAATCATCACTAAAATCCGGAACTTTCCCAGTCTTCTCATTAATCGATACTATGATTTCTGGCTTTGTGACCACATTCATGGCATGACCATATTTAGTAATACCTTAGTCTTATTAACCGGTATTTTTAGTTATTTTAACTGGTTTCTTTGCCAATTTATTAGCCGTACTACTTATTAAGGCGTTATTGAGGGAATACGGTGTGCCATTCAGGGGCTTCACTAGGTTAGGGATACCTGATGTGGTGCTTGTCGAACCCGTCGTCTTTCCGGACCATAGGGGTTTCTTTGCCGAGCTTTATAAAAGGACTGATTTCCTAGCTGGTGGTGTGGCTTATGACTTTGTACAGGTAAGTCTCAGCAGGTCTAAGCGTGGTGTTGTTCGTGGATTGCACTACCAGTTGAAGCCTATGGAGCAGGGTAAGTTGGTCACGGTGATCAGGGGGCGCGTTGTTGATGTGGCACTTGACATTAGGAAAGGTTCTCCCTGGTTTGGTAAGTACGTCATGGTTGAGTTATCGGCTGAGGAACCGAGGCTCCTTTGGATACCGCCCGGCTTTGCCCATGGCTTCCAAGCCCTTGAGGATGACACCTTGTTCCTATACCTACAGACTAAGGAGTATAGTCCACAGCACGAGAGGTGCATTGCCTGGAATGACCCTGAGGTTGGTATACCATGGCCGATTAGGGAGAATGCCATAGTGAGCGAGAAGGACAGTAGGTGCCCATCGCTTAGGCAGGCCGAGACGAATTTCGAGTATCCAATATGACCCTTTGTCGATCAGCCCTCACACGCATCATCACATGCGCAGCCTAGGTTGATCATCATTATCAAAAACTATATTTAACTGGCCACTTAAATAAACTGCACTGCTAGGTGATGAGTTGAACCCACGCAGAGCCTTGGTGAAGAGGCCTAAACCGCCTGATATCCTTAGGAGTTATCGATTTGCATTATGCAACAGAATTATTGGATTACCATAGGGCGCATAATGCTTCGCCCACTTATTTTTGAGCACAATATTTTGTTCTGGGTCTAGGTGAGGTTTTATTGTCTTTATGAATCTGGCTATGGAGTCTCTATCGTGAACTACCACGTAGGTTCTTCCATCATCACTGCTGAATACACTACTGCCTATGTCTAGGAATTTAAGCACGACCCTAATCACGAGACCCAATGACCTACTTGGCACCTTAATATTCAGCACCAAGTTTGGCATGTCGAGGTTGGGCTCTGGGTCTATTAATTCACCATTGAAGTCATAGAGCCCCCTGATCAATAATAACCAATCACCTACGTTGAGTAGTGTTAGAAGCCTACCTGGTCTTTGTAATAGCTTGGCTACTTCATCACATACGTTAGTTGGTGCACTAATAATATCCTTGGTAACGACCACGCCAGGCTCAACCGACTTAATATAGTCAACGGCATCCGAAAAACCCTCAATGCTTCTCCATCTTATCCTGCATTCATTGATGAATGCGCCAATTACGTAGGGATTCACGCGACTATTCGCAATTACATGTTTTAATACCTAATTTCACCCTAGATGCGGGATGGGTATTGATAAGGCAATGGATGTGCTGAGGAAATACCCACTCTGCGACCATTGTTTAGGTAGGTTATTTGCCAGGTTGGGTTTTGGGCTTAGTAATGAGGAGAGGGGTAGAGCGATTAAGGACTACCTATTAATGAGCATACATGAAAAGATAATGAGCGAAGGATTAAACGACGAACTCCTCAGCGACCTTAAAGCACTTGCCCTTAGCGGTCATGAACCAAGCATGCTATTACTTAAGAATATGGGGGTTGATGTGTCACCAACACCGTGCTACATATGCGGCAGCTCCATATTCAACAGGCTTGATGAGTGGTCGAGGAACATAGCCAATGCACTGAGTTCATTGAGGGCTGAGTTTAAGTCCTTTAGGTTAGGCACGAGGGTGCCCAATGACATGTTAAGACGAGAGCTTGAAATAACCACGGAGTTTGGAATAACGAGCGCGGAATCAATAAAGCGCGAATTAAATAGGGAGTTGGGTAAGAGGGTTTCGTCGTTGTTGGGCATTCCATTTAGTAGGGAGGAGCCTGATGTCGAGGTTGTCCTGGATACAACCACCGGAGCCATTACCACACAGCTAATGCCACTATACCTACTCACCAGGTATAGGAGGGCGTATAGGTTAATTGGTAGGGGCAGCGTTAAATGGCCAATTAATGAGACACTCAGCATATACGGCGCACAGAGCGTTGTGATCCATAGTGGGGGTGGGGAGGCAGGTAACGTTAGGGTCCTTGGTAATGGAAGACCCATGATTATCCAGGTTATAGGACCTGGTAGAAGACCATCTATTGGTGAGGTTAGTAAAGCCCTCGGAAGCATTGATTACGGTATTTCACTTAATGTGCTGTCTTACGTTAGGAGTTCCATGGTTAGGAAGGTTAAGGCTGAGAGTAGGAATTACGTGATCACGTATAGGGTGTTGGCAATTACCAATGGTCAGGTGACCGATGATGCTTTGAAGTCATTGCATGATTACTTTAGGAATAAACAAGTTACCCAGAGGTTGAGGTTGGGTGGTAGGGTTAAGAAGAGGGTTAGTATGGTCTATGAGCTGGATGGCAGGGTTATTGATGGCAGGTTGTTGGAGCTCGTAATTAGGTGTCAGGGCAATCTCAACATTAGGGGCTTTGTTCACGGTTACTTCGGTGATGTGGAACCCAGTTTATCAGGGGTCTTGGCTCTTGAGGTTAGGCCTGTGGAGATCGACATCCTAAACATAAGCGATTCCATTACTTACGATACCTTTAACCCTGTTTCCGCAGATTGTTGAGTCTTGAATGGTACTATGTGGTCTGGTGTGGTTATTATGATCTTCCGTTTACCACCAACGTATAGCTCGATTTCGTACGCCTTACCCCTCCTACCTATTATTGTGCCTACCTTGCCCTGATACCTCCTGTGCGGTGCTGTGGTTATGAAGGTTGGGTCTATATCAATAACCACCTTATCACCAACCTTATACTCATAAAGCCACCTTGAAATTCCTGGTCTCCCCTTCTCCCTTGGCTTCTTGGTCAGCAGCTTCCTTGACTTGTACCTTAGACCATGGGTTCGATGCACGCTAAACCCCAACGTGACCCTTAAAACCCGATATTTAAGTATTCTCCTGCCGAGGTATAAATCCTTAAATAGGTTTTTAGTCAGGGAGTAATTTGTGGTTAAGCGTATCATCAATTCTGAGGATATTTCCATGGCCGAGGCACTTCGGATTCTCGAGGAGAAGGTATCCAATAGTGGGATTAATGAGGAGATCGTAAACAACACCCTGGATTACCTAAGGAAATTCTCCAAGGTTAACCCAGACAAGGCTAGGGAGTTGGTTTCGGAGTTGATGAAGAGGTTTGGCTTGGCTAGGTTGACGGCTATACAGGTGGTTAACGTACTTCCCCAAACAGCCGAGGAACTTAGGATACTCCTCGGCTCCGAGAAGAGGGAATTCACCGATAAGGATATCGAGGATATGCTTAACCTATTAAGGAACGTGAACCAATCCTAAAGGGGATGCCTCTATGGTTAAGAGGGAGGATTATGCATACATACTGGACATAATACCACCGGAGCAAATGCTGGCTAAGGACCCGTCATTAATAAGGAAGGGCTTTCCCAGGAATGAACCGTACGTACAGGCTATAGGCGAGCAATTCTTCACATTACTTGAGTTAACGCTGAAACCCAACGTGACCGCTGACGTGGGTGAGAGGGTTTACATAGGTAATGGACCTAGGGATAAGGTGAATAAGATTGTTAGGAGGATAGGCTATGACGAGTTAACGAGCGAGGCCAAGAACGCCCTTCCCGAGGTCATAACAAGGATAGTCAAGACCCAGGAGAGTAGGTTCGTGGAGTTCTTCAACAAGGCTGGCCCAATAACACTGAAGATGCACAGCCTCGAATTACTTAAGGGTATTGGTAAGAAGACCCTTTGGCAGATCCTGGAGGAAAGGAGGAAGAAGCCGTTTCAATCATTCGAGGACATTAAGAATAGGGTTGGTATAGACCCGGAGAAGTTAATTGTTGATAGGGTATTGAGGGAATTACAAGGCGCTGATCAATACAGGGTTTTCGTTGGTTCTATTTGATATTTTACCTAACCCTCATAACCTTCCTACGACCAGCAATATCCCAAACCTCCACCTCAATACCAGGTTCTATCTTCTCCCTAACATCCTCCTCGACCTGGTTACTAGCTATCTCGAAGGTTGTGTAATTCCGTAGATCCATTAGCTGCCATGAATCACCAACCTTAGCCACAACCTGGGCAACGAACTTCTCTATTATTGGCACCTCAACCTGTGCGTCGGCAGGTACAATCAATGTCCTCTTGACATTATCGAAAACGCCAATACCGACTATCCTAACCTTAGCGGATCCGTGTTTACCCGTCTTGCTCTTCTCAACCTCAACTATCTTGCATGGTTCGCCATCAATCATCAAATAACTACCCTCCTTAACCGAACCTGCCTCCGTTGGCTTCGTGGACATACAAATCGAGATTAGGCAAGGCTAATAAAAGGTTTTCTACCGTAATTCTTACGTAATCCCTAGCTTCTCGACCTTAGAAATTATTTATTAATTCTGTGGTGTAGCGCTGCTTAGTATTATGAGGATCATAATGTATATTGGTAAGTACGAGGATTACGCACTAGCGAAGTTAATAGTGAATAGGCTGAGTAGTGATGGTGTGGAGGTATACGCCGTAAGAGATTCAGAGGTTAAGAATATAGGTGTACCCAAGTGGGATGGATCGCGGAGCGTGGATGCGGCCATGGTGCTTGGCGGTGATGGTACGGTACTTAGGTTTATACATGAAATCGGGGACTCGGTGGATATACCAATACTTCACATAGGCACTGGCCGTGTTAATTACTTAAGTGATGCAAGTGCCAGGGAAGTATCGCAGGTTCTTGATAATATTGTCAAGGGTAATTACAGAATTGAGGAGAGGTTGACCCTTAAGGCCGTTAGCGCTGATTTTGAGTGTACGGCACTTAATGAGGTCTTGGTTAAGGGTGTTGATCCAGGTCATTTGGTTACCGTAACGGTTGTTGAGGATGGGGGTGAGGAGTTAATGAGGGCTAGGATGGATGGGGTAATAATAGCCACGCCAACGGGTTCCACGGCATATGCATTGGCAGCTGGAGGGCCCGTTGTTGATAATAGGCTATCCGTGAAGTTGATAGTCCCACTTGCTCCGTTTTCCAGGGCCTTGGTTCCAATAGTTCATCCCTTCGAGATACCCGTGAAGGTTATGACGAGTGAGGTAACGCACGTACTGTGTGATGGCATTGTGGCACAGAGGGGTGCTGAGGTGCGCATACTACCTGGTGATAAGAAGATTAGGTTCATTAGGACACGTCAATATAGGATGTACGATAAATTACTTAGGAGGTTATTTACACCATGAGTGAACAGCAAGTGGCGATAATCGATGCATCGGCCATATTCCATACAAGGGATTTACGTGCATTACTCAGCCTGGGCCGCTTGGTAACTACGAATTACATAATTAATGAACTCAAGGATGTTAGGGCCGTGTCTATACCCGATGTGCTTAATATTGAGGTTTATGAAATTGGTGAGGAGGAGGTTAGGATTGCCAGGAGGAGGTATCACCTACCAAGGCTATTGAGCGATGCTGATGTGTCGCTCATAATTTTAGCCCTTAGGCTAAAGGATGAGAACCCCGTTGTGATCACTGATGATTCATTGCTGATAAGGTTCCTAAGAAAACTGGGAATTAGGTACTCGGTGATCTATCTCAAGACTCGTTAGTACGGTTTCTGCCTAAGCTTAAGCTTCTTTGGAACGTTCTCTGACGGAAGTTCTGCGCCTGCGAGTTCTATGGTTACGGTATCCTGGAACCACGGAGTCGACCTACCAAATGCTCTAGGCATGTAGTTCCTTATCTTACGGCCCTTATGCACGGCTGCGTGCACTATAACGACATCATCAACACTTAATCCCCTATAGCTCGCGTTGTTCTCAAGATTCTTAAGAACCTCCAAGTACGCCTTGGCAACCTTAACTGGCCACTTAGCCACCGGCCAGCCCTCCCAGGGTGTTGTGTGGTGGGCTTGTTTCTTGGTGAACCTCCTGATTGGTACTGGCGCCTTCATTGCTATCACCTTGTTCATGTAATCCTCGGCCTGCTTTATCGTGAATCCTTTAATGAATCTGGCAACCTCAACGGCTTTTTTCCAACTAATCCTATACTCATAACCAAGGGCCTTAACGATCTGATCCTCGGTTATGTTTGCGCCATAGATTTCCTTAACCCGCTTAATTATATCCTCAGCGGTTACGCTCCAATCAATCCTCGCCATACCCACAACCATCAAGAGCCATGTGTATAAAAGCATTTTGCCTAGTGAGGCATGGTTCTATCATTGAGCATAATGTCGATAAGCCTTAGGTACACCTCGGATGCTTTAATTATATCATCAACACTTATGTATTCATCAGGTCCGTGCGCTGATGATAGATCACCAGGACCATAGGTTACCGCATCAACACCCAATCTTTGAAAGTACCTAGTGTCAACTGGAGTTCTCGATACCATTAATTTAGGGCTGAGGTGTACCACATCACCTATCGCCTTAACTAAACCCTTAACTAGCATTGAATCCTCCCTATTCAGTGCTGCATCGATTGTGTTAATTACATAAACATCCACCGCAGATCTCACGCCAATTTTTCCCCAATCTCCTTGATGTAGTCCGCAATCTCCCTAATCGATTCATCAACATCCTCATTGGGCAGTAATCTCCTATCTATCGAGAAACTGAAATAATCAGGAACAATATTACGACCGAGACCACCCTTAACGAGACCACCTAGGGTCATCACAGCCCTCTCACCCATGTACGACCTACCCTCTATCCCTCCCTTAAGCCCAGTAATTATCGCATATGCAACCTTTACGCCATCCTCAAATGCATTAACACCGAGTTGGGGTTGTGACACGTGGGCAGGTACGCCTCTAATTACAACATCTAATTGCACCATACCCATGCTACCAACCCAAATGATACCTAGTCCCGTTGGTTCAGCGACCACCGCGTAGTCAGGTCTCGTTATTGAACCAAGTAGGTAATTAACGCCTGTAAATCCCCCCACCTCCTCATCCGGTGTGAATGAGAATTCCACGCAACCATTGAATTCTCTCAATTCCCCAATCCTCTTGGCCAACAATATCAAAGAGGTAACGCCACCTTTATCATCAGATGCACCCCTACCATAAACTCTACCGTTGATTAGGATTGGTTTAAACGGTTCAGTCACCAGCCAACCATCACCACCTGGCACTACGTCATAGTGTGCATTAAAATGAAGCTTAACACCACCCGAGTCACACCGTTCAGCGAGCACTATGTACCTGGGATAATCACTCCACTCAGGGTAATACTCCCTAACCTTAGCCCTTGGTACCTCAATGACCTTAACGCTTAATCCCAGGTTCGTTAATTCGTTCTCCATATAATCAACGGCTTCAGTATAATTCTCGCCAGGTGGTGCGATGGTTCTTATCGCTATTAAATCCATGAGAACCTTCAATGCGTAATTAACTAGGCTCATTCAACTAACTCCCTATACACAGCTAATAATTCCTTACCAACAACACCCGGCGAGTTCCTCTGCGTAACTATTGCCTTAGCCCTAGCCCCAAGCTCCATTGCATACTCCGGTGAATTAACGAGCTCCTTGGTGCTTTCCAGGAAACACCTAAGGTCATTAACCTCGCATATGATGCCACCATCACCCACAACCTCAGGCACGGAATCAACGTTTGAGGCGACCACGGGTATTCCCAAACTCATGGCCTCGAGCGCCGTAAAGCCGAACGCCTCACCCCTTGTTGGGAATAACAGCACGTCAAACTCAGCCATTAACTTCAATAGGTCATCCCTTCTCATTGGGTTATAGTAGATGATACCATCAACCTTCCTAGGGCTCTTACCAACATACACCTTCCTAACCCACCTGGGCAATTTCATCATTACATTCTCGGCAATATCACCACCCTTTCTATCATAATCCACGCCTATGAAGCCCACGGTAACCACATTATCAATCTTCCTCGAATACGTTCTCATTGGTGGTGGTATTACCTTCACATCCCTGAACCCCTCCTCCTCAAGCCCTTCCTTGCTCCATTCGGTCCATGTGATTATTGCCACATTATCCCTATTGAACAAGTACCTATAGGTCCTAATGGCGAGTCTGTATAGGGTATCCTTCCTGGACTTCTTGAGGTATTTCTCGAATAAGTTGAAGATTGGTTGATCGATTTCCTGAACCCAGGGGGAGGATGGTATGTAAAGGTTTAGGAAGAATGCGTGGGTTAATCTCCTAAACCTCAGTGAGTATGCTGGTTCGATTAATGCCTTGAGGAACCACTTAAATGTGGTATTTCCGGTTATGTAGAAATCATCACTTGATGGTGATAGCCTTATTGGATCCTCGATAATCCTGTAGCTGACGCCAGGTGGTGGGTTCTCGATCCTTAACCTAATCCCAGTCCTTATTTCACCAGATACTCTGTTCCTACTGGCGATAATGTTTACGATCATCTAACCGACCTTACTAAGTGCCCCCAATTAATAAATGTTAGTTCTTACCGTAGGAATTGAACATTCTATTTATAGTCTCAATGTAGCTCTCGGGATCACCAACACTTAACCAAGAGTTTCTATCGAGGATTAAGCCATAAACCTCGCCACCACTGTCAATGAGGTTTTTAATACCGTACGTAAGCTCAAGCTCTCCTTCGGTCTTGACATTCTCGAGACTATTAAATATCTTCTCGTTGAATATGTAGACGGCTGATATTGCTATGTTGGACCTTGGGTTACGTGGCTTCTCCTCGACATCCAAAACCCTAACCAATCTGAAGTTGTTAAAGGAACCCTCATCCCTAACAACCGCAATACCATACCTACTTGGGTTATTGACCTCCCTAAGGAATAATATGGCATTTGGATTCAATTCATTAAATAGTCTCACGCCCTCGGCATAGCCCGTGATTAATAAGCCATCATCGGCATGGACAAAGAATGACTCGGAGTTCACGAAATCCCTAGCCCTAAGCACAGCATCGCCAAAGCCCAGTGGCTTCTCCTGAAATGTGAATGATATATTTGCCGTTAATGAGTCGCTGAATAATTTATCCATTAGGTAGTCTATGAGTGGCTTACCATTCCTACCAACAACAATGAGGAACTTGGAAACACCAACCTCCTGAAGCCTTGAGATTATCAGATCAATAATAGGTATGAGCGTTGGAATTTCGTTCCTGCGCACTAGGGGCAGTAAAGCCTTAGGCATTATTAGAGTCATATTCCTCATCCTGGTGCCCAACCCTGCTGCTGTTATCACGGCTTTACGTATCATATACACACTACTTGCGAATTACGAATGAAAATAAAATATAAGTATTTCACTTCAGATATTAATATCATAAATAATCAAGTAGGGAACCACGCTTCCTGAATTCTTGTTTACTCGCCTCCCTACCACTACCTGTCGCCGTCTGCTTAATAACCTTACCCTCACTAACCAACTTCCTCGCTTGCTCAATTATTGAGCGAGCGAGCTTATCACCAAAACCTTTAATGCTACCTATCACCCTTGGATCAGCATTGGCCACATCAACAACGCTCCTAAACCCGGCGTTGTACAAAGCCCTGGCCCTCGCCCTACCAACACCCTCGAGGTTCGCCACAAGCTCTATGAGCTCCTCCCTAATACCATACGTTAACCTCCACCTAAGAACTCCCAACCTTTCCTCATGCCTCTTCATGCCTAATGCGCTGGCAAGTCTCGTGATGGCACCCGCTAACCAATTCATTAAGTCGCTATACACCCTTAAATCCCCTGGTCCAACGTCGTAATTCTTGTAGAGCTCGTCCTCAGAGACCTCGTTAGCCCAGTCAAGTAGCATCACGGAGGTCTTAACGGTGGATAGGTAGTCCTCGAGCTCCTCATCTTCATACTCGCCATTCTCAATTTCATCCCTAGTCAATGGCGGTTTAATCAATAGGTAATCCCAGTTATCCAGTACTATCTCTAGGTAATCCTCAAACTCACCTCTCCTAATTCTCAATCTAGGAACCTCGGGGGATTGAACGATTAGGTGCGTGTAACCAAGGTCATTAGTTTCATCCCTAGCCTTCAAACCCTTTATATACGTGTTCGCCGTGTATGGGTCGAGGTACGTATTATTTAGTAATGAACCCAGGGCTGTGGCTGCCACACCATCATCATGCCTCTCCAGGAAACCAGATTCAACTAGGAAGTTTATGATATCCTCAACCCTCCTCCTCAGCAGCTCCCTAAGGAAGGCATTCTTATCAAAGCCACCTTGTAGGTAGCCCAGGGTTGATGATACGAAATTCAGGACCTCCCCCATACTGGATGCGTAACCACTCGCTATTGCCGATAGTAGATGCGTGGCGAGGTTCTTATCAGTGAGGAACTTAGACCGAACCTCCTCAACCCTGGCACTTATGTAATTCTTCATTAAATAATCAATTTCATCCTCACCCCTGGCAATGAGTATAGCTTCACCGTACGGATCGAGACCAGGCCTACCAGCCCTACCGGCCATCTGCTTATACTCCATAACAGGCAACTCCTCCATACCTATTCCAGGTTCGTACCTCCTATACTCATGGATTATGACCCTCCTAGCCGGCAGGTTAACCCCAGCCGCCAGGGTTGTTGTGGCAACCACAACCTTAAGTAGCCTATCCCTGAAGGAGTTCTCGATTATCGACCTGACATCCATGTCAAGGCCTGCGTGATGAAATGCTACTCCGCACTTAATGACCTTAGCCAACTCCTCACCAAGGAGCCTCGATTGCGACGCCTCAATAACCGCATTAGAGACCTTCGTTAACTCCCTTGGTTCGATTACCTTAACACCGTAGTTACATATGTATTGGGCAACCTGCTGCGCTAGCTTAACGGTATTCGATCTCGAGTTCGTGAATACGAGGGTCTGCCCTCCATTGAGAAGCGTATCCATGGTTAGGGATAAGACGGGATTACCCAGGTCCTTTATTGCGACCCTATCACCGTCTGAATAATAAATGATACCGTCATAATAAACACCCTCCCTAAGCCTCACAGGCCTCCACTCGGACTCCACAACCTCGGCATCCAGGTACTTGGCAATATCCTTGGCGTTGCCGACAGTTGCCGATAGGGCTATTATCTGGGTGTTCAACCCCAATGATCTAACCTTGGCCACTATGGACTCTATTATTGGGCCCCTCTTATCATCATCAACGTAGTGTATCTCGTCAATAATTAGGACACCAACCTGCCTGAGCCAATCAACCCTATGCCTCAGTAGGCTGTCGAGCTTCTCGTAAGTCGTCACCACAATGTCGTAATTCATCAACCACGCATCCTCCTTATCATACTCACCAGTTGTTACCGCAACCCTCACGCCAAGCTTCTCGTAAACCCTAAGGTCCCTAGCCTTCTCATAAGCCAATGCCCTAAGCGGCACAGCCATTATAGCCTTAACACCCCTAGTCAGTACGGCGTTGACCATGGCCAACTCAGCCATGAGAGTCTTGCCAGTTGCTGTATTCGTGCACATAAGCAGGTTCTTGCCATCAAATAAACCCTTACGCACAGCCTCTTCCTGCGGAGGATAGAGCTCGGTAATACCCCTCTCCCTGGCTATGAAGTTCCTAAGTACATCAGGCAATGGCAAGTCCTCAACCCTCAAGACAACCAACCAATTAGTAAGGCACAACTAGTTTAATAAGGAGTTAACGCCCAACACAAAGCTCATGAGCCTCCTGGTCAACATCCCAAGTACTTGGCCAACCACCACTAAACCTATCGATCAAGTACGGCTTCGCATAGTTAGGCCATGACCCACCGAGTATGTACTCTACCAATGCCAACGCCAACGCAGGCCCCACCTCAGCACCGTAGCCATTAAACCCACCTATTATGTAGAGTTTATCCTCGATCAACGACCCAACTAGGGGCCTCATGTCGGGAGTACCCTCACAATACCCAAAGCCTGAACCGACACGGATTAACAAACCAAACCTAAGTCTCAACCTACTGATTACGTCATTAATTACATCCTCATCAACACCCTTACTCGAGCCAGGTTTCTCCACTCTCACATTACCGTCACCGCCAACAATCACTGACAAACCAAGCCTGCCCAGTAAGCTGTCGATTGATGATCCAAGAGGTCTTGCGTAGATGCCTAACACGTAGTCGTAGACTATATTATTAACTGCTTTACCAAGCACCGCCACTGCCTGGCACTTATACTGTAGCAGGGGGACTCTGATGCCGAGCTCACTCACCATAATGGAATTCCAGGCGCCAGTCGTGAGGATTACATAATCACCAGTGTAATTATCACCGTTAACTACCACGTTGATGTCACGGCCATTAAACTTTATGTGGGCCTCACCATCGACATAATGGATATACTTACTGTTCCTGGATAACCTCATCAATGCCGGTATATCGACCAGGTGATCACCACCATCGCTAATTATGTAAACCTCGTCATTACCAACCTTTCGTAAACCATAGTCACTAGCCTCATCAATAATCGAAACCCTAACCCCAGCCTCCCTCCACATGCCAATAATACTACTGACCTCGTCACGGTAACATTCCTGGGGCACTATCGTTATTGACCTAATACTATGCATTAAATCAATTCTTAATTGGCTCGATAATTCGCGATAAACGCCCTCACTTACCTTGGCGAGTTCGATATCCTCCTTAAACCTGAGGAGCTTTGAGTGTATGAGTGGATATCTAGGTCTTTGCGCACCGGAGTCTATTAACGTGACCTCAATCTCCCTTAGGCTGAGTAAATTGGCTAATACTGTACCAACAACACCACCGCCAATCACTACAACCTTCACGGAAGCGGTGAGGTAGTAAGCCGTTATAAGGTTATTTGCCCATGAAGACTTTAGACATCACCTTAATGGCTAAATAGGGTGATCCACTTTTCTATACTATCACTTTAGAAGTCCGTACAGGGTATCTCATGAACACCCATATTCTGTGGCCTAGAGATGAGTAGTGTGTAATCCTTAATACCGTAATCGTGAAGTAGAGCCCTTATTATGTTTTCCCGCGGCTCTTCCGCGAATATACCGAAGAGTGACGGTCCTGCACCTGATAAGGCGGCACCAACCGCACCAGCCTTGAGTAATGCCTCCTTAACCGCGCCGTAGTGGGCGTAGAACTTGGACCGCACTGGCTCAATAATGGCGTCGCCCATGACAGCCCTCCTGAGCGCATTTAGGTTCCTCGTCATTAGTGAGTAGACGAGCATTGACGCGTAGGAGACATTATTCTTAAATAAATCCATATCCACAGCCCTAGGCACGACCTTCCTCATCTCACCAGTGCTGGCCTTGCTACCCGTGACTACTATAACGAACCAGTAATCCTCAGGTATCTCGATCTTAACCACATCACCGATCAATGGATTTATTATGACTAAACCACCAAGCAGTGAGGCTGCAACATTATCCATGTGAGGAGACCCGGCAGCAACCCTCTCGCCCATTGCTGCGATCCTGACAAGCTCCATCTCCGTTAAGTTGGCACTTAGTAGCTTATCAAGTGCATACGCCACCGCAGCAGCGTCAGCACCGCTACTACCCAAACCGCTGGCTGGCTTGATACCCTTCTTAACAACCACATCCACGAAGAAGGGTTTACCAACAATTCTCCTAAACTCCTCAACCACTGGGTAAATCGTTGTCTCACTGAAGTTGCTTGGTAAATACCTACCATACTCACCAATGAACCTAACCCTATCAGGACCGGTGGGTGATAACCGAACAAACACGTCATCATACGGATTACTGAGGGCTAGGGCTAGTATATCGAATCCAGGTCCTAAATTGGCTATAGAGGCATAGCCCCTAACGCATACCTGCATCGGGGCTCAATATATTACCTATTTATAACCATTAACTCATGTAGGGATAATATTTTTATATAATTTTAAACTAAATATCAGCAATATCAGAGCCTATACCTTAGGCATGGCCCATGGAAAGACGAAGGCATATAACGATATTATAAATATTAGGTAAAATACATACATTATTGCCCACGGCAAATTCTTCCTAACTATAATACCCTCCTTCCTAACGTAGGGTGTTGTTGAGACGCCAACACTAACGGTTTGTGGTGCAACAGGCTTTCCAAGCTCAGAACCAACGGAATTGGAAGCTGGCAGTAAGGGTACTGATAACCCTAACAACTTACCGACAGCCGCCTGTAAAGCGCCAAATAACGTATTCGATGCTGTGTTACTACCAGACATTGCAGCACCTATAAAGCCTAAGAATGGTGAAATCAGGATAAACGCAAGACCTACTAATGAACTTGCGTATGCCAACGAGTATGCCATACCACTATAATTAAAGACGTAAGCTAACCCAACAACGAAAACCCCGTCAAAATTTAAATAATGCCTTTATGGTAAAACATTTTACTTTTATATGGCATAGAGAATAATATGAATGAATATTTTTTAAAATCCATAAAGAAATGTTTAGTATTATTGAGACATATTCAGTATTTAATTAAGTCCCTATATCCAGGGTTAGTCCCTGCCATGTATGATAAATCAAGCAATTCCGTGGGATACATCAACTTAATATTATTTAAGTTGTATTTTCTCAGCGTATTAGCCCAATGCGCCTTACATGTAACGCTTTCCAGTATTAATGCATCTGACTTTAGTTTAACAAGTTCGTCAACCTTAGGCCTTATTATTCTGTCGGCAATGTCTGGGTGCCTATCTGGATACATCATGCCAGCTCCACAGCATATGTCGGCTGTTTCTAGGCCTTTTATTTCGAGGCCAGGTATTTTGCTTATAATCTTAGTTACTGAATCATGGGCCTTAGCCACATTCATTAGGTGGCAACTATGTTGTATCGATATCCTCATCTTAACGGGGCCTAACTCACCAACCAAACCGGCTTTGTCCAATAGTTGTAATGTATTAACAATCTTTTGCCTGAGACCAATATTTATGCCAAGCAACTTCTCGTACTCCAACCACTGGGCTTGACAACCGCCTGAGTCGGGCACCACTAAATAATCAATGCCGTATTCATTAGCGTATTTATTCAGAACATCAATATTGTATTTAGCCAATTCCAGAGCCTTGTTGAAGTTACCCATGTGCATGTAGGGTGCACCGCAGCATTTGAATTCCCTGGGTACAATAACCTCAAAACCATTCCAAACCAACACCCTTATTGTCGCATAAACAAGGTGCGTGTGCGATTGCCAGGCAACACAGGAATTCGTAACAAACAGAAGCACCCTACCCCTGGTTGGTTTACCTACGGGTGGTTTGAATACTCTACCGAGAACATAATCAAGCTTCTCCTCATCCCTAGATCTTGCAAAACCCTTCATGTGTTCTGGTATTCCAGGTAATGATGAGGATACAGATAGGGCTAGCTTTATTATGGTTGGGCTCTCAATAAGCTTGAAACCTGTCCTTACGTGCCATGGGTAACCATAGTTCGTGAGTTTATCACCTAAGTAGGCGTAGGCAGCCTCGATAATCTTACTATACATAACCCCGGATGGACATGCTGTTTCGCACCTCCTACATATTACGCACCTATCGAGGTGCTCCAGTAGCGATTCCGTGGGTTGGGTTCTTCCTGTGAGCAACGCCTTGACTAGGTAGATCCTACCCCTAGGGCTGTCCGTCTCATCCCAGGTCGCCCTGTAGGTTGGGCATGTGGGTAGGCAGAAGCCGCAATGAACACACTTATAGGTCTCGTTAAGTCCCTCCTCAATCAATCTCTTTCTTAACTCATCACCGCTGATCATCAGATACCACCCACAAACCTACCATAGCACATTGTATTGCCTGGATCAAACACGGACTTAAGCTTCGCCATAATATCGAGATTCTGCTGCAAACCCCAAACATCGATATTCCTCTTCACGTCCAGGGGCGCCTTCATAATGATTACATAACCACCTAACTCCGAAACCCTAGTCCTCAACGAATTAATAAAGTCGAGATTAAGCGGTCTCCCAAACCCTAGGTATGCCTCGCCGAGCACTGGCATTTTAACCACGTAATCTGCACGTACACCCTTCAATGCATCACCTAGCACATACTGCGGGGTTATGACCTTAAGTACCGTGGTATAGTTATCGAAGAGCTCATCCATGGATGTTAACCTGTACCAAAGATCATCAGCCTCGCCACCATAGAACACGTCTGACCTGGAAACCTCAGAGAGCTTGCCTAACCTGTACTCAACCTCCTCCTTAACACCCTCAAACCTAAGGTACGTAGTCCCATTGATCACTACCGCACCAACAGGCTTCAATCTCCTCATAATGAGTAAGTCAAGCTCCCCATTAAGCCTAGCCACCGAGATCACCTCAGGTATTGCGGCTATCCTCGTCATCACCTCGTAAATAATACCCAACGAGCCGCAGGATCCAATGAACAACCTCTTAATGTTGTAACCAGCGACATCCTTTATCATACCGGTCCCCCACCTAACTATCGTGCCATCAGGCATCACAGCCCTAACCCTGAGGGTGATGTCTCTAGTGCTCATGAACGTGTAGGCTAATGGACCGAATAGGTTGCAGGAGAAAACACCACCAATACTGGACCTACTAGATAGAGGGGGATCTATTGGCAACCGCCTATTAAGGCGTGATAGCTCCCTCCGCACATCCATGAGAGATGCACTAACGCCGAAGACACCAACCATCTCCTCTAGGTCTGGCTCAATGACCCTATGAACCCTGCCCAGGTCAAGGGCTACATCGTAACCCTTAGGCACATTGCCAAGAAATAGCTTGCTCCTGTTGACCATGGGTATTACCTTGAGTCCTTCCTTGCTTATGTTCTTCATCATAATGCTTAACTCATTAACATCCCTGGGATAAAACACAACCTTGGGCGTCAACCCATCAACCACGTATCCAGGACTTGGCTCCCTAATGGAGTCATTACTAACCTCACCTTCAACAAGCCTTATGGCCTTCTCGAGGGACATCATTAACACCTCATTGTGGGAATATCTTACCTGGATTCATAATGCCCAATGGGTCGAACACAGATTTGACCTTCTTCATCACATTCAACTCATAATCGGTGTACAACAGCCCAATTAGGTGCTTTTTGTGGTACCCAACACCGTGCTCGCCAGTTATTGTCCCACCAATCTCAACGCACATCCTCAATATCTCATCCTCAGCCTGTAAAGCCCTCTCCCTTTCGCCTGGTTTCCTCTCATCATAGAGTATTAGTGGGTGTAGGTTACCATCACCTGCATGAAATACATTGGCAATCCTGAAACCATACTTATTGCCAACCTCCCTAATCCTGCGCAGGGCTTCCGGTAATTTCTTCCTTGGTATTGTGCCATCACCCGTTATGTAGTTAGGACCGACAAAACCCATGGCACCAAAGGCCTGCTTCCTAGCGCCCCACCACCTATTCGCCTCAGCCCTATCCTTAGCTAACTTAACCATGTACGCGCCTGAGGATTTTAGGATCTCGATTATCCTATTAGCCTCGGAATTGGCGCCCGGCTCTGAGCCCTCCACATCAATGAGAAGTATCGCCTCAGCATCGGTTGGTAACCCACCACCCCAGGGACCAGCCTCTATTGCGTTCACGGCTATCCTATCCATGAACTCAAGGGCAACAGGCCTTATGCCAGCACTTATTATTCGCGAGACTGCTAAACCAGCGTCCTCAACCGAGTTGAACGCAGCCAATATGGTCTTTACGGATTCGTAATTACTGACAATCCTTAGGGTTGCCTCCGTAACTATGGCCATTGTGCCCTCGGAACCACTGATTATACCGATGACATCGTATCCAGGGCTCTCAACAACCTTACCGCCAAACGATCTAACTTCGCCATTTGGAAGAACAACCTTCAATCCACGTACGTTATTCACCGTGACACCGTACTTGAAACACTTAACACCACCCGCATTATGGCTTATGTTACCACCAATTGTGGAAACCCTCTGCGAACCAGGATCCGCTGGGAAGTAATACCCAAGGTCTATCGGGTACTGATAATTGAGCTTTGCCAGGGCATCACTAACCCAGAGATTAATAACACCAGCCTCCACTGTGGCTGTCTCATTCTCCACATCAAGCTCAAGAACCCTATTCATACGGGCTAGGGATATGACTATACCACCCTCAATCGGTAAAGCACCACCACTAAGACTCGTGCCAGAACCCCTACCAACAATCGGAACCCTATTCTCCCAAGCAACCCTAACAACCCTAGCAACCTCCTCGGTAGACCTTGGGAAAACAACAACGTCGGGCTTCGCCGTATACACAAAAGACCCATCGGCCTCGTAAACCAGCAACTCCACATCATCAGTAATAATATTACTTTCACCAACGATTGATATTAACTTCTCAATAATAGCCTTAGACAAACCCATACGAATATATTAATAAAGAAATAATTTATAAACATTTATTTAAAAATATTTATAGATTCATGTAATAATTAAGAAAAATAAAATAAACCTTTTAATTTAATAGAAAAATAATCAATCATTTTCGATATTTAAGAAATCATTTTTTAGGTGGTTTAGGTATCTTCCATAGCAATGGTATCGCAAGAAGAGCAGCTATTATGCCAAAGAGACCTGAAATAACCATTGTGTTTATCCAACCAAGGGAACCTATCATTATTGCCGTGAGAACACCACCGTAGATTGCACCACTGCCCTTGGCTATGGCATACAATAATCCATAATTATTTCCCGATGCCACTTCACCATAGAAGTAACCAACCGATGCGGGATTCACGGTATATATCGAGGCCCAGGTTAGTATCGCCAACGCCACAGAAACCACGAAAGCTATTTCATTATGCATAAAACCAAATAAGATACTTAATAATGTGAAGGCTCCAGAAAGGGCGTAGAAAATTATCAACGTCCTTATAACTCCTATTCTATCTGAAACAACGCCAGATAAAAACTTACCCAATCCAGCCATTATCGAGGAGCCCAGGGCAGCTGCTACGGCGATAACCAGGGTGAAGTGGAAGTATAGACCATACTGAACAGCCTTAGAAACTATTGTGAGGCCCTCTGAAGCAACCAACAAGAACGTTATTACGAGTACCCAGAACTGCCATGTTCTAACGGATTCCGAGAACGTAAACTGATAATCAGTGGCCCTTATTAATTTAGACCTCGAGCTCTGTGGATTGTATGTTGGTGGTCTCCAGCCCTTTGGTGGATCTTTGCGCATTAGGAATGCTGAAATCAGGATTATAATGAATGACGCGATGGCTAAACCAATCATTACCGACCTAAATACAGCTATTGGGTTTATCCTAGGTAATATACCTATTAATAGTATTATTGGTATTGAGCCCCAACTAAAACCTGCGGAAATTGTTCCTGCAACTGTAGCCCTATAATCAGGAAACCACTTATTAGCCACGGTGACACTGTTATTATAGACTATACCAGCGCCAACACCACCGATTATGGCATAAACCCACAATAATAGGGTCGGCGAGCCGAAGATCGCTGCGAAATATCCAATACCAACGAGAAAGGCTGCTATTAACTGTAATAACCAGGGACCGTACTTATCCCTTACCCAACCCGCAGGCCATCCAAATACTGACTCAAGGAAGATATTAACAGTAAATACAGTACCTAGGAAGACAGCACTAATATGGAAAAATTGAATTACATCATGGGAAAAGGCACTAAAGGCGTACTCGTAAGGGCTAATCATAAACATGGCAAGGAAGGCACCAATAAAGGCAAACCATCTACTGAACCCAAGTATTTGCTTATCTGTCAATTTAGAACCTGACATACGTCCTTAATTAGATAAATACATAGTTATAAGTTTAATTGAATAAATATTCATTATATTTTGCTATTTAATTACTCTGTCTTTGTAGCCTCAGGGTACGGCAGTTCCTTTGTTAGTGGTATTAGTCCTGGTATTAACCACTTCTCCCACATTTCATCGACCTTCCTCTGTATGTACTCTATGTCTTCATCGGTTAGGTGCTTGAACCTGGTTTGCCTCCTGATGTACTCCCTAACGGGCTTCCTCTTCAGTTCCCCACTGGCTATCCTAGCGCTCGTGCTTGTCAGTCTGAATTTGCCGTTCTCTATCTCGAAGAGTGGCCATATGCCCGTCTCCACCGCTAGTTTACCTATTTCGTGGCTGTACTTCGGGTCGTAGCCCCAACCCTTCGGGCATGGGTCTAGGGTGTGTATGAATGTTGGTCCGCCGATCTCTAGGGCTTTCCTGACCTTGTTGTAGAGGTCTATTGGGTCTGCGGCCAATGCCGTTGCCACATACTTAACCTCTGGGTGACCTACAGCCATCATTGCTGCCATGTTCTTCTTCCACCTATACTTCATTATCCTGACTTGCCTACCGCTTGGGCTGAAGCTTGTCAGTGCTCCGAATGGTGTCATTGTTGTTTCCTGAATATCAGTGTTGGCGCTTGATTCATTATCATACATTAGTATAAGGAAGTTGTACTTGGTGTGCGTTAATGCGTTAGAAACCTCTGAAAGGCCGGCGTCTGCACAACCCAGGTCTCCACAAATTCCAATAACGTTTATCCTCTCATTCGGCAACTTACCCTTCTCGATCAACGCCTTTATCGCTGCTGCCGTACCAACAGCGGCAGAGCCCGTGCCTGAGAGCTGGGTGTGTATCCAGGGTAGTGCCCATGATGTTGTGTAGTACGTGGTGTTCGCGACGTACATGCAGCCCGTCGCTCCAATCACAATGGTATTCGGACCAGCCGCCTTGGCAACCCACCTAAGAACCATCGCCGATTCGCAACCTTGGCAAGTCCTGTGACCAGCGTCAAAATACTCCGTCTGAGCCATCTGCAGTAAGTCCTTTACCGTCCTCGCCAACCTAATCTGAACTGTCATGGGCCCATCACCCCATACACCTTAATAAATTTTTCTACCTTACCCATTTTATTCTCTAACCCCATACCATATCACCCTTTGCTCAACCTTACCCTTTCTTGCTGCATCCAAAGTAATATTGAACATATTCATAGCATCATTGTAGGTAATCTCCCTACCACCCAAACCACCTATGAAATTAATCATGAGGGGTCTATGCTCAGCCTCGTAGAGCGCGGACCTAATTTCTGTGTATAGTGCACCGCCATCAAATGGCGAACCAAATGAGTAATCCCTATCCACAACGGCCACGGCCTTGGCGCCCGTTAGGTAGCGTATTATGTCGTCTGTCGGGAATGGCCTGAACCACCTAATCCTTAGGAAGCCTACCCTCTCACCCTTCGCCCTCAACCTCCTAACAGCCTCCTTAATTGGTTTGGATACGGTGCCCATGCCAACCATGATTACATCGGCATCATCAACCATGTAGGGCTCAACAAACGGATTCCCATAATCCCTACCTATTATCTTAGCATAATCCCTGTATGCCTCCTCAATGACCCTCCTGGCGTTCTTCATCGCCTCATCCATCTGCTTCCTGAGCTCCGTAACCCAATCCTCATTAACCTGAGGAGCTACACTAATGACGTTGCTTGGGTGTAACTTCCTATTACCTAGGTCGTAGGGTGGTAGGAACTTCTGAACCTTGGACTTGGGCGGTATCCTAAACACGTGCTCACTATGCGTTAGGAATGCACCATCCATCGATATACCAACGGGTAGCATAACCCTGGGATCCTCAGCGACCCTATACGCTATCAGTGTTGTGTCCAGGGCCTCCTGGGCAGTATCAACCCAAACCAGTAACCAACCAACATCCCTAACCATCAATGCATCATTGTGCTCGACACCGTAGGCCCCTGGGTCGTCAAGGGCCCTATTGCCTATTAGGGCTACCACAGGGTATCTATCGGTGCTTATTGCGACTATGGCCTCAATCGCTAATAACCAACCAACACCACTACTACCAACAAATGTCCTCGCACCAACTGCGGAGGCATGCTTAACAATCTCGAACTGATCATGCTCGTGGGCAGCCACTATGTACTCAGCCTTTAGGTAACCATCGGCAATGAGTCTGGCGGTCCTCTCCATGACACCACCATACGGCCTTATTGGGTATGCAGCTGTAACATCGATATCCGCAAGCATCAATGCGTATGCAACCGCATCGGTCCCTGTACCAACCACCTCAACCTCCTCATCGCCCTTAAGCACGGCCTCGAGACGCTTTGCCTCTATTGCAGAGACTGCCATGCCCATCACCTCTTTCTCACGCTTATTATTTGTGCCTTTGGTAATAATGATTCGAACCACTTCCTATACGCCTCCCTATTCTCCCTCCAGTACCTGTACTCATCAATGAACTTGCCGTATCCATCCTCAAACTCCATCTCATCAACCATGATTATGGTGTCAGGTACAGGACAAACCTCAGCGCATATGCCGCAACCCTTACAGTAGGCTAGAGCTGGGTTAAAGTAACCGTCAGGTGTTACATCAAATACGGAGTCTGGGCAGTACTCCCAACAAAGGGAGCACTTTATGCATTTGTCGAAGTTGATCACGGGCCTATAGTGCTTAGCCGTACCACCAGTGAAGTATGGATTCCTCTGGTTAGGCCTTAAACCTGGTATTGCACCTCCAATCATCATGTCCTTCCAACCAGGTAGGTGCGGCTGTTCGTACTTGTACGGCAAACCCTCCCCAGGCCTAACCTCCCTCATCTTAACGAGCGATTGATAAGCCTCCAGTGCCCTATTTACCCTCTCATCGGGCTTGTCAAGGCTTGATAGGTATTTCCTAACGCCATCAAGACCAAGTACGTTCGGCACCACCCTAGCAATAGCACCCAACACCCTTTCCAAAGTACCATCGTCCGGGAAGGTCCAGAAGTCACCAATACTCCTATCACCCTGAACAACAACAAGCGTGTACGGCGAATCTTTAATTGGTATAAACTTAAGGAGCTCCTCCGGACTTCTCCTCGAGACCACTATAAGAAGACCATTAGCCCTGAGCTTGAGGTGTACGGGTTGTATACCCTGCCACGCCCATGACTCGACACCCTTAAGTATTGTGTCATCAAGGACTATGGAAACATCGACATAGTCAGGCTCAACCCTCGCAGCCTCTGCATCAAGAACCTCTTCACTGGCGCCCTTGGCGATAACCACGAAGTACTTGGCGGGTACGCCATCCCTCTCAGGGTCATCACCATATCGCTGGTATGATAGGGCGACATTGCCCTCCATCCTAGCCGCATATACAATGCCCCTCGCGAGGTTTCTCGCCAAATGCCTCTGATGTATACCTCTATAGATAATCTCCAGCGTGTATATGCTGGTTTCCTGAACACTCATTTTAATCGTTAAATGATAACTTCGACCTTATTAAGCAATGCCCCCCTATGCGCATTAAAAATAACGCGCTCGATACGTGTCTTATGAGTACTCTGGTTTATAAACATTGATATATAGATTATATAATCATCCTAGGCAAGCAGAAGGTCGAGTCTCTCTTTAATCCTTGATAGCGCCTCCACGTTTTCTCTAAAGTCGTCCAGTAGGTTATTCACGAAGTTCTCATCAACCTCACCCGGCCTAGACAATGCCTCCCTAGTCATTTCCTCGAGTGTTGCGCATCTTCTGAATACGTAGTACATGGCGTCGATATCAGCATCGCCTAGGCTTAGGATACCGACCTCCATAGCCTTACTAATGACCGCCCAACCCCAATCACCCATTGTGCCCTCCTCACCAACCTCAACACCCATCGACCTCAACCTACCCAATGGCTTCTCTACGGTGGACATGATAGCATTCCTAAGCCCGTTTAGTATCATGTTTAACTTATCAATCATTAGAGGATGGCGCTGGATAGCGTGTATTAAGTATTTTTATCCATGCAACCTAAACAACAACTCTCTTAATATATCCTGGGCGAGGTGTATAGACGTCGCCGCTCTTCAGTAGCATGTTTATTGCCTTATCCACGGCCTGCCTATC
>OFEH01000026.1_pt1 | contig 56875 bp, 54 predicted proteins | sample 1521031 | NCBI WGS metagenome assembly OFEH01 (sample SAMN05518350, study PRJEB24110) | hypersaline lake metagenome | isolation source: Grendel Spring, Yellowstone National Park, Wyoming, USA | place: USA:Grendel Spring, Yellowstone National Park, Wyoming, USA | collected 2011-11-16
AATTCGTTGTGTTTGTATCCACAGACGTTGCAAAGCTTTGATGATGGGTAAAATCTATCCACCTTTATAAGCTGTCTACCATACCAATCTGCTTTGTATTCCAGATATCTAACAAATGTTCCAAATCCGCTGTCTGATACAGGCTTGGCAAGGTCTGTTTTTTGCATGCCTGCAACATTCAAGTCCTCCACCACTATGACTTGGTTATCGTCAATAATGGCTTTGGAAAGTTTATGTAGAAAGTCATTCCTTGCATTTGAAACATATTCATACTGAATGGCTAATCTTTTTCTTGCTTTTTCAAAGTTTTTAGAGCCTTTTTGTTTTCTTGATAATGCTATCTGTAATCTCTTTAATCTCTTTTCAGCTTTTCTTAAGTATTTTGGATGCTCTATTTTATATATTCCTGTGTCATTTGTTATTATTGCAAAATCTTTTAATCCTAAGTCTATTCCACAAGTTTTATTTTTAGGTTCTTTTACTTTATTCTTAACATTTTCAGTTTCTACCAATATAGAAGCGTAATATGAGCCAAATGTTGTTTTTACTATGGTAACAGATTTTATTTTTCCTTCAAATTTTCTATGCAATTTTATTTTTATCCCGTTTTTGATTTTTGGAAGGTATAACAATCCATTTTCAAAATCTATTTTAATATTGTTATTTACATTATTTGTTGTATATGCTTGTTTGTTTTTCTTTTTCTTGAACTTAGGAAGTCTAAAATGTTTTGGATTTTTGAAGTAATTTTTAAATGCTTTTTCTAAATTTAGTTGTGTGTTAGCAAGCGCTAAGCTATCTACTTCCTTTAAGAATGGATACTCTGATTTGTATTTGGCAGGTGTAACTTGTGGTATTTTTTCTTTATTGTTATATGCAGTAAGCTTCTCATTAAGCATTAGATTCCATACTAATCTAACACAACCAAAAGTTTTAGCAAAGATTGTCTTTTGCTCTTCATTTGGATATATGCGGTATCTATATACTTTTAGCATTGCCTTGTCTCTCTATGTATTTTTTTATTGCTTCAATAGGTGCATCACCACTTGTAAGTAAGCAATAGCTTTTAGACCAGAAATACTCTTTCCATAAGTATTTCTTAATTTCTGGAAACTGCTTTTTTATTATTCTTGAAGATGCACTTTTATAAGCATTTATAAATTTAGATAACTCTGTTGTAGGTTTTGCTTTGAATAGGCAGTGGACATGATCTGCTTCACTGTCCCATTCTAAGAGAGTTATCCCATAATTCTGCCCTATTTCTATAAACATCTCTTTAAGCTTTTCTGAAATGTTTTGATTTATCACCTTCCTTCTGTATTTCACAACTAAAATCAATTGGTAATATAAAAGAAACACTGAATGTTTATTTGTATCAAATTTATAAGTATTCATAGTATTTATTATACTACGAAACCGATGATCTGTCAAGTATGCTACAATTCATCCCCACCTTCTGTAAAGGTGAGGACTTCTTGCTATAATTATGTTAAAAAGGTTTTATTGACCAGAGATTAAAACATTGGTAAAATAGATGTATGAAAACAGACGAAATAAGGGAAAAGTTTTTATCTTTTTTTGAAAATAAAGGGCATACCGTTGTGAAAAGTGCTTCTATTGTGCCTAAAAGCGATCCTACGCTTCTATTTGTAAATGCTGGTATGGTACCTTTTAAAAATGTATTCTTAGGGCTTGAAAGTTTACCTTACAAAAGAGCTACCTCTTGTCAAAAGTGTTTCAGAGTATCAGGCAAGCACAACGACCTTGAAAGCGTAGGAAGAACCACAAGACACCATACGTTTTTTGAAATGCTTGGAAACTTTTCCTTCGGAGATTACTTTAAGAAAGAGGCCATACTTTACGCTTGGGAGTTTGTTACAGAGGTTTTGAGACTACCAAAAGATAAGATATATGTAAGCGTTCATCAAAACGATCAAGAAGCTTACGACATATGGAAAGATATGGTAAAAGTACCAGAGGATAAGATATGGCGTATGGGGGATGAAGATAACTTTTGGCAAATGGGAGAGGCTGGTCCTTGCGGATATTCTTCTGAAATCTACATAGATAGGGGAGAAAAATATTCTCAAGATGAAAGATACCTAGAAATCTGGAACCTCGTTTTTATGCAGTTTAACAAAGATGAATCCGGACGTATGGAACCCCTAGCCAAACCCTCTATAGACACTGGTATGGGGCTCGAAAGAATAGCCTCTGTGATGCAGGGCAAAAACTCAAACTTTGAGATAGATATTATAATGCCTATTATACATTTTGCGGAAGATCTTTCTTCTAAACGCTACAAAACCGATGAAGAAACTGATATTGCCATGAGGGTTATAGCCGATCATTCAAGAGCTTGCACCGTAGCAATATCTGATGGTATTATACCTTCCAACGAAGGGAGAGGCTATGTAATAAGAAAAGTCTTAAGAAGAGCCTTAAGGTTTGGTTATAAAATAGGTATAAAAGAAGAGTTTTTATACAAAAGCGTAGATGTGGTGGTGGATACGCTTAAAAATGCATATCCAGAGCTTGAAATGAGCAAAGAATTTGTTAAAAATATAATAAAAGCTGAAGAATCGAGATTTTTAGAAACATTGCAAAACTCTTTGGAGCTTTTTGATAGATATATAGCTGAGAACAAGTCAAACGTTATAAGTGGGGATTTTATCTTTAAAGCTTACGATACCTACGGATTTCCTTTAGATATACTTCAAGAGATGGCCCATGAAAAAGGTATGACCCTTGATATGAAAGGTTTTTATGAGCTTTTAGAAAAACAAAAAGAAGAATCGAGAAAACACTTCAAAAGCGAAGAAAAGGTGGATGAGGTATACCTTAGCATAAAAGACAAGGTGAAATCAATCTTCACAGGATACACAAACACCGAAGAACAAGCAAAAGTCCTTTTCATAATAAAAGATGGTAAAATGACAGAAGAATTAAAAGAACAAGAAGATGGTATCATCATCCTTGATAAAACACCCTTTTATCCAGAAAAAGGCGGTCAAATAGGAGACAGCGGTATACTGGAAAACAGCGAAGCACTTTTTATGGTAAACGATACCAAAACCCCAACGGATGGAGTAATAACCCATATAGGAAAACTAATAAAGGGAAGGCTAAGAGTAGGCGCAGACGTACTTGCAAAAATAGATAAAGAAAGAAGAGAGGATATAAAAAGACATCACACCTCTACACATCTTTTGCATGCAGCTTTGAGAAATATGTTTGGAGAATCTGTAAGACAGGCTGGTTCTTACGTGGGAGATGAGTTTTTAAGGTTTGATTTTACATTTTATAGAAGCCTAAAACCAGAAGAGTTAGAAGCTTTGGAAGCGAGGATAAACGAAGAGATTATGAAAAATGAAGAAGTATTTGTAAAAGAGCTTCCATACCAAGAGGCCATAAAAACTGGAGCTATAGCAATATTCGAAGAAAAATACGGTGATGTAGTAAGAGTAATAAGCGCTGGAGATTTCTCTAAAGAGCTTTGCGGTGGAACCCACGTAAAAAGAACCGGGGATATAGGTTATTTTAAAATAATATCAGAATCATCCGTAGGAGCAGGTATAAGACGCATAATTGCAAAGGCTGGTAGAAAAGCTGTAAGAGAAGCTTACGAAGATAGCAATCTTTTAAAAGCCATCTACCAAGAAATAGGTGCCAACAAGCAAAACCTTTTAGAAAGGCTAACAGCTTTAAAAGAAGAGCTAAAAGAAAAAGATAACCACATTCAAACGTTGAAATCTAAATTGGTACGCTTAGAAGCTAAATCCTCTGTAAACCTAGAACAAATAAACGGTATAAAACTATACTGGGGTATATTGGAAGAAGCAACTTTGGACAATCTTAGAGAGATAGCAGATTCCTACAGGCAGCATCCAAACACGGTGGTGTTTTTAGTTTCTAAAAGCCCAAAAAAGAGTATGCTCATAGCTAGATCAAAAGATTTAAACTACGATATGAAAGCTATTATAAAAGATATAGCAAAACCAATGGAAGGGTCTGGCGGTGGTAGAGAAGATTTAGCCCAAGGAGGGGTTCAAAAGATAGAAACGTTTAACAGCGCTTTAGAAGTACTGAAAAGCATTTTAAGCAAATAACGATATCAAAGATAAAGAATTATGAAGTTTTTAAGATTTTAATAAAAATTTTATATAAACCCTCCCAAAAGGGAGGGTAATTGGTATCAATGTAATCCCATTTTATCTAAGAGTCTACCTCTGTATATGTAAATTGCTATACCAAAGAGTATTAGGAAAGTAAGCGTTACTACGCCCATTTCAAAGCGTCTTGTTTGTTCAGCTGGTGTTGGTGTATCCACAGCTCTTAGATAAGCCACAACTTCAGCAGCTTCTTTTGGTTGGCCGTGCAATATAGCTGGCATTGCAGTACCTGGAATGATTTGACCGGGGTTTTGAACCCAATTAAACAAATACGCTGGGCCTCTTGCAAGGTACATAGTAGACAAGTCTGGTGGGACTTTACCAAACTGGGTTTTAAGGGTATGAAGTTCAGACGCAAAAGCAGCATCGTAGACATCTTGGGGTAGATACATTGCAAAACCTTTGGTTTTTTGATGGAACGGTGCCAAAAGACTATCTGAAGGTATAGGTTTTGCAAATTGTTTTATGATCATGGGATAATTTGGATCTGATTTTACAGATAAAGGATACACACCGTCATATCTTAAAGAATGGCAAGCGGCACATTGTTGGGTGACTATCTGACGACCAGCAGCTATTATCTGAGGATTATCGCTGTAAATCATGGCTCTGTATTTTGCTGGGAGTGGATACTCTTGTTCTTGAACAAAAGGATTTTTTATCCATATGATGAAGAAAAAGCCTACTACAAATACAGTAAAGAATATTGTCTTAAGGATATTGCCTAAACTCATTGTTGACCCCCTTTAGCATAATCTACTTCACCTTTAGCATAATCTACTTCACCTTTAGCTTTGGCATAACCAAGCTCTATAAATGATATAATAGGCAAAGATATAAAGAACAAGAACAATAGAGCTGTGAAGAATAAACCAACTTTAGCTACTTGAGGTGTGGCTGGAAGTGTACCTATTATTGTAAGACCAGCACCAGCAAACATAAATACAATATACATTATAAAGAAAAGAGGTCTTCTTCTGGCACTTCTAATAGGGGAAAAATCAAGCCAAGGTAGAAGAAGTAAAAGAGCTAAAACCAAGTTGAAGGTTACAAAACCAACAAATTTGTTAGGTATAGATCTAAATATGGCGTAATAACCTTTTAGGTACCATTCTGGGGCTATTTCAGCTGGGGTTTGGAGTGGGTTTGCTGGTTCCCAGTTTGTGGCTGGTAAGAATTCTTTCATGTAGAAGAATACGAAGAAGAAGAACAGAGCAAGATAAAACATTGCTATAGCACCTTCTTTTAGAGTAACGTAAGGATGGAAAGGCACACCTTCTTTCTTCTTATCGAAAGGTTTGCCGTCTGGATTTGATATACCAGCAGCTCTTACTAAGAATAGGTGTATGCTAACTACACCAAGAAGTATAAGAGGAAGTATCAAAACATGAAGGGCAAAAAATCTACCTAAAGCTAAGTTTCCAAGGGTATAACCACCTCTCATAAGAAGAGATATGGTCTCGCCTATTACACCTGGAATAGCACCTGGTATTTCAACCGTAACCTCTGTAGCCCAGTAAGAAAGCTGGCCCCAAGGCAAGACATAACCAGTAAGAGCGGTAAGAAGAAGCAAGAAATATATTATAAATCCCATTACCCAAACAAGCTCTCTTGGCTTCTTGTAAGCGTTGTAATATATGCCGGTAAACATGTGAAGGTATATTACTGCTAAGAAAAAGTTTGCTCCAGCAGCGTGTATACTTCTAAATAACCATCCGTATGGTATAACTTTCCATATGAAAAGAGCGGCACTATCAAAGGCAAGTGTATCATAAGGTTTATAGTACATCAGAAGTATCATTCCAGATACTATTTGCACAGTAAAAGCGATTATCGCCAATATGCCAAAAACGTATGGAAATGTGAGGTTTTTGGGGACTTTGTAGTCCACCATCTGGGACTGAAATATTTCACTCAAATGTGTTCTTTCTTCAATAAATTTAGCAAGACCCATTCCTATTCCTCCTTTTTATCAAACATATGGATTCCAGAATTTCTTAACAAAGCCTGGAGTACCTATCTCCAGCGTATTGCCGTTTAAAGCCTGTGGTGGTATACCAAGAGGTAATGGCGCTGGACCAGATATGTTGTCTCCCCATGGAGTGTATATACTACCATGACATGGACAATGAAATACTGGAATGTTGGAAGGATTCATAGAAGAATCACCATCTGGTTTCCATAGAGGAATACAACCAAGGTGAGTACATTTGGCTATGATAGCGTAAACGTTGTGGTTGCCAAGTATGTCCCTGTTGTGGTTTTTGTATTTGTTGTTTTTTACTGGACCATTCCAGTTAAAAGGTGTTGGCAACATCATAACAAACACCGGAAAACCTTTCCAAGATGTGACCCTCACATCCATCGGTTTTAATTGAGATACGTCGTAATCTACTTTTGACTGAAGTGCCGACGCTGCACTTGGTCCTAAACTTTTTAGAATAGGATAGGCAGCTCCAACAGCAGCCACAGCACCAAAAGCACCTACAACATACTGCATAAAATCGCGTCTTGATGCTTCCATAAGTACCTCCTATAAATCTAAATTAAAAGAAAAGTATACCACAAAACGTACATCTATTAAATATATTACATTAGGGTTTTCTTATATAAAGAAATTCTTATAATCATTAAAGCTAAAGTTATAACATCAATTGCTTTTTTTTATAAATTTATTATGCTATGAAAGGTATATTGGAAAAGCTTTTAGGAAAACCAAAAGAAGAAAACCCAAAAACTAAGTCTCAATCAATATACATAAAGGATATAGAAATTACACCTGGATACTTAGAACAAGACAAAGATGCGCGTATAGAAGAATACTGGGTAGAAACAATGGCCATCTCCGAAGACGGTTATTGGTTTTTGGCAGGTAGAAGACACGGACTTTTTAGTTTGTACAAATACAACGGAGCTTTGGTAAGGCTTCCAGCAAGACCACCATCCCAAGCGGTAGTAAATATCGTATTTAGAGATAAATTTCTTGCGATATCGAGTCCGCCTTATGTTTCAGTGCATGAGATGATAGATCCATACAATCCAAAATCTTGGAAAAGCATAAAACTTACCCAAGAGGGTTTAAGACCAGCCGGAGGTTTAGATATAGGAAACGGCCTTCTCATATACGGAGCAATATCAAATCAGGTGGTAATAGTAGAGCTTGATTTTGATAAGGGTGTCATAGAACCAAAAAATATAATAAGACTTCAGGATTTTGATCAAATAAAATTTATAAAAATCCTAAGAAATAGAAATATCATTGTCTCTGGTCCAAAAAAAACGGTTGTTATTGACGTAAACGGGAACATTTTACAGGAACTAAGCATTACATCTTCTTGTGCTACTTTTAAAGATGATATTTTATATCTGGTAGGCAACGAGTTGATAGGATACAACGTAGATACAAAAACAGAAGTTTTTAGATACCCACTCTCTTGCAATCCAAACGATATAGATGTGTATGAACATATAGCACTCATAGCCGACAAGGAAGAAAACAGACTAACATTTTTTGATACGAAACTTGGCCAAGAGATGGGAGTATTAGAAGACGGCGGATACTCTGTAGTGAAAGTATCTCCAGATGGTTCTATATATACATCTTTTGTAGATAGGGAAAACAAACTTTACTACCTTAGAAAGTTTGATACAAATTTGCTTGATCTATACTATCCAAAAGAACGCCAAGAAGCTATAAGAAAAAACGCTCAAAAGCTTTATAGAGACTTCAAAAAAAGGTTAAACAACAACGAAACAGAAGATATACCAGAGTTAAAAGAACTTAAGACCTTGATGTCTTATCCTTTTAAAGATATAAGAGAGCTTATAGAAAAAGCTGAAGAAGAGCTTTACCAAAAAATTATAGAGTTAAAATTTGAGGCTTTTAAAAGCCAAATACCAAACATAAACGCAAAAATTTACGAAGAGCTTCAAGAGTTTGGCAAAAACTTAGACGAAAGATATCAAAAGGCTTTTGAAAAACTTCAAAAAGAAGCTTTAGAATCTCTTAAAAATCTTATAGAAAAACATATTAAAGAAGTAGAGCAAGCGATATCAAAAAACTCTATAGCAAACCAAATAGAAGCGGAGTCTTTGGAAGAGGTAAAAAGGGCTAGAGAGGTTTTTTTAAGTTTACCAAGAGATATACAGCCAGAGGCTTTTGATAGGTTAAACAAGCTAATACAAAGGTTTATAATAAGTAGAAGGTTAGAAAAGTACAAAATCGAAATAGACAACAACACGATAAAAATAGCGGATGTAAAGGTAGAGATACCTCAAAACATAAGAAAAAAACTAAAATGGCAACTAAAGTTGGAAGAAAAGCTCGTTATAGAACAGAAACTTTATTCAAAAGTCTCTTTTGTAAGAGAAGATGGTATCATCAGAGAACCAAAAAGATACAACAACTACCTTACCATAGATGAGATGAGGCATAAGCCAAAATGGATAGCAAGATATCTATCAAAATTAAATGGGCTTTTTGGCTATCAAGATAGCTCTATCTTAAATCCCACCGTGAGCTTTGAAGACACACCTTGGTTTGTGCAAAATTTGGCAATGCTATCAAAAGCCCTAAATGAGCAACTAAAATATAACGAAGGAATAGTGATTATAGAAGGAGATGCCGGTGTAGGTAAAAACTTCCTTATAGAGGTTTACTCAGCCCTTACCAGAAGACCACTTTTTATAATACCTTGTCATTCAAAAATGGAGAAAGAAGATATAACGTTTGTATACGAATACGACCCCAAAATAGGTACAAAAAGGACAAAATCAAACCTTATAAAAGCTTTAGAAACCCCAAACGCCATAATCTTTTTTGATGAGATAAACACACTACCCACATCTCTTGTTAAAGTTTTTAACCCTTTGTTTGACTATAGAAGGTATATGTATTTATCTTACGATAGTATAGTAAAAGCAGAAAAAAATGTGCTTTTTGTGGGAGCTATGAACCCTCAAAACTATTTGGGTGTATCAGAGCTACCTCAAGATATAAAATCAAGGGCAGACATACTTTACATAGATTATCCACCTTTCGAAGATGAGAAAGGTTTTTATTATCCAGATGAAGCTCTTATATTAAAAGATTATGTAGCGGGGTTTGAAGGTCTTACAAAAGAAGACTTCATATACTTATGGTACGACAAAATAAACGGTATAAACCACGATAAAGCAATAAACGTATCTGAAATCACCATAAAGAATCTCTACAAAATTTTTGAGCTTTTAAAAATAGCATCCTCAATTAGAAGAGCCTACAGAGATTATCAATCTGGACAATCTGAAGAAGCTATAGATTTTGTCTTTTCTATGAGAGATACCATAAGATGCGCCAGAAAGCTAAACGAAAGCGACAACGTAAAAGAGGTAGTAAAATCTACAATATTACCAAAAGTTTCAAATCTCTTTGAGAGAAAAAGCGTAGAAACGCTAATAGATGATGCTTAGCAAAACATCATTGACAATTTTAAAAGTCGGTTTAGCTTATTTACGATGCTAAGCAAAGCTTATGCGTTGGAAAAGAAAAAAGCTGGCAACATATCAATAGAAGATGCTATAAAAAGGATAGATATAGTAAAAGAAATATCTTCTTATATAGAACTAAAAAGAAGCGGTAGCAACTATTTGGGAAAATGTCCTTTTCACGATGATTCAACACCTTCTTTATCGGTATCAGAGCAAAAGCAAATTTGGAAGTGCTTTGGATGCGGTAAAGGTGGAGATGTAGTAAAATTTGTATCTTTGTATGAAAACATCTCCTATATGGAAGCTCTTTCAAAATTAGCCATCAAATACAACCTACCCATCAATATAAAAAGTGAAGAAAAAAACCACAAGATTTATGAAGTCATGAGTTTGGTATCTAACTTTTACCACGAAGAACTGACAAAAAGTCCAAAGGCTATGCAATACCTTCAAAAAAGAGAGATAAACCCAAAAACGGTAGAAATCTATGAGATAGGCTATTCACCAAATCATTACAAAGTCGTGGAATTTTTGCAAAATACATCAGAGTACTATCTTGAACTTTATAAAAGCACACAAAACCTACACAAATCTTCAAAGAGCATAAGGGATATATTTGAAGGAAGGCTTGTAATACCTATAAGAAACGCATCTTCAAACGTTGTGGGATTTGGCGGTAGGATTTTATACGAAGATAAATCCGCTATAAAGTATTTGAACTCACCAGATTCTTTTATATTCAAAAAATCACAACTTCTATTTGGTATAGACATAGCCCTTCCTTACATAAAAGAAAAGGAAGAGCTAATACTGGTAGAAGGCTATTTTGACGTTATAAGACTTTATCAAATAGGCATAAGAAACGTGGTAGCTCCCCTTGGAACGGCATTTACCGAAGAGCATGCAAAAACCATATCAAAATACGCCAAGATAGCCTATATAATGTTTGACAACGACAATGCAGGAAAAAACGCAAGCTTAAGAGCCGCCAAATATCTAATAGCCAAAGGTGTAAAGGCCTTCTACGTAGAGATAAAAGATGCTAAAGACCCAGACGAATTTGGTATGAAGTTTGGAAAAGACGGCGTTTTGGAGCTTTTAAAAGCATCAAAAAATATAATAGATTTAAACATAGAGTCAAAAAATATAGAAACAGCCTTAGAGTTGGCCTCTTATCTGAAAGAACCAGAAGACATATTCCAATATAGTCAAAAACTCTTAGCGGTAGGATTGCCAAAACATATAATAGATCAATACGTTGGTAAAAAAAGTTTTGTAGAAAATAAAGAGCAAGGGGATATCTCTTACGAAAAGATACCTATGAAAGATAGGATACTCTTAAAAGCCTTAAAAGAGTGCAATATAGACATAAACCCTTTGGATATAGACTGGCTTGATAAAAACTCAATAATAATAGCTGAGAAGATAAAGTATCAACAAGAATTAAGCGAAGAAGAGTTAAAATTGCTTGAGTCTGTTGACTATCTTACAAAAGATGCTCTTGAAAAATACCTATTAAAGACTGCCAAAGAACAAAACGCCGTTACCAAAGATGAACTTATGAACATCAAAAATACACTTAGTAGAAAATCTTATATAAAGAAGTATTATTTTTCTCATGGTAAAAGTTAACTTTTATTTATATTTTAAGTAGCTTATTGTTGAAGGAGGTTGTATGGGAAAAGCCAAAGGTAAAGACCAACTTTTAGAAATCGGCAAAGAAAAAGGCTACGTAACCTACGACGACATAAACGAGTATGTCAGTGAGGACTTGGTAGAGTCCGATGAATTGGAGTCTTTGTTTGATATTTTGTCCGAAAAAGGTATACAGATTTTAGAAGATGAAGCTGAAGCCGCTATACACCACGAAGCCGATGAAGAGATTTTAGAAGAAGACGACGAGATGATAGTATCTGCCAGCATAGTAGAGGCAGATTTAAAGAACAACGATTCCGTAAGATACTATCTAAAAGAGATGGGTAAGATAGCTCTTCTTGGAAGAGCAGATGAAATAGAGCATGCAAAATACATAGAGATGGGTAGAAAGCAACTAAGAAGAGGACTACTAAGGACATCTTTTTTAGTGGATATGGTGCTAAGGTATTGGGCAAAAGTTTGCGATGGAAAGATGAGATCTCAAGAGATACTTGATATACAGGAAGAACACACAGACTACGATGAGTACGAAGAAGCAGAACAAATAGATTCTGTGTTTATAGAAAAAGGTATAGAACTTGCTAAAAAATATAAAAAAGTAATAGAAAAAAGGACGTTATTTTTAACATATAAAGATAAGAAAACAAAAGCAGAATATTTAAAGGCTCATGCAGAGATGAACAAAACGTTAAAAAGTATAAATATCAAGTTTTCAAGATACGAAAAAATAGCGGATGAGTTTATAAAACTATGCAAAGACTATAAGAGCAAACTAAATTCTTTAACTATACAAAAAAGAAGATTTGAAGCTATACATCCAAACGTGGAAGAACTTTTATCTTACTACGATAAAAACAAAGAACTACTAAATAAAATAGAAAAACATATGCCTTTTCATACTTTTGAGATAAGCAGGTCAAACTACTTAGCCCTTCAAAGGGAAATAGAGGACATAGAAAGACGCTTAGGAGTCTTACCAGAAGAGCTTAACAAAATTATAAACATTATAGAACAAGGTAGAAAACGCGTAAAAGAGTCAAAAGATATAATGGTAAAATCAAACCTAAGACTCGTAGTATCCATAGCTAAAAAGTACATAAACAGAGGTCTCCACTTCTTAGACCTTATACAAGAAGGCAATATGGGACTTATGAAAGCTGTTGATAAATACGATTATAAAAAAGGCTTTAAATTTTCTACATACGCCACGTGGTGGATAAAACAAGCTATTACAAGAGCTATAGCAGACCAAGCAAAAACCATACGTATACCAGTACATATGATAGAAACTATCAACAAAATTTCTAAAGTATCCAAAAAACTATTTCAAGAGTATGGCAGAGAACCATCCCCAGAAGAAATAGCAAAAGCTCTAAACATGTCTCCAGAAAAAGTAAGGAAAATACTGAAGTCCATTCAAGAGCCTATATCTCTTGAAACACCTATAGGAGATGACGAAGATACACATCTTAAAGATTTTATAGAAGATTCAAGCATATCAAACCCAGAGGAAGCTACAGCCAGAAGACTTCTAAGAGAGCAAATAGAAAAGATTATAAATACACTCTCAGATAAAGAAAGAGAAGTAATTATGTATAGGTTTGGATTGGTAGATGGCATAGAGCACACGCTAGAGCAAGTAGGAGCTATGTTTAATCTTACCAGAGAACGCATAAGACAAATAGAATCAAAAGCTATAAGAAAGATAAGACATCCAAGCAGGGCAAAGTATTTAAAAGATTTTGAAATAATATGATGTTTAAAACAGCAATACTGCTTGGTGTTTTAACAGGCATATTTTTAGCTGTAGGTTATATGATTGGAGGCCAAACTGGCCTTCTTTTTGCACTTATTTTTTCGGCTTTTACAAACTTTATAGGCTATTATTATTCAGATTCCATAATACTTTCTATGTATGGAGCAAAAGAGCTAACCCCTCAAGAAGCACCTACCCTTTTTAACATAGTAAAGAAGCTAATCCAAAGGGCAAACTTGCCCATGCCAAGGTTATACATAATTGATATGGATCAACCAAACGCCTTTGCCACTGGAAGAGACGAACACCATAGCGCTGTGGTAGTTACTACGGGGCTTTTAAGGCTTTTAAATGAAGATGAAATAATGGGCGTTTTAGCTCACGAGCTTTCTCATATAAAAAATAGAGACATACTTATAGCAACAATAGCAGCCACTATAGCTGGTGCCATAAGCGCCCTTGTAAATATTTTTCAATTTAGTCTTATATTTGGTATAGGACAAGACAGAGAAAGAAATTCAAATCCTATAGTAGCTTTGCTTCTTATTATCATAACCCCTATCATAGCTTCCATAATACAGTTTGCGATATCAAGATCAAGGGAGTTTGCTGCAGATGCTACGGGAGCCCATATATGCGGATGCCCACTTTCTTTAGCAAAAGCCTTAAAGAAAATACATGATTACGTAGAAAGAGTGCCTGTAGAAGTAAATCAAGGCACAGCAGCATTATTTATAGAAAATCCAATGGGGAGCATAGGACAGCTTTTTTCTACCCACCCACCTACAGAGGAACGCATAAAAAGACTTGTTGAAATAGCAAAAGAAATGGGACAAATTTAAAAAGGAGATGTGTTATGGCAAAACTTATCGTAAATAAAAAGGTTATAGGAAACTTTGACGTAGGAACAAAATTTCAAGATATTCACGACCTCATAGAAAAAGCTGGTGTTGAATTTGGCTGTACCGATGGCCAGTGTGGAGTTTGTGTGGCTACGGTATTACGAGGGCTTGAGGCTTTAAACGAAGTGTCCGAAAAAGAATCAGATACTTTATGGCGTATAGGAGAATACGACGAAGACAGAAGGCTTACCTGTCAACTTGAAATAGTAAAAGACACAGATGTTATAGAACTTCAGACAGATTAAGATGCAAGGCTATGTAGAAAATAGCATCCTAGATTTAGCCAAAAACTTAAGGTTTATACCCATAAAAGAAGACCAAGACACTTTAACGATAGAGGTATCTAGCAATCAAGATGTGGCTTTTGTAAAAAATATCTTATATTTAGACAAAAAGATAAAAACTGAGGTTTTAAGCGAAGAGGAGTTTTTAGAACATTGGAACAATTTCTTATCCCAGTCCTATCAAACTTTAGAAGATCAAGATGTGAAACTGGAGTTTGAAACTATAGATATTTCAAAAGATGAGCTTGAAAGTCCCGCTATCATATTTGTAAACAACATCTTATTAAAAGCCATAAAAACAGGGGCTTCTGATATACATATAGAGCCCTATGAGAAAAACGTTTTGGTTAGAATGAGGATAGACGGAAAGCTGGTGGTGGCGGAGGAACTTACCAACGGCTTTTATCAAAGTGTACTTTCTCGTATAAAGGTTATAGCAAATATGAACGTAGCTGAAAAGAGGTTACCTCAGGATGCAAGATTTAGGATAAAGATTTCAAAAAAAGAGATAGATATAAGGGTATCCACAATACCTTCTTTATTTGGGGAAAGGGTGGTGCTTAGAATATTGGACCAATCAAATACGCCTCTTGATTTGGAAGAACTTGGGCTTTCAAAAGAAGATTATGAAAATGTATTAAACATACTTTCAAGACCATACGGCATAATACTTGTCACAGGACCCACGGGTAGCGGTAAATCCACTAGTTTATACGCTTTTTTAAAGAGATTAAAAAGCCCATCAAAAAATATAATAACCATAGAAGACCCAGTGGAGTATCAAATAGAGGGCATATCGCAAATTCAAGTAAATCCAAAAGTGGGTCTTACGTTCGCATCTGGGCTTAGATCTATATTAAGGCAAGACCCGGATATCATTATGATAGGAGAAATAAGGGACAAAGAAACCGCTGAAATAGCTATACAAGCAGCTCTTACTGGACATTTGGTACTTTCTACCCTTCATACCCAAAACGCTTTATCAAGCATCACAAGACTTTTTGATATAGGGATAGAGCCTTTTTTAATAGCTTCTTCCGTAGAAGGACTTATAGCCCAAAGGCTTGTAAGAAAGATATGCCCTTATTGTAAGACTTCTTACAAACCTTCTTACGTAGAGATCAAAGAGTTGGGTTTAAAAGAAGGAGATTATACATTCTACAAAGGGCTTGGTTGCGAGCACTGTATGCAATCTGGCTATAAAGGTCGCATTGGGCTTTTTGAGGTAATAAACGTAGATGATAGGCTAAAAAGTCTAATATCTCAAAATCCCTCATGGGAGTATATTAAAAGCCATATACAATACAAAAGCCTATTGGATGATGGCATAGAAAAAATATTAAATGGTATCACATCCACAGAGGAAGTGCTTCAAGTGTGCAAGATTGAGGAAAATCAATGAACATCCTAATTGGTATTACCGGCGGAATAGCCTGCTATAAAACCTTAGAACTCATTAGGCTTTTAAAAAAGAAAAATCACAACGTAAAGACCATTATGACAAACTTTGCACAAGAGTTTATAAGCCCTATGATAGTAAAAACCCTATCCCAAGACGAAATATACACAGACTCAAGCTGGAAAGAAAAACCCCTTTGTCATATAGATTTAGCAAGGTGGGCAGATGTATTTATGATAGCCCCTTGTACTATAAATACGCTATCAAAGCTAAGATACGGCATAGCAGACAATTTGCTTACTACCACAGCTTTAGCGTATAAAGGTTATATACTTTTGGCTATATCGGCAAACACTGTAATGTATGAAAAAGATATTACCAAAGAACATATAGACAGTATAAAAAACTACAAGTTTAAAGTCATAGAACCGATCTATGGGCTTCTTGCTTGCAACGAAGAGGGCATAGGCAAAATGGTAGAACCCCAAGAGCTTTTGTTTTATATATACAGTGCCAACGAAGAGCCTATTTTTAAAAACAATCAAGCTTTGGTGATTGGAGGGGCTACAAAAGAGTATATAGATGACGTTAGGTTTATATCAAATGGCTCTTCCGGTAAAATGGCAAGATACCTTACAATGGGACTTTTGTCTTTGGGTGCTAAAGCGGACTTTTTAGATGTATCAAATATGGATGTGGAAGGAGCCTACCAAAAGATATTGGAGATATTTGATAGATACGATATTATTATAATGAACGCCGCTATCTCAGATTACAAGGTATCATCAAAGCACAACGGGAAAATCAAAAAAACTCAAGACAAAATTGTATTGGAGCTTTTAAAAACAAAAGATATATTAAAAGAACTAGGTATTAGAAAAAAACCATATCAAAAACTTATAGGCTTTGCTTTAGAGGAAAAAGAACATCTTATAGAAAATGCCAAATCAAAGCTAATAAACAAAAATTTAGACGCAGTAGTGGCAAACCCAATATCCGTTATGGGCTCTGAGGAATTTGAAGGTTATGTAATTACAAAAGATGATATCAAGAGTATACCAAAAATGCCAAAAGACGTTGCCAGTATAGAGATTTTAAAAGCTTTAAGAAGTATTTTATGATGATTTTTATCCTTTTATTTTAAAATTGTTTTGTTTATATTTGTATATTTGTGAGGTGAGTTTATGGAGACAGTGGATACTAGAGGGTTGTTCTGTCCATTACCTCTTACGTTTGTGTCAAGAAAGTTGAAAGAGATACCTGTGGGCGAAAAGCTCATGGTCATGGCAGATGACAAAGCCTTTAAAAAAGACATAGAAATTTGGTCTTTTGAAACTGGCAACAAGCTTATAGATTTTAAAGAGGAAAACGGATACTACGTAGCTATAATAGAAAGGGGCAAAGGCTTTAAAGGAGAAAAACTTATAGACAAAATTAAATTTATAGCCCTTGGTGTTAAGCTTCATGCAATAAAGCATTTTCTTGATATAATACCTTTTGGTAAGCCAAAATATCTAATAACTTTTGTCTCTGTGTCAGAAGGTGTTAGAGCAGACAAATTTTTGCAGGAAAAGAACATGAACTCCTACGTAAAACTACCAGTGCCAAAAGAAATATATCCGCATTGCGGTATTGTATTTGGCTTTTCATCAAAAGAAAAGGCTTTTGAAACTTACGAGTTTCTAAAACAAAACAAATTTGCCGTAGAAGATGTTTTTGCCATAGAAAAAGGCGAATATCCAAAACTTACTTAAAAATAGTATAATATTTTTATGTATACGTTGGTGCTTTTAAGACATGGACAAAGCCTTTGGAATTTAGAGAATAAGTTTACAGGTTGGATAGATGTAGACTTAAGCGATCAAGGTAAAGAAGAAGCTAAGAATGCCGGTAAGGCTATGCTTGAGGCCGGCATAACACCAAAAGCCGCTTTTACCTCTTATCTTAGAAGAGCCATAAATACACTAAACATAGCTCTTGATACAATGAACCTTCATTATATAGATGTTTTTAAAAGCTGGAGACTAAACGAAAGACATTACGGAGCACTTCAAGGCCTAAACAAAAAAGAAATGGTAAAAAGACACGGAGAAGAACAAGTAAATATATGGAGAAGAAGCTACGATGTCCCTCCACCTCCACTTCCCAAAGATGATCCAAACCACCCATGCAACGACCCAAGGTATAAGCATATAAGATGTCAAGATTTACCATCTTCAGAATCCTTAAAAGATACCTTAGAAAGAACGCTTCCTTACTTTCAAGATTTTATAGCACCCACTCTTTTTCAAAGAGGATGCGTATTGGTAGTTGCTCACGGAAACTCCCTTAGAGCCATAGTAAAATACCTTGAAGATTTGAGCAAAGATGAGATAGTAAAATTAAACATACCCACTGGTATACCAATTATCTATGTAGTAGATGACAATTTAAATATAAAAAGCAAAAGATACTTAGCAGATGAAGAAACCCTCAAAAAAGCCATAGAGTCTGTGGCAAATCAAACAAAAGCATGAATACAAAAGAAAAGGCTGTAGAACTATCAAAAGAAGTCATAAAAAAGATATTAGAATGCGGTACAGACATAGATGAGTTTTATAGGCTTTTTAGAGAATTAAGAATTTTAGAAGATGAAAGCCCAAACTTTGCAAAGGCTATTTTAAATGTAGAACACGGCTTTTTTATGACTATCCAATCTTTAAACGTTTTAAAAGAACAGCTTCAGCTTCTCAGCGTTGCAGCCAAAAAAGAAGAGATTATATGATAGAACTTGAGATAAACCAAAAGAAAATACACCTAAAGGAGTTTCCTTCAAAGGCGTTAGAAAGCACAATAATAGGTTTTATAAAAGCCCTAAACTTAGAAGAAGAACCGCATGAGATAAAAATATTTATTAAAAAAGATGCCCCAGATAAAAATAACCCCTGATATAGCCGGTGAACGTATAGACGTTTTAATATCAAACATATATAAAGATATATCAAGGGAGTATATAAAAAGGATAATAAAAGAAAACGGTGTTTTGATAAACGGTGAAAAGGTTTTTAAAAGCTCAAAAAAGGTTTTTGAAAACGATGTATTGGAGTTTGAAATACCACCACCAAAAAAACTAGGCGTAAAAGCCCAAGATATACATATAGATATACTCTATGAAGATAACGATTTGGCTGTGGTGGTAAAACCCTCTGGTATGCCTTCTCATACAGGACCAGGACACGATGAAAACACGCTTGTAAACGCTTTGCTTGCTAAGTTTGGAGATTTGTCTGTAATAGGTGGGGTAGAAAGACCGGGCATTGTGCATAGGCTTGATAGATATACTCATGGGCTTATGGTAATAGCAAAAAACGATGTAAGCCATCAAAAGCTATCTTTGATGTTTAAAAATAAAGAGGTAGATAAACACTATAAAGCTATAGTATATGGTATACCAAGGTTTAAAGAGCAAACCATAGAAACTTTCATAAGAAGACACCCAACCAACAGATTAAAATTTGAAGTGGCAAACGAGGGAAAACTGGCCATAACGAAATATAGCTTAGAAAAACCTCTAAAAAATGCGAGCTTGCTAGACATAAAAATATACACAGGAAGAACCCATCAGATAAGAGTACATATGTCTTACATAGGACATCCCATTCTTGGGGATACGCTTTATGGCTACAAGCACTCTTATTTCGATAAAACCCTTGAGCATATGATAGGTGAGAGGTTTTTGCTGGTGGCTTACAAGTTGAAGTTTCTTCATCCTAAAAGCCAAAAACCAATGGAATTTGAAATAGATATGCCAGATTATTTTAAAAACGTTTTAAAATATTTAGAATCATAAATTTTTATTATAATTAAAAAGATGAAAAAAATAATGTTAATAGTTATTTTACTTTTAATAAACAAAGCTTTTGGAGAAGCTATTATAACATCAAATTATCCTTTGGCAAAAAATAATTTCTCAAAAGTTATCACAAAAGAGAATTTAAAAAGAATGATAGGTATTATAAAAAATATAGATTATGTAAAAGATGTAAAAGTTTTGGGCTTTAAAAAAGATAAACCCATTTTATACATAGAAAGATATCCAATAATAAAGCATGTAAAAATAACAGGAAACACCTTTTACCATGCTATAGACCTCATACCAATAGCAAATATAAGACCTGGCACACCTGTAAAAGAATCTATTGAAAAAAAAGAAAAGCTAATAAAAGAGTTTTTAGAGGAGTTTTACAAAGATCATGGTTTTTTGAAAGCAAAGGTAAAAGACAAAATAACAAAAACCAAAGATGGATATTTAAATGTATATATCAACGTAAAAGAGGGAAATCTTTACTTTATAAAGGATATTTTTGTAAATGGAAAAAAGTTCAAAAACGATAATCTTCCAATAGGTGATATAGCAGACATCAAAAACCTAAACAAAATATACAACATAGTAAGAAAACACTTTGGTAAAAATGCGAGGGTTTTTGTATATCAAGAAAAGCTAAAAACGCTTATTACAAAAAAACCTTTTAAAGCCATCTTTGGAGCACAAAATATAAAACATAACATATTTCATATAGTAGGTGTTTTTGTAAACGATATTTCAAAATTTTTAAACTATCCAATACCTTTTACAAAAGCAGCCCTTGGAGAAGGTGGTGTAGTAGATATTTATTACAAAGTCTATCAAAGACCTTTAGGTAGTATCTCTTTTGAAGGAAACAAAGCTTTTGACGACAACGTACTAAAAAAAGTAGCAAACATAAGCGATATAGACATATTTACACTACAACAAGCAAAAGAAAACATCTTAAGATTTTACAAAGATATGGGTTATCTTGATGCAAAAGTCCACTATAAAGTAAACAAAGAATATACAAAAGCCATATTTTACATAGAAGAGGGTCAAAGGTACGGCATAAACGATATATTTTCTAATTGCAAAGCTTTGGAAGATTTTATAAAAAAAAGATACAAAGATAAATATTTAAATATATTAGCATTGAAAAAGCTGATAAATCAATACCACAAAAAGCTTAAAAAAGAAGGATACATATATGGCTTTTCCCACAAATACAACGTAGAGAAACTACCAAACTATCAAGCAAACATAAATATAAACATAAACAAAGGTTATAAGATTATACTAGAACGCATTGTTGTAAAAGGTACTAAAAACAGACATATTTTGGATATTTTTAAAAGCTATAAAACTCCAAGGGAATACAATGCAAAAGATATAGAAGATCTCTACAAAGATAGCATATTAACCGCTAAGAAATACGGATATTTTGACGTAAAAATAAAGCCAGTGGCACAGGTAAAAACCATTGGTAAGAACTATTATAAATATATATATACGTTTAATATAAACTTAGGCAAAAGATACGAAAACGGCAACACGGTGATATATGGCTACAACCACACATTAGAGCATAGCATCCAATACATGGCAGCACTACCAAAGTATTACTCCTTAGAGAACGAAAGAAAGGCAATAAAAAATCTACAAGAAAGTTCAATATTTGATGCAGTCAACCTGGAAACATTTTTAAATAAAAAACAAAAGAAAGTGGATAGGCTCATAGAACTTCAAGAGGGTAAAAGAGGTTTTTTTAGAATAAAAGCCGGATACAACACAGAACAAAGGTTGATATTAGATAGCTCTTTAATGTGGGCAGATTTATTTGGCACACCGGCGATGGCGATACTCAACTACAACATATCTAGCTTAAACACCACTTACAAACTTGGTATATCTGACAAATTTTTATTTTCTAAAAATTACTTAGGAGATATTTTCTATCAAAGGGATTTTGAAATACACAACAGCTATTACTTTGTATCAAAAGGCATAAACTTTGATATAGGAAGAAGGATAGGAAATTATTACACCTTTAGCGTAGGTTATTCCAGGACAAGAGACTATGTTTACAACGCTCCTATTCAAGACAACGGATATTCAAACCAAGAAACCGTTAGCTTTAGCTTGATAAGAGACTACAAAAACAAATCTATAAACCCTACAAAAATAGGCTATGACAACGTTAGCTTTACCAAAAGCCTACAAACCGGTTACAATAGTTTTAATATAAATACATACTATCTTATACATATAATAGATAAGATATTTTATAGTTTTAAATTTGGGTTTGGAGCAGAAAACGACGGTCTTATATATCAAAGATTTTTCCTAGGCGGTATTAAGGATATGATGGGTTATAACTTTGAAGATATAGGTTCTCCAGAAGGCGGAAAATATTACGGGTTTTTAAGAAACGAGATAGATTTTCCCATCAAAAGCCCCTTTAACTTGGCACTTTTCACAGATACTGGCAACATAGCAAACGATATATCTGGTATCACTAAAAACCTAAAACAAGATGTTGGTGTTGGTGTATTTGTATATACACCGGTGGGCCCTGTAAGATTTGATGTAGCAAAACCCATCACAAAAATACCAAACGTAAACTCTTCTATAAAATACTATATATCAATAGGATATTTTTACTAATTTAATAATTATGTGTCTTTACCTGTTTTATATGACCGTTGTAATCTTTTAATACATATATATAGTAGGTTTCTACAGGTTTAGATCTCCAGTAAACGGTGTAAGTGGTTTGATATATTATTTTTTTAAAGCCAGATAAGACTCTGTTGTCTATCGGATGAACGCTTACAAAGATCCCATCATGTCCTATATAGTTTTTCATAAGATTTTGCCATAGGTAAAACTCGTTCATCCTTGTACCTAAATTTATACAAAACACCTCAGGATGATCTTTCATATAAAAAGCAAGCTCCCCAGCTATTTGATAGTAATCGCTAAACACCAAATCCCCAGGTTTGTAAAATCTTGATACAAAAGCACCAAGCTTATCCCAGCCTACCAAAAATTTTGTAGGATCGTGAATGGGTTTTAAAATATTACCAAGGCCTATTAAATCAAGAATTGGTGTAAACATCACAAGTATTGTAATAAGCATAGAAAAACCTATATAAAGTATCTTTTTTCTAAAAGCCTCAAAATATTTTGATATTAAAATAAACGCACTAAAGTAAGCAAAGTCTGGCCAATTGGCTTGTACATTTGTGTTTATACTAAGAATAGCAAAAAATAGCAAAATAGGCCAAGATAAAATGATAAAATACATATCATTGTGGTCTTTTTGTTTTAGGCTTTTAAAAGAAGCGTATAAAAATACAAAAAACCAAACTATCGATAACACTCCAATTTGCCCTCCTAGGAAATTCAAAACCCTTAGGGCTTTAACACTAGCATCATCTTCTATTCCCGCCAAAGCCCCCACATGCTTAAACCCATCAAAGTGATGAAAAGCATTCCATATTATCACTTGAATGCCAAGTACTGTGGCTATTAACATTGAAAGATAGGGTTTAAAGCTTTTAAGAACATCTTTTTTATATATAAAAGCGTAAATAAAACCAAGCACCAAAAAAACAGCGGTGTACTTTGCTAAAAAAGCAAGTCCTGCAAATATGCCAAGGTATATGTAATCTTTTAATTTATTCTTATGAAGGGCTTCGTACATTGCTATGACACTAAGTCCCCAGAAAAACAAAAAAGGCGCATCGGTGGTCATCAGTATTGCGTTTATGTTAAAACCTATCACGGTGTTTGGTATAACAGAAGACCAAAAGGCAGCAGATGGGCCATATATTTTTTTAACAAAAAAATAAGAAAAGTTTAACATTATAAAAGCAAACAAAATGGGCCATATTCTAACAGCTAAATTGTTTATACCAAAAAGATGCATCGATACAAAGTTTAAATATGCCACCAAAGGAGGTTTTGAGTAGTAGCTAAAATCTAGATGTCTAGCCCAGTCCCAATACTGAGCTTCTTCTGGGTCCAAAGATATAGGGTAAAAAAGCACGTACGTTATCCTAAAGATCAGAAAAAACACATTTATTAAGAAGACATTTTTAAAGTTCATCAAAACTATTATATTGCAATAAGACTGATTTAATTGTGAAATCATAGGGATTAGTTTTATGGCTTTTGGCATAGAAAATAATACAAAGTAAGAGTATATTAACTTAATATGAAAAAGGTATTGGTATTAGGCGGTGGTATAGCTGGTGTAGAAGCAGCTTCTTTGCTTAGTGAATATGGTTTTGACGTAACGCTTGTTTCAAATAGAGATTACTACTATATATATCCACTGGCTATATGGATACCTGTAGAGAAGATAAAATTTAACGATATAAAGATGAATTTAAACAACTTAGCCTTAATACATAACTTTAGATTTATTAAAGATGAGGTTTTATCTATAAAAGCCAAAGAAAAGGAAGTATTACTAAAAGAGAGTGGTAGCTTAAAAGATTTTGATTATCTTGTGATAGCCATTGGAGGATCTAAAGTAAATCCAAAAGGTATGGAATACGCTTACTCTATATGCTCAGAACCTACTCAAGCGTTAGAACTAAGAGATGCCATTCAAAAGCTTGTTTTAAAAGGTTCTGGTAAAATAGCTATAGGTTTTGGTGGCAATCCAAAAGACCCATCTGGTGTAAGAGGTGGACCTGCTTTTGAGCTTTTATTAAACTTAGACGATTACCTTAGAAAACTAAACCTAAGGGAGAACTTTCAAATAACATTCTTTGCACCTATGGATAAACCAGGCATTAGACTTGGAGAAAAAGCTTACAACAGCGCTATGGATATGCTCAAAAAACTAAATATAAAGATAAAAACCGGTAAGAAGATAAAAGAGTTTCAAAAAGATGGTGTAGTATTAGAAGATGGTGAAAAGATAGAAGCAGATGTCATAGCCTTTATACCAGCCACTGATGGGCATAAAGCTATAAAAGAATCCGATTTACCCCAAAACGAAGCTGGTTTTATAAAAATAGATGATACCACAAAAGTAATTGATTTCGATTATGTATACGCTATAGGTGACTCTGCCGCTTTAGAAGGGCCGGATTGGAAAGCCAAACAAGGACATCTTGCCGAAGCAATGGCAAGAGTTTGCGCTTTTAATATAGCTCTAAAAGAAGGCAAAGCTAAAGGAGCGCCAAAAAGCTATAAAGAACATATGAGTATAATATGCCTTATGGACATGGGTACAAAAGGAGCCGGGCTTGTTTATAGAAACGATAAAAAAGCAATATTCTTACCAATGCCCATAATAGGGCATTACCTCAAAAAGCTTTGGGGTATGCAATTTAAGTTGGTGAAAATGAAGAAATTACCAAAGCTTCCTTATATCAACTATTAAAATGCTTTTTTACAAGCTCAGTGAATACCTCACCTCTATGCTTATAACTTTCAAACATATCAAAAGAAGCGCAGGCTGGAGAAAAAAGTATAGTATCTCCTTTTCTTGCCTGCTCTTTGGCTTTTAGCAAAGCGCTTTCCAAATCCTCCAATACATACACTTTTAAAAAATGCTCAATTTGATCTTTTATTAGATTCTTATCTTTTCCATACAAAAACACGGCTTTAATCTTATCTTTGTAAGCCTCAATAGAAGAAAAATCTCCTCCTTTATCTATGCCACCAGCTATAAGAAGAATAGGGGCTTTGGTGGATTCTAAAGCGCTCGTAAGAGCATTTACCGTTGTAGATTTAGAATCGTTGTATATATCGATACCTTCAAAGTTTCCTAAGTATTGGTATCTAAAAGGAAGTGCTTCGAAGGTTTCTAACTTCTTTTTTATCTCTTCTAAACTTATGCCCATACTAAAAGCCACAAAACTAGCAACCGCAATATTATATAGATTGTGAAGACCTTCTAAAGAAGGATGGGATATATTCTCTATAAAAAGTTCATCTTTGTAATATACATCACTTCCCACAACTTTCAAATCCCCATTTTCACCAAAAAATATCTTTTTAGCCAAAGAAGGCGTATCGCAAACTGGTTTTTGAGCACTTAATATCAATATATCTTCTTGTGTTTGATTTTTAAATATCTTTTGTTTTGACAAAAGATAATCCTCTAAGCTTGGATGCCAATCAAGGTGATCTTTCGAAAAGTTTAAAAATACACCTACGTTTGGTCTAAAGGTATCCAAGGTTTTCCCTTGAAAAGAAGACACCTCTAACACCACATCCTCTTTATCGTTATCAAGGATTATTTCGCTAAAGGGTGTACCAAAGTTACCACCTTCTTTAAAAGAGGTGAAATGATGTATAAGATGCACTGTGGTAGATTTACCATCGGTACCTGTTACCGCTATTATATTTTTACCTTTGTAAAATCTATAAGCTAATTCGGTTTCTCCTATTAATTCTTTTGAAGATTTTATAGCCTCTTGCCAAATAGGATGAGAAGGTGGTATACCAGGCGATAAAACTACTATGTCTATCTCATTCCATACATCTTTCCAAAGATTTTTATCTTCTTTGTCGTCTCCTATATAAGCCTTAAAACCTTTTGCTTTTAAAAGGTTAAAAGCCGCTAAACCGCTTCTTCCTTTTCCCCAAACAAGATACGCCACTAAGCTTTATCTATAAAGGTTTAATACAGTTGCTGTAAGCTGTGGGTTATTTTGAAGGTTTTGATTGTTTTGCTGCTCTTGAGTATTTTGATTTTGGGCTTGATTATTTTTGTTAACAGCTGTAGCTTGAACCTTGTTTTGAGCTGGCTTTTGATTGTTAAGTTGCTCGTTCACCTTGTTATGGTGATGCACACCGTAAGTATTATAAGCATTGATAACATTTACATTTGCCATATCTCATCCTCCTTAAAAATAAATATAATAAATTTTTAATTTTTTGCAAGATAACTTATGCACTCACTTGACAATCCCTAAAACAAAGAATATACTATAACTTTTAATATGGAAGAAAAAGTAGCTGATGTTGTAAAAATTGCAAAAGAGTTTCACACAAGAGGATGGCTTCCAGCTACCGCCGGTAATTTATCATTTAGAATTGACGATAAGAAAATATGTATTACAGCCTCTGGCACTCACAAAGGACATATGAGCGAAAAAGATTTTGTTATTGTAGATTATGAAGGCAAAACCATAGATGGCAAGAAAAAACCTTCCGCTGAAACGCTACTTCATATTATAGTGTATAAAAATTTTCCTGATGTAAACGCAGTTTTCCATGTTCATACTATAAACGCTACTTTGATATCAAGGTTATTAAAAGACAAGGTTTTACTTAAAGATTATGAGCTTTTAAAAGCTTTTGATGGAATAGATACCCACGAAACTGTTGTGGAAATACCCATTTTTGACAACATGCAAGATATGAAGAAACTATCAGATATTGTAAAAAAAGCCATAGAAAAAGGTGAAGTAAAATATGGATTTTTGTTAAAATCTCACGGCATTTACACTTGGGGTAAAGATACAATGGATGCTTACGTAAAGCTTGAAGCCCTTGATTTTTTGTTTGATTGCGAGTTAAAAAGTATGCATTTACAAAGAGGTGCCCTATGAGTCATCTTGTGATTTACAATGAAGAAGGTAGCGTTTTAGAGCTTATAAAAGAGCATGAGACGATATCAAAGAGATTGGCAGCGTTAGGCGTGAGGTTTGAAAGATGGAAAGCTGACAAAGAACTTTCTTGGGATGCTGGTCAAGAAGAGGTAATAAAAGCCTATGAAGAGGATATAAATAGAATAATAAAAGAGTTTGGGTTTAAATCTTTGGATGTAGTAAGTCTAACACCAGAAAATCCTAAAAAAGATGAGTTAAGAAACATGTTTTTAAAAGAGCACACGCACTCTGATTTTGAAGTGAGGTTTTTTGTAGATGGATCAGGTACTTTTTATCTTCATATAGATGATAAAGTTTATGTGGCTTTTTGTGAAAAGGGGGATTTTATAAGTGTACCAGCTTATACAAAACATTGGTTTGATATGGGGCAAAAGCCCTTTTTCAAAGCCATAAGATTTTTCTTGATACCTGAGGGTTGGGTAGCAGATTTTACAGGCTCTGATATATCTTTAAAAATTCCAAGCCATGATGATATAGCCACTTTATGATAAAAGCTATTCTTACAGATATTGAAGGCACCACATCTTCTATAAGCTATGTAAAAGATGTAATGTTTGAATATTCAAAAAACCGCTTAAAAGACTATTTACAAAAACACTGGGAAGAAGATCATGTAAAAAATATTGTAAAATCCTTATCTCAAAAGCTTGAGAAAGATATAGATTTACAAACAGCCGTTTTAGTTTTCAAAGATTTTATTGAAAAAGATATAAAAGATACACTTTTAAAAGAGCTACAAGGGCATATATGGGAAGAGGGGTTTAAAAGTGGTGAGCTAAAAGGCCATATATACGAAGATGCTTATATCAAACTAAAAGAGTTAAAAGAAAAAGGATACAAAATTTTTGTGTATTCTTCTGGTTCCATAAAAGCCCAAAAACTATTTTTTGGACACTCCTCTTACGGAGATATCACATACCTTTTTGATGGGTTTTTTGACACAACAGTAGGTTCTAAAAAAGACCCAGATTCCTATCTAAAAATAGCCTCAATCATAGGTTTAGACCCTAAAGAAATATTATTTTTGTCAGATATAGAAGATGAGATAAACGCTGCTAAAAAAGCCGACATGAAAACATGTCTAGTATCAAGGGAAAATTCCTGCGAAAAAGAAGGTTGTATAAAGGATTTTAAAGAAATAAACATATAGTTGCTTTTTATAAGAAACATATTATATTTGTAATATGCGAATAATACTTTTTTCTGGTAAAGGTGGTGTAGGAAAAACTACTGTATCGGCAGCTACCGGCTATAAGCTATCCAAAATGGGTTATAAGACAATTGTAGTGTCTTTAGACCCAGCTCATAGCTTAGGAGATTCTTTTGATATACCAGATGAGCAAAAATACGCTGTGAAAGGTCTTCCAATTCAGATAAATGAGAATCTTTATATTCAAGAAATAGACATTCAAGAAGAAATAGACAGGTATTGGGGAGATGTCTATAGATTTTTAGAGCTTCTTTTTAACACCACAGGGCTTGACGGTGTTTTATCAGAAGAACTAGCCATACTTCCAGGTATGGAAGAAGTCACAAGCTTGCTGTATGTAAACAAATATTACAAAGATAAAGAGTTTGATGTATTGATACTAGACTTACCACCTACTGGAGAATCTCTTAGATTTGTTTCGATGCCTACGGTTTTAAAATGGTATATGAAACGTGTATTTAAAACAGAGCGCATGATCTTTAAAGTGGCAAGGCCTGTGGCAAAAAGGTTAACAGATGTTCCGCTACCCGATGATGATTATTTCCAAGCACTTGAAAACTTTTATGAAAAGCTAAAAGGTGTAGATGAGATACTTATAGATCCAGATACCACCTCAGTTAGGATAGTGGCAAATCCAGAAAAGATGGTGGTAAAAGAAAGTCAAAGGGCTTATATGTATTTTAATCTGTTTGGTGTAAACGTCGATGCTGTGATAGTAAACAAAGTCCTTCCAAAAGACAAAGTGGCAGATTGTGAGTTTTTCAAAGAATGGGTAAAATCTCAACAAAGTTATCTTGAAGAGATAAAATCTTTGTTTAACCCTACTCCTATATTTGATGTACCCACTATGCAAGAAGAAGTATGCGGTTTGCAAAAGCTAGAAATGTTATCTGATTTAATATACAAAGATAAAAATCCCGCAGATATACTTTTTAAAGATAAGCCTTTTGAGTTCTTGCAATCAAACGGCAACTACATGTTGAAATTAAGAGCCCCATATATAAGAAAAGACGCTATATCTGTGATAAAAGGAGAGGATGAGATCATAGTAAGGGCTGGTAACTTTAAATCCCACGTAATGCTTCCAAGAAAACTAAGAGATTATGAACCAATCAAAGCTAAATACGATGCTCCTTATCTATATATAGACTTGGCAAAAAATAATTGAAATTTAACAAAAAGGTATTATACTAATCTTATGCCAGAAAAAGTTTTGGAAGCTGAAGAGGTACCGGATGTATATCCTGTGCAGTATAAGTTTGCAAAGCAATATTTTGATAGTATAGTATTAAGAAAACCCTTTATATTGGACGTTCTTAAAAGCGTAAAAACCCCGACTCTAGTCATAAACTTAGACAGAATAAAAGAGAGGTTTATAGAACTACAAGAGACTTTAAAAGAAGCAAAGATATATTATGCGGTAAAAGCAAACGATCATCAAGAAATATTGGCTTTGCTAAATGACCTTGGCAGTGGTTATGAAGTGGCTTCTTCCTGGGAACTGGAAAAAGTCTTAAGACTTGGAGTAGATGGTTCAAGAATTATATCTAGCAACCCGGTAAAACCATTAGATTTTATAGATTACGCTTATAAATCTGGTATTAAAGCTTTTAGCATAGATTCATACAAAGAAATAGATAAGTTAAAAAAGATAGCTCCAAGATCAAGAGTATACGTAAGGCTAATAGTACCAAACGAAGGAAGCGATTGGCCTCTTACCAACAAATTTGGCGTTGATGTAGATACCGCTTTAGATATTCTTGAGTATGCAAAATACCAAGGGCTTGTGCCTTATGGTATTACATTTCATGTGGGTTCTCAATGCAACAATCTAAGAAATTGGTTTATAGGTATAAAAAAAGCTTGGGAGCTTTGGGAAAAAGCCATATACAAAGATATAAAACTTACAATGCTAAATTTAGGTGGTGGTATCCCCGTAAACTATCAATACGAATCCCTTAGCATAAGAGATATTGGCTCTTACATAGAGGCGCTTTTGCAAAAGTATTTTCTTATAAAGCCTATGGAAATACAAATAGAACCAGGAAGAGGGCTTGTAGGAGATGCGGGCGTGTTGGTTAGTTCTGTGATAGGTAAAACCACAAAATATATAAACAGTGAAGAATCTTACTGGATTTACTTAGATACTGGGGTATTTAACGGGCTTGCGGAAGTTTTAGGGGGCATAAGCTATCCTATGTATGCTGAACAAAAAGGCGAGATAAAACCCTATACCATAGCTGGGGTTAGTTGCGACAGCATGGATATCATATCAAATTTCACATATCTTCCAGATGTGGATGTAGGCGATAGAATATATATAATGGCAACGGGTGCTTACACTACGGTTTATGCTGCCAACTTCAACGGTTTTGGTATACCAGAAACTGTTTTTGTATAAAGAGGAAGTATACTTTTATATACTTACTCACTATAAAGTGCCTACTTGACAAGATAAACTGTATACTTTAATATAAAACTATCAAAAAACCAAAGGAGGTTTAACCTATGGCAAGACTTGTCAAGTTAAGTGGCAAAGGACCTATACAGGTAAAAGCCCAAGAAGAAAAATGGGTTTGCACGTGTGGACTGTCAAAGGGTTTTCCATTTTGCGATGGATCTCACAAAAAGACCCAAGACGAAGCTGAAGGAAAGCTTTATATATACGGTGATGACAAGAGGATAGAATTAACATAAGGAGGGATTTATGGATCAAGAGTTTGACAGACAAAAAGTGAAAGCTTACATAGAAGGTTTAAAGATTTTAAAAGCCAAAAACGACGAGCTTTTAAAAGACATTGAAAACGTAGCAAAGCATGCTCCAGTGGAAGGCTGTGAGCGTTTTATGAAGGCAATGTATGATAACCTAAAACAAAACTCTGAAAATATATCTGGTGCCATCGAATACTGGGAAGGCGAGTTAAAATAAACACGCAAGGCCCGGGGCTTAGGGCCTTTTTATTAAACTTAAGCTTTAATATATAATATTTAAATGAACTATAAAATCATAGCTATAGATGGACCAGCTTCCAGTGGTAAATCAAGCGTATCGCGGGAGCTTTCTAAGATTTTGGGATATGTTTATTTCAATACAGGTCTTGTTTATAGAGCCATTGGTTTTTTAAAATCAAAAAATATAGATTTTTTTGATTCTGTAGAAAAAAATAGACTTGTTTTTGAGCTTTTAATAGGACAAACAAAAGTAATTTTTGATCATGATGATATAACAAAAGAACTTACAAAAGAATATGTAGGGGCTTTGGCGTCAGAGGTGGCAAAAGAACCAAGTTTAAGGGAAAAGATAATAGTGTTTCAAAGGTCTTTGGTAAAAGATAACGCCGTTGTAGAAGGAAGGGATGTTGGTACTCACATATTTAAAGATGCCACGATAAAGTTTTTTATAGACGCAGATCCAAAAGAAAGAGCATTAAGAAGATATTTGGAAGAAGGTGGGTCTTATGAGGATATTTTAAATAAAATCCTAAAACGAGATGAAACCGATAAAAACAGAAAAGATTATCCTTTTAGAAAAGCAGAAGATGCCATACAAATAGATACCACTTGTATGACAAAAGAAGAGGTAATAAATCTTTGCATGGAGTATATTAAAAAGGTTTTATGAAAGAATCCATTGCCCTTCTTATCACCGGTGCCAGTGGAAGCATTTACGCTGTTAGGACTTTTGAAGTGCTAAAAGAACGCTACGATCTACATGTGGTGATGTCAAAAACCGCCAAGTACGTAATGGGTTATGAAACAGGAGTCGGTGAGGAGTTTTTTAAAAAAGAAGCCCATGTTTACGATTATACAGATTTTGCAGCTCCTATATCAAGCGGGTCTTTTTTATGCAAGTTTAAAGGAGTTTTGGTGGTGCCTTGTTCTATGGGGACTTTGGGAGCTGTGGCAAGCGGTGTTGCCCAAAATCTCATTCACAGAGTATGCGACACAGCCCTAAAAGAAAGAGTACCTCTTGTTATGCTTGTAAGAGAGATGCCTTACAACAGTATACACCTTGAGAACATGCTAAAACTAACAAACGCCGGTGCCATCATAATGAGCGCAAGCCCTGGTTTTTATCATAAGCCAAAAACCTTAGAAGAAAGCATAGACTTTGTAGTAGGAAAAGTTTTAGATACCCTAAGGATAGATCACAACATCTACAAAAGGTGGAAATCCTCATGAGGATAGTATTTTGCGGTACCTCTTCTTTTGCGGTGCCCTCTTTGGAGCTTTTAGCCAGTGAGTTTGAAATAGCCCTTGTAATCACCCAACCAGATAAACCAGCTGGAAGAGGTCAAAAACTCACGCCCCCTCCTGTAAAACAAAAAGCCCTAGAACTAAATTTAAACATATCCCAGCCAGAAAAAATCTCTTTTATAAAAGAAGAGCTTTTAAATATAAAACCAGATATCATGATAGTGGTGGCCTACGGGCAGATAATACCAAAATCCATGCTTGAAATACCAAAATTTAAATCGCTAAACCTTCACGGCTCATTGCTTCCAAAGTATAGAGGAGCAGCTCCAATCCAACGGGCTTTGATGCAAGGAGAAAAAGAAACCGGCAACACAGTCATTCTGATGTCTTCTAAGATGGACGAAGGAGATATTTTATCTATGGAGTCTATACCTATAGAACAAGAGGATAATTATGAAACGCTATCTAACAAACTATCTATAAAAGGTGCAAAGCTTTTAAAAGATACTATTTTAAACTGGGTAAGTGGTAAGATAACCCCAACACCTCAAAACCACCAAGAAGCCACATACGCTATGCCTATTTCAAAAGAAGAGCTAAGAATATGTTTTAAAACAAGTGCTTTTAGCATACACAACAAGATAAGAGGTGTATATCCAAATGCCTACGGGGTTTCAGCTGATCGCAATATTAAAATCCTAAAAACAAATATCGTAGAAAAAGATCTCAATTTAAAACCTGGTGAGCTTTTTTACGATGGGAAATCTCTTTTTGTAGGCACTGGAGATTTACCTTTGGAGATTTTAGAGATTATGTCTTTAAAAGGGAAAAGGGTAAGCGGAAAAGAGTTTGCAATGGGTTATCTAAATCAAGTTAAAAAATTTTATTAAAAAATGGTTTTTGAGCTTTTCAAAGAAAATATAGAACTTTTTGATCTAATAAACCATCATCACGATAAATTTTTTGATAGATTTTTTTATACATACGCGTCTTTTGGTTCTGGTTGGGTGCTTTTACCTTTTTTAGCTTACATATATACATTTAGAAGATACAAGCTAAAGGTTTATCTTGTGGCTCTTATCATAGAGACAATACTTGTGACGGCCTTAAAAAATATCTTTGATCAGCCAAGACCAGCAAGTGTTTTAAAACATGTTCATCTTCTTTATAAGCTCTATTGGGGAGCTTTTCCCTCTGGGGACACCGCGATGGCTTTTGTGGTAGCCATGGTGGGTTCTTACAACGAAAAACCTCTTGTGAAAGCATTTTTCTTTTCTTACGCTTTTTTAATAATGTATGAAAGGTCTTACGTAGGGGTTCATTTTCCTCTTGATACCATCACGGGTGCTTTGATAGGGGTAATTAGTTTTTATGTGGCAAAGGCTTTAGTGGATAGTTCTTTTAAAAGCTTAATATAAGTGGGGTTTGTCTGCAAGGTAGGTACTCTTTTAAAGTGTTCTATACCAAGTTCTTTAGCCATGTTTTTATAAAGGTAGTCCATCTCGTAAAGGGTTTCTGAATGCTCTGATACAAAGCTTATAGGTACGAGGCAAAGTTTTTTTATACCTTGCTTTGCCAAGTTTTCTATGGTCTTATCGGTGGCAGGCTCTAACCACTTCACTGGCCCTACTTTGCTTTGATAAGAGATCATATATTTGTTTTTAAAGTTTTTCATAATAAGCTCTACAGATTTTTCTATCTGATCTTTGTAAGGGTCTCCTTTATCTATTATCTTTTGAGGCAGGCTATGGGCTGAAAAGAGTATAAAATATTCATCGTCTATACCGCTGTTTTTAATATTTTCTGTCCAGGCTTTTATAAAAAGCGGATGATCGTGATAATCTCTTATCTCTTTTACAGGTATATCTTTTAAACTTGATTTTTTAAAAAGCCTATAAAACTCTTTAAAAGAAGAGCCTGTGGTGGTAGAACTATAATGTGGATAAAGAGGTAAAAGCACTATCTTTGAAGGTTTTACCTTTTCTAAGTTCGATATAGCCTCAGCGGTAAAAGGATGCCAATATCTCATCGCTATTTCAACGATATAATCTTGGCCTAAGGCTTGCTGGAGGGCGCCTTTTTGAAGAATGGTTTGCTCTTTCTGAGGGGATTTACCACCCATAATTTTATAATAATACTCTGTTTTTTTGGCTCTAAATGTAGATATTAAAAAAGCCACAGGTTTTTGAATGGGTCTTGGGATTTGTATGATATCGTGATCGGAGAATAAATTGTACAAAAAAGGGCGAATGGCGGACATGGAATCTGGTCCGCCCATATTTAAAAGCACTACCGCAGTTTTTGACATCAGATAAAATTTAGGCCTCTTTTCTTAGCTTTAAAGCCATTTCCATCATATTTTTTAAGGCTGGTTTTACCTCTTCCCATCTTCTGGTTTTAAGACCACAATCAGGGTTTACCCATAAAAGGGATTTATCTAAAACCTTCATAGCTCTTTTCATAACAATTTCCATCTCTTCAATGCTTGGAATAGCAGGCGAGTGAATATCGTACACACCTATACCTATTTGCCTATCCCATTTCCCAAATCTCTCAAAAGCCTCTAAAATCTCACCTTTACTTCTTGAGGCTTCTATGGATATCACATCAAAATCCATATCGTATATTTTGTCTATGACATCGTTAAACTCTGAGTAGCACATGTGAGTGTGTATTTGGGTTTTTGGATTTGCTTTTGAGCAAAGTCTAAAAGCTTTTATAGCCCAATCAAAGTATTCTTCCCAGTCCTTTTTCTTTATGGGTACCCCTTCTCTAAAAGCTGGTTCGTCTATTTGGATTATCTTTATACCGCTTTTTTCTAAGTCTTTTACCTCGTCTAATATAGCTAAGGCTATCTGGTAAGCCACCTCTTTTTTTGGTATATCCTCTCTATAAAAGCTCCAATTTAGTATAGTAACAGGACCCGTTAGCATGCCTTTTACAGGTTTTTGGGTTTTTGATTGAGCATAGAGTATTTCATTTAGTGTCATCGGCTCATCTCTGTAAACATCGCCGTATATGATAGGTGGTCTATAGCCTCTTGAACCGTAAGAGATGATCCAGCCGTGCTCTGTGGTGGCAACACCTTTTAGCTTTTCGGCAAAAAACTCCACCATATCTGTACGCTCAAACTCCCCATGCACAAGTACATCAAGCCCTATTTCCTCTTGGAAGGCTATGACGTTGTCTATCTGGCTTTTAATAAAAGCCTCATACTCTTGCTTTGAAATTTTACCAGATCTAAAAGCGCTTCTTTTTTTACGCACCTCTTCGGTTTGAGGGAAAGACCCTATGGTAGTGGTGGGGAAAATAGGCAAGTTTAGTATGCTTTGCTGGAGTTTTATACGCTCTTTGTAAGGAAGTTCTCTTTGAAAATCACTATCTTTAAGAGCTTTTATACGATCTATCACAGCTTGATTTTTACCAAAGCTTCCTTCAAAAAGTTTGGCTGAAGCTTCTACTTCTTTTAGACTTTCTTTGTCCCCTAAGAAGGCATTTTTGAGGGTTTTTAGTTCTTCAAGCTTTTGCTTGGCAAAGCTAAGTCTATCTTTTAGGTCTTTGTCCATCTTTGTTTCAAGCTCAACATTTATTGGAAGATGAAAAAGAGGAGAAGAGTTTGAAATAGATAAATTTGGTGCTATTTTTGAAAGCTCATCTATTAGCTTTAACTTATCTCTTAGGTTTGCTCTCCATACTTGACGACCGTTTATAATACCAGCTATAAGCTCTTTGTCCTTTGGAAAACCGTATTTTCTAAGGTTTTCAAGGTTTTCAGCGTTTGAGCAAAGATCAAGCCCTATACGTTTTACAGGTAAATCTATAATATCTTTATAAGCACTAACACTGTCGTAATACGTAATTAGTTCTATATCTGATACTTGACTTAACTCCTTGTATATTTTTTTGACGGCGTTTACTTCATAGTCTTTTAAATCAAACACTAGGCCTGGGTCTTGTAAAGAAACGATATTTACACCTTCTGTTTTTAGGTTTTTAAGAATATCTTTATACACTTCCAAAAGAGGTTCTAAAAAGTAATAAAGGGTTTTCTCATCCTCTATTTTTGAGGTTTCCAAAACGCTAAAACCATCTTTTGTAGTTTTCTTATAGGTTTTTGATAGTTTTAAAAATGTAAAGGGGGCTATTAGGTATGGTTTTGGGTTTTGGACTTTGTCTTTAGCGTTTAAATAGCATCTTTTAGGTTTATTTTCTAAAAGCTTAAAATTATTTGATTCTAACTCTGGGACTATATAATGATAGTTTGTGTTAAAATACTTTGTCATCTCCATGGCAGATTTGCCACGAGCCATTTCAAAATAGGTTTCAAGCCCTTTGTACTCACCAAAACGAGATGGTATCATACCCACCATAACAGCGGTATCTAACATAAAATCGTAAAAAGAAAGCTCTCCCACAGGGATTTCATCAACGCTCTCTGAGTAAGCTCTTATTCTTTGGGCTTCGATGTTTCTCATCTGCTCATAAAACTGTTCTTCTGTTATAGCTTTTTTCCAAAAGCTTTCAAGAGCGTTTTTAAACTCTCTTTTCTCACCTAATTTTGGATAACCATACGCCAATGCTTTCATAAAACCTGGTCAACCAAACTGTACAAAACTGTATTGCTCTGCACAGCTTGAGTTGGGGTATTTGTATTCCGCCATTTCAGACACTTCCAACCCCAACAGGCGGTATTTTGGAAGTGTTATAAACCGTGGCATACTTGTAGTCCCTGCACCAAGCACAGGAACTAACCTATTTGCCATCCTTGCCCAATCCCTTGAAATCATTACCCTTTTCAAGGGAGAAAAGTCTCTATAACTCTCAAGGCAAGAAAAGGCAAAGGCTGTGAAAAGAACTTGCCAGTTTTTGTATCTACCTACAGGTAAACTTCTCACCTGTTCCTTCCGTTGGTTTACAGTTTGTTGGGTAGCTGTCTTGCTCTTTCCACATTTTAATCTTGTGTTTATGTTCAATAGTTTTGATAAATGTTTTTTCAAATCTTTTCTTTTTTCACCTTCCAATAATCTTTTGTATGCATATCTCATTGTTGATGAAAATCTACGCATTAAATCTAGTATAACGTTTATATCTTCTTTAGTCTCAAACTCAAGTAAACATTCCAGCGTTATCATTTCTTTTTAGATCCTCTTTGCCCATATATAATAGGTGTTATCAATCCTTTCTTCTCATAGTTTATCAATGTACCCCTTAATCAAACCGTATATCTCCTTACATTCTTTTACACTTAAAAGCTTCGTTGCCATAAAACATAAATATTATACAATTATATCACATCAAAGGTTTTCCAACACCCTTTTGGCCTGTTCGTACTCTTCTTTTGATATTTCCCCTCTTAAATATTTGTCGTTTAGGGCTTTTAGCGTATTGGCTTTATGGCTTCCAAACAATTTTCCCAATATCCCTAAAATCCCAAAAACAAGTATCACCAAAGACAAAAGCCACAATATCATCACAAGCATAATTTTATTATATAAAAACTTTAAGCACCTGTTAAGTGTTATAATAAAACTATGGATATAAAAGATGCTAAAAAACTAATTGCCTTAGCAAGGGAAAGCATAAAGACGGAGTTTGAGAACAAAGAGCCCTTTGTAGAAGAGGATATAAAAACAAAGTTTTCAAAACCCCAAGGGGTTTTCACCACACTAAATACATACAAAGATCATCAGCTTAGAGGATGTATAGGTTTTGTAGAAGCAAGGTATCCGCTTTGGCTTGGGGTAATATACACAGCTAGGTTGGCAGCTTTTAAAGACCCAAGGTTTGAACCGTTAAAAAAAGAAGAACTTGAAAACATAGTTATAGAGCTTAGCATTTTAACTACACCAAAGCGCATAATACCTGATCCAAGATATATATGCATAGGAAGAGATGGGCTTATAGTAAAATACGGCAAGATATCAGGGCTTTTGCTTCCACAAGTAGCCACAGAATACAATATGAACTGGGAAACATTTTTACAACACACGTGTCTAAAGGCCGGTCTTCCAAGAGATTGCTATAAAAACCCGCAGGTAGAGGTTTATTCTTTTTCTGCTGAAGTCTACAAAGAACTAAGTCCAAATGGAGATGTGGTAAAAGAAGAATCTTTTTCATGCGGGACATAAAGTGCTGTAAGCACATTTTAGCTCTGCGTCTTGCAAACAAAGCTCCCAAGAGACAAAAATGCTTTTAGCACACTTAAAAACCGAGCAAATAGAATGCTCAAAAAAGATAATAAAAAAAGATGGTTTCAAGGATTTTAATACAATAGGTGGTATAGATTTAACGTTTATAAAAAATAAGGATAAAACTATAGGCATAGGGGCTTTGGTAATCCTTGATAAAGATAAAAATAAAATCTATGAACACATTTATAAAGATTATGTGGATTTTCCTTATATACCTGGGTTTCTTAGCTATAGAGAGTTTCCTATTATGGAAAAGCTTGTAAACACTTCAAAAGTATTGCCAGACATCTATATGATAGACGGCAACGGTATGCTTCATCCAAGATTTTGCGGACTTGCCTCACACTTTGGTGTAAAACTAGATAAAATCTCTTTTGGTGTAGCTAAAAAACTCCTTATAGGTGATATAGACAAAGAGAACAACATAATATTAAACAACATCATTGTAGGAAAAGCCCTAAAAACAAAGAAAAACGTAAAACCAATCTACGTATCCATAGGACATAAAATATCCCTTGAAAGCGCTGTAAATATAACCCTTCACTTTTCAAAATATAGAATACCAGAGCCCACAAGACTTGCTCACAACCTTTTAAAAGAGATAAGAAAAGAGGTAGAGACTTGATTTTTAAAAACGCATTATTTTTTTCCGTTGCGGTTTTTATAAGTAGAATCCTTGGATATATAAGAGATGCTGTTTTTGCATATTATTTTGGTGTTTCTTATCTATCCGATGCTTTTTTTATAGCTTGGAGACTGCCAAATACATTAAGAAGGCTTTTAGGAGAAGGGGGTTTAAACGCCTCTTTTGTGCCTATATATGGAGAGCTTTACAAAAAAGACAAAGAACTTTCAAACAGGTTTTTTTCAGGGATATTTTGGTATTTGGCTTTTATAAATATGATTATAATAACCTTTGTTATACTTTTTGCCCCTTATGTGGTAAAGACAATAGCCCCAGGTATCACAAATCCATTGGCTTTAGAAAAGGCCTCTTTGTTTATAAGATTTTTGATAGTAAACCAGATGTTTTTTAGCATAAACGCCCTTTTGATGGGTGCTTTGAATGTAAAAGGTATATTTTTTAGAAGCGCTTTTACTCAAGCGATATTTAATATGAGTATGATATTTTTCATAATAGTTCTTCAAGATAAAATTGGCATATTTTCAGCTATAATAGGTGCTTTGATAGGAGGGGTATCCCAAGTGTTATTTTTATTCTCAAAAGCCCTAAAACTCGATATAAAACTAAGCTTTTATTTTGAATGGAATGATTATATAAAAACGTTTTTTAAAAGACTAATACCTGCTTTGCTTGGATTTGGGATAGCACAGCTTTCTTTTTTTGTGGATACGTTTTTAGCTTCTATGCTTGGAAAAGGAGTAATATCTTATATGTATTATGCCAACAGACTTTTCCAGCTTCCTATAGGACTTATGTCAGTGGGGCTTGCCAATGCGCTTTTATCATCTTTAAGTGTAGGTGAGGATAAAACCAAAAGAACATCAGAAGCCATAGCTGTGATAAGCCTTCTTACGATACCAGCCTCTTTCGGGCTTTTCGTATTATCAAAGGATATAATAAATACGCTATATCATCATGGGCTTTTTAACGAAAAAGATGCTTTAAACACCGCTCACGTGCTTGCCGTATTATCTCTTGGTATTACGTTTTTCTCTTGGCAAAAGATACTTTCAAGCGCTTTTTTTGCCAATAAAGATACACTTTCTCCAAGCCTATCTACGCTTATAGGTGTTTTGGTAGAAGGTATATCTGGTTATACGTTTGCTTTTTTACTGCATTTTTCTTTTATAGGGCTTGCTATGGGTACTGTGTTATCTGGTCTTAGTTCGTTTTTATTTTTAATGTGGCGTTCAAAGGGTGAATTTATAGATTTAAAAATGCTAACAAGCTCTTGTCTAAAAGCTCTGGCGGGGGCTTTGTTGATGTGTGTTTTTATACTATATTTTAAAAGGTTTGTACCTTATCCTTGGCTAAAGATAGTCATATTCATACCAGCTGGTGCTTTGGTGTATTTGATGTCTCTTTTTCTTTTAAAAGAACCATTTTTTATCTCTATTTTTAAAAGCCTAAAACGTAAGATAATGATATGATAAATTAATAATATGGAAAATGTATCTGTTTTAGCAGCTTTTTTAGCAGGTGTTATAAGTTTTTTGTCTCCTTGTGTGTTACCTATAGTTCCAGCTTACTTATCCTATCTTTCTGGAAATAGCAGTGTAAGGGCAGATAAAAATTTTGATATTGATATACTTCTAGCGTCTATATTTTTTGTGCTTGGTTTTACAGTAGTATTTAGCATAATGGGGTTATCTGCATCTTTTATAGGTGGGCTTTTTAGAGATTACTCATCTTATATTAGTAAAATAGGTGGGGCTTTTGTAGTATTTTTTGGGCTCCATTTTTCTGGAATTCTTATCAAAAAAGATTTTCTTAAATACCTTGGGGCTTTTGAAGGGTTTTTGTTTAGTTTTTATGCTTTTCATATGATAAACCTAAAAACATTTTTAGAGTTATCGGCGGTGGTAAGCATAGTATTCGCCCTTTACATGTTAAACCTTCACAACGTTTTATATCAACAGTTTAAGCTTACAGACGATTCAAAAATAAACATGAACACAAGAAAAGGGTTTTTAAAATATATTTTTGCTTTTACGGTGGGTCTTAGCTTTGCCTTCGGTTGGACTCCTTGTATAGGACCGGTGCTTGGTTCTATACTATTTTACGCTTCACAAGAAAGTACCCTTTACAAAGGTGCTTATCTTCTTTTTATATATTCTATGGGACTTGGAGTGCCTTTCATCGTATCTGGGGCTTTGTTTGGAGCTTTCATAGGATTTTTAAAGCGCTTTAAAAGAGCTTTCGAATTGGTAGAAGTTGTAGGTGGTATACTCCTGGTGCTAATGGGAATATTCTTGGTGCTTGGTAGAATTAACATGATATCATCTTTGATATAAATCATATTATATATTGTATAATGATATCCTATATCAGATGAAAATAGAAGATATTGATATATAATATTTAAATGCTTGAAATTGTTACATTTCCAAACGAAATTTTAAAGCGCAAGACAAACCCAGTTAAGTCTGTTGACGCTGAGATAAAAGAAATCATAAAAGAGATGAAAGAGACCATGTATAAAAACGATGGTATAGGCTTAGCTGCCAATCAGGTAAATATACCCCTTAGCATAATGGTTATAGATACCACTTCAAGAGAAGACAACCAAGAGAAATTCAAAGATGTACTTATAAATCCAACAGTTTTAGCAAAAGAAGGTGAGATAAAGTTTAAAGAAGGATGTCTCTCTTTTCCGGGTTTGCAAGTAGAAGTTGTAAGAGCTAAAGAAATCACTATAAAAGCCATAAACGAGCGTGAAGAAGAAGTGATATTAAACTTAAGTGGACTTCCGGCAATAGTATTTCAACACGAGTTTGACCATCTTAACGGTATAACGTTTTTGGATAGATTAAGCGGTATCAAAAAACGTCTTGCCCTTGAAAAGTATCAGAAGATGCTAAAAGAAAAAGTAAGCGCATGAACGTTTATATCGAAAAGTTTTATAGCTTTGAAGTAGATTATAGAAATTACAGAGTCTTAGGATACGTAGATGTAAAATTAGAAAACGCTGTTAGATTAAAGTATATAAAAGTATTACAAAACAAACTAGACAACAGCGTATTCTTACAAATACCTACCTGCAAAGACTCCAAAAAACCTTTTTTTGAGCTTTTAGACCAAAATATAACAGAATATATAAAACAAAACGTAATAAAAATGCTGAGTGAGAGCCTATGAGAAAGTATATTACCAACACACTAGCGATACTTACAATAAGTTTGGTGTTATGGCTATCAGAAGCTGTATACGGTCTTTTTTATGATCATAGTAAAGGTCCTGTCTTCTATACAATATTTGGTATCACATCTTTTGTTTTTGGATTTTCAATAATAAAGCTCCTTTACGATGAGTTAGTGGAGGTTGTAAAAGAACTACGCTCTGGCAAAGGTCTTTTTGATGTAATATACGATCTTTTATCATCTTTAAAGCTTGCATTCTTTTTAATGATTGCAATAGCCATATTCTCTATGCTTGGTTCTACATACATAGAACAAGAACAGCCCTTTAGTTTTTACGCTTCCAAATATGGAGTAAATGAAGCCAATCTTATAATGGCTCTTCATTTAAACAACGTATTTCACTCTTGGTATTATAGGATATTACTTTATCTTTTTGGTATAAACCTAATACTTTGCTCAATAAAAAGATTACCACCGATATGGAAACATACCTTTGGAAGCGAACGTATATTAAAACTCGATGAAAAAGCAGAAAAACATTTAAAACCTATAAGTGTAAAATCTCAAAAAGACCCAATAGAAATAGCAAAATTCTTAAAATCAGAGGGCTTTAGGGTTTTTTACGAAGAAGAAAAAGACAAAAAATACATATATGCCGAAAAAGGAAAATGGTCAAGGCTTGGGGTCTACATAGTGCATATTGGACTTATAATACTTCTTGCAGGGACACTTATAGATTCTTACTTTGGCATAAGGGGTATTATGCAGGTCCCAGAAGGTGAAAAATCAAACTTGCTTATGAGTTTAAATTTGGCTTCAAACAAAGTTTATAAACTTCCTTTTTATGTGTATGAAAAAAGGTTTAAGATAATAACCTACGGCAAGTCATCTCCAGAGTTTGCTTCTGCGGTAAAATCCTATGAGAGCTACATATACATAATAAAAGACAACAAGATAGTAAGCCAAGGGTCTTTGGCGGTAAACAAACCTTACAACTACGATGGATACAACATATACCAAGCATCCTATGGACTTACGGGATTTCCAAAAGAAATGGAGCTTATCGCCATAGACAAGAAAAAAGCAGCATCTGGCAATCCTCAAAAAGCTTTGGCCGGTACTGTAAGATTTGTAAATTCTAAATTTGCAATGTTTAATGGCATCAGTCTTGAGATTTTAAAAAGCACATTAAACATAGAAAACCCCCAAGCTGGAGCTAATGGCGATTTGAAGCCTGCTGTTATGCTAAAAGCGAAGTACAACGGTAAAAGTTATTTGATTCCCGTTATATACAGCCCAAAACTAACGCTTGTAGCTTACAACGAGATACCCGGTACAAAAGATTTTCCATACGTATTTTTTATGGATAGTTTTGTACCCCAATATTTTTCAGGATTCCAGATATCAAAAAATCCAGGTACAGATATAATATGGCTCGGTTCTGTTGTTACCATACTTGGTATGATGCTAGCTTTCTATAAGGTAAATAGGAAAGTGTGGATAAGGTTGCAAGGAAACGAAATGAAAATAGCACTTTACTCTCACAAGTTTAAAGAAGAGTTTCAAAAAACCTTCCTACAAAAACTAAAAACTGTGATATAATAATAAGATAAGGCCCGGTAGCTCAGTTGGTAGAGCATACGGCTGAAAACCGTAGTGTCGGCGGTTCGATTCCGCCCTGGGCCACTTTATGACTAAAAGTTTAAAAGTTTACAGCTTTCTTTTAATACTGGTATATTTAAGCATAGTATTCTCAATACTATCTATAAGTTTAGTTAGTTTTAGCCCTATATTTTTTATAGGTATTGCTTTAGTTGTTATAGGTATTTTTCAGGATTTTAAAAACAAATATTTACCAAGAATTGTTGTAAATACAATTGCAGTTTTATCTGTGATTTTGGTTTTTGCAGCAAGCTTCAATATAACTGCACTTTTTGATTTTGCTAAAAACATAATAATAACGTTCTTAGGTATCAAATCCTTAGAGAAAAAGCAACCAAGAGACATATACCAAATACTTATACTGGAAACCATGTGTATGGGTATAGTAGGGGTTGCCACCACAGATATAAAGTTTTTAATGATGCTAATAATGTGGGTTTTCTTAAGCATTTTTATATTCCTAACCACAAATATTTTTAAAAGCCTAAAAGACGAAATCTTAACAAAATATCATATAAAACTTATCAGCTACGCTGTAGGGCTTATATCTATAAGCACCGTAATTATAGGATTTTTCATATTTCTTGCTATGCCAAGGATACAATCACCTCTTTTAAACATAGGAATAGGAGGTATTTCAAATACAGTAGGATTTTCTAATACACTTTCTCCATCAAACGCCACCAACGTATTAGAAAACACCTCAACAGTTTTCAGAATATTTAACATAAAAGGAAATATAAATTTAAAAGATGCTTACTTTATAGGAGAAACCTTAGATTATTTCAACGGCATAAGCTGGACTCACAAACATAGAGCAAAGGGGCCAAAGGTTATAAAAGGCAATATTGTATCTTACGATATTATGATAGAACCAAGCTATGACAATATTCTTTTTGGTATCTTGTTTCCACACAAGGTTAAAATCTATAAAAGCCCTATAAAAGCTTATATAACAAGCGATAATACGATAAGGACAAATAAGCCTATCACAAATAGAACTGTTTATAGGGTATGGTCTTACGTGACAGATTCCTATAAACAAAACCTTATGAATATGAATAGGTTTTTACAACTGCCTCAAAACATAGACCCATCTATAGTAAAACTTGCTGAGTTTCTAAAAGCCCAAAACAAAAATCCCATAAAGGCTATAGAAAACTATTTTAAGCAGGAAAACTTCAAATATTCTCTAAGCAACAAAGCTTCAAAAAATTTTCTATACGATTTTTTATTTAAGTATAAGACTGGAAACTGCGAAGCCTATGCTTCTTCAACCGCTCTTTTACTTAGGTTGATGGGTGTACCTTCAAGAGTGGTGGTGGGTTTTCATGGGGCTATTTACAACAAAGATGGACATTATTTTTTTGTAACAAACTCCTTAGCTCATTCATGGGTAGAAGCATACTACGACGGCAAATGGCAAACTGTAGACACAACCCCAGCAGACTACACACAAACAATACCAAAGTTAAGCAAAGCAAGGATGTTTTTTGATTATATAAACTACCTATGGGATATAAATGTAGTATATTATTCTAGCGCAAGGCAAAAATACCTATTGGAAAGTGCCGTTAAACATATAAAAGCCATAGCTACTCATTATCCAAAATATGTAGCTTATGGATTGTTTGTTTTGACGGTATTTTATTTGGCTTTTAATAGAATACTATTGATGTTTAGTATAGATGCCATGTACAAAGATATATGCAAAAGGTTGAAACAGCCTGATATAAAATACTGTACACCAGAACACGTCCCAGATTTCATAAAAGAAAACGGCTTTAAGAACTTTTTTGATATTTATATAAAAGCTAAGTATTCAAAATACGGCATAGATAAAAAAGAGAAAAAATTGGCGAAAATATATTATAATGATACTATAAAGGCTATAAAAGAATTTAGCGGTTCTGTTAATAGACAACTTAGCAAAGATACATAAGAGTTCTATCATAAAAAATAATAAATGATTCTATTATTTTTATATATAGAGTCTAACTAAGACTCTAAAAATTTTTGGTGAAAAGAGGTTTATATGTTTGAGAAATTTACTGAAAGGGCTAGGCAGATTATATTACAAGCAAGAGAAGAAGCTATAGAGTTTGGTCATGGTTATCTCGGCACAGAGCACTTGCTTTTGGCTCTTTTAAAAGAAGACGATATACCAACACTTGTGTTGGCTAAGTTTAACATTACCCCTGATAAGGTAAGGAAGGCTATTATAAGCCAGATGTCAAGGGGAAACCACACAGGAGAAGTATTGTTTGCTCCAGATGCCAAAAGAGTGCTAGAGTTTGCAGTTGAAGAAGCTAGGATACTACATCACCAATTCGTTGGTACAGAACATATATTCATAGGTGTTGTAAGAGAAAAAACGGGTCTTGGTGGCAGAGTATTAAGAGGTTTAGGCCTTGACGAATACGCCGTAAGAAGAGAAACGCTTCAAATATTAGGAGAACTACCCACCCAAGAAACCACAAAATATGTAGCAACACCAACGCTGGACAGACACAGCAGAGATATAACAGCTCTTGCTGCAGAAGGTAAGTTAGATCCAGTGGTGGGAAGAGAAAAAGAAATAGAGAGAACTATTCAGATACTAGCAAGAAGAAGAAAAAATAACCCTGTCTTGATAGGAGATCCTGGAGTAGGAAAAACTGCTATAGTAGAGGGCTTAGCACAAAGAATAGTAGCCAAACAAGTACCAGAATCCTTGATAAACAAAAGAGTGGTAGCGCTTGATATAGCATCTATAGTAGCTGGTACAAAGTATAGAGGTCAGTTTGAAGAAAAGCTTAAAACTATTATAAAAGAGTTAGAAAAAGCAGTTAATGTAATTCTTTTCATAGACGAGCTTCATATGATTATAGGAGCTGGAGCAGCAGAGGGTTCTGTGGATGCCTCTAACATGCTAAAACCGGCTTTAGCAAGAGGTGAGATTCAAATAATAGGGGCCACTACACTTGATGAATATAGAAAATACATAGAAAAAGACGGTGCCTTAGAAAGAAGATTTCAACCAGTGTTGGTAGAACCTCCTTCTGTAGAAGAAAGTATTGAGATTTTAAAAGGATTAGCTCCAAGGTTTGAAAGCTTTCACAACGTTAAATACGAAGAAGAAGCACTTAAAAAGGCAGTAGAGCTTTCCAATAAATACATAAACGACAGATACCTACCAGATAAAGCTATAGATGTAATGGATGAAGCTGGAGCTTTGGTAAAAATAAGAGGCTCCGAAATGCCAGAAGAACTTCAAAAAATGCTGGAACAAATAAAAGAAATAGAACAAGCTAAAGATCAAGCTGCCGCCGAACAAGATTACGAAAAAGCCGCAAACCTAAGAGATGAAGAGATGAGATTAAGAGCTAGGTTTGAAACCGCAAGACTAAAATGGAAACAAGAACAAGCTATAAACAAACCTTTAGTGACCGTAAAAGATGTTGCCTCTGTAGTAGCAAAATGGACTGGAGTACCGGTAGATAAACTCTATGAAGATGACCTATCAAAACTAATGCACATAGAAGAAAAGTTAAAAGAAAGGGTGATAGGTCAAGAAGAGGCTATAAAAGCTATAGCAAAAGCCATAAGACGCTCACACGTAGGGTTAAAAGGCAAACACAAACCAATAGGGGTATTTATGTTCTTAGGCCCTACTGGTGTAGGTAAGACTGAAACTGCAAAAGCTTTGGCAGAATATCTTTTTGATACAGAGGATGCTCTCATAAGATTTGATATGTCTGAATATATGGAGAAGCACACCGTATCAAAGCTAATAGGCTCGCCTCCTGGATATGTAGGTTATGGAGAAGGTGGCCAACTCACTGAAAAAGTAAGAAGAAAACCTTACTCTGTAATACTTTTTGACGAGATAGAAAAAGCCCATCCAGATGTATTCAATATATTTTTACAAATATTCGATGATGGAAGGTTAACGGATGGTAGTGGAAGAGTTGTAGATTTCTCAAACACCATAATCATAATGACTTCAAACCTCGGAGCAAAATCTATAATGCAGAACACAACCTTGGGATTTGAAAGCAAGCAACATGAAGTGGATAAAAAGAGTATGAAGAAAAATATAATAGAACAGGTGAAAAAACACTTTAACCCAGAGTTTATCAACAGACTAGATGAAATGATAGTATTTGAGCCTTTAGACGAAAAAGACTTAGAAAAGATACTATACCTTCAAACCAAAGAGATAAACAAAAACCTACAAGATATAGGTCTTAGTGTAGAAATTACAAAAGAGTTTGCCGATTGGATAATTTCCAAAGAGTATAAGAAAGAGTATGGAGCCAGAAGTTTAAGGAGAGCTATACAAAGACACATAGAAGATATGTTAGCAGAAAAGCTTATAAACAAAGAGCTAAAAGATGTAGCAAAAGTAGTAATTGATGTGAAAAACGATACCCCTTACATAAAGAGTAAGAAAAAGAATACCAAGAAAGAGGTAGTAACTACTAAATGAAGTATGAAAACGAAGCTTTTTGTCTTATTTTCATTTATAGCTATAGCGGTTTTTATGGCTGAGCAAGCATCAGCTTTTGAACTTTATAGTAAAGATTTTAAAAACGGCGGTTATATTCCGCCGTTATTTTCTTGTCTTGGTAAAGACATATCTCCAGAGTTATATTGGAAAAACCCTCCAAAAGATACCAAAAGCTTTGTCCTCATAGTGGAAGATTTGGACGCACCTGGCGGTGTTTTCTATCATTGGAGCGTATACGATATACCTTCAAGTGTTCATGAGCTAAAAGAAGGTACAAAAGAATATCTGCAAGGCTTAAACGATTTTGGCAATATAGGATATGGAGGACCATGTCCACCACCTGGAAAACCGCATAGATACTACTTTAACCTTTACGCTTTAAATATAAGCTCTTTAGGATTACCAAAAGGAGCCACAATAAAAGCCATCCAAGAAAAAATAAGATCTCATATATTAGGAAGCGCCTTTCTTTTTGGGCTTTTTAAAAGATGAATCTAACGTAAGCTGTCTACAAGGCTTTTAATTTTTAAAATATCTTCTCTAAAATTGCTAAGTTCGTTTGGATTCCTAAGAAGATAGGAAGGATGGTAAGTGACAAATATTTTTGTCCCAGGTGCTAAAACGGGACTTTTTAGGTTTGCCAATATAAAACTTCCCCTTACCTTGGTGGGAGATATCTGTTTTATACCAGAAAGCCCGACTGCCGCCGTTCTTCCAAGAGCTATTACAAGCTTTGGCTTTATAAGCTTTATCTCTTCTTTTAGTATATAAGAGCACGTTATCATCTCCTGCTCTTCTGGAGTTCTATTGTCTGGGGGTCTACATTTCACAACATTTGTTATATAATAATCCCTTTGTCTTAAAAGCCCTACTCTTTCAAGTTCCTGAGTTAAAAGTTTGCCAGCTTTTCCAACAAACGGTTTACCCTCAACATCTTCATCAGCTCCTGGCGCTTCTCCAACAAACATTATACCAGTATCAGGGTTACCATCACCAAACACCACTTGAGTCCTTTGCTCTGATAGTTTGCATTTCTTACAATCTTTACAAGTCTCATAAAAAGCTTTTAATTGCTGTAGCAAATCTGATGCGGTTGACTTGTAAATCGTGGCAGACTTGTGAATCGTGACAGAATTGTTATTTAAGATCTCTTGATTTTTATTTTCAACGTTACCTACGCTATTTTTTACACTTTCTCTTAATTTTTTATCAATATAAACTTTGCCAAAACCTATAGTTTCATATATAAAAGTGCTGTTCATGTGGGTTTTAACCTCTCTATAAGTTTTGACCAGAAACTCTGTTTAGACTGTACATTTATGTTTAGAGGTATGTTCTTTAAACTCTGGGTAAGCTCATCTGTCAGAGTCTTATCAAAAGGTTTTTGGTCCACTATTTTTCTTATAATATTCTTGTTGTAGGTTATATAACCTAAATATTTTAAATTTATATCTAAAAAGCGCTGAGACACAGTGTTTATACTGTTAAATATTTTTAAACCTTCTTCCTTTGAACTACATTTGTTTATCAAAACGTAAAAATCTTTTAACATCATAGATGTGTTTAACACCTTTATAAGAGCATACGCATCTGCTACAGCAGTAGGCTCTGGTGTAGATATAACAATCGGTATATCAGAAGACGATGTAATAATAAGCGTTTCGTTGTGAATGCCTGGGGGTGTATCAAAAATAATGATATCAAAGTTATTCTCAGCGTATTCATGAATTCTATCAAGAATCTCTGTTATATCTTTTGAAGATAAGTTTACAAGCTCTTGAATACCGTTTCCACTGGATATAAAGGATACGTTGTTGTTTATTTTAAAAACTATCTCATCTATACTTGCTTTACCGTTTATAAAATCAGACAGGTTTTTCTCTGGAGTGAGCCCAAGCATGATATGTACGTTTGAAAGACCAAAATCTCCGTCTATGATAAGCACCCTTTTGCCAGTATTTCCTATGATCATAGCAAGGTTTATGCTTATAAGAGTTTTGCCAACACCACCTTTACCGCTAGATATCGCTATATATCTTGTATTTGAACCTCTATCTATAGCCCTTTTCAGGTGCGATAGTTGCCCTTCCATCATATCGTACCTCTTAATAAAATATTAGCTATATTGTCGTAGGTGGCAACCTCTATATCGTTTGGTACTTTCTGACCGAACGTCAAAAAAGATATGGGAAGATTCGTTTTAAAAGATGCATTTATTATACATCCAGGATAAACTGTCTCATCAAGTTTTGTAAATATAATACTTTTTATACCAAGTTCTCCAAACCTTTTAGCGCTGTCTAATATTATTCTTTCATCAGTAGTGGTACTAACCGTAAGAGCTATCTCCAAGGAAGGGACATTTTCCAAATAATGTTTTAACTCTTTTAATCTTATAGAATCATATTGACTTCTTCCAGCTGTATCTATAAATATAACGTCAAGGCTCGATAGCTCACCTATGCATTCTCTAAGCTTTTGAGGTGTATCTGCCACTCTAAGAGGCATTTCTAAAAGATTTACATAAGACTGAAGCTGTTGTACAGCACCTGTTCTATAACTATCAAGTGTTATAACACCAGTTTTAAAACCTTGCATCTTATACATATATGCAAGCTTTGCTATGGTAGTGGTTTTACCAACACCAGTAGGACCTACCAAAGCCAATATACTTAAAATGCTTTTACTAAAGTCTAGGGTTTTTAAAGAAATATTTTTAGATAAACCTTCTTTTAAAGATTCGTAATCATCTTCATATTTTAAATCAAGCCTATTTATATTTATATCAAAACCACAAGAATCTTCAAGGATTTTTTTAGCTATATCTTGTTCTACACCCACATTTATAAGCCTTGTGGCCAAGTTCATGGCCCTAAGTGAAAAATCATCGTTTGATTGATATTGTGGCTTAGGAGTTTGCATTTGTTGCGGAGGCTCTTGTTTTACATTCTTAACAACATTTACCACGTCCTTTAAAGTAGTTTTTATTTGCTCTATCTCTGTATATAATTCTTTTTCTTTGTTAAAATGTGATTGGAAATCCTCGTCATCGGCTATACCTATTGTAACCTCTAATTTGTTTGTAGAAAAAAATAACCATTTCTTGGTTTTTACTATTTTTGTGGACATAATGGTAGCTTTATCTCCATACATCGTTTTCGTTAGTTCTATCGCCTCTTGGAGCGAGTCTGCCAAAATCTTTTTAATTTTCATCTACCACACCAAGCACCTTCATATTTACCTGTTTATCTATTTCATTATAAGCTATAATGTTTAATTGTGGCAAGTATCCTTCTAAAGCTTTTCTCACAAATCTTCTTATGTTAGGTGACGTAATAAGCACAGGTTGAGCCTGAAACTCTGCAAACTTTTTCATATTCTCTGATATATTTCTTTGAAGTCTGTTTATCAAAAGATCTAAAAATTCCTCCTCTTTGTTTTCTTTTATATAAGAGTTTAGCTTAGTTTCAACCCTAGGAGAAAATGCAATCACGTAAAGGATGTTGTCTTTCATAAAACGTTTTGTTATATGCTTTGAAAGCTTTTGTCTTACAAACTCTACTAAAAGTTCAATATCGTTAACTCTATCTATATAATCGCCCACAGTTTCTATTATAGTTACCATGTCGTTGACCGGTACGTTTTCTTTTAGAAGGCTCTGTACAACCCTATGAAGCACAGAGTAAGATACTTTTTCAGGTATTATATCTTTTATGACTTTTGGGTACTTTTGAGATAGTCTTTCCACCAAATCTATAATCTCAGCTCTTCCTATTATTATATAAAGGTTTCGTTTGATTACCTCAGAAAGATGCGTTATTATGACGGTGGATATATCTACTACCATATACCCAAGCTTTGTAGCTTTTGCCTTTTGTTCTTGTGTTATCCAAAAAGCTGGAAGATGAAAAGAAGGATCTTTTGTGGGCTTTCCGTCTGTGAGTTTTTCTTTTACATTGCCAAGATCTATAGCCAACAAAAACCCAGGCATCACTTCGTAAGAATCTTCTTCCACACCCCTTATAAGTATTCTGTATTGGTTAGGTGAAAGTTTCATATTGTCTCTTATATGTACAAGCGGTATAATTACACCATACTCAGCAGCTATTTGTCTTCTTATAGTTTTAATACGAGAGGTTAGGTCTCCTCCTTGGGATTCATCCACAAATGGGATAAGCCCATAACCCACTTCCAACGTTATCGGGTCTGGTTGAGGTAAAAAATCCTCTTCTCTTTGAGTTTGAGGAGCCATCTTTTGCGCTTTCTCTTGCTCTAAAGCCTTTTGTATTTCAACAGCTTTTTGAGTTTTAAGATTTTGTTGAATATAAAAATAAAGACCTCCAAGGATTATAGCCATTATAAAAAATGGTATTTTTGGTAAACCTGGCATTATACCTATAACAGCCAATGCTATAGCGCCAAACAAAAGGACTCTTGGATCTTTGGTAAACTGCATATATATAGCGCTACTGAGCTCTTCTTCCTTTGTGGAGGATTTTGTAGTAAGTATACCAGCAGAAACAGATAGTATCAAAGCTGGCATCTGGGATACAAGACCTTCACCTACAGTGAGTAGCGTATAATTTTTTATTGCCTCCTGAAAATCCATGCCTTTTATAACTATACCTACCACTAAACCGCCAATTATACTTAAAAAGAGTATGATGATAGCCGCTACCACATCGCCTCTTATAAATTTAGAAGCGCCGTCCATGGCACCGTAAAATGACGCTTCTTTTTCTAGTTCTTTTCTTCGTTGTTTTGCCTCTTGTTCATTTATAAGACCTGCATTTAAGTCTGCATCTATACTCATCTGTTTACCTGGCATTGCATCCAATGTAAACCTAGCTGCCACTTCCGATACTCTCTCGGCACCCTTTGTAATAACCACAAAGTTTATAACAATAAAAATAAGAAATATGACAAGTCCTACAACTACGTTGCCCCCTACCACAAACCTTCCGAAAGCTTCTATAATATGTCCCGCAGCAGAAGGACCTTCGTTTCCGTAAAGAAGTATTCTACGGGCTGCAGCTATGTTTAAAGATAGTCTAAGCAACGTCCCTATCAAAAGTATGGAAGGAAACGAAGAAAGCTCTAAAGGAGATTTTACATTTAGTACCAAAATAAGCACCACCAATGAAAAGCCTATAGCAAAAGCAAGGAGAATATCAAGCAAAAAAGCTGGGATAGGTATAAGTATAGCAGCTAAAATAATACCAAAAAATACTATGACAAAACTTTGCTGCATTAGCCTATTTTAAACCCCACCACCAAACCTACCAAAAACACTATCATATTCAAATTCTTAAAATCTATAAACTTATTTAAAGAACTGTGTTCAAAAAACTCTGATTTGTGGTTTATTATCTGGTTTTTGGCAAAATCAAAAAAATTCTCTAAAATATGATAAAAAACGTTAGAATGAGCGCCGGGTAAAAAATACCCTACTATTATAAAAACTATAAGAATAAGGGCAAAAAGCGATGTAATCTTGTTTATTAGATATCCTATCACTACTCCCATTAGAAAAACGCCTATAAGCGTTGTCATTTTATCTTACCAAAGCTTTCGCAGATATCTTTTAATACACATTCTGGGCATTTTGGATTTTTTGTAGTACAAACTTCTTTTGCATGCCTTAACAAAAGAAGATAAAACGTTGTCCAAAGCTCCTTATCTACAATAGATTTTAAGTGCTCTGTAGTTTTATCTGGATCTTTGTTTTTATCAAGACCAAGCCTTTGAACTATCCTATGCACATGCCTATCTACCGCTATGGCAGGTTTATTAAAAGCGTTTGCTAGCACCATATTGGCGGTTTTTTTACCAACACCTGGGAGTTTTACAAGCTCATCTTCTTCGTCTGGGACCTGAGAGTTGTATTTATCTACTAAAATAGTGGCTATTTCTTTTATGGCGATGGCTTTTTTGTTGTAAAAGCTTATAGATTTTATCGCTTCTTTTATCTCTTCCAACGGGGCTTCTTTTAGAGCTTTTGGGTCTTTAAACTTAGAAAAGAAAGACTTTCTTATGCTATTTACCTTCTCGTCTTTTTCTTGGGCTGCTAAAACTGTCTCTATTAAAAGCTCAAAAGGGGTATCAAATTCAAGGTCTATTTTGGGGTTTTTATATATATTTGAAAGCCTTTGATAAACTTCTTTTGCTAACGTTTTCTCATCCATATAATTATTATACAGCGTTTATATGCTAAGTGTTATTTTTATACTTTAACACCTCTTCTTTATCACTAAAATGATATTTTACACCTTTTATCTCCTGGTAATCCTCGTGACCTTTGCCAGCTATTACCACCACATCACCCTCAATGGCTATATCAAGAGCCAAAGCTATGGCTTTTTTGCGGTCCTCTTCCACCATAGGCCCTTTAGATGGGTCTATACCCTCAAGTATATCTTTGATAATATCCATCGGCTCTTCAAACCTCGGATTATCGGAGGTTATTATTGATATATCAGAAAGTTCTGAAGCTATTTTGCCCATCTTTGGTCTTTTGGTTTTATCACGGTTTCCACCTGCACCAAAGACACATATAAGACGGTTTTTGGTTATTGCTCTTGCGGTTTTTAAAAGCTTTTCAAGGGCATCTGGAGTATGAGCGTAATCTATTATCACCTTAACACCCTTTAGCTCTATCGTTTCGAACCTTCCGGGTATTGAGCTTAAAGAAAGAATACCTCTTTGAATCTCCTCTATATCAAAGCCCATATAAAAACCAAGAAGTATGCTTGCTCCCATGTTGTAAGCTTGAAATCCACCCATCAGGTTTGTCTTAATCTCATAATGTTTATTTTTATAGTAAAAGCCAAAAACCTTGTTTTCTTGATCAAAATAATCTATCTTTAGATGGGCGTTTTCCGAATACCCATAGGTTATAGCTTTGTCTTTAAACTCCTCATAAAGCATGCTACCGTAATCATCGTCTATATTTAAAACACAAACCTCATACTCGTAATCTTTAAAAAGCCTTCTTTTGGCGTTGAAATAATCTTCCATGGTCTTATGATAATCAAGATGATCTTGGGTAAGGTTTGTAAAGACAGTGGCAAAAAACTTTGTAGGATAAACCCTGAGCTGATCCAAAGCATGAGAAGATACTTCTGCTGCCACAAAATTAAGCCCTTTTTCTTTGGCTTTTGATAAAAGGCTAAACCACGTTTTTACACCTGGAGTTGTATTGGAAGCTTCTATCAACTCATTGTCAAGTTTATAATACATGGTACCAATGATACCACCTTTATATTTTTGAGACAAAATAGCGTGTATTATATGTGTGGTGCTTGTTTTACCGTTGGTCCCTGTGACGCCTATGACTTTCAAATGTTCGTCTGGGTTGTCAAAATGAGCTTTTACACACTCTCCAAAAGCTTTTTTAGAATCTTCTACTAATATTATATTTTTAAAATCCTTAAAAGGTTTTTCTGCTACAACGTAAGGAGCCCCTTTTCCAATGGCTTCTTCTATAAAATCATGACCGTCTTTTGAAACGCCTCTTATGGCAAAAAATATCGTGTTGTTGTCTACCTCTTTAGAGTTGTCTGTAATATTATACTTCTTGCAGTCTAAATTCATTGTAAACATCAAAGCTTTTGGAAATGTGTTTTTGAGGTATAGGATAATCTACTTTTACAAAGTAAAGGCAATTTGTAGTGCACTTGGTTACACAAGAGGGTAAAAGCCCTTTTTCAAGTCTGTTTATACAAAAATCACACTTTACCACTTTTTCAGTTTCTGGGTTAAAGCTTATAGCCCCGTAAGGACAGGCTATTATACAAGCTTTACAGCCTATACAAAGGTTATCCCTCACAAACACAAGACCATCTTCTCTTTTTGTCATAGCTGAAGTGGGACAAGCGTATACGCATGGAGCTACATCGCAGTGAAAACAGTTCATAGGCATAAAGTAAGAAATCTGTTCTTCTTCGTAATGCTCAAACCTAAGTACCTTCATGGGTCTTGGCCCTTCCTGGAAAAGACTTTTTTCTTGCTTGCAAGCCACTTCGCAAGACATACATCCTATACATCTATCTATATCCATAAGCATTACGTATTTTTCCATAGGAGATTATATTATAGCATCTTTTAAATAAAACTGTATAAGTTCACTACATCGTGAACACATACCCACAAAAAAATTATAACACATTATCATAGGAGCACCTCGGAATTC
>OFEH01000028.1_pt1 | contig 56796 bp, 50 predicted proteins | sample 1521031 | NCBI WGS metagenome assembly OFEH01 (sample SAMN05518350, study PRJEB24110) | hypersaline lake metagenome | isolation source: Grendel Spring, Yellowstone National Park, Wyoming, USA | place: USA:Grendel Spring, Yellowstone National Park, Wyoming, USA | collected 2011-11-16
AGGTACGTGGGCGAGGGTTCTGTGGTTATGGGCGGGGCAACGTCAATGGACACCACGCTGGGCGTCATAACGAGGTATGGTGGCCCCGAGGTTGGCCTTGAGGGCATGGTTCAAGGAGTAGTTCTAACCCTTATCATACCTATGCTGATGCCAGCCGTGGTGCACCTATGAGGCCCTGCCTCACTTTAGACGCCCGTATATCTCTGGGCAGGAAAAGTCCTAAAGCAAAGTAAGCACAGCAAGAGATGGCCAGTGGGATAATTGGCATATTATCTTGGCTCTAAGTAAAGCACGGCACTCAATAACTTTACAAGGCATTGCAGCTGTGTATTGAAAATTCAATAAGCCGTTAAGCGCGCCAGGGGAAGCATGTTATGAGGGCGAGCTGATGTGAGGAGGAGCGCCCTGCTGGCAATAGCTGTAATTTTGGTGATAGTGATTGCGGTGGTCGGATGGCTGGCCCTCCACATGGCGTCCTCAGCGAACCAGAGGCTTGTGATAGTCACCTACAGCGATGTAGAGCCTGTCGTCCAGCTTGCTGCCGAGGAGTTCGAGGCCTCGCATCCCGATGTCAAGGTAGTGGTTGTTCCGTTCCCTTGGAACTCCTACGTTCAAAACGAGCTGACGGTCCTCGAGGCCCACAGCCCCCAGTACGATGTAGTCACATTCACACCGACCTCCTCTCAGCTCTTAGCCCCATACCTGGTTCCTCTTAACATGAGCTACTTCAACCAGAGCGACATAATATGGGACCAGGAGGCGTTTGGCGGAGTCTATGAGCTGAGCAACGGAAGCGCCGAGGTCATAGGCGTCGCCATCCAGACGTGGGTTGAGCTTCTGGCGTACAACGCTACGCTCTTCAACAACGTAACTCTGCAGCAGGAGTTCTACAGCGAGTACCACGTGCAGCTTAACCCGTGGACGTGGCAGAACTGGACAGCCGTAATTGACGCCGACAAGTTCCTTGTAGGCAAGGGGCTTGTTAAGTACGGCTTCCTTGTCGAGGATGAGCCCTCACACGAGCTCATAGACACCTACCCGGCGATTTTCGAGTGGTACTACGCTCACAACTCAACCTTGGACTGCGGTAGCCCAGCTGGGCTGCCTGGCTATGGCACGATGTTTATGGGCTGCGCGCCGAGCTGGTGGCGGCACCCGTTCCCGCCGCCCAGCTTCAACAGCACAGCCGGGGTTGACGCCCTGGAGGTTCTAAGGGAGCTGGTAAGTTACGAGCCCTCGCCGTCAGATATAGCCATAGGCTATGACGCCCTCACCCAGCTTGTCGGTGAGGGCTCGGTGGCCGGGGCCATAGCGTGGGCCAACGACATAATGGGCCTAAACTCCAGCGTGGCCTCACAGCTCCTGATGGCCCCCCTGCCTGGCGGCTACGGCGAGCCAGGCTCCACCTTCCTCGGGATAAGCAAGTACAGCCAGCACAAGGGACTGGCCTTGGAGTTCCTTAGGTTCGTGCTGTCGCCCCAGTTCCAGGAGCAGGCCTTCTACCTTCAGGGCTCCCTGCCCATATCGAGGCAGGCCTACGTTGAGATAATGTCAAACTCCTCAGTTCCCGCTTACGAGAGGGAGTGGCTGAAGGCCATACTCATAGCTAATGAGAACGCCACGGCGACGCCGCCGACTGTGCCCCAGACCTACCCCTACCTGATACCGTCGTTCAACGGGCCAGTCTTCTCGTGGCTTCAGAGCCCAACGCAGGACCCAGGTCAGCTCCTCGCCTCTATAGCCGCCCAGTGGGTCAGGTACCTCTCGGAGGGAGGTTAAGTTGGACTTAGGGGAGGCTCAGGCAGAGAAGGACAGGGTTAGGAGGGCTATCTGGGACCTCCTCGAGAGGAGCGGTCTGCCCCTCCGAGGCCCGTCCACGACAGGGTACCGAACTTCGTGGGGGGCTGAGAGGGCGGCCAGGAGGCTGGTCGAGGCGAGGGAGTTCAGTGAGGCCAAGGTAATCAGTGTAACGGTAAAGTTATACTGAAGGCGGGCCTTCGGGTTTAACTCCCGCAGCCCGCGCTATGCATTCGCTACCTACAAGCTGAAGGTCGCGGAGGAGGCGCTGCGCTCGCGCTGAGGCCTTGGTGTTGACGGCGGCGCGGTTGCTGGGCACGTCCTGCCGCGGCCTTACATAGTGGTCCCCTGCAGCGTTTTCCACGCAAATTTACATGGAAACACCAGGCTGATGGGCCCTTGAGGGCCTGGGCTGTCTTTCTTCTACCCCTTAACACCAACAGCACATAAAAGTGTGTGCTAGACATAAAATACTTGGGCTGCCTGCAGTTACGTGAGGAGGCAGGTGGAGGCCGCAGGCGGGCAGGACAAGGGTAGGAACATCTGCCCTCGTTGCGGACAGCCGTACCTACTACTACGCCGTGCACGGCGTAGCATATTGCAAGGCCCCTGACGGCACGGTACACAGGAAGGTAAAGCGCTGCTACCTCGGCCCTAACGACTACGTCAACGTGTCCCGTCTGCACGCCGACTCCGGCCTTACCTTCAAGGGGCTTGTTGAGGATGGGAGGGAACTAGAGTACGTGAAGGGCATCCTAAGGGCGTTGAAGGAGAAGGTCGAGGCTGACAGGGTGAGCCCTGAGCAGTACCCGCGGCTCTCAAGTAACCTCAACGAGATAAAAGGCATGGTTGAGGACCTCATCAAGATAGTTACTGACACTGGCAGAGAAGTAGAGAGCACGCTGAATGCGCAGAGGCCGGGGCTTGAAGGGCCCTCCAAGGGTCAACCATAGCACACACTTTTGTGTGCTATGCTGCAGTAGAGGACCTTGGGGCTTCAGTCCCTTTAATGTGCTCGCGTTAGGCGCGTGCCCCGACAAAATGAACGGCAAGCCTGAAGGGGCGGGGAGGAGGTCAGAGGTTCTCGCCCTGGTATGAGCCGCTGTAAAGCGAGGACGGCCTTGACTCAAGCCTAATGAACACCATCTGGGCCACCCTCGCCCCCTGCTCTATCACGGCCCCGTGGGGGTTGGCAACTATCATGAGGGCCTCCCCCCTCCCCATGTACCCCGGGTCCCAGACTGCGCACGATATGGTGATGCCCATCCTGAGCAGCGTGCTCCTGGGGTAGCAGATGCCTACGGCGTCAGGGGGGACTGAGACGACGTCAAGGAACCTTACCTTGTAGGCCCCCGGCTGGAGCCTGTAGAGGCCGTTAACTGGCCTCACGGACCTGACGTCTGGGAGCCTCTTAGAGGTCGCCCTCAGCTCGCCGTCATTGAGGAACTCCATCACCTCCCCCAGCCTTATGTCGACGCCTGCCGGCTGCACCTGCTCATCCCTCGAGTCCTTAATGTATGACCTGGCCACATGGCCCGGGACAGCCAAGCCCTGCACCTGGGGTACCTCAGGGCCTAGGAATAAAGAAGCGGAGAGGCGGCTTAGAATGAGACGACCTCATAGTCCTCCTGTACCTTCTTAGCCGTGTGAACGCCGCCCATAACAGGCTCGACGCCTCTATAAGCATGTCCGACGTCAGCATAGCTGTCTGCCCCCTAGTGCCCATAGAGTGCAATTAATGCGAGCAGCGTCGCCGCCAGCACCAGCGATTCTGCTAGGGAACCGAAGCCGATCCTCCTAATCCTAGCCCTCAGCTCTCTGTCGATCTTGCCCTCGCCCGGTGCGTGAACTGCCCTTATGCTAGGCTCTATGAGGGACATAGTGAAGTACCAGCTAAGGCGGATGACGGCTAACGCGGCCAGGGGAGGCATAACCGTGAACCACAGTGCGCTGGATAACCAAGGTTTAACGCTTCTAAAGGGTAGCTTGCCCTCAACGTAAACAGCGGAGAAGGCGTGATAGGCTACCCATGTTAAGGCCGTGTAAAGCACTGCTATCGACACAACTCCACCCATCAGGGCGTAGAATGGCAGGTAAGCTGAGGCTATGAGCGCCGTGCCGGCAGCGTTAGCTAAGGCGCCCCTGCCCCTCCCCCTGGCCGCCTCGACCACGAATAACGCCAGTAGTATTGCTGGTATGACTAACCAAGCCGGCGGCCTTGGGTAAAGTAGGTATGCGTAAGGCGCCACATTAACAGTGAAGAGCGCGTAGTCCGTTAACCTGGGCCTTGACGCTAACCTGACGTGAACCCTGGTCAGGCTAGTAATGTTAAGTGCAAATAGGATAGCCACAAGGATCAACCTAACTGGGTTCACTGGACCCAGGACCAGTACGGTGACTAGGGACGCCGCATATGAAGATATCAGCGTCGAGATAGCGCCAGTATCAAAGTGAGCTCTTCGCCTGACGCCAGCAGCCTGCACATGGTTGGCGGACTCTTGACGCTTTGACATTACCATGAGCGTCGGCCGCCGCCTAGGCGCTCGGCGGGGGTTAAACGCCTCAGCTCTGGTGGACAAAGGTGTACTTGACGTCGGCTGGCATCCCGTCGACTGAGCACCTGCCTCCCCTGCACCTCACAGCGGCCCTGAGGCCGTCGTCGTAGTATGGGTACTCGGCGTCGACGACCTTGAAGGTGTGGAACTCCACTGGGCTGAAGCGGCCCTCTGGCACGTGGTCAACGTCAGCGCCGAGCATCGGTATCACAGAGTTCTCCCTGACCAGCAGCGGGAACCTGTCGAGGGAGTCGTAAGATATGGTCACCCACCTGCCTCCCTCGTACTCATTGCCGGTGAAGTAGTCCACCCACCTCCCCTCGGGCAGGTAGACCCTCCTGCCAGGCTGGCCCTCCTCAACTATGGGCGCCACGAGCAGGCTTGAGCCGAGGTAGAACTCGTCGTCTATGTCATACACGTTGGGGTCGTCGGGATGCTCGAGGGGCAGGGGCCTCACCAGCGGCACCCTCTCCTCTACGGACCTCCAGGACTCGGAGTAGATGTAGGGCAGCAGCCTGTACCTCAGCCTAAGGGCCGCCAGGGTCTCCCTCGGCGAGTACTTCCACGGCTCCCTGTCTGTGACCCCGTGGGCCCTCACGTGGCTCACCATGACGCCGGCCTGCAGGAACCTGAGGTAGAGCTCGTCGCTAGGCCTACCTATGAAGCCGCCCACGTCAAAGGAGCCGAAGAGGGCTCCGCTTGCGTGGTATGAGAGCAGTCCCCTTATAGCCTGCCTGAGTCCCTCCCAGCTCGACGGCACGTCGCCTCCCCAGTTGAGCGGGTACTGCCAGACGCCCGTGCTGCCCGACCTGCCCCAGACTATGCTGTAGCCCTTGGCCTCCAGGGTGGCCTCATAGACCGCCTTCATGTAGAGCACGGGGTAGTAGTTGTGGGCCTCCTCGCCGCTCATGCCGTTCCTGAAGTCGGCCTCGGGCGGCACGGCCTCGCCGTAGTCAGCCTTTATGACGTCGGCGTAAGGGAGCACGAGGTCCTTGAGGGCCTGCTTGAAGGCATTGAAGCCCTCAGGGTCTGTCAGGTCAACTATGCCCGCCCCCTCCCTCCTCTGGCAGTCAGCTGCAGGGGTCGCGAGGCCGCCAAGCCTCGACTTGACCATGTACCTCTCCAGCCTTGACCAGAGCCTTGTGCCGGGCTCTATGTATGGGTTTATCCAGAGGGACAGCTTGAAGCCGAGCCTGTGCAGCTCGTCCACCATCCCCTTGGGGTCGGGGAATGCGCTCGTGTCCCACTCAAAGTCTACGGTGTCGCACCTGTACTTCCTCCAGTTCCCCTCCCACGGCGGGTCTACGTGAATCACGTCAGCCGGGTAGCCCCTGGCCCTGAGCTCCCTGGCGACGCCCAGCACCTCGTCCTGGCTGTTGTAGGCGCACTTGCTCTGCCAGTAGCCGAAGCTCCACTTGGGCGGCGGGGCCCTTGGGAGGCCCGTCAGGTCGTAGAGGGTCCCCAGTATCTCCTTGGGCGTGCCGAACATCAGGTAGACGTCAAGGGGCCCCCTGGTCACTATGAGCAGCCTGTCGTATGAGGACTTGCCGAGGTCGAAGTAAACCGGGGAGTAGGTGTTAACTAGCAGCCCCCAGCCCCTCGGTGACCATACGAAGGGCACAGGCACGTAGGTGGCGTAGCTGGGCGTTGAAGGCGCGTCGGCGGCCCACGTTATGAACTCCCCTCCCCTCTTGTTAATGTGGCCGAAGTGCTCCCCGAGGCCATAGATGGGCTCCCCAGGTCTGAGGGAGATGGCGAATGAGCTGCAGACCCTGCCGTCGGAGCACGTGACCTTGCCCGTAACTATGGTACGGTAGTTGAGCCAGCTCTCGGCGGGCCTCACGTCAGCGAAGAGCGGGTCCACCCACGTCCTGTTGGCGCCGCGCACGAGCCTGTCGTCAGGCTCCCACTCTTCAAAAACCGTCACGCTCCCGCGGGTTACCTTGATGTGAGGCAGCAGCTGCAGTCTGTACTCGCCTATGGCAAGCTCCGGGGACTTCAGTTGCTGGGCCTTGAAGTCCCTGGCCCCTGGCTCCGCCACCCTTATGGCCCTCTCGCTGACCTGCGAGAAGCACATTCTTCCGGCGTCGCTCGCTGTGCAGCCGTCCACGAAGGCCCTGTTGGACGACGGAAGGAAGCTAACTGTCCTGAACATGCTCTCGTCAAATTTGAACGTGGGCAAGCCAAGCCCCGCAAAAGCGCTGGTTAAAAAAGAAATAAAAGGGTTCTACGGTTTCGTGCAGGTTAAGGTCAGGGGCCTTTGAGGCTCTGTATCAGGGCCTCGAGGTCCTTAGTCCTGCGCGCGCTGATGAGCGCAAACACGTAAAGCACTGCTGCCACCACTGCTGTGCTTACGTCGTCGAGGGGGTAGCCTATTGGCGCGTTGGATCCGAAGGGTCCCAGGGTGCCGTAGAACACGAGAATTATGCCAATGAAGAGGGCAGCTATGACCCACCAGCCGGAGTTTATCTCCTTCCTCAGCTCCTCGTTGCCCATAGAGTACACCACTAAGGTGAAGGCTACCGTCGTGAGCAGGTTGATCAACACGAAGGCCCAGAAGTCAACCTGGTATGATAGCTTAAGCGGGAGCGGCCCATAGCTTATCGAGGCCCAGGGCAGCACTATATCCCTGTACAGCAGGAAGTACGTGGTGACGGCGAGCACCACCCAGTACACCACGCCGAGGGCAGCGCCTAGGGACCTGCTGACCTCGTACCAGCGAGGCGCCACGTAAATGTAGAAGATCGGCAGGCCGGCCAGCACCAGCGGCACGGCTATCCACATGGTGCTGAAGCCCGCCCAGTAGACTATCATGTAGGCCGCTATGAAGGCTATTCCGCCCATTACCGTGGGCGCCCAGAGCTTGAACGGCCTCCTTATCTCAGGCGCGTGCTTCCTGAGGGCAGGAACCGCTGCCCCGCCTACTGTATACGTGAACACCGTGGCGAACACTGTCAGGCTGGCTATGTAGGCCCAGGAGGGGAACGGAAGGAGGTAGAGGGCGCCTATAAGCCACGATATAAGCAGCCCTATCCATGGCACCCGGTGCCTGTTGAGCTTCATGAAGGTCTCCGGTATGCTGCCGTTTGTTGACATGCCATAGAGCACCCTTGACACAGTGCCTATGTAAATTAGGCCCGTCCCTATGGGGGCCAATATGGCGCCCAGCATGACGCCCCAGCTCCACCACCTCAGGGCCGAGGAGCTTGAGAGCCTGGCCACCTCAAAGAATGGGGCAGCTGAGATGGGAGTGGCTGAGAGGCCGGTCCAGTTGCCGGGCCTGAGGCCGAGGGCTGACCAAGGTATTGAGCCTATGAACGAGACCTGCAGGAGGACATAGACTATTATGCCCATCACGAAGCCCAGTATCGTGCCCAGCGGCACGTCCCTCTGCGGGTTCCTGGTCTCACCAGCAAAGTCAAGGCCCTGCCTGAATCCTAGGTATGAGAACACTATGCCTGTGGTTGATATCGACATGATGATCGGGGCCGTGCCGTAGGGCATAAATGACGGGGTGCTGAAGTTCCTTGGGTGCAGCGCGAGGCCCAGGAGGAGCAGTATTGTAACTATGGGAATCACGAACTTTATGTAGGTCAGGGACGTGTTTGTGGAGCCCATAATTTTAACTCCATAGTAGTTTATTAGGAAGAACACGGTCAGCAGCGCGAACGCTATGATGACTCCGGGCGCCGTGAGCACCGTGACGCTTCCGAGGGGCGTCGTCTTGGTGGCGTAGAGCCATGGGAAGAATATGGCCAGGTAGGTCACCACCGCTATCGCCTCGGCGGGGGCCACGCTCAGGGAGGCCACGAGGTAAGACCATGAGAGGACTAATGACGCGAAGCTGCCGTGAGTGTACTGGGGGCTAAATCCTTTTTTACGTTGATAGAAACTTTTTATATCTGTTTATAGTAGATCTTTGTTGGGAGAGGATGACCTCCCACATCGATGTGGGCTATGCCCAAAAGGGTGGGAGTGATTGCGTAGATGTGAGCCCCGTGCCGTTGGGCTCGAAGGAGTCCCATGACCCACCTGCTGTTAAGCTCGGCAGGTGGCTGAGGGCTAAGTCCCTACGCTCGATCATGATTGAACGTAAAATGAGTGAAATGAGAGTGTAGGGACAAACGGTACCTAACTATAGACCCTGACTTAGGTATTGCCGCGGAGAGCTCGGCGAACGCGAGTGCCACGAAGAGCATGAGCACCCCCGCAATAATCCATGAAATGAAGGCCGCGGGGCCTACTGCCATTGCCGTGTAGTAGGAGGCGAAGAGCCAGCCGCTTCCTACCAGGGCGCCGAAGACGAGGGCAGTTACGTCTATCAGCGAGAGGGACCTCCTGAGCTGTCTGTCTGTGCTCTCGGCCCTCTGAATCCTCTCCTCGCTACTCATTACACTAAACCACTAATATGGGTCCTACTAAACAGTTCTTAAAAAACGTTATGATATGGATTGTAATGGTTTATGAGGCAGTTCTTTATAAGAGCTTTTATCCCATCGAAAGGGTATTACTTAATGTAACGCGACTTTATTATATTACGTATAGACCAGGCCCTTTGCCGCTGAGAGGCCAAGGTAAAAGTACATGCACTTAAGCCATGCCATTGCGGCCCTGGCGTTAGCCCTGAGGGCCCCTCCAATCCTGGGGTTTCGCCTCCTCGGAGGAGGCCTGTACAGTACATCACAGACCCTGGCCCCCCTAAGCCTTGAGGCTGCCAGGAGCTCGCACCCGAAGGTCTCCCCAAGCTTAAGAGCGTAGTCAGCCAGGAGGGACTTCCTGTAGACCCTGAAGTTGGAGAAGAGGTCAGACACCCCCAGCAGCCTTCCAAGGGTTGACGACGCCACGATTTCGAGAGGCCTCGGAAGCACGGTCCTTGAGGCGACGAGGACGTCACACCCCATCGCTTTGGCCGTCTGCAACATGAGGGGGACAAGCTCTGGAGGGTTCTCTAGGTCAGCGTCTATGGTGACGACGAGGTCGCCCCTCGAGCTCCTTATGCCCTCAAGCAGGCAGGCGGTCTGCCCAGCATGATCCATCACTATAACCCTGTCGAAGTACCTGGATGCCACATCCGCAGTCCCATCGGGGGAGCTGTCGTCAACTAGGATTAGCTCGTGCTCAAGCCCTCCCAGGGCGGCCCTGAGCCTCTCAGCAAGCCTCGGGACGTTCTCAGCCTCGTTGTAGGAGGCCGTGACTACTGAGATCATCCTCCCCCGCGCCAGGCGCTTTACAGGCGTTGTTTAACATTTTATGGTATTCTAGCTCTTTGATTACCTCTGAGAGCTGCCATTGGCGCTGAGGCGCCGCCTGCAACAATTATACAGTTGCCAGTGCGGCCGCGGCAGAGCATACCTTGAGTGCGGGCTGGGCATGGTATTACTTTATTCCAAGCTCCGCCTGGGGTTTGCCGGATCCGGCCACGGGTCCCTTTATAAGGTATTACCGTAACGCTAATACTGTAGAAAAGGGCTTCGTCGATGAGCACCACGACAGCCGCGGCTGAGGTTGTTGGCAAACTCGCGAGGGGGCTCATGAACCCAGGGAAGGCGTCAAGGCAGGGAGCCAGGGGCAGGTCGCTCAGGCTCTCAGACATACTGGAGGCGTCAGGGGACGAGGACAGGGGGCCCGTGGAGCTGTTCGAGGGGGCCTCAAGGCCCCTCCTTCCAAGGCTTGTCCCGGGCTTCCCCCGCGGCCTGCCCAGGTCGCTGAGGCAGCTTGTTCACATAGGCATCGACACCAGCACAAGGCTCCTTGCTACCCCATACGCTGACGTCGTCATCTCGGCGCTCTCAATATCAGGCCCGGGGCCCGTGGAGCTCTGCGACTACCCCTCGCTCTACAGCCCCCTTGAGTGCGGCGCCTCGCCTCCCCCGTTCATCTACGTCATACCCCACGGCCCCCTCGAGCTCCCCGAGGAGGAGGGCGTCGCCCTGGTGCCAGCGGCCCCCCAGGACATCTCACAGGCCCTCATATCGCAGCTCGCTAACTACGCCAGGCTCTCGCTTGAGAGGTGGGCCATGGAGGCCCCGGCGCAGGAGATAGCAAAGGCCTTCGCCGAGCTGGGCAGGAGGCCCGTGGTCGTGCTTGACGGTCCCATATTCATAAGCCAGGGCAAGGGGGTTGGGAGCCTTATGGTGCAGAGGTACGAGGCCCTGAGGGGCCTTGAGTCCTTGGGCTTCCCGGTCATAGGCGTGGTGAAGAGGGTCGAGAGGAGCTCCCTGCTCTCCTCCTCGCCCGGCTACCTGAGGCTCCTTGATGGCTGCGGCGTCGACGGCTCCAGCGAGACGGACTCAATGATACTGCAGAGGCTCGCGTCCTCGTGCATAGCTGAGGAGCCGGGCAGAGTCTACGTGACGCCTAAGATAATGGCGAGGGGCGGCGACGGCATCAATAAGGTCGTGGAGTACGTGGTGATGACTCCAAGCGCCTGGCAGAGGCCCGGGGTCAGGTCAAGGGTCTACAGGCTTGAGTACACTGAGGAGACGCTGCGCATGCTCGAGGACGTGGGGGTTGACCCGCTCCAGGCCTTCCTCGCAGACTCCATAGCCAGGGAGAGCCTTGAGCCTGTGAGCGTCTCCATGAGCGACAGGAGGGCTAAGGCCCTCACGTCCTCCTTAAGAGCCCTGCTTGCCAAAGAAGTAATGGGGCTGGGCGGCAGGATAGGCTATGAGAGCGAGGTGGAGCTCAGGGGGCTCCTTGAGGAGGGGGAGGAGTGAGTGACCGACGGGGGCCAGCTTCAGCTTGGCGAGAGGCTGAAGTCGATAGAGAGCGAGGTGGACAAGCTTGACCGCATGCTGACGGCCGCCTACGATAAGGCGAAGGCCGTGGGCAAGGTCGTTGGGAGGGTCTCCAGGTTCGGCGAGGTGAAGGTGGGGGAGGGCTCAAGAATAGAGTTCATCGTGGACCCGTCCACGTACTACGGCGAGACGGAGGCGCCGTTCCAGAGGGTAGGTGACTACCTCATCATAGTTGACCCCAAGGACCTCAGGCTCGTCCTGGTGAGGGTTACAGCCATCAACAGGAGGGACGAGCTTGCCATAATGGGCCTCCAGCCCCCCGTGAGCCCCATAGTCAACGCTGTTGAGCCCAGGGGCCTTATGACGGACACCGTGATAGAGGGCGAGCTCATCCTTGAGAAGGGGGACAGCGACGGCGCCCCGAGGCCCGCGATAAAGAGCATAGAGCCCCAGGCCCCCGTCGTAGTGCCGTCCCCCCAGACGCTGAGGGAGCTCCTGGCGCTCCCGGCTGAGGGGGTAACTCTGGGCAGCCTGGCGACGCCCGGAGGCCTGATAGAGGGCGGCAGGATCCCAGTTAAGCTCCCGCTTCAGGCGTTCCTTCACCACGTGCTTATAATAGGCACAACCGGCGCTGGCAAGACAACCCTTCTCAAGAACATGATAGCCTCGGCCTACAGCCAACAGGGGCCTGGCTTCACTGCGATAGTGGCAGACCTTAACGACGACTTTGTTCAGCTCCCCATGGGCCCCCAGAGGGAGCCGGAGCCGAGGGAGATATACTCCGGCGTCTACTCCGGCGTCTCGCCTCCAGCCGGGGTTATGGTGGTGCTCCCAGTCACGGCCCAGGCCACAATGGAGACCAGGGCCTCCAGGGAGGGGCAGGCATTCAATGACGCCATGAAGGAGATAGGCAGGGATTACGTGGCTGACGTGATAGCGCCCCTCCTGGGCGGGGACGCAGGCGGCGCGTTTAAGCACATAGTCTCACCTGAGACAGGCCTGAGCTACTTTGAGGCACAAGACCTGCCCTTCAGGCTGGACCTCGTGCCATACTTTATAGACACCACCAGGAGCGGCGCTGACTCGCTCTCAAGCCTTATGCCTGGCCTCAGCGAGTTAGCCAGGGGCGCGCTCAGCTCAATAAGGAGGAGGTTCAGGGCCGAGTTCGGCTTCAACCCTCCGCTTGAAGTTGTGCAGGCGGCGCTGCTCAACGCCCTTGCAAAGCTCAGGAAGGGCGCAGCCAACGGGGACGAGCAGGCAATTAATATGGCCCTGGAGCTTGTTGGCAGCTACGTGGCCATTTACAAGGGGGAGCTGAGGAGAAAGCTGTTTGGCAAGACAGTCGCTGACACGAAGTACCTGACGAGCAAGAGGCTCATAGGTCGCAGCGACTCAGGGGGAACCCTAGAGGTCGGCCTCGCCGATGCAATAGAGTTCACCTCAGGCACGATTGTTCAAATGATGCCCCACAGGAGCACCCTCGAGGCCCTGTTCAGGAGGGTCTCATCGCTCCTGGACACGGGGTTTGTTGACATACTTGTTGAGACAGACAGGGGCCTTGAGGTCCTGGAGGAGCCCAGCTGGGAGGCCATAGTGAAGGAGGCCAACGGCGCTAGGGTGCCGGTGGTCCTTGACCTTAGGAAGGGCCTTGAGGGCTCCCAGGGCGGCCCTGAGGCGCTCAGGGTGCTAGCCTACAGGATGCTTGACAGGCTCATAGCCTGGAAGCACGAGGCCTGGAGGAGGAGGGAGAGGGACTCGCCTGAGGTAGTGATATTCATAGACGAGGCCCACCAGTTCTTCCCAAGCGAGGGCAGGTCGAAGGAGGAGGTGGAGGAGGTTAGCGCCATCTCAGCGATGATATCAAAGGTCGCCAGGCTGGGCAGGTCAAGGGGCATAGGGCTCGTCTTCAGTACACACAGCCCGAAGGACCTGAACAGCATAGTGATCCAGCTGGCCAACACAAAGGTACTCCTGAGGAGCGAGGAGTCCCAGGTCGAGGCGCTCTCGCTGCCGCAGGAGGTGAGGCACTACCTGCCGAGGCTTCAGGACAGGTACATGGCCGTGGTAAGCTATGTCTTCAGGGAGGGCTATGTCTTTGCGGCGACCACCACCCCGCTCACGATGCACTATGATATCTCGGCGTGAGCGCCAGGGCCTAAGGTTCCCGCGTTGTAGTACAACGATCCTTTTATCGTCAAGAGAATTGAAATGAACCTCTTTTAACTAGCAGCCCTAGGCTCTGGTTAGCTGCGCACTTATATTAGTCCTGGCCTTCCTTTGCAGCCGGTGCAATGGGTTGTCTCACGTATTCACAAGGACTGGTGACGACGGAACCACTTACTGCAGCCTGCTAAAGGAGAGGGTTCCAAAGGATCACGTGCTGATAGAGCTCCTGGGGGCCCTTGATGAGGCCAACAGCTTCGTTGGGCTGGCGCGCTCGCTAGTGCCAAGCTACATGGGTGACGTCCTCTCAGACCTGGAGTACCTTCAGAGGCTCATCTTCAGGGTAGGCTACACAGTCTCTGGCGTCAGGTCCATCACTGACGACGATCTAAGAAAGCTGGAGGACATGGCTGACAGCTACTACGGCAGGCATCCACTGAAGAACTTCGTCCTGCCTTCAGGGCCTGTGCCAGCCGCGGCCCTGCACGTGGCAAGGACTGTTATGAGGAGGGCCGAGAGGATAATGGTGAGGGCCTCAAGGGAGTACAAAGTTGACCCGCAGGCGCTTAAGGTAGTTAATAGGCTCAGCAGCGCACTATTTGCTATGGCTGTATACGTGGCCAAAGCTATGGGGTACCCGGAGGAGCCTGTCTGAGGTGTTAAGCTTGAGCCTTGTAGTTGACCTCCTGAGGTCCATTGATGACGCCTTAGTTACGGAGGACGGGCGCGGCATAAAGAACGTGATAGCTGGCATGTCAAGGGACCAGGGCAGGAAGGTCTGGGTTGAGACGCCGCTGGGCCACAGGTACTACGTTGTAGTTACGCAGGACCTTGAGGCGGCCTTTGACCTAAGGTACGACGCCCTCTCCCTGATGTCGCCCTCTGACAGGCTTGAGGTGCTGGCCGAGGCTTCAGACACTATAGATGATTACAAGGACGTCATAGCTAAGATAATATCGGCCGAGACTGGGAAGAGGCTGCCAGACGCCAGGGAGGAGGTGGAGGCCTCTCAGTCGTTTATCTCTCAGGCGCAGGAGCTCCTGAGCTCCAGGGGCACCACTACCACTGGCAGGCCTCACTTTGATCTAAGTGGCGAGTGGACCTCAGCTCAAGTTATAGTCAGGGAGGGCGTAGGGCTCGTCCTGCCCCCCTTCACATCCCCCTTCTTTGGCTCAATAGCTGGGGCCTCGACGCTCCTGGCCAACGGCATGCCGGCCGTGGTCAAACCCCCGTGGCAGGCCTCAGCCTCAGTGGCAGCCGCCCTCTCAGCGCTGAGGGAGACGGACCTCGGCGACTTCCTCTCAATGATAAACACGAGCTCCTATGGGACCCTGCCGGCTGAGGAGGTGGCCTCGGTGGTGCTCTTCGGCAGGGAGTTCACGTACAGGTCCCTCAGGAGGAGCTTCAGCAACGTTATAGCTAACTGCTCCGGCAGGGCGGCGCTGCTTCTCTGCGCTGAGCCTAAGGACGTGGAAGGCCTTGCAAAGAAGGTAGTAGAGTCGGCGGTCTCTAACGCTGGTCAGGCCTGTGGGTCGGTCAGGTGGGTCCTGGCCCTAAGGGGCCTTGGGGAGGACCTGGTGGACTCCATGCAGGACTACATCTCCCAGCTCAGCGTGGGTGACCCTCTTGAGGGTAAGGACGTTGGACCCCTTAGGACGAGGGGGCTTGTGGACAGGGCGGCTAAGCTTGTGAGCGATGCAACGTCAAGGGGTGCGAGGGCGCTGGGCGAGGCCAGAGCTGAGGGCAACTACATGTCCCCCGTGGTGCTGAGCGAAGTGCCGCGGGGCGCTGAGATCCTCTGGGGCGACGTGGAGGCACCTATAATCTCTGTGTCGCTGTACGACGACTGCTCCGAGGTCGTGCAGACGGTGTCAATGCTGAACAGCGCGACCTCAGTAATAGTATACGGCGGCCTCAGCACGGCATACTCTGTGGCAAAGTCAAGGACTGGAGCCGTGGTATGGGGGAGGGACGACTCATTTGAGCTGCTTAAGGCAATGTGTCACGTTGTGGGCGACCCTGCGAGGTACTTCAGCGAGGGCCCTGAGCTGCCTGCCTCAAGGAGGGCCCTACTCCTCTTCTGACCATTTGTCCCCACGCCCTCACCTCAACCATCTTAAGCTTATTCATGATCGGGCGTAGGGACCCCACCTCGCCCGCGCCTCATAGGCGATCAGCGTAGGCTCATGGGCGGCTGTCAAGCCCCGCGCCGCTGGGCTTCCATCTACGGCTCCCCATCCCCCTAGCCCTTGGGGGCATTGCCCCCATCAGGCGAGGGTTATCCACTCAGCATGTTGCGGGCATAATACTGTAAAGGATCTCTATTGATAAAAAAGCTCAGCCCTCTGGCGACTCCTCAGATTCCTCGCCGCCCTCCTCAGACTCTGTCCCTTCGCTTTCCTCTGCCTCCTTTCTCCTCGTCGCCCTCCCTCTCCTTCCCCCGCCGCCCTCCCCAGGAGTCTCGGCGCCAGCAGCATATGGCGCCAATATGTACCTTACCGAGAAGGTCGCCGAGTCGAACCTCAGCTCCACGGGGCTGTCAGTCTTAAACATGACCTCCACCTGCTCGGCCACCTTGGCCAGGGAGAGTACCTTGTCAAGGTAGCTGTAGTCGTAGGTCGCCCTCGCTGGACTCTTGACCTCCAGCGATATGAGCGAGCCGGAGCCGCTCAGGAACTTGGCTTCAGCCCTCCTGCCCCCGCTAGCCCTGACCGCAAAGTACGTATCGGTGGCCTCGAACTCAACAGTGTTGCTGAACTCGCCGGCGTCCTCAATAGCCCTCCTGAACGGGTCGGCCATTATTCTCACGTCTACATCATGGTCAAGCTTCATCTCGGGCATCTCAAGGGAGACCTCTATGTTAGGTAACAGGTAGGTCCTCTTGGCCTGGCCTTCGACCTTTATGAGCACTTGGGACTGGGTCACCCTGAACTCAACGCTGTTGCCCTTCTTAGTCTCTACCAGGGCCCTTGAGAGCAGTGAGAGGTTAGCCCCCATGACAACAGAGTCCTGGGATAATTCATACTCGAGAAAGCTTGAATAAGGTATCGTGGCCTCTATATAAGCCACCTTAGCAGGGTCAAGGCCTACTACCTTGACTCCGTCCTTGGTTATTGTGAATGAGGCCTCCTCAACTATCTCGGCAAGCGAGTCAACTATCGACTTGAAGAGCTTGGCGTCAGGGTACCTTATCCTTGCAGCAGGGCTGCCAATCTGGGATTCAAGCTCGCTCAACGCTGCCCCTAAGGATATGAGCACTTCACAGTTTATAAGCAGAGAGTCCCATGCAAGCTAGGGCCCCTGTTGGCTAAGATAACAGCTGCAGTAGAGCTGATGAGACCTCTGAACGGGCTCATGATGGGACTTATAGTGATAGTCGGAGCCATCGTTGCTGGAAGGGGCTGGCTGCCGCCAGCCCTCGACTTAGTTGGAGGGGTCCTGGTGGCGTTCCTTCTCACGTCATCAGCGATGGTGCTTAATGACATAGTGGACTTAGGAATAGATGCGGTGAACGCGCCGCAGAGGCCCATACCGTCAGGCAGAGTAACCGTTGGGGAGGCTAAGGCCTTGTTCGCCATTATATCGGCCCTGGGCCTAGCGATCTCCGCTGTCATGGGGCTACCCGAGCTGGCAGTGGCGGCTATATCGTATGTGGACGCTGTTTTATACGACACTGTCACTAAAAAGTTAGGCCTTCTCGGGAACGCCATGGTAGCGTTTACCGGCGTGTCCCCCATGCTTTACGGGGCCGTTATGAGTGACGGCATAAACTCTGCGGTGGCCCTGGAGTCGCTCATGATATTCCTCTTCATGGTAGGGAGGGAAATAGCGAAGGGCGTGGCCGACGTTGAGGGCGACAGGCTTCATGGCGTGCGCACCCTCGCGGTGAGCTGGGGGGTTAGGAGGGCTTCGTTCGCCTCTGTGGCCTTTATCTTAGCCGCCATAGCTGTAAGCTTCGTTCCACCGCTTATAGGCATAGCTAACAGGCTTTACTACAGCGTCCCAATAGCTCTCGTGGACCTCATATTCATGTATGAGTCCCTAAGGCTCGTCGCGTCACCCAGCAGGAAGATAGCCCTAGGAGTCAAGGACGCTATACTTTATGCCGTGCCGCTGGCGCTGCTAGGCTTTGCCCTAGGCGCCCTTTAGCGCTGCTAGGTGATTGTATTGCGGTAGCATTACACGACATTAAAGCTAGACCTTTTACAGCTGAAAGCCTCGCCCTTCAGGGCGGGGAGAGGGTCATTTAGCGGCAACATCAGGCTCTTCACACGCTGAATTATGGTGGCTTTAAAGCACTTGGCGAAAGCTAGTTCAAGGCAGGGTGCTTTGGGCTACTTCGAGTTAATAGCAGAGCTGCCGCCGAAGAGGTCATTTAACAAGATCGTATCAATAGCCTCAAGGCTCATTGAGCTGGCTGACTCGCTTGACGTGCCAGATGCCCCGCTTGGGTATCCGTCGCCCTCATCGCCAGTAGTCTCGGCTGCGCTTAAGGCAAGTATGAGGAATGATGTTGATATAATTGCGCACCTTAGGCTGCTCGACACGGCCCACCTAGGTGCCGTGAACGTCGCCATGGCTATGGAGTCCCTGGGCATCTCAAGGCTCCTTCTCCTTAGGGGCGACAGGCCTTCGATAGGTTCACCGTGCTCCGCGACGCCGGAGGATGTGGCAGCCACTATAAGGGGCCTTGGGTTGAAGGTGAAGGTTGGACACCTGCTCAGCCTCGCGAAGCCCGTTCAGCAGGTCCTCCAGAGGGTCTCCTCGGGGGCGGACTTCTATGTTGTGACAAGGCCGTGGCGTTCCCCCCTAATTGGCGACGTCTCCAGGGCCGCGCACCAGCGGAACGCTAAAGTGTACGTCTACCTGGTGGTGCTTAGTAAGGCAAACGCGGAGCTGCTGAGCTCTATTCCAAGGGAGGAGCTGGTGATGCCTGACGAGGTGAAGGAGGCGGTCTCTGCACTGAGGGAGCGCGTGGACGGCGTAATCATATCGTCGCCGAGGGACCTTGAGTCGCAGCTCAGGGCCCTGAGGGAAGCCAGGTCGGCCCTTTAGAGGAGCAGGAAGAGCGAGGCCGCAGCGGCTCTTGCAATGGCAACGTAGAGCATCAGGCTCCTCAGGCAGCTGTAGCCATCACTAGCGTAGAGGGCCTCAAAGGTCCACCCGCCAAGCTCCCCTCCGATTATGGCCCCTAGGCCCATGACAACGCTGTAGGTCCCTATAGCCGCCCTCTTGTCCTCAGCCTTGTCAACGAGGTAGGAGAAGTAGGCCACGTTATTTATTGAGTTGGCGAGGCCCGCCAGGAGCTGGGAGGCGTAGATGCCGTAGACGTTGGGGGAGATGGCGTACGCCAGGGCAAAGAAGGTGTTAGTGAGCCTCCCTATGAACATGGAAGTCTTCATCCTTCTCGCTATGAATCCCCCTATGAATCGCTGCACCACTACCGTTGACGTCGTGGCTATGACGTTTATTATGGCCACCTGCTCCGTTGTCATGCCGAACACGTGCACCTGCGCGAGGGGAAACAGCGGCCAGGCGAAAGACCACACTATCATATAAATGAAGTTGAACGCCAGGAACTTCTCAAGGCCCTTGACCGAGAGCCTAAGGGACCTCTCCCTGGGCCGCTCATCATAGGGAAGGTCAAAGACTATGGCTGTGGAGAGCGTTGAGGCCACGGCGGACACCACAAAGATGTACTTGGCCAGCTCCACGTTAGTTGCCATGTAGAGCCCGCCGGCCACTATAACTGGGAGGGACCCCAGGGACGAGTAGAAGGCCATGCGTGAGAGCAGGAAGCTCCTGCTTCCCCTGCTGTAGTACTCGCTGAGGAGCGAGAGCCCCATGGAGCTTATGCCTGAGCCTGCCATCACCGTGGCAACGAGTGCCGTGTATAACAGGTGGTAGTTCATGAAGAAGGCCATGAGCACCAGGCCGAGGCCCTTAATGATGTTGCCCTCAAGCACGAGGCGCCTGGCGTCGCTCTTAGTGGCTGACGAGAAGTACTGCGCCATGTTTGTAAAGAAGGTGCCCGCGGTTGAGACTATGCCAAGCGTGTAACCTGAAAGTCCCAGCAGGGCCCCTATGAACGATATATAAGGCGAGTAGGCGCTGCTTGCCATTCCATTTATCAAGTTGTATAGCGATATCCTTCTCACTCCGCGGCTCTTGAAGTCGCTATTGGATTGTGCTTTCAAGTCACTTCGCTGCATGAGCCTTGACCGGTGCTCAGTTAAAAGAGGTTAGAAGCTTTAAGACCTTTAAGGCGGTCCTTAGAGCTGACATGGTAACATGGAGGCGCCATTTCGCGCTTCGTGTAACCACTATGTTTTAAATGCTGCCATCTGATGAACGGAAGGTCCTGGGTGGTTGAGGAGCCTTTTCTTGTTGCATGGATCACTCGTGCCGCTCCCCACAGGAGCTACGTCCTGGGCACCTGAGAAGCGCGTTCTTGAGCTCTCGTGTGCCTATTTAGCCTTAAAATGACAGGCTACGTCTATGCATGTGGTGCGAGCTTGCCTAGGGTTGAGGGCGTCGTAGTACCGCTGATAACTCCATTCACGTCAGATGGAAAGGTGGACTATGACGCGTTTGAGTGGCACGTGAAGAGGCTCGTTGATGGTGGTGTCAGCGGCCTCTTCCCGAACTCGACAACAGGGGAGTTCGTGCACGTGACGTTCGACGAGGCCCTTAGGCTAGTGAAGGCCGCTGTGGCCGCGACGCCGTCGAGCATTATGGTCCTCCCGGGCGTCAGCTCCCTTAGGACTGAGGACTCCGTCAGGATGGCAAGGGAGTTCGTGAACGTCGGAGCTGACGGGGTTGTGGTGTTGCCCCCGTTCTTCTTCAGGTCCTCTGAGGAGATAGCCTACAGGCACTTCTCAGCTGTAGCTAAGAGCGTTGACGTCCCAGTGATAATTTATAACAACCCGTTGAACACGGGCGTAGTGGTGCCCGTCAGCACCTACGTTAGACTTGCCTCGGAGTTCAGCAACGTCATGGCTGCAAAGGTCACATACGCAGACTTCTCCTACTTAGTGGAGCTCATAAGGGATGTGAAGGCCGTGAGGAAGGACTTCACAGTACTCACAGGGCTTGACTACATGTTCCTCCCAACCCTCCTTGTGGGCGGGGACGGCGTTGTGCCAGGCCTTGGCAACATAGCGCCGGAGCTCTACGTGGGCCTCTACAGGGCTTTTAACTCGAGGGACTGGGACGGCGTCGTCAGACTGAACAGAGCCGTCCTCCAGCTCAGCAGGCTCTACTGGCTGACTGGCCAGGGCGTCGAGTCGCCTGCCACAATTAAGGCTGTGCTCGAGGCCATAGGAGCTCCAGTGAAGAGGTACGTGAGGGAGCCCCTCAGGCCTCTAAACGATGAGGAGGTTAAGAAAGCCCTGGAGATATTCAACGAGGCGAAGTCGGAGGCCGCAATTAAATAGCGCTCATAATCCTGGCGGCGCCCACGGCTATGCCTATGCCAGCGACAACGGCAAGGACGCCGTAGCTGAAGTAGAGGAGTGGCAGGCTCTCTATTGAGAGCGCCTCCCTGTGGTAATACAGCACAGTGACGTTGTAAAGCTTATAGACGGTCACTGAGTAGGGGGTCCCGTTGACATAACTGAAGCTCAGGTTAGCGAGGAGGAGGTTGCCGCTGCTCAGGTCATAGTAGGACGTCAGGGAGCCCCTGAGAGGCGTAAGACAGGCAACACCGGGCGAGGGGCAGGCTGTTATGTTGGTTATGTTGAGCACCGCAGCCGCGTACAGCTTCCCGTTAAGGTAAATGACCTTGTGGGGCAGCCGCCAGAGGTCTGTGCTGTTAACCACGAACGGCTGGGACGACTCCTCAAACGGCGCTGGTGACACTGAGAGGCCCTGAAGGATTGAAGCCACGTCAGGGGACCCGCCCGTGCGTAGGACGAATACACCCATGACAATCAGTGGAGGGGAGGTCTCGTTGAACCTGACCATTATGAGAGCCCAGCCCGATGAGTTGCTCTGGTAGAGGTGCGAGGTCACATTATAAAAGAGGGCCTCGTAGGTCGGGTTCTCCTCAAGGAAGGACCCAGGGAGGGGGTAGTAGATGGTCAGCTGGGTCAGGGCGAGCCCAAGGTAGAGGCCCAACGCTATAACGCCTACAACTACAAGGGCCACGCCCTCCACAACGGCGGCCCTGTCCAAGCGCGAGCACCCAGGCCAGTGCTGCCAGGGTAGATTTTAAGGGGACTTCAATAGTTTAAATTAATGTTGAACGCTGACAACCCTTGCCCCCTCTGACGGCACCACGACCCAGTGCTGAGGTCTGTGGGGGAACCTCTTAACGTACTCCTGCTCAGCGGCCCTGCCTAGCTGCTCCCCCTTGCCCTTGTCAACTAGGGCTATGGCGGCCCCTCCAAAGCCCGCCCCCGTGAGCCTCGCGCCGTAGGCCCCGTGTGAGGCGGCAAACTCCACGAAGAAGTCAAGCTCAGGTACGCTGACCTCGTAGTTTTTAGCTAGGTCCCAATGGGCCTCCGTCAGCAGCCTTCCCGCGGCGCTCACCTCACCGGCCTTGAGCGCGTCCCTGACGGCTACCACCCTTGAGTTCTCCCTTATGACGTAGCCGAGCCTCTTCCTCTGGAGCTCAGTCAGCTTAGACAGCTGGTCCTCGCGGGCGTACTTTGAGGAGCTGATCCCCAGCGCCTTAAGGGCTGACCTGACCACGCTTACCCTCTCTGAGTACTCTGTGCCGGCCACGGCTCTCCTGATGCCAGTGTGAAAAACTAGGAACTCAACGTCACCAGGGACTGGGACGTACTCATAGCTGAGGGTTTCCGTGTCCGTGAATACCGCCTTGCCCTCCCTCCCCATAACTATCGCAAACTGGTCCAGTATGCCGCTGGGGATGCCTAGGAAGTTGTTCTCGGCATCCATGCCAAGCTTGGCCATCCCCAGCCTGTCAAGGCCGAGCCTAGCGACCTCGTTCTGAGCCACAGCTATGGCCATCTCGAGGCTGGCTGAGGAGCTGAGGCCTGAGTTTATCGGTAGGTCACCGCTGAGCCTGCCCGTAAGGTGTATGTACCTGAGCCCCCTCAGCCTGATTGCGCGGTAGACGCCCTTGACGTAGTCAATCCACTTCCCTTCCTTCACTAGCTCGTCTCCAAAGCACAGCTCCTCGTTCATGACCTCAGAGAATATGCAGGTCTTTCCATCAAGCGAGGGCTCCGCTGTAAACGTAGTGCCAAGCTGTATGGCTATTGGCATCACGTAGCCGAGCGCGTAGTCCGTGTGCTCCCCTATTACATTAACCCTCCCAGGCGACCTGACGGTTATCATAACCCTGCAGCCAGGCCCTAACTGGGCCGGACCGCCTTAATCTGCTACGGCCCGCAGGTCCCGGCCAGGCCCAGCTTCGAGGCCACCTTATTACACGCCTCACGCAGGAGGGAGGCGTTTTCCTCCGGCACGCTGTCGTAGGTGAAGTCCCACGTCGACATCTCTATGCCTGCCGCGTACTTCAGCTTGTCCCTGTCCCTCAGTATGGGGTAGATCTCCAGGTGCATGTGAAGGAACGGCCACGAGCCCCTCAGGGGCGCCTGGAACAGGTTGAACGTGTAGGGCATCTGCCTTGAGAAGAGGGCGTTAAGGGAGCCCGTCGAGGCCCTAACCGCATCAGCGAAGAGCACAATCTCATCATCGTTAAGCTCCGTTATGTACTGGACATGCCTTCTGGGGTAGACGTGCAGCTCGAAGGGCCAGGAGGCGTAGTATGGCAGGAAGGCCACGAATCCCCTGTTTGAGTAGACCACCCTCTCCTTGATTTTAAGCTCGTCCTCTAGTATGTCGCAGAAGACGCACCTATTAAACCTCCTGTAGTACTTCCTGGCGTTATCAGCTATGAGCCTTGGCCTCAGCGGGAGGAAGGGCATAGCATAGTACTGGCCGTGGGGGTGAGTGAGCGAGACGCCCATCTCCTCGCCCTTGTTCCTGAAGATCATAATGTAGATTATCCTCCTGTCGGCCATCTCCCTCTCCGTTACATCCCTCCAGAGCCTGATTACCTTGGAGACCTGCTCTGTGCTGAGCTCATCAAGGTCCTTTATGTTGTGCTCAGGGGTCTCTATGATAACCCCGCATTCTCCATACGCCTGGGCCCTCCTCAGCGGGGGCTCCCCTCCCATGACATTCTCGGAGTCCTTGGAGAGGACGGCGTACCTGTTAGGGAGAACCAGGACGTCCCACCCGTAGCCTGTCTCCTCGGCTCCGGGGCAGAAGGGGCAGTAGCCCTGCGGCCTCCACCTCCTCTGGGCCCTGACACTTGAGACCATTATCCATTGGCCCGTGAGCGGGTTGTACCTGAGCTCCCTCAAGGCGGTCCCCTGAGAGTGGGTTTTTCAGGCCAAAATTTACGTCTGGTGAGCTGGACGGTCACCTGAGCCTCAGGGCCCTCACTATATACTTCCTGTCCCCGACCTCCTCAAGCGTCGCAACGCCGAAGCCGCTTCTGTTAATGAGCTCCGCCGCTGTCATAGCGCACTCCTTTATGTCCATCTCAGCCTCAACCCACTCCCCGGCGCTCAGCTTGCCGAACTCCCTGTAGAGGAGCATGGCGGGCTCAGGGCAGTCCAACCCCCTGAGGTCAAGAATTTTGGACGCCTTGTCCTTTATAGCATACCACCTCAAATAATTGTGAAGTGCGCGTAGTTGCAGCCCGTCAGATCCTCGACCTCTATGTTGTCTATATCAAAGTGGCTCTCCCTCAGCTGCCTTATCAGCTCCTCGATGGACCTCTCCTGGCCCTGGGCGACCACCTCGACGCTCCCGTCAGGCATATTCTTGGCGTAGCCCCTGAGACCCAGCATGAGCGCGTGCCTCCTCACGTAGGCCCTGAAGCCAACGCCCTGCACGATGCCGGTCACCCTTATCCTCTTGCAGACCTCAGGCACCCTGCACCCCCAGCTCAGCGAGGACGGCCTCATCGTATATATAGTTGGACACACTCTTCGGCGCGATCACGGCTGGCGAGCCTTTACTGACGACTTCGCCTATTATTGAGGGCGAGTACCCCCTTGAGCTCAGGTCCCTCACTATGTCGTCTGCGACCTGCTCAGGCGCTATTATTATGAAGCCGCCGTTGGTGCCCGCCGTGGCGTTGGGCATTATGAAGTGCTCTGTCGCGAACTTTGAGACTTGCGGGAACAGCAGGGGGACGCTGTCTACCTTTATAGTTACACCTGAGAGCTGCGCCAGCTCCTTTATGACGTAGATGCCGGGTCCCGTCACGTCTGTGGTCGCGGCTATATGCTCGTCAGGGTCATAGCTCTCGCCAATGCGGGGCAGGTACTTCTCTATAACCTCAGCGGCCCCTGCGTTAGGCGTTGATATTATGTTGACGGCCTGCTCCTTCAGCCTCTCCAGCTCCTCAAAGCTTATGCCCTCGCTCTCAAGTTCATCAACTACGCTCTCATCTATGGCAGCTGTCAGGTAAGTGGTTATCGGGGCTAGTTCGCCGAAGGACCTGGTGGCTATGACTTTCATGCCAGGCCTCACCATGTGGTGGAACTGGGGCGGCTGCCTGTCGCTGTAGCCTATCACGGTAGCCCCCATCAGGAGCCTTCCCCTGCCGGGCCCCGGCACGTTCACGAGCTCAGCGTTAATGGACCTCGCGAAGGCCTCGGCGTTCTTTGCCAGCCTCTCCCTCAGCTCCTCGGCAGGCGCGTTCAGGACAGGGGCTATCTTGAGGCCCCTGCGAATTCCTAGCACGAAGAGGTCGTTAAGGGCGTTTGACAGGGCTCCCGAGACCTGCCTCAGGTCAAGGGGGTCAAGCGTTGGATCTATTATGTGCATAGTGTCATTATTAATAGCTATCGCATCATCGCCTCCGGTCGAGGTCACCAGGTCTGCCAGCATGAACTCGTCCTCCTTGAACGGGGTCACTATGGAGTGGCCCTTGCCAATCCTTATGCGAGGGGCGCACCGTGAAAGCGACCTGTACGCAGGCTCAACTTTCAAGGCGAACTTCTCCGGGTCCTCGGCGTCAAGCTGGTAGACCTGTATGAGCACAGCCGCTCTGGCCTCGCGCGAGAGCTTTAAGTTGTGCTCAGCCTCGACGCCGAGCGGCATCACAAGCCTTTCGACTTCGACGTCCCTGTGATCACCCATGAACACGTCAGACTCCTCCCTCTCAGCTATTTCAAGCGACGAGCCCAGCCTTGGCCTGAGGGCCTTCATAGCTGGGTAGACGACCCTGATGAGATCTACCTTGACCGAGCAGCCAGCAGCGAGCGACATAGGGTCTGCCCCAAGGGACCTGTAGTATGCGGCCATCCGTTTGACCGCGCGTAGCTTCTCCCTAACGTCGTCCCTTACCATGGCTCTTCGCGTTAACTTTCTCTAATAGAGAATATAAGCGTTCGTCTATTAAGAGAATGGAAACGCCATTAAAGGCGGGGGCCTGCGCCTGCCCTAGGGGAGGCTTCGGGTGAGGCTCAGGCGGATCACGGAGCTGTCAGCTGAAGGCGTAAGCTTGGAGGCTCTGCTGAACTCCATGAGGAGGCTGCTTAGACAGGGCTCAATGGAGAAGTCAATAGCCGTGGCCGGGTCCAGGGTTGTTGAAGGCCATGATGACTACTGGGCCCTCAGGAGGCTCGGCTGCAGCCTGGCGCCAGTGAGCGAGGGCGCTAGGGAGGAAGGGCCTGTGCCCCTTGATGCGCTGGGCTTCTACGACAACGTGAAGGCGCCGGAGCTCAGGGTCTACAGGGACGTAGTTGAGCTGCTCACTGCTGACAGGCCGACGCCCCTAGTCATGATCAAGGGGGACTGGGGCAAGGGCGTGAGGGTCTGGGCGAAGCTCGAGTGGTACAACCCCCTCAGCCTGAGCATAAAGGACAGGACAGCCTTCAGCATACTGAGCGAGGCCCTTGCCGGGGGCCAGGGGGCCAAGGCTGTCTATGAGGTCTCCTCCTCCAACACGGGCGTGGCCCTGGCGGCGCTGTCAGCAGCCATGGGGCTGAGGGCCAGGATTTACGTGCCGACCACAGCCGAGGGCTTTGGGCCGGCCATGCTGAAAATTCTCGGCGCCGAAGTGGTAACGAGGGGCTCCTCGACCGTCGAGGCCCTCCCGTCGGCTATGAAGGAGGCTGAGGTGGATGGCGCAATAATGCCCAACCAGTTCACCAACATCGCTAACCCGCTGGTGCACGTGGCCGCGACTGCTAAGGAGATAGAGGCGCAGGCCAACTTCCTTGGGCTCAAGCTGAGAGGGGTAGCGGCCTCAATGGGCACAGGGGGGCACGCAGCCGGCATATCGTTCTACTTCAAGAACAGGAGGCCTGATGTCAGGGTAATTGGGGTACAGCCGGCCGAGGGGAGTCATATACCGGGCATAAGGAGGCAGGACCTTTCAAAGTGGTGGCCGTTCCCGGAGAGGCCTGACGTCATAGTTGATGTCACCGAGGAGGAGGCCATGGAGACCGCTATAAGCGTCGCCAGGTCCAACGGGCTGCTCTTCGGCGTGAGCGGAGGGGCGGCGCTGGCCGGCCTCCTTAAGATTAGTGGCGTCGAAGAGGGGGATTACATAGTGGTAGTGCCAGACCACGGCATTAAGTACCTGGAGCGCTACTTGGCTGAGCTAGAGCGAAGCGTCTCATCGCCTTAAAGCGACTGGAAACAGCGAGCATAAGGGAGTGCAGACTTTTGTGGGAGAGGGAGATAGAGGCCATAGATAGCGCCGTTAATGCGCTGAGACAGCTCCCCCTTATAGTCAGAGTAGATAACGTCGGCAGAATAGCAGTCCTAGGGGACGTACATGGCTATGCCGACGTGGTGGACAGGTTTGAACAGCTTGTTGATGAGTTCTCGGCAGACAAGGCCATAATGCTTGGGGACTACGTTGACAGGGGCCCCAACAGCATTCAAACAATTTTAAAGGTGCTAGAGCTGGTCTCAGCGGAGCCGAGGAAGTTCATACCGCTGAGGGGCGACCACGAGGACCCAAGGATGAACGAGGGCTACGGCTTCTATGAGGAGGTGCTCTACGCGGGCGCAACGGACCTCTACTCCCATGTAGTCGAAGCCTATATGAACATGCCGTTAGCGGCGGTGGGCCTGAGGTCCCTCATGGTTCACGGAGGCATCCCGTGTGTCAGCTGTGAGAGGCCTGACAGGCCGGCCCTTCTCAGTGACATAGAGCGCTACTACGCCCAGGTGAAGGGCACTAGGCGCTACCTGGAGCTCTCGGACGGCATAATATTCCAGATGGTTTGGAATGACCCGAGCTTGGAGCCATACCACTTTGAGCCTAACATCAGGGGGCCTGGGATATACTATTATGGAAGGCCTGCGTGGAGCTCCTTCCTTAGGGCCAACGGTCTTAACCTAATAGTGAGAGGTCACGAGGTCGTCGATGGGCTTAGAATATCAAAGGGCGATGGAAGGCTGATAGAGGGCATCAAGTGCGACTCCTGGACAAGCCTCCGCGAGGTTGAGGGGAGCGTCATAACTGTGTTCTCAAGTAGGTACCACGGCGGCAGGGCCGGCTCAATACTGATTGACAGTGACGGGGTTACTTTCAAGTGCCTGTGAGTTTCCCTGCACTTGACCTAGCAGCCTCCCCTTCCATGATATAGGCCTCAGCCTTGAACTTATGAAGCCCCACGTCACGAGTGCGCCAGCCAGCGGGGAGGCCAGGAACCAGGCCCCACTTATGCCTTCCACCCTCTGCCCCACGGCTGCAAAGGCCGCCTGGGCGGCGTAGGTTAAGAGGGGTCCCAGCGCTGCAAAGGGGCCTAGGAGTGCCATGGGAATGGCGGCGAAGGGCCATAACATTAGAAGGGCGACCCCCGCTGAGAAGGCCAGGTATGATGGCATGCTCATGCCTGCCGCGGCTGAGTACGAGACCCTCCTCACGAGGTTCACGAACTGGCCCGCGTCATCCCATGACATAACTCTGAGGTGCTCCCTGGCATCGTAGGCCGTGAGCCTGAAGCCCCTCTCCTTCAGCTTAACCGCAAGGGTCCTGTCCTCAACGACGGACTGCCTGACCTGCGCCATGCCGCCTGACTCCCAGAACGAGTAGGGGTCTATGGACCAGCAGCAGCCGAACATCATTGAGTGCCTGTCCCTTGGGTTGAGCGCCCTGTCGAAGCCAAAGAAGCCGTGAACTATTGAGGTGAGGAACGGCTGCGTCAGCCTGCAGAGGCCGGAAGTGCAGGTAAACCTCGGCTCAAAGGCCACCAGCTCCCCAGGGCGCACAGAGGAGGCAGCCGCAAGCACGGGGCCCAGGTCACCGCTCACGTCGGCGTCAAGGAACAGCAGGGATGAGCTGATGCCCGCCCTGCTGGCGCCCAGCTCCACGGCGTAGGGCTTCGGCAGCCATCCCCAAGGAGTCCCATCAACCCTTATCACCCTTAGGCGCGTGCCCCTGAGGTAGCTCATGGCGACTTCAACTGTCCTGTCGTTGCTCTGATCGTCAACTAATATGACATCACTGACAGGAACCCTTGAGAGCGACTCCGCGAGCCACCTGATCCTGCCCTCCTCGTTCCTGGCGGGCACTATGACGGTGACAGGCCTTTGGAGCTCGAGCTTATCAAGGGGTCTGAGAGCTCTGACGCTCTTCCTCGCCTTAATTATGCCATAGACGTAGATTGCGATGGCAGCGAGCGATATAAGCCAATCAAGCGCCAGAGCCGCTAACCTGGGCGACATCAGGCCTCAGCCAGCTTCTCCAGGACCTGCCTGAGCTCGTTAGGGCTGGGCACGTAGTACTTGGCCTTGCTCGGGCCATAGCCAACCTTGACTGTAACAGAGCCCTGGGGCAGCGAGGCAAAGAGGTCCTCGTCGTCGCCTGAGTCGCCAGCGGCAAATATGAAGTCATAGTTGCCGCGCGACAGCCAGTTCATGGCGGCCCTTGACTTGGAGAGGCCGGCGAGCCTCACCTCTATTGCCATAGGCGCCTTCACGACGGCCAGGTTAGGGTGCACCGCTATAAACCTAGACAGGAGGTCCATCAGCTCGTTGGCCCTCGCGCTTCCAAGCTCCCCAGGCACGTTGCGGTAGTGCCACGTCACCGAGAAGTCCTTCTCCTCAACATAGGAGCCCGGCGTCCTCTTGGTAAACGCCGTCAGCACCTTAATGACCTCCTGCTTCCAGCTCGTGTCGACGTTTGAGACGCCCTGAACCCACCTGCCGTCCATGTAGATCCAGCCGCCGTTCTCTGCCGCCATGTCAATGTTTTTAACGCCCCCAAGCATGGACTCTATGGAGGTCCTTGACCTGCTGGTTACAACCACCACCTTAGTGTTGGGCTTGCTCGCAAGCGCCGAGAGCAGTGAGAGCAGCTCGTCGTCAGGCCTCGCCATCCAGAAGAAAGGTGCCATCGGCACAAGGGTACCGTCATAGTCTAGGAACAGTATCCTGCCCCTTGACGCGATGAAGGAGCTTATGACCATGGAGAGCTGGACCCCCGTGAGCCTCCTTGTGATGGCCTCCTCTATCTCAGCGGCCTGGACCTTCTTGAAGTTAAGCAGTGACGCGAGGAAGTCGTAGGACCACGCGCTAACGTCATAGCTCGAGACCCTGCCCTCGAGCGACGCCATCCTGTTGGTGCGCTCGTAGTCGCTCATCTCAAGGGCCCTCTTTATGGCATCTGCAACACCTTCATAGTCGTTGGGGTTGACAACTATAGCCTCCACGAGCTCGCTTGCGGCGCCGGCCCCCTCGCTTACTATTAGAACTCCGTTGCGGTTCACGTTAGCAGCCACGTACTCCTTTGCGACCAGATTCATGCCGTCCCTGAGGGGCGTTATCAGGGCCACGTCGGCCAGCCTGTAGAGGGCCAACAGCTCGTCGTCGGGGACGAACCTGCGCATATATATTACTGGAGTCCACTCGAGCGTCGAGAACTGCCCGTTTATTTCACTGACGAGCTCGTTTATCTCCCTCTTGAGCCTGGCGTACTCCTCGACGCGCTCGCGAGACGGTGAGACGACGAAGATGTAGGAAACCTTGCCCCTGTACTCTGGGTACTTCTCGAGGAACCTCTTGAAGGCCCTCAGCCTCTCCGGCAGGCCCTTGGTGTAGTCAAGTCTATCTATGGAGAATATCACCTTGACGCTTCCGAGCCTCTGCGTCAGCTCGTTGAACTTCTTCGTCACGGCCTCGCTCATGGAGGCCGCCCTGAGCCTGTTGAAGTCAACCCCCATTGGAAAGACGTCCACCTTGACGCTCCTCTCGCCGTACTTTAGCTCACCCAGGTAGTGCTCAATCCCAAGTATCCTCCTGACGCTTTCGAGGAAGTAGTTCATGTAGTCGTAGGTGTGGAACCCTATCAGGTCAGCGCCCAGGAGGCCCCGCAGCACTTCCTCCCTCCACGGCAGCTGACGGAAGACCTCGAATGAGGGGAAGGGTATGTGAAGGAAGAAGCCCATAGGAACGTCGTCCCCGAGTCTCTCCCTCAGCATTGAGGGGAGCAACATGAGGTGGTAGTCGTGCACCCATACTATGTCGCCTCTCCTGTAGGAGCGGGCCACCGCGTCTGCGAACTTCTCATTGACCTCCCTGTACCAGGTCCAGTAGTCCTTGTCAAATGAGGCCCTTTCTATGAAGTAATGAAAGAGTGGCCATATGGTGCTGTTGCAGAAGCCCTCATAGTAGCCCTCGACCTCTTTAGATGTCAGCCACACGGGTATTACGTTTCTTTGCTGTAGCGCCTTGGTTATTGAGCCCTTCAGATCGCCCGCGGCCTCCTCGCTAAGGCCTGGCCACCCGGCCCATGTAGCTACCCCCTCCTCCAGGAGCGACCTCATCCCAGTGGCCAGGCCGCCGGTGCTGGGGCTTAGGGCCACCTGCCCCTTGGAGTCCACCCTGACAGTGAAGGGCAGCCTGTTGGAGACTAGCAACAGCCTTGACGTGCCCAGCAGGTAGCGTATGTCTGAGGCCATCATGTCCCCTTGAATTAGCGGCCGCTTGGAGGGATAAATGCTATGCTTGCAACGAGGCGCCCGGTGCGAGCTTGGAGGTAGGGGACGCCTTAGAAAGGGCGAGGAGGCTTGCCGACCTGAACGCTGTCGTGACGCTAAACGACAAGGCGGAGGTCGAGGCTAGGGCCGCCGAGAGGAGGGGGCTAAGGCCTGTCCCCATAGCCGTGAAGGACATCATATACACCAAGGGCCTCAGGACCACCATGGGCTCCAGGCTCTTCAAGGACTACGCGCCGACCTACGACGCCAGCGTGGTAGCTAGGCTGAAGAGGGCAGGCCTCATTATAATAGGCAAGACCAACACGCACGAGTTCGCCTCGGGTGCGACTACGACTTCTTCTGTCTTTGGACCCACTAGGAACCCACTTGACAAAGAAAGGATAGCGGGCGGCAGCAGCGGGGGAAGCGCGGCGGCTGTGGCTGCCGGCATAGTTGACGTGGCCATAGGCACCGACACTGCCGGCTCTGTAAGGATACCCGCGTCCCTCTGCGGGGTCATCGGATTCAGGCCGTCCAGCGGCTCAACGCCGAAGAGGGGCGTGTTCCCGCTCTCGCCCACCTTCGACGAGGTTGGCATACTTGCGTCGAGCATTGATGCCGTCGAGGAGGTTTTCAAAGTGATAGCTGGCAGGAAGGGGAGGAGGGCCGAGGCGCGCCGCCAGCTGAGGCTGGGGGTCCCTGAAGGGCTCATAATGGCTGAGAGGGACGTTGAGAGGGCCTTTTATGATATCGTCACAAGGCTTAACGCGAGCTCTGTTAAGATGCCCCTCACAGAGGGCAGGGGAAGGGAGGCCTTCACCGTGATAAGGCTGTCTGAGGCCTCGGCGGTGCACCTACCATTTAAGGACGTGTGGGGGGAGTACTTCCCTGACGTCAGGAGGCTCATTGAGAGGGGGCTAACCTATAGAGCTGCTGACTACGTGGGCGCCCTAGAGGTTATGAGGAGGGCCAGGGAGGAGTTCATGAAGGTGATGAGGGACCTGGAAGCCCTCCTGCTGCCGTCAACTGCGGTGCCGGCGCCGCGCATAGACGAGGTGCTTGGGCGTGAGGATGGGCCTATAAGGGACCTGCTCACAGGCGACTCGTGGCTTGCCCCACTGGTAGGGGCGCCAGCGATCTCGCTGCCACTTATGAGAGTCGGCGGCCTGCCCGTCGGTCTACAGGTTATTGGGAAGCCTGGGCAGGACTTGGAGCTAATCGACGTGGCCAGGGCACTACTTAACGCTGTATAAAAATAAATATAATAAGGAAAAAGATAGTATAGGACGCAGCCGTAGGGTCAGCATAAGCGGGCAAGTAAAGCAGGCTAACAGTAACGACGCTACTGGCCAACGAAGACCTGCGCTTGTATTGGGTTCTCGCCAACCCGCATATCGTTGGACGTTGCATCTAATGCGCCTTTTGTAGTCATTATCTTATCGCTTAGGTGGGAACTGCTTCAGAGGAAGGAGTAGCCATAAACTTTTTGATAATCAAGGTACAGCGTCCGCTTTTATGCTCAGGGGAGTGCCTTGGCAACCTTAAATTGTTAATGAAGGGCCTTCTGTATCCACCGTCCGCCAAAACTTAAAAGCGGCTTCGTGTAAGCTATCAACGACAACGTAGGTGAGTTCAATGGAGATGCCAGTAAGGCTGACAAGCCCTGCCATAATAGTTCACGGGGGCGCTGGCGCCTGGAGGAACGCCGACGTAAATGCCGTGAAGAGGGCTATAGAGGAGGCCCTCAGCAGGGGCCTTGAGGCCTCCAGGACGGGCAGCAGCGTTGAGATGGTTGTCGAGGCCGTCGCGTCAATGGAGGACTCAGGAGTCTTCGACGCGGGAGTGGGCTCCGTGCTTGACCTCAGCGGCCGCGTCACCATGGACGCAGCTGTCATGAGGGGCAGCGACCTGAGGGCTGGAGCGGTGGCAGCAGTGACCTACGCTAAGAACCCCGTCAGGCTTGCAAAGGTCGTGCTTGAGAGGACTCCTCACGTCATGATAGTTGGGGGCTGGGCTGACGAGCTTGCCAGGAAGGTCGGGCTTGAGCCTTTCCCAGGCCCAAGCAGCAGGTCGGTCGAGAGGTGGAGGCAGCTCAAGGAGAGCGGAGGCGATGGCGACGAGTTAGCTAAGAGGTGGATCGAGCTCGCGAGGCAGCTGGGCCTTGACACGGTGGGCGCCGCGGCCCTTGACTCGCAGGGCACGCTGGCGGCCGCCGTCAGCACTGGCGGCGTCATAATGAAGTTCCCGGGCAGAGTGGGGGACTCGCCGGTAGTCGGGGCCGGCCTCTACGCTGACAAGCTCTCAGCCTTCGTGGCCACGGGCGTCGGGGAGTACATAATCTCCCTTGGCCTAAGCCTCAGGGCCTCCATAGTTTACTCGCTGACGAGGGACATAGTGAGCGCTGTGGAGTCCCAGGTAAGACTTATCACAGAGGCGTTTGGCGCTGGGACGGCCGGCCTCATAGGCATTGACTACCAGGGAAACGCGTGGGGGAGCGCCAATACAAACGCAATGCCATGGGGCGTGGCCGACAGGGGCAGGTCGCTGGTGCTTGGCATGCCTTGATCGCACAGCTTATCGAAACGTTTTTCAGTTTACTTTGCTGAAGGCTGGAGTACTGTAAGTGGGAGCCTTTTTATGCGGTTAAGCTTTAAATACTCTCGAATAAAAGGGTAGCCCTGAGCCTCGCGTGGTGGTTTTATGAGCGGTAGGCATATAAGGGGTACAAGCTCCAGGAGTTCTATCTCAACGACGGCCCTCGCGGCAATAATCGTCGTGATAGTTGTCGTGGCGGCGGTAGGGGGCTACCTCGCATACGTGAGCAGCAGGCACCACGTCGTGACGACAACCACTACAACCACAACGTCCACAACTTCTACGCCAACAACCACTCCAACTACAACCACGACAACCACTACAACCACAACGTCCACAACTTCTACGCCAAGCATGTCGCCCGCGGCCGTGAGCTCTTACACGACGACGGCAGGGGCACCTATATCACTGACAGTGTCAGCTTTTAAGCCATCCCCAGGCAGCTACCTGTTGATCTACACAGGCAACGGGTCAGTAATTAACACCACCCAAGGCTATGCAAACCTCTACTATAAGTACCCTGGCCACTACCTGGTGTACTATGCGGTCTACAGCAACGGCCAGCTCGTCGGCAGCTCGCAGGGCAACCTGATTGAGGTGCTCGTGACGCCTCCGCAGTTCAACGAGAGCTACGCCCAGCTGGTGACCGTTCCAGTGATAACCCTGGTGAGCCCTACGACGCCCGTGGTGTCCGTGGGCCAGGCCATAAACCTCAGCGCTGGCTTCCTGCAGCCCCCCTCTGGGGTCAACATGACAATTGAGGAGTACGTCTGGGACTTCGGCAACGGCACTACGCTGACAATACCGTCTGTCAATGGCACGGGCTACGCTGTCCAGGTCTGGCTCACGGGCTCTGGCAACACGACCTACCTGGAGCCGAAGGAGAAGTTCGTGAGCGTTTCATACAGCTCCCCAGGGCTGTACGCCGTGTCGCTGACTGTAGTGACAGAGAACATAACAACGGGGGCAACGTACAGCTACACAGCATATTACACAATAGCCGTCAGCTCGCCAACGGTACCGTTCTCGCTCTTCAAGCAGCTCGTGTCAGTGCCTAACCCAGGCACGATAGTGGTGGCCGAGAACGTGCCAGGAGGTCCATATAGCTTCGACCCTGACATAGACTATGAGAGCGTGGGCTTTGAGGTCATATCTAACATTTACGGGACCCTGATACAGTACTACGGCGCCAACACGACCAAGTTCATACCTATGTTTGCTGAGTACGTGCCGAGCGTTGGCCATGGAATAAACTCAAACTACACTGAGTACACGTTCCAGCTGAGGCCTGGTCTCAGGGCGTCAAACGGCGACCCGATAACAGCTTATGACGTCTGGTACAGCGTCATAAGGGACATACTGTGCGCAGGAGGCACGCCAGGCACCCCAGGGTGGATACTGACACAGTACCTGATACCCAACTACGTGCCCTTCACCTTCGTTGTCACTGCCCCTAACGACACCCAGGGCGCGGAGGAGATAATCAACGCAGTAAGCTACAACAACGCCACTAACACAGTCACGTTCCACCTGGCGGCACCAACGTCGCCAGAGGCGTTCTTCACAGCAGTAGCTGACCCGCTGGGCGGCGGCGTGCTTGACGCCAAGTGGCTTGAGCAGGTTGGCGACGGCATAAACTTCACCGGACTGTATGACAACAACATGACCCAGCTGGCCGAGGCCTTCTACAGCTACGAGCAGACGTGCAACGAGGGCAGCTACAACACCCAGGTCCAGTGGCCCTCTGGTCAGTCAGCTGGCCTCACCGGTCCCTACTATGTGGCCGTCTACACGCCTGGCCAGAGCGTGGTCCTCAAGCCCAACCCCTACTGGTCAAACAACATAACGTACTTCCCGAGGCCGAACACCACAGTTGAAATAGAGTGGGTCAAGGACCCGACGACGGCCTACGAGATATTCGCCTCAGGCCAGGCTGACATAGTCACGGGCCTGCCCAGCAGCTTCATACCGAGCCTCGAGAGCCTCGAGTCACAGGGCCAGGCGAACCTCTACGAGTTCCCGACGCTGAGCGAGTTCTTCTTTGTATTCACTATTAACGTCAGCCAGAGCGCCCTGCACTCAATGAATCCGTCGTACACGATACCCAGCTGGTACTTCGCCAACCCGCTGGTGAGGGAGGCGTTCGCCTACGCCTTCAACTACACCCAGTACATAAACGACATAGTTGGCAACGTAAAGTACCACTTCAACTTCGGGAGCCCGTACTGCGGCGTCCTGATACCAGGGCTTGACTACTACTTCCCGCCGTCTGAGCTCACCGGCTGCCCGACGTTCAACCTCACCTACGCAAAGCAGCTGCTCGAGGAGAGCGGCTTCTACAACATAAAGGTATACTTCCCAATAGTAGTCTCAAGCGGCGACACCACCGACTACACGGCAGCAGAGATGTGGGCGGAGGCTCTTAACAGCATAGACCCCAACATAGTTGCCGTGCCGGTATACCTGCCGTTCTCAACAATAATATCCGACCAGCTTCCAGGTCAGAACCCAATGGCCATATACTACTTGGGCTGGATAGCCGACTACCCGCTGGCCTCAGACTTCATAAACGCTATGTATGAGCAGGGAGGCACCTATCCAGCGCCCATGGGCTGGAACGTGACCTACCTCGAGGACCTCAGCTCCTACTTCAACGCGTCAAAGGTGAGCTGGCCAGGGCTCAACACAAGCATGGAGCCCGAGATAGGCAAGTGGCTGTGGCAGGAGGCCATGGAGTACCAGCAGCTCAACAACGTGATAGCACAGGCCGACGCCGCAGAGCTCGCCAACAACGTGACGGCAGCGACGACCTACTTCAAGGAGGCAGAGGACACGGCGATCAACCTGTACATGTACGTCTACACGATACAGCCGAACTACTACTGGGTCGTCAAGCCCTACATGCACGGCTACATGGGCATGATATCGTGGGAGGAGAACCCGATGGTTGGCGGTGCTGGCGACAGCTGGTACTTCTGGTGGGTCAAAGGTTAACCTTACGCAGCAATTAAATAAAAGCTGATGTTAAGTTTTTTATATTTTCCATAATAGTTCGTGGGGTCAAACTTTTAAGGCCCCATTCTGAGTCCCTAAGCGTCCGGGGGGAGCTAAGATAAACCTTTGGCAGTATATTGTGAAGAGGTTAATTTACTATATACCTACACTTATAGGGCTCACGGTCATAGTGTTTGCACTTATCCACGTAGGTGGATCCACGAAGCTTCTCGCAATGTATATAAATCCCAGGCTAACAGGCCCAGCGAAGTTGCAGCAGATAAAGGAGCTTGAGGAGGAGTTCCACCTGAACCAGCCCGTTTACGTTCAGTACTTCTACTGGCTCGCGGCAGTGTTAAGGGGCAACTTGGGCTACACCATGACCTCGGCGTTCAGCGGCACAGTGACAGAGGCCATAGAGATATTCTTCCCGAACACGGCACTTCTGGCGGTCTTCGCCGGCATACTGACGTGGATAATTGGCATACCGTTGGGCACGTGGTCAGCTGTGAGGAGGGACAAGCCTGACGACGTGGCAATAAGGGTTATATCATATGGTCTCTACGGAATGCCCCCCTACCTCTTAGCACTTGCGCTGATACTAATATTCGCCGTCTACCTTAAAGTGCTACCCATATCAGGTACTGTCAGCTCAACCATTCTGGCTGGTCTCAGTTGGTACAGGAACGGCATAACGTATCCAACGCACGTGCTCCTCATAGACGCGCTTATACATGGGGACTGGAGCGTGGCCCTGAGCGCATTCCTACACCTACTGCTTCCCTCGTTCACCCTGGCGCTTGGGGTTATGGCCGGCGTCATAAACATATTGAGGGCCTCCATGCTTGAGGTCCTGGACCAGGACTACGTTAGGTTCGCCAGGTCCAAGGGCCTCCCGGAGGGCATCGTAATAAGGAGGCACGCCAGGCCAACGGCCATGTTCCCAGTTTACACCAACTTTGCATATACAGTGGCCGGCATGCTGAGCGGAGTCGTAGTTATAGAGGACATATTCACCTACCCAGGCATAGGGTACTGGCTGACTCAGGCAATGATAGATAACGACATGGGCGGCATAATGGCGGGGACGCTGCTCTTCGGGCTTATCTTCATAACTGTTAGCCTTGTCCTTGACATAGTCTTTGCCCTTAAGGACCCCAGGGTGAGGCTGGGATGATAAAGGAGGCGGTAGCCGCCGCCATAATAATAGCGGTGCCCGCTATACTGGTTTCAGGACTTAGGGGCAGGAGGTCCCTCAAGCTTCTGACGCCCGAGAGAAAGCTTTCGCTGAGCGTGTTCACGTCCAATAAGCCTGCGGTCGCGGGCCTAATAATAGTGCTGCTTTACGCCGCTGACGCGCTCATAGTCCAGTTCGCGCCGTGGCTGATAGGCCTGAGGCATCCGTACGTTCTTGTGCCCAACTACGCGAACCCCATCCCCCTGCCGCCCTCAAGGGAGCACCCACTGGGCACGACATACCCAGGCATAGACCTACTGAATGCCATAATAAAGGCCATACGCGTTGACCTTGGTCTCTCAGTGGCAGTAGTGCTACCTGGCGCTGGCATAGGCATTGTAATAGGCATCATAGCCACTTACCTTGGCGGGTGGGTTGATGACGTGCTCATGAGGATAACTGACATATTCTTCAGCGTCCCGTACCTGATCCTTGCCATAGCCGTGGGCTACGTTCTCGGCAGGAACTTGACAAGCCTCATCATAGCGCTCATAGTGGTCTGGTGGCCTCTCTACGCCAGGTACACGAGGAGCGTCACGCTCCAGGTGAAGGAGATGACCTTCATAGAGGCTGCAAGGGCAGCCGGCGCGGGCAACACAAAGATAATGTTCAGGCATATACTGCCCAACGCGCTCCCGCCCGTGCTAGTGCAGATGTCGATGGACCTGGGCACAATAATGCTAGCGATTGCAACGTTGGCCTTTATAGGCTTCCTGCCGGTCGCCAACTTCCCAGAGCTGGGCTACCTCACGACGCTCGGGGTCCAGTACCTGACTACAGCGCCATGGACTGTGATAATCCCCGGCTCCTTTATAGTGATATTTGCGGTCGGCGTATACCTGTTGGGAATGGGCCTCATGGACGTGATTAACCCGAGGAGGAGGAGCTCGCTATGAGCCAGGGCAAGGAACCCATAGTTGTTGTAAAGGGCCTCAGGCTCGCCTACTACACGAGGAGGGGCGTCTATAGGGCGCTTAACGGCGTTGACCTAGAGATATACAGGGGCGAGGTCCTGGGGGTTGCCGGCGAGAGCGGCTGCGGCAAGAGCACGCTGGGGCTCACCATAATGGGCCTCATACCTAGGAACGCCGCCGTCACTGATGGCCAGGTGCTGGTCGACAGCTTTGACGTGGTAGAGCCGCTCAGGAACTACTTCAAGAGGGCTAAGAAGTTCAGGCCTGACAAGAACGAGGACGTATTGAAGAAGCTTCACAAGAAGATGATGAACGTAAGGGGCGTCAAAATGTCCATGGTGTTCCAGGAGCCCATGACTTCCTTGAACCCAGTCCTGCCCGTGGGCTTCCAGATAGCGGAGGTTCTGCTTCAGCACAACCCAGCCCTGTTGGCCAAGCGCAGGCTCGCAAGGGCCAAGGCTACCAAGGATGACGTAAAGAGCGTCTTGGGCTACTTGAAGTCTAATGACTATAGCGGCCTCAGGGAGTACGCGAAGGCCAAGGGGCTTGAAGGCCTTGACGACCAGGCAATATCGATTTGGAGGAGGAGGGACGTCCATGATGCTGTAAAAGAGCTCAGGGTACTAAGCCTCTGTTGCGAGAAGCTTAACCCGCTCGTGAAGGGGCCGCTGGAGTCCGTAGCTAAAGCTAACAGAGTTCCAAGGAACCCGCTGGCGTCGCGCCTGGTAAGGAGGGAGCTGCTTAAGGAGGGCTACGTCAAGGCAGCGGAGTTCCTCGGCCTCCTCGGCATGCCCGAGCCCGAGAAAGTGGTCAGAATGTACCCGCACGAGCTCAGCGGCGGCATGAGGCAGAGGGTTGCAATAGCTGCCGCAATGGTAAACAACCCTGAGCTCGTGATCCTCGACGAGCCCACAAGCGCACTTGATGTGACGGTGCAGGCCCAGATACTTGAGCTCCTGAAGGAGCTGAAGGAGGACATAGGGGCGGCGTACATGTTCATCTCCCACGACCTGAGCGTCCTCTACCAGGTCTCAGACAGGGTAGCGATAATGTACGCTGGGAAGGTAGTTGAGGTGGGGCCAAAGGATGCCGTCTTCAAGGAGCCAAAGCACCCCTACACCCAGATGCTGCTGGAGGCAGTGCCTACGATAGAGCCCCACGAGCTCAAGGGCATAAAGGGCGAGGTGCCAGACCTAAGGAACCCGCCGAGCGGCTGCATGTTTCACCCCAGGTGCCCATTCGCCATGCCTGTATGTAGGACCAAGGAGCCGCCCACGGTTGACCTAGGGGGCGGCCACAAGGTAGCATGTTGGCTCTACGCAGAGGGGGCGAGGTGAAGACGATGATAATCGCCGGCAGGCACCTTAAGATGTACTTCCCGGTCAAAGGGGTCAGAAGGGCATATGTAAGGGCTGTGGACGACGTTAACATAGAGGTCGCCGAGGGCGAGATAGTAGGCCTTGTTGGTGAGAGCGGCAGTGGCAAGACGACGCTGGGGAGGATGCTCATAAGGCTGCTCGAGCCGACGGCTGGGGAGGTGCTCTTCAAAATACCTGACGGGGAGCTTGAGAACTACGACGCGGCGCTTGAAAGGAACGACCCAGAGGCGGCCAGTAAGATAGCCTCCAAGTACTCGGTCCTAAAGCTGAAGGGCAGAGCGCTTAAGGGGTTCAGGAGAGAGGTAGGCATAGTCTTCCAGGACCCCTACTCCTCGCTCGACCCCAGGCTTACGATAGCCGACATAATAGCAGAGCCCATGATAGAGACGGGCTTTGCTGACAAGGATAAGGCGCTCTCAAGGGTCTACGACCTGCTAGAGGAGGTCCAGCTGCCAAGGGAGTTTGCTGAGAGGTACCCGCACGAGCTCAGCGGCGGCCAGAGGCAGAGGGTAGCCATAGCCAGGGGCATAGCCACAAACCCCAGGTTCGTAGTCCTCGACGAGCCCACAAGCGCACTTGACGTGTCGGTGCAGGCTGAGATACTCGAGCTTCTGAAGGGGCTCAGGGAGAAGTATAATATGGCTATGCTCCTCATAACTCACAACATATCTGTGGTCTCCTACATGGCTGACAGGATATACGTTATGTACGCAGGGAAGCTGATGGAGAGGGGGCCCAAGGCCGCTGTGATAAGGTCTCCAGCGCACCCATACACCCAGGCCCTCATATCGTCTGTGCCGCAGGTAGGCAAGCTGATGAGGAGGGTCGTGCTCAAGGGTGACGTCCCTAGCCTCGTGAACCCGCCCAGGGGCTGCAGGTTCCACCCTAGGTGCCCCGTGGCGGTGGCCCAGTGCGGCTGGACGGCCGACGAGGTTGCCGAGGCCCTTCGCAGGCTGGCTGAGGCAAGGTACGTTGAGCTGAGCGACAGGCTATCAATCAAGGTCCTTGACGAGGCGACGCTCGTGGTTACAGGCGTGACCTCCTCAGAGCTAAAGTCAATAGTGGACGCCGAGTCTGACACCGCAAGGGCCCTGAAGTCAATAGATTCTCTGAAGGAGGAGGGCGGCGGCGTCTTAGTTAAGCTAGCAAACTACATGGAGCCGCCCATGAGGAGGGTCTCTGAGGGTCACTACGCCTCCTGCCTCCTGATTAACCCTAAGACGTAACTGTCGTGATAGGCCTCTTTCTTTTAAGCTGCGCTATCTGAACAGCTGGAAAGCAGGGATGATGCTTTTAGGCTAAACTTGACGCTGGGCATAGTTTTAAATTGAGTGTGCGGCGCTGACTAAAGCCCTCAGCAGCGGGAGGCGTTTTAAAGCATGGGTAAGTTTGTGTAACTAGCTTAACCCCTTATATATCCTTGGGACAGTAGTAGGCAAACCGGTGGCGAAGGAGAGGGCCACTAAAGGGTCACGCAAAAGGCCCTGAGGGCCCCAAGCCCCCAGGACCTCAGACGCGACCCTCTGGAGACCCCGCGGCACGCGCCGCAGGGCCTTCGATGGCCCTCCCCCTTCGCCACCTCCTATGGCTTACGACACTAGGACCACTGCCTCCTCACCATAGCCCACTATCACTCTTCTGTAGCCCCTAAACATGGAGTTCAGCTCCTCGTCTCCGGTGTCCACCCTGAGCGTCCTTAGCCTCACGAGCTTGTCCTTAGTCGAGATTATGATAACATTATTGTGTCCAACAGCCCTTAACACGTCAGGGCTCAGCTGCTGGTTGCCCCTCCCAAATAGAAAGCCCTGGCCGCCAAGGGGGGACACTATTATTTTGGCTCTTCTGTAAACCCTAAGTAGCTCAAGGATCTGCCGCTCATTAAGGTCAGAGCCTATAAGCTTACCGTTATACACGGCGTCCACCCCAAGGATGGTCTTCTGGACGCCAAGCTCCTCGGCCACTGCCGCGACAGAAGTCCCAGGGCCGAGAAGGTAAAGGGTGTCAGGCTCCATGTTCTCCCTCACGTACTTGGCTATAGACTTCAGCTCCTCCTCGTCGTGGGCGCCAGCTTCCTTGCCGCTGGTCACAACCTCCGGCGCCCCTGGCACGAGGGCGTAGCCGTAGAGCCTCACCCTGAGCTCGCCCCTCCTAAAGGCCTCCTCGTCAATGTCAAGGACTTCGGCCTTAACTAGCTGGGCCTCGCCTTTAATGAACCTGAGGAGGGCAGCAGCCGCAGCCGAGGGGGTCTCAGCAAAGACGCCGCTGTACATCTTAACGCCGGAGGGAACGCCGAGGATCGGCAGGCTAAGGTCGACAGAGCTCGCAACGTCCCTGGCCGTGCCGTCGCCCCCAACAAACACAATGATGTCAACGTCTCTAGAGATGAGCTCTGCGCACCTTACAGTGTCCTCGGCCGTCGTCCTGGTACTGTTATTAACGCACTTTATTACTTCAGGCCTTAGTCCCTCTGCTAGTGCCTCGTCCTCCCCCATTATGCCCTCAGGCGTCACCAGGCTTACGCGGGAGCGCAGCGACCTGATGAACTCCCTAGCCCTTAGCGGGGACACGGGCTTAGCCCCAAGGGCTATGGCCTTCTCATACGCTTCGCCGTCTGTCCCCTTCAGTCCAGCCCTTCCCCCCATGCCTGCTATGGGGTTTACAATGAGCCCAACCTTTCCTCTCATCCTACCTTCACTTTCGCCAGGGGGAGGGCCGCCTTCTTAACTTGCTTAACTGCTGGTGGCATGCGTGAAGCCTAGGAGGTCGCTGAGCGAGGTCATAGGCGCGTTCATAGTGCTCATGGTTGTCCTTCTGGCGGCCATATCCCTTGTCAGGATGGGCTCCGAGGTCATAAGCTACTCGGAGAAGGCCTCAGCGCAGCTCTTCGAGAGGGCCGCGCAGGAGGCCTCGCCGCCCAAGGTGAACCTGGTCCTGAACGGCTCGAGGCTCTACATGGAGGTCCTGCCGACGACCCCAATAAACATTTCATATGCCGTCATCGAGGTTAACGGTGACGCTATAATCGAGAAGGTCAGCGCTGTGGCGTCCTCGCCAACGCTAATACCCCTGCCGGGCAACTACGCCTGCGGCAACGCGACCATCTATGTAGTGACGTCAAGCGGGGCCATGTTCAAGTACACGGACCCCACCTGCGCCCAGCCGCAGGCCAGCGAGGGGGGCCAGGTATCTGTTGCCTCAGGGACGGGGACTCAGTTCAACTTTGGCCCGGACTCCTACCCAGCGAGCCTCGACGCTATATACATCTCCGGGCTCGTTGGTGGCGGCAACGAGACGTCGTGCTTAGGATCGGCGGAGGCGAAGGTACTTATAAATGGGACGCCGGGCGGCGCGCTCAGCGCGTCAGTGTGGGTAGACGGCTATATGATGAGCGGAACCCTGGCAGGGGGCAGCCAGTTCACCTTGACCCCTCTTGGCTACGTAGAGCTGTCGGGCCACAGGGTCGAGGTGGCGGCCTACGAGGGCCCAGGAGGAGGGTCTATAGGCGCGGTCTTCAGCGGGCCAGGCCTTATAGTTAACTACAGCGGCTCCGTGAGCCTCAGCGGCTACGAGGCCCTGGGGGCGACTGGGCCATCAGAGGCCTTCGCGGCGGCCGCCCTGGGCTACCAGGGGAACTTCACGTCATCATGGTCAGTGAGCCCAACTGGTGCGGCATGGAAAAACTACAACCTCTACTATTACTACAACTTTAGCTCGTCGACCACAGGCCGCGGCGTCACCCCGGGGCCTGTTGTCCTCGCGTACCGCCTGCCCCTCGTGGCATGGGGGGCGCCGACACAGGCGTACCTAAGGTTGGTGGGGGAGCTCAACCTGACCTTCTGCGCTGTGCGGGGGCCCGCGAGCGTCAACGTAACGGTCCCGGCGCCCCTCTCCTTCCGCGTGGTCAGCCTGGCGGGCCAGCAGATGACCACTAGGGCAGCTGCAGCAAACGCCGTCGTCGCTTATGAGCAGCCGTTCACGCTGACCTTCTACACAAGCCTCGGCGTCTCAACGGAGGGGGCCGGCAGCGGGGCCTTCCTGCTTCAGGCGAGCCGCGTGGAGGTCTCATCGCCGCCCGTGCCCCTAATGCCTGTCACCTCCTACCTTAGGTACTCCTTCAAGGACCAGGGGAACGGCTACGAGGGCGCCGCGTGGGCTGCAACCAACGTGACGCCTCAGCCGCTCGCCTATGCCCTGGAGGTCAACGGGAGCGGCTACTCAGTAATCATGGTCTCGCCGCCTCTCCACGACGGGCTGATCTACGTTAATGGCGAGCCGCAGGAGGGGCCCGTGGTCGCCGTGATACCGGGGGCCATCGTGAGCCTGCCCTGCCCCGGCGTGCTCTACCAGGTCAACATAAGTTACGGCCAGCTCACGCTCGGCAGGCCGACTGCCGTCAGCGGCCCCCTGCAGGGCCTCCAGGGCCCCGGCCTCTACCTCCTTGTATGCGACGACCAGGAGTACTGGATAGTTTACTCCTAGATATCGCAGCGCTGGGGCCGAGGGCGCTTTTTAAACTAGCCTCATAGCGAGTGCCCAGTGGCCAGCAGGGCCTAAAGCTGGCACGACTACGCTATGGCTGAGGGCGCGCGCCTGCCCCAGGGCTTCAGGGTAATCTACGACGAGACCAGGTGGAGAATTCTTGATGAGAAGAGGCAGAAGGCTAGGAGAGTCCTCAGGGCCCTAACGGGCCTTAACGCTTACGTCTACGGCAGCGTGGCGAGGGGGGACGTCAGGAGGGAGAGCGACGTTGATGTCATAGTGCTTGACCAGGTCCCCCCTTACCTGGCTGAGATGAGGCTCAACATGGCTGGCCTCAGGGCTTACGCTAAGGAGATAGTTCAGGCCACTCCGAGCTACGTGCCCAAGGCCTACATTTACCTCGACCCAGATCTTGAGGTCACTGTCAGCTTCCCCCTCGGCAGGCTGAGGCCCAGGGAGGCCGACTTCTACACGTGGGGAGGCAAGCTTGACATGGCAGGCCTTGAGAGGGGCGCCAGGGTGCCAGGGGTCAACAAGGAGCTGAAGCTTATAGTGCCGACAGGTGACGGCCATGTCGAGTACCCGGTCAGCGGACACGAGGCTGAGGTCGCGAGGCTCCTTGGGGTCGACCTCGGCACTGTCAGCGAGAGGCTGAGGGTTCTCGGCAGGAGGAGGGAGGTAGGAAGGACTGGCACATTCATTAAGGTCGAGGTGCCCCCTGACGAGCCGCTGGAGGAGGCCATCGACAGACTGGCGAGGGCCAACGAGTTCTTCAGGAGGGCCGTGGGCCTCTGAGCTGGCCCAGAGGCAGGCCCCGCCCAGTGAAGGTCTTAGCCTTTTTATTTGGTCGCGCCGAGGAGCCAGGGGGTCAAGGGTGCCTGAGCAGCCGGTCAGGTTGGCACTCGTGGTCGCGGAGTTTAACTATGACATAACTAGGCTGATGGAGGAGAAGGCGCTGAGTCACGCAAAGTTCCTGGACGTGGAGGTCCCAGTGGTCTTTCACGTGCCAGGCTTTTATGACGCTCCCTTTGGCGTGGCCCAGGTGATAAGGCTCGACTTTATAGATGCCGTAGCTGTCATAGGCGCTGTCATACAGGGGCAGACGAAGCATGACGAGCTAGTAGCTAACCAGGCGGCTAGGGCCCTGGTCGACCTTTCGCTCCAGTACGGCAAGCCCGTCACGCTGGGCATCATAGGGCCCGGCGCATCGAGGGCCCAGGCGGCGGAGAGGATAGAGGAGTACTCCAGGAGGGCCGTTGAGGCGGCCGTGAAGCTCGTAAGGAGGCAGAGACAAATACCTGGCCTCAAGTACGCAGCAGGCCAGACAATAGTGGTGGAGTGACTTTGAGCAGGGCCTGCGTGAAGGTCATGCTCTTGGAGCTCGCTAACTACAGGCGGTGGACGGAGCTGCTCGGGAGCGACAGAGAGTGGAGGATACAGGAGGGGCAGTCCGAGCTCTACAGGAGGGCCCAGGAGGTAGCAGCGTCAAGGGGGGGCCTTGCAATACCCCTGAGGTACGACTTCCTCCTGGTGCTGAGCAGCGGCCTCTCTAACGGTGACATAGATTATATAGTCGACTCCGTGAGGGCCGTCTCCCCTGTTGAGGTGAGGGGCTCAACTGCGGCGGCTGAAAGCCCTGCTGCAGCTGTCTCAGCTGCGTTCGCGTCCCTCAGAGGCGGCGCTGTAAACGAGCCTGAGTGTGACGAAGAGCTCTCGGTGCTCGGCCACGTGGACCTTGATGACGTCACTGGGCTCACGGAGAGGACTGATCCCCTTGAGGCGTTCCACAGGGTTCAGGAGCTCCTGGGCGAGGTGTCAAGGGAGGCCAAGCCCTACGGCGGCATAGCGCAGTACCTCGGCGGTGACAACATACTTGTCGTGATGCCTGTCACAAATTACGAGGAGCTGGCCACGAGGCTTTCAAAGGTTGACAGGGTAAAGGTCGGCGTCGGCGTATCAAGGACGCCAAGGAAGGCCGCAGAGCTGGCCACGAGGTCCCTCGACTGGATAAGGAGCAACAGGGGCAGGGCATACGTTAAGGTCCTAAGCGACCTGCCTGAGAGCGCGGTGGCCAAGTGACGCGTACACGCTATTAGTATATTATGCCTCTAACTGATACCTTGAGGTCACCGCCAACCTTCCACCTGAACCCAGCAGGGTAGCTAAGGCCCCCCTCAAGCTCCCTCAGGCCGCCAAGCTCGTCGCCAGCCCACAGCTTGGCCCAGGCCGATAGCAGCTGCATGTCCTCGAGTCTCCTGGGGGCGTCGCTCGGCATGATACTAATGCCCGTGGCCACCGTAACCCTAGATATTGGGGTCACAGGACCGCAGGTGTAGACTAGGACAAGCCCCCCGTAGACGGCCGCATACCAGAGGGACAGCCTAGCGGCGTCCCAGCCTGCTGGGGGGGCCCAGGACTTAAGTGACTTGTAGGCCTCCTCAACAGCCCTGGCTACCTCTGGGTCGGCCTCAAAGGGCGCGCTCTCCAGGGACGCCGCGGCGCTCAGGCACCTCGAGGATGCCAGCACGGCCAGAGGCCTAAGCCTGACCAAGTCCAGCACCTCACATGTGCATAACCGTGCTGGGGCCCTGGTCCGCCTTGGCTACCTCAGAGTTGAAGAAGCTGACTATTATTGCGTACTCGTTTACGAGCGTCCTGACGCTCTCACCTAAGCTCATGGGTCCTATGTCGTCATCATATATCACTTTGCTGACAACTATGGTGTCGGGTATGTCGAGCTGGGGCTGAAACACTATTATGCAGGAGGGACAGAGGGACGTTACGTTTGACAGCAGCCTGTTCATGAGTTTAGCCCTCTCCTTCTCACTCATCGACATGAGGGCTGACCTGTGCTGCTCTGCCACCTTTACTATCATGCTTAGTACAAGCCTGTCAACCTTAGTCTTTGGCTTCTGCACGCCTATCATAACCTTGAGGGGCGCCTTCACGGTGGCGTTAAGGGCCCACTCAACTGGCGCGCCAGGGGGCACGGGCACCTCCTCTGAGTCTATCTCCTCCTCCTTCAGCCACCTTATGACGTCATCCTTTAGTCCCAAGGCTCACGCCTGATCAATTCTAACTTGTCACAGTTATTAACTTTCTAATAAATCCGGAGTCACTGGGCGAGAACTTGCTAGAGGACCTACTCTCAAGACTGGACAAGCTCAAGGAGTTCCTTACAATTAAGCCTCTATACTATGACCTCAGCTCAAATGAGTTCGTGTGGATAGACACGAGGCAGCTACCCTGGAACGAGGTCTATGTGAGGACCAAGGACTATAGGAGGGTGGCTCAGGCAATAAAGGACATGGAGATCAGGGGCGCCCCAGCGATAGGGGTCACGGCGGCCTTCGGCATGACTTTAGCGGCTGTGCACTCCAAGGCAAAGAGGGCCGAGGACCTTATGAACGAGCTCAAGGAGGCCTACGGCGTCCTGGCAACCACAAGGCCCACGGCCTACAACCTCTTCTGGGCCCTTGACAGGGTCTGGGGAGCGGCCCAGAGGGCCTTTGAGGCGGAGAATGAAGTCGACGCTATAAGAGAGGCCGCTGCAAGGGAGGCCTTCACGATTTATGTGGAGGACGTAGAAAACAACGTGAGCATGGGCAGAAACGGGGCCAAGCTAATAGATAACGGGGATAGGATAGTGACGCACTGTAACACGGGCTCCCTTGCCACCGCCGGCTTCGGCACGGCACTCGGCGTGATAAGGTACGCCTGGCACGAGGGCAAGAGCATTAAGGTCTACGCCGATGAGACGAGGCCCCTGCTCCAGGGAGCTAGGCTTACGGTATGGGAGCTTAAGAAGGACGGCATACCTGTAACACTCATAGTTGACGGCGCCTCAGGCCTCCTGTTCAGGAGGAGGATGGCGGACCTCGCCATAGTTGGGGCAGACCGGATAACGCTAACCGGCCACGTGGCTAACAAGATAGGAACCTACAACCTAGCCCTTGCGGCTAACGCTAACGGGAAGGAGTTCTACGTCGCCGCGCCCACAAGCACGATACAGCCCGTCATGGGGGAGGAGTCAATAACAATAGAGGAGAGGTCCCCTGACGAGGTCAAGACCGTCCTGGGGCGTCTTGCCATAACGGTTGAGGACGTGGAGGCCTGGAACCCGGCTTTCGACGTGACGCCACCGGAGCTCGTGAGCGGCATTATAACAGAGAAGGGCGTCGCCAGAAAACCCTACGAGAAGACACTAAGGGAAATCTTAGGCTTGACGTAATAGATCGTAATTGAACGTTTTTAAAGTCCCATACATACTCCTCACTGGGACCATTCATGGCGTCTCACCCATGTACGGCCGACGAGGTTAAGCCTCCTTCAGAGGGGCGGCTGGCCAAGTTTGAGAATGGGAAGCTGATAGTGCCTGACAACCTGATAGTGGCCTACTTCAAGGGCGATGGCATAGGGCCTGAGATCGTAGAGAGCGCCAAGAGGGTTCTCGACGCTGCGGTTGATAAGGCCTACGGCGGCTCAAGGAGGATAGTCTGGTGGGAGGTCACGGCCGGCGAGGAGGCGCAGAAGGAGTGCAACTCCCTCTTGCCCGATGGCACTCTTCAGGCGTTTAAGATGGCCCGCGTCAACCTGAAGGGACCCCTGACCACCCCCGTGGGCGGCGGCTTCAGGAGCCTTAACGTGACGCTGAGGATGGTGCTTGACCTCTACTCTAACGTGAGGCCCGTGAAGTGGTACGGCCAGCCAACTCCCCACTGCCACCCGGAGAAGGTAGACTGGGTGGTATTCAGGGAGAACACGGAGGACCTCTACGCCGGCATAGAGTGGCAGTTCGACAGTGCTGAGGCCCAGAAGCTCAGGGACTTCCTCAAGAAGGAGTTTGGCATCGAGCTGACCCCCGACACGGGCATAGGCATAAAGCCCATATCAAAGTGGAGGACGCAGAGGCACGTCAGGAGAGCCATGGAGTGGGCCATAAGGAACGGCTACAAGCACGTCACAATAATGCACAAGGGCAACATAATGAAGTACACGGAGGGCGCCTTCAGGCAGTGGGCCTATGACCTCATACTCTCGGAGTTTAGGGACTACGTTGTTACCGAGGATGAGGTTAACACAAAGTACGGCGGCAAGACCCCTGAGGGCAAGATAATAGTGAACGACAGGATAGCCGACAACATGCTGCAGCAGATAATAACTAGGCCAGGCGACTACAACGTTATAGTGACACCTAACCTGAACGGCGACTACATAAGCGACGAGGCCAACGCCTTAGTGGGCGGCATAGGCATGGCTGCAGGCCTTGATATGGGCGACGGCGTCGCCGTGGCTGAGCCCGTCCACGGCAGCGCCCCCAAGTACGCCGGCAAGAATGTGATAAACCCAACGGCTGAGATACTGAGCGGCATGTACCTGCTCAGCGACTTCGTCGGATGGTCTGAGGTGAGGCTGCTCGTGGAGTACGCCATCAGTCAGGCGATAGCCCACAAGCAGGTGACCTACGACCTGGCAAGGGAGATGGGGGGCATAACACCAATATCAACTACCGAGTACACGGACGTGCTTGTTGGCTACATAAGGCACGCTGACCTTAAGGCCCTCAAGGGCCAGTGACAAAATGAACGGCAAGCCTCGCCCTCAGGGCGGGGAGGAGGTCAGCTAGGCTTCCCCTATCTCTATTTTTCTCAGCAGGTCGCAGACCTCTGAGAGCCTCTTTATCCTATACTTGGCCACCCCGCTCAGGGACTCATCGTCGCCTAAGGCCACCGGGAAGCCCACGAGCTTCATGGCTTCGGAGTCCCACTCGGAGTCGCCCACGTAGAGGACCTCCTCAAGCCTGACGCCGAGCTCGCCGGCGAGAAGCTTTATCGCCCTGCCCTTGTTAACGCCCACGGCGGCCACTCCTCCAGGTACAAGCCTCCACCTTGAGTCGAAGCTCAACATGTTGGCCATCCAGAGGTCAGCTCCTATCGCGTCAGCGACCCTGGCTACGAGGAGGTCTATGCCGCCGCTCAGCAGTGCTATCCTCTTGCCCATCCTGTGAATGCAAACTGAGACGTCCTTAATGCAGGACCTCAGGGGAATCCTTGAGAGCACTCTCTCAAGGTCCCACCTCGTTATCTGTCCGTTGGTAGCCTCTACCCAGAGGCCCGTGTCAAGCCTAAGCCAGTCCTGGTAGCTTATCTCACCTTTCCTGAACATCTCGGCGTATTTCTTAGCCTTATCAGCGACGCCGAGGGCCTCGTGGACGAACCCCCAGCTGCTCTTCACCTCCGTGAGGACGCCGTCAACGTCAAAGATTACAGCCTTAACCTTCAAGCCCTGCGGCCCTGCGCCTCAGGGCAGGGGAAAGTAAAAAGCAGGCCGCAGGGCGAGGCATGGCTAGGCGCCGGACCTCATCATGCTTCGGCACTGCGCCCCCGTAGTCTTATGAGCTTGCCCAAGGGCATCAGGGCTGCGATAACTGAATCCTCGTCATGACATATGAACATGTGGGGTTCGCTGGCGTCCGTGGCCCCGACGCGGCCTATGGGCCTAAGGGAGCTCAGGCCTGCCAGCCTCCTCGCCAGCGAGTCCTCACTCTCGACCCCAGAGCTGCCGGTGACGTAAAACACAAACTTAACGGAACTGGCGGCGCCCGAAACGCAGTCCACGTGCCACCAGCACCTTGAGGCGCCCATCAAATGCCTTGAGAGCCTGGCCCTCAGCCCCCCAGGGCCGCCTGCGCTCCCCACGTAAAGTACTAGGCCCGGGCCAACCGAGGCTATTACCTTGCCACTCCTGTTAGTAATGTTAACTTCCCTATCAAGCCTGAAGCAGAGAGCGTAGACGCCCCTCTCCTGGGGCAGGGCCTTTATGACCTCATCGAGGCGGCGTCTGATACCCCGGAGAGCGTCATCGCCCCGTGGGGCTTCCTCCGGGCACAACTAACTTCACCCGCCGCCCTGTCGGAGCTAGGCGGGCAGGCTTTTATTGTGAACGTTCATGCGCTTTAATTATAATGAGTTGTCGGGCTTTAAGACTCATGTGCTTGCGACCTAGAGGACGCCCTGCAGGGCCTGATGCCTAGGTTGTCGCTCACGTACTTCCTCAGCTCCGCGATCGAGGGCACGCCGGCTATGCGGACCTCCTTAACTATTCTGCCCCCGGAAACCACGGCCCACCAGAGCGTAGGCGAGTCTGTTACCTTAAATGCCTGGAAGGCCCTTCTAGCTACGGTGTCTAGGCAGAGCGACGTGAACCACTTGCAGGTTACCACGTAAAGTGACGCCTTGCACGAGTACATCCTAATGATATCTGGCATCTTCAGGTCAAGCACTCTGCAGGGGACGCACCAGTTGTTCTTAAAGTATATCATGCTGATTCCATTCTTCAGGGAGGATGGCGTTAAGAGAGTGGCCAGCTTAAGCCACCCTCTCCCCGGCTCAAAGAGGTAGACCCCATCCTCTGTGGGAATCTCGCCCAAGGCCCATCACCTTAGACAAAAAAAGAAGTTTTAAAAAGTCTAAGATAAGGTTTGGCACAAACGCGCTCACCCGTAGAAGGGCACCCACTTCATCCAGTCAGCAGTGTGCTCGAAAGTTGCCGAGGCCCCAATGTAGGCTGAGATGAGGGCCCCTAGTACGAGGAGCACTACCTCGATGTAGGCGAACCACCTGGAGGTCCTCCTGTAGGCCAGCAAGGGGCTCAGGAGGGCTGCCAGGGCGATTATTATGTACATTGCTGCCGCTGCGGCGGGCTCGTTAGTCATGCCGTAGTGATAAATGTCAGCGCCGTAGATGAAGACCGACAGCGAGAGGAATGCTATCATGTACATGATGCCCTCAAGGCCTGCCCCGTAGATCATGGCAAGGCCGAGTGCAAGGTAAGCTATGCCGAAGAGCGCGTAGGGGTCAGAGAGCACTAGGTTGTAGCTGCTCGGCAGCGGCCACGCGAAGGTCGCCCAGAGGCCGGTTATGAAGGCGTAGAGGCCTATTGTGAAGAAGGCGTAGCCGAAGCCCTTGTCAAGCTTCTCCGTCTCCCCTCTCGGCATCCCGTACTTCAGCAGGACCCAGGCAGCGCCGGCCAGGAGACCCCAGGCCAGCACCTGGAGCTGTATGTCAAGGATGTCCACGAACAACATAGCTCCTTCCCACTTTTCTATTATAGGAGAGCAGACCTATTTAAACTTTCTATTTATAGAGAATTGGCAAGCGCGCGCTACGAACTTTAAGCGCGCTGATACGCTGTATATCGCCACATAGTTTAGCCTAAGGATTGGATGCCGTGCCAGTTCGAACAAGCGGCCCTTCTCCATATGTTGCGAGGGCTATTAGTGCTCGCACCCTTACATAAAGCGGCTCAAGCGCTCTTGGCGGCTGCATTGCTCTTAATCGCGTCAACTATAGGCTCCGTTACCTCAGGCCCGTAGCCCTCCTCAGGGTCCTCCAGTATAGGCAGCTCCACCCGGCTCATGGAGCCCGTCAGGTCGAAGAGCTCCGATGCTTTAGAGACCCACGGCTTCCCGCTGAGCATCAGGACCTCCATGGCGTTCCTGTACCTCCTGCCGTCAACTATGTAGGCCTCCCCGGGCGACACCAGTACAACCAGGTCCGGCGCGGCGGACGCAGGCGTGGGCGCGGCCACGTCGCTGTTAGACTCTATAACCACTACGTCGCTTGACCTCTCCTCGAGGAGTATGCAGCTGTCAGCCGCCTCGCTGGCCGAGCCCGTGAATATGCCCGTTGCAACGCGCTCGTCCACCTGCACGGGCGGAGGGGAGAGGTAGGCAACTATGTCCTGTACTTCGTTCTCGACGAGCTTAGAGGTCTTTGAGAGCGCGTCAACGTTAACCATGTGGACGCTGGCGCTGCTGCTGACGCATGAGGTTACCCGGATGAGCGCAGCCCTGCCGTGGGGCTGGGCCAGCGACATCTCATAGGCCGTCCTGCTCGAGTACAGGGACCTCGGCGTCGGTACGAGGAGCGCCCCGACAGGGTTCACGACCTCAAGGGGCAGCCTCTCCCCAGCTGCCTTGAAGAGCGTGTACCCGTCCCCAGTCGCCAGTATGTGAAGGCTGCGCGTGTACGCGAGCGCCCTAGGCGAGCCCCAGAGGTCGGTTGCGCCGAGGGGCTTTGAGGGCGCCACCGTGAACCCCTCCCTTATCAGCTGAGCTACAAGGCTGGCCGCCAGCGTAGTCTTACCTGTGTCCCTTGGCGTCAGGCCAGCTACTAGCACCTTCAACGGGGTCCCCTGCCCTTATTGGCTGAGGTTCGTAATAGGCTTAAGTCAGCGCGCGTTTGCGGGCCCCCTATAGCCTTTAACTTAGGTGAGGAGCCTTTAAGGGCCTTATCTACGCTTACCGAGAGGCTTCCCCTAGGTGAGCGAGTTGAACGTCATAGAGGTCGACGGGAGCGTCGGCGAAGGGGGAGGCCAGGTCCTCAGGACGGCCTTAGCGGTGGCAGCAGTCCTTGAAAGGCCCGTGAGGGTCTATAACATAAGGGTCAAGAGGCAGAGGCCTGGGCTTCAGCGCCAGCACATGACCTCAGTCAAGGCCGTGGCTGAGATCTCAAGGGGTAAGGTGGAGGGGCTGAGCCTGGGCTCCACGGAGGTCACGTTCTACCCCGGGAGGCCTACAGGCGGCAGCTACTTCTTCGACATAGGCACAGCTGGCAGCGTCACGCTGCTCCTTCAGGCAATAATGCCTGTCATGGCTGCGGCCGGCGAGGCCACAGCTAGGGTCAGGGGAGGGACTGACGTGCCTAAGGCCCCGCCCATAGACTACTACAGGTTCGTCCTGGCGCCGCTCCTGGCCAAGTTCAACATAAGCCTTGACGTCAGGCTGCTGAGGAGGGGGCACTACCCAAGGGGAGGGGGTGAGGTGGTGGTCACGCTTAGGAAGGAGGGCCCCCTGAGGCCCGTCAGCCTCGTGAGTTCTGGGAAGGTCATCAGGGTGGAGGGCCTTAGTCACTGCGTCAGGCTGCCGGCTCACGTCGCCCAGAGGCAGGCGTCGGCCGCAGCTGAGCTCCTGAAAAGGCTGGGGTCGCCAGTGAACATAATGACTGAGAGTTACGAGAGCGCTAAAGACCCCCACCTGGGGCCTGGGAGCGGCATACTAGTGTGGGCCGTGACGGAGAGCTCTGTCCTAGGCGGCGACGCGCTGGGCGAGAGGGGGAAGCCGGCCGAGGAGGTAGGAAGGGAGGCCGCGAGGTCGCTGCTGGAGGACCTCTCAACAGGCATGGCGCTAGATAGACACGCCTCAGACATGCTGTTAATCTACGCCGCTCTTGCAGGCGGGACCAGCGAGCTCGGAGGGGCCTCGCTGACCCTTCACGCCAGGACTGTCATTGATGTGCTAAGGGCTGTGCTTCCTGAGGCGTCAATAAGCCTCTCGGGGGACCTTAACAGGCCCTTTACTGCCAGGATCAAGGGGGCCTCGCTCCTTTAGGGCTTCACCTGCCCTGGAAGGGAAGCTCCTGCCCCTTCCGGGCGGGGAGGTAGGTCAGAGGCCAGGCATCGTCCTACAAAAGACTTAGTAGTGCGCCCGAGCGGCATTGCTTATAGTCTTTATATATAGCTAACGTAGCCCTTGCACCCGAGGTGAAAGCGTGAGGATCTCAAAAGGTGCCTCCTCAGCTCTTTTGCTGCTTCTAATAGTAATAGCGGTCCTTGCGCCCCTGACAGGCATCTTAACATCACTGAGGGCTAAGGCCCAGGGCAGCCCGGAGGTCTACTCGAACTTCACGGTTACGTCGACGGGCTACCTAACGGTCTACCTCTACGGCGTCCCGCCTTCATCAAAGGTTCTCCTGTGGTGGGGCGTAGAGCCTTACCCGCAGGGGCCGTGGTACACGACAAATGGCACCTCGGGCAACATGGAGACGCCTATGACGTACAGCAGCTCCACAGGCGCCTTTGAGGCGACCATAGGGCCCTTCAATAACGGCACCTGGGTGGCCTACGTCTTCAACGTCAACGGGAGCCAGTGGATAAACTACGACAACCACGCGTTCTGGAACTGGAACGTGATAATCAACCCTCCCATGAACGTAGTAGGCTACACTAAGGCCTGGGTGCTTCCCAACGGCTCAATAATGATAACAGCAATAGGCAGGCCCCCTGACGAGATGATACTCTGGTGGGGCCTAACCACGGGCCCCCAGACTGGCCTGCCCTGGCATACGACGGCTGGAGGGTCGGGCAACAACATCAGCGTTATGCAGTATAACCCGCTCTGGGGCAACTACACAGCAATTATAGGGCCCTTCACGCCCGGACAGTGGGTGCAGTGGGTCTACCACGACAACACTACGGGCTGGTGGATACACAACAGCAACGTGAGCTCGAGCGCCAACTTCGCCATACAGGACGTCTACACAACTGTCCACGTTGTCGCAGTCCACTACAGCCAGCTAGTTTACCTTGTAGGCCAGCAAGTGGGGGTCAACGTGACCGTCCAGAACGAGGGGTCCTCGGCCAGTTATGACGTAGCCCTGGTGGTCGGCACCAAGACAGTCTATAACTCAACGCTGACAATACCCTCCGGCTACTCAAACATATCAATAGAGTTCCCGGCTAACTTCTCCATGGGGTTCTATAACGTTTACTTCCTCGTGGGCGCGTCGGGCCTCTGGCAGAACACCTCGCTGCCTCAGCTCATAGTCCTCAATACAACAAACAGGAAGCCCGTGAGCGTCGTGATAGTATGGAACATGCACCAGCCCCTCTACCTCGAGCCCAACGGAACCTGGGGCCAGCCGTGGGTGCAGGTGCACACCGGCCAGGACATGGAGTGGAACGGGCAGCTGGTCGGCGCCTACGAGCTTCAGGCCATGCTCCTTAACGAATTCCCCAACCTGAACGTGAGCATTGACTTCACTCCCGTGCTGCTCTACCAGTGGGAGGCCTTCCTGCACCAGAGCAGCCCAACGTTCCTCACGCCGGGAGTCAATGTAAATGTGACCCATGATATAAACGCCACGGTGATGACAATTGCGCTCTACAGGAAGCTCGTCCAGGAGGGCAGGCTTCAGGTCCTCACAGTGCCCTTCTACCACCCGCTCATGGCAATAGA
>OFEH01000031.1_pt1 | contig 54669 bp, 54 predicted proteins | sample 1521031 | NCBI WGS metagenome assembly OFEH01 (sample SAMN05518350, study PRJEB24110) | hypersaline lake metagenome | isolation source: Grendel Spring, Yellowstone National Park, Wyoming, USA | place: USA:Grendel Spring, Yellowstone National Park, Wyoming, USA | collected 2011-11-16
GGTTAATTAGGGTATAAATGCCATAGAGTATTAAGCGGCATTCCAAGTGGATTAGGAATTGGAAAAAACATAGAGCTTCGTCAGGGCCAGTAATTAGCGTTTCTCGCTACACATAATAAATAAACACTGGTGAATTTTTTAATTAATAACTGGTATTAAATTGGGAATAATATGAGTCAAACTTATGATGCGCTCACCCATGTATATATTCATACAGGCAACGTTAATGCCGCATTAAGCATGAGCATTTACGGTATATATCTACATGCAGCCTTCCTATCCTTAACGCTGGGGCTGCCGCTTGCAATATCCGCATGGTTGATCCAATGGAAAAGAACAAAAGATGCCGTTTTCCTTAAATACGCTAAAACAGCGACTACAGTGCTTGCCATAAATTTCTCCCTTGGCGTGGTAACTGGAACCCTGGTTGAGTTTGGATTGCTCGATATATGGCCGACCAGCATGGTGTTATTCGCCGCGCCGGGTTTTCTTCCGCTTGCCTATGAAGCGACAGTGGCATTCATAGGAGAAGCAACTCTATTAATACTATTTCTAGCTACCCTAGGCAAGTGGGGCACGTATAGGAGCATTGCTATAATGCTAATTAATTGGTTCCTCGGCTCCCTCTCGGGCTACTTCATACTGACAGTTAATGCTTGGATGAATGTCCCCTGGGGAATTGGAGCAACGGCTCAAGCGTTTTATCCATTCATGCCGAATTATGGTTCTCAAGCAATAAATCTAACAGGCACGCTGAATTTGGCTGCGCTTTTAATACATTACACAATTAATTCATCATCTGGTGCATTGGCTGTAAGCAGTACAAACTTCACGGTAATTGTGGGACGATTCTTCGATAATCCATGGTTGCCCTTCCTAAATCCCGATGCCATAATCACCACAATACATACATTGCTGGCTGCGTACGCCGTTGGCTTGGGCGCAGTTGCCATGGCATTAGCCTATAGATATGTGAGAACCAAGAACAATGATTACATTAAATTGCTGCGGCCAATACTTTGGATGTTGGTCGTGGTTCTCCTGGTTCAGCCAACGATTGCTGGGCACTTCATGGGAGACACAGTGGTCAATTATCAACCCACTAAATTCACGGCCCTAGTATCACTAACTGGAGGGAACGGAGTATATGGCAATGAGTTTTATGACCCCATTGAGGCATTATTTGCATATGGGAACCCAAGTCACCCAATATACGGATTTCAGCATTACATGGATCAATGCAATTCCTTAGGTAATGAATCATTTGGTGAACTATACGAATCCCTTGATCCAGCCATGCTCAATTATGTGAAGCCGATAGCCAATATCACGCTTCTTCAAAACTGCAGGGAAGCAGTGGAGTCCGTTGAATCAATTGCGCCAATGATCAGCGGCTTCTATTACATGATGATAGGGGCCGGCATAGTGGCGGGCCTTGCAGCCATACTCACGCTATTCTCATTCTTGTGGCGGGTTCCCATATTAAGCAGAATAAGCGATGCAATAAATAATGCATTGGCTAAATTAGTTGGCGGAGAGAATGTTCTCCCGCTTCTAGTGTTTATAATGGCGATCGCCGCTGGCCTAGCCTCAATAGGCGGCTGGGCTGCGAGGGAGATAGGGAGACAGCCCTGGACCATTTATGGATTAATTACTACAAATGAAGTCGTCACTCCCATACGAATCACTCCCTTATTTGAAGCGATTGTATATGTGATATTCACGGCAATAGCGGTTGGGGGCGCCGTGGCCATGTACTACGCGGCAACTAGGCCTGAATTACTTGATAGAATTAGAGGATTAATCGGTGATGAATTGTGAATGTAGTTCTATTCTCATTCATAGTTCTCGGCTTCACGCTGTTGATGCACCTAATCTTCGTTAATGTGATAATTGGCGCAGCTGCAATAACAGTGTCGGTTAGGTACGTGGCCTATAGGCGGAGGGATCCTGGGCTTGAGCTCCTTGCCCGTAAAGCTTTCAGGGTGCTAATTGTTTCGGACCTATTTGGAGGCGTTTGGGGAACAATATTAACGGTGCTCATGGCCGGTCTCTATCCCAGCATGACGGCTATATTCATGAATACATACTTTTACCCAGTTGCCATAGCATTGACTGGCATAATGATCAGCATACCGCTGATAGCTATATATTGGCACTTATGGGGGCGAATAAATCCAAGGTGGCATAGCTTCCTTGGCATACCGCTTCTTGTCTCTGTTCTGCTGGTTCCAATTGGGTTTAGGTACTTCTTTGCAGGTATGGCATACTCACCGCTGAATTCAATTAATTCATCTCCTCTCATGAATCCCCTATATCCATCCCTGATACTCCACACATTAATAGGCGCAGTGGATATCGGTGCATTCGTTGTAGCGGCTGTATTGGCCACTAGGGAGAATCTTGATCGACAAGGAATTAAGATCTCCTTGGGGGTCGGGCTCGCGCTTCTCCCAGCACAGGCAGCAGCTGGAGGATATTATTACGCAATGTTGACCCGCTACTCACCCTATGTAGCAAACAACATAGGGGGTCCGCTACTCGGTTACTCCAACTCATCACCACTGGTTTATCCAGCCTTCTATGTTGGAGTTACATTGGCCATAATCCTCGGCGCATTAGCTGCTTATGCACTTTATTCATCGATGAGGGGCCAATTACCTAGGCGGCTCATAATATTTCTCGGCGTATTGTCCGAGGCTGTGATGCTCATAATGGAGTACGCCAATGATATGGGCAGGTACCCCTATATATTTGTGGAGGGCATGAGCGGAGTGAGCGCTGCGAGTATGATTGATGAATTAATCAATATCCCATTGGCGGCGATCTATACTATGCTTTTCTCGGCCATTTTCTTTGCTGCGGTATTTAGTTTAGCGTTTTACTACGCGGTGTTGCGGAGATTCATTCCGGAAATTGAGGATTAATCTATAAATCTGCTCTTTAATCAGTTATTTAAATAATCATAATAAAAATTTGTTAGTATCCACAATTTTTATATATGGGATATTATAATAATTAATTATATGATGAGCGAAAAAACCGGAGGCATGACTCCCCCCAAAATAGCAATAATGGTGCTGGCCCTAGCCGTTATTGCGGCAATTATGGTGGCGGCACAGGAATATGAAATCGCCAACACATATGGCAAAACCATTGAAGCGCTTGAACTAAATGGATTAGTCGTTAAATCAGTAAACGGCACTGAGCTCTCGCTAAGTACTGCCCTCGCGTTAATCAAGACTCCCCGCATAGGAATAGTGACCCCCATGGCTATGGAGGAGGCGCCGATATTGGCGGCTATGAAGGTTCAAGCGGTGGCCTACATAGATGGCTACGCCTTCTACTTGGGATCAATAAATGGTCGGCCCGTGGTTCTGGTTAGGAGCGGCGAGAAGGAGTATGCAGCTGAATTAGCTACTTACTTAATGGATACTCACTTCCATGTGGTAGCAGCAATACTCAGCGGAACAGCTGGATCAAGAAATCCAAATGTGAGGGTGGGTGATGTAGTTGTTGGGGCATTCGTGGTAGATAAATCATCCATTCATTACCATAATAGGGGATTCCAAAGCGATTATACCGGCGTCGAAATGGTGCTGAATAATTTCTCATTGATAAGCAAGTCGCTAATAACTACATACGGCGAAGAGGGGCCAATGCCTCAAAATGCCTCCACGTATGGATACGGCCCCGGCACGCCAAGCCCTAACTATGCTTACATTGCCGTGCTGCCCGCCTCGCTGGGCCTAGTGCAGACAGCGGAGGCGGCGGCCAATATGCTCGGCAATACATCGTTAATTGATGCGACAGGCCTAAACGTGACAGGCTCCATACCGGCTAGGCTAATAGTGGGCGTGATAGGGTCGGCGAATCAATGGACTGAACCGCTTTCCTGGATGGAGGCTCAGAACGCCCTTTACGAGACTGATGCAGGCGAGAACGAGGGCTTTGGATTTGCGTATGCCAATGCCCAATTAGGCGTTCCCTGGGTGATAATAAGAGGCATATCGGATACGCCGTGGTACCCATCCACTTACCACGGGGTGCTAGCTGCAGATAGAGCGGCGCTGGTTGTAATATATGTAATCACTCACTTCACAGAGCTTAACCTTTATAATACTACATCGTTCAGCGACTTATCGCCGCTCTCAAATGCTGCAATGCATGGATACATAGTTGCCAATAGGGCCTATTATAATGTGACTCCAGTCACTGAGATCCAATACACCGCAATTAATGGATCCCAAGTAACAATTAATGGCTCACGGGGCGAGTATTCCTATCCCCAGGGAATAGTCATCGGATATAATGCAAGCTCTGATCAATTGATCTACTTGGCTCCATCACAATAATTCGAAGCTCCCATATGAGCGTATTACTGCCTAAGGGCAAGGAGGAGCATAATTTCGTTAAAAACAATATTTTACCCAATAAAAGAGGGGAGCGAATGCTTTAAAGTTTCCCTAGGCATTAGTGGCGTGAGGGCAGTAATAGTTAATGGAAAGATGGATTACTCTATAATGGACGTTAAAGAACCATCAGCGGCTCCGGGCCGCGTTGTTATGTCAGTAACATATGCCTCCCTTTGCTATAGGGATTTACTGGAGTTAATGGGGTATTACCCCCGAATGCGTTTTCCAGTTATCCTCGGCCATGAGGCGGTGGGGATGGTTACGGAATCAATGGATCCCAGGTATAAGGCGGGCGATAGGGTGGTCCCAATGCTTTATGAACCGGATGGAACATGCGACATGTGCTTAAGGGGAGAGGAAGTATATTGCAGAACCAGGAGGAGTTATGGTGAGGATGTCGATGGTTTCTTCGCAGAGAAGGCAAGCATATCTGGGAATGCCTTAGTGAAGGTCCCGCCATGGGTCAGCGATGAATTGGCTGTCCTAACTCCCTGCGTGCTAGCCATGATTCATAAGGGATTAAGAAGGGCCTCGCTTATTCCTGGGGAGTCAGTGCTAGTGACGGGGGCCGGCGGCGGGGTTGGGATCCATGCGGTTCAATTAGCTAAGGCAATGGGGTCCAGAGTCATTGCGGTGACAAGTCACGAGGATAAGGCGAGGGAGTTACGGCGGTTCGCGGATGATGTGATAATTGGATCCAAGTTCAGCGAGGAAATCAAGAAGAGGGTGGGCGAGGTTGATGTCGTGATTGAGAATGTGGGGACGCCGACCATTGGTGAGTCAATGAGGAGCCTTAGAATGGGCGGCAGATTAGTGCTAATAGGGAATGTTAATCCAAACGAGGCCTACGAGTTTAAGCTGGGCTACGCCATAATGAAGGACATATCAATAATAGGCAATGTAGCCGCGCATAGAGGAGATATTTGGAGGACCTTTGAATTAATGAGGAATCATAGCGTGGAGCCTGTCGTGGCTAAGTATGGGTTGGAGGATTTTGGAAAGGCACTTGATGACTTGAGAAATGGGAGAAAGATCGGTAAAATACTGCTGAAACCGTAGGGTGAATCAATTGAAAAAAGGCTTAGGCCCCGGCTCATTCGTATCGCGAGCATTGAACCTAATATCGTTCCTATTGCTTCCATTAACTATGAGGGAGGCTGGGCTACCCATGGTTTCCGCCTTAATTCCATTGATTCCTTACTATATCGGCATAGCCATTATGCGGGGAGTAAGATTGAGGTCGCCTCACTATATGGGGCCCCTAATTAACATAACGTGGTCATGGATATACGTGGCGATCTTCATCATAATGTATATGAATGCATTGAAATGGCTGATCCTAATCCCCACGATTTTTGCCGGCTTAATAATGGGGATCGGGGACTCTGTTTACCTATCGCTCCGGACCTGGGAATCAACAGCGATAATGGCTTCATCCATATCCATTGCCCTCTCAATATTGCGGAGTTACTGGTTGCCGTTATCCATATCCATTGCATCATATGCCGCCGCCATCATTAGCGCAATATTGATGCGTGGAACCGAGGCTCCCAGGCAGAAGCGCATAGGTATCTCTATCATTGATGCGGTGGGGCTCGGCTTATCGCTTGGAACAGGCATAGTGCTTTTCACGGGTCAACCCGCCCTCTACATGGCTGCCTTAGCGTCCCCCCTAGTTCTCAAGAGAAGAATGATTGTGTTGATCCTGGTCGCGGCATCGATAATTGCCTATGCATTCTCCCAAGCATTAATAGGCGCCGCATTAAGCGGCGTGGCGGCTTGGGCATATAGTGGTTGGGTTAAGGCTTCTGACCTCCTCCCCGCCCTGAAGGGCGAGGCTTTCCGCCCCCTTAACCCCCATTTTGGTAATCCATAGTCAAGGTTCTTACTGCAAAGCCATGAGCGATGGCAATTATTTGAGGCTAGGCTTTGCCTTCAATTATTGTGTTGGCGTTTTACTTATGGATTTGATGTGTTAGATGGTGTATGTTTGCTGCTGCTTGCGTTCAGGTTGTTCCCTGGCCGTCTTTATTTTATCCCTTATTTTCTCAAATTTCTTTCCCACCAGCACTATTTTTATGTTGTCCATTGTGATTGATCTATTCGTTATGTTGATTGTGTATTGCTTGAGCATTAATGCGCCGCCATACATGTCTATTATGTAGAGGGGGGAGATGAATTTCGTGGATCCCTGCTCGTATTGGACGGTGAGCGGTGGATGATCATAGGCCTCGTTCGCGTCGTTCAAGTAAATTGCCTCCACTAGCTTCATGGAGTCCTTCTCCATGAATTGCCCAACCATTATATGCATCGGCTTCTTTAGATCCTCGCTGTACTCCACCTCTATGGGTATATCGAATTTCCTATACCTGCTTAACTCATCCATTAATACGTTCTCTATATTATCCAGGGGCTCCAGTCTCTTCACTAGGGGTATCGATAACATTAATCTAATCTGAGTTTCGGACTATAAAAGCATTCAGGTGAGCACCGATATTTTTGGAGTGCATTGCCCATAGTCAAAATACATGTCACGTTTATATACCTTGATGAGCACCATAAATCATGGGTATAGATTCGCTGCTTGAGAAGTGCTGTGTGGAGATCGGCATAACTGTTAGCGGCGCCTCTTCCTTGGCTATTCCCATACAGTTCTATAGGAAGTCAGAGGATAACGCCGTGGAGGAGCAATTAGCCCTCGTCAGGGACGATTCGCTCAGGGATCAATTATTCTTCGGTGTGGTGCGTAGAATAACTAAGCTGGAGCCGCTGGTGAGGGATAGGGTGCGGAATCCCTTCGTTGATAGGCCGGAGATAATGGATCAATCAATGTTGATGCCATTCACCAACGGCATGGTTAGGCTGTACGGCATGATAACGCCAAGCGGATTAAGCACGGAGGTTAGCCACGTGGCTACGCCCGGCTCCAAGGTGTTCCTCGTGAGGGATGGCACTGTCCTTAACGATTACCTAAAGGTCTCTGCCGGGATAAATGTGGGTAGCCACAAGTACAGTAATTGGTCGATCAAGCTAGATCACTACTTCGTTAATTATCATATTGGGGTCTTCGGCGCAACCGGGGTTGGGAAGTCGAGGCTAATAAGGGGATTAATAGGTGAATTGAGGCGGGCGGGGTATAGGGTGGTTGTTTTCGATCATAGCGGGGTGGATTACGTGCCATTCATGAAGGAGCACGTGATTTCATCTAAGGAAATCAAGATAAGTCCCCCCACCATAGCTTCCGTGATAGCAAGTAAGGCAAGACTTGGGTGGCAGAGCTACGGCGAATATATTGAGGTAGCTACAATAACGTATACCATGCAGGATGAAGGCAAGAAGAAGCAGACCCTACTTCTAGATCCACAGCCATCCAGGGAGATCAAGTGGAATAAGGCTAGCTTCACGAGGCACCTAGTTGAGAAGATGAGGGGAGTTGGGGCTAGGGAATCCTCAGTGGAGAAGGCTAAGCTATTCATCGAGTACTTCATTGATGATTCCTTCTTCGATGAGCTCAATAGGAGGGTGGTGGAGCCAAGCGACGTTGTTAAGAGGGCCATTGAGGGCGGCATTGCCGCAATAGATCTGAGCGCTGACACGGATTTAACTGTTAAGCAGGCAATAATAGCTGACGTGATTGATTCGGCGTGGGAAATGGTTAAGCGGGGCAGCATTAAGGTGCCGGCTAACCTGGTCTTTGTAATAGATGAGGCCCAGAATTATGTTCCAGAGGACGAGTGGACAATATGCAAGGACTCCATCGAGACCACGGTTAGGGAGGGCAGGAAGTGGGGATTATCGCTGCTGTTGGCCAGCCAAAGAATAGCGAGGGACATAAAGTCAAGCATTAGAGCCAATCTGGGCACAGTCTTTTTCTCCAGGCTCTCGGCGCAGGCTGACTTGAAGGAGATAGGCGCATACCTGGACATAGCTGACATAAGCGAGGCGACGCTCTCTCAACTTGGCACTAGGGAATTCTTTGTGGCTGGACTAATGAATCCCCTGAGGAAACCGCTCCTCCTTAAGGTGAGGGAGGTGGATTAGGAGTGGAAACTTCCTCAATTGATTTCTGGATTGACCCACCGCTCCTCCTCTCCATATTCGTTGATGTAAAGAACATAGTTGAGAAGATGAAGGGAACAGAGTCATCAAATATAATTAATGAGGTTAAGGCCCTCCTCGGCGATAGGGTTAAGCCAATAATGGAGGCGGGGGGAGATCTTAAGGCATACGCCATTGATTCAAGCTATGCCGATCCAGCGCTGGAGTTAGTTGGGGGAGTATTGACCGTGGTGGCCTATGGTTATGTGGGCAACACCGGTAATGAGGCGGATAAATTCGTGACCGGAACGGTATTTTTCGAGGACACTAATGAAGTTGAGAAGACAGTGGCATTTCGTTCATCAATAATGGAGCGTGAGCTTGCTGTGAAGTTAATGAATGAGAAGAAGCGGGGCTCCAGGAAGCTGGATCTAATTGTCCTTGATGGGGATATAGCTCTCCACCCGCTTCCCTATAACTTGCCCAGCAAGAGAAGCGAGAGGAGCGTTGTTGAGAAGACAATGAAGCGATTACTGAAAGAGGCTGCGGCAACAGGGACAACAATAGTGGGAGTGGTGAAGAGGGTTAGGTCTAAGTACGTCTCCGCATTGATGGGCAAGTGTCTTCCTGTCAACGATAAATTATTGATGAGCATGATGCTGGATAGGGGGCAATACATTGAGCTTGGAACATTTGGGGAACTCCTACCAAAGTGGGTTGAGGTGAATTACTTGAAGTGCTGGAGCGATGAGGAGTACTTACGTAAGCGGCGGTTCGAGGAGGGGAGAAGCAATTTGGAGGCAGTATTCAACTCGGAATTGGGATCATTAAAGGGAGTGGAGGTTGCTTTCTATAAGGCTATGAATTCAGCAATAGCCACCAAGATAGAGGTGCTTGATTTTGGGGGGCTTGGGCTCGATAAAGTGATTGGCTTCCTAGCTGGGCAAACAACTAATACTGGGTACCCATACATACTTGATACCGTTGATACTGTTGTCAGGATAGATACTAGGCTCCTCGATTACGTGAGAACATTACTAATTAGGAACGCGAGCGAAGTAAGTAGTGACCTAATTAATGCATTGCTTCAATTAACTAATCCCCAAAAGGCTTACCTATATAAGCAATTAGAGGCTTAAGTCTTCCTAGCCTTATTTTCACGCCTAGTCATTATTAAGCAATATTTTTAAGTCCATTTTATTAGGTTAGTAACGGTGTCTGTTATTGATTTCGGATTGGAGGGTTCATTCAGTTCAAAAACAATAGAGGGCAAGGTACTTGAGTACTGGAGACTAAATAAAATCAAACATAAGTGGCTCAATGCGGTGGGTCCGAGGGGTAGATTCACATTCCTCGAGGGACCCCCGACAGTGAATGGTTTCCCCCATGTTGGGCACGCAAGGGGCCGGACGTATAAGGATGCGGTGCTTCGCTATAGGCACATGCTGGGGTACTCGGTTTGGGCCCAGGGGGGATGGGATGAACAGGGCTTACCGGTGGAGCTTGAGGCGGAGAAGGCCCTTGGCGTATCCAGCAAGAAGGAGATAGAGCAGGTTGGGTTGGATAAGTTCTCAGAGAAATGCAATGAATTAGTGGATCACTATTTGAAGTACTGGATTGAGATAGGCACGGATAGGCTGGGCGTGTGGCTTGATACCGATAATGCTTATGAAACGCGTAAGCCTCAGTACATCGAGCACGTATGGTCATTAGTGAAGATGGCGTGGGAGAAGGGGCTCCTCTTCGAGGATTATAGGGTATTGCCGTTCTGCCCGAGATGCGAGACCGCCCTAAGCGATGCTGAGGTGGATCAGGGCTATAAGGAGCGGAAGGATCCAGCCATATTCGTCAAGTTCAAGGTACTAGGTGTGGAGAACACGTATCTAGTTATTTGGACCACTACGCCCTGGACATTGATAGATAATGAGGCTGTGGCGGTTAATCCATCATTCACGTACGCCTATGTCGATGTTGGGAAAGAAGTGCTGATTGTGGCTGAGAAATTGGTGGAACCACTAATGCATAAATTCGGCATCAATAATTATAAGGTGTCACGGACGGTTAGCGGAAAAGAACTTGAGGGGCTTCAGTACGAGCACATATATAGGGGGGATCAGCATAGAGTGATAACGGCTGACTTCGTGACCCTAGAAGATGGTTCTGGCTTGGTTCACATAGCGCCGGCCCATGGCCCCGAAGACTTTGAGGCAGCTAAGAAGCATGGCATCCCAGTGACGAATACTGTTGAAATAAATGGAATATTCAGCGCCGGTCCATTCAAGGGCAAGTACTTCCTAGACGTTAATTCCCTCGTCATTAAGGACTTGAAATCAAGGGGTCTGCTTCTCCATAGGGATGAGGTGACCCATCAATATCCGCATTGCTGGCGATGCAATACGCCGCTCATATATAGGGCAGATAAGCAGTGGTTCCTCGGAATATCGAGTCTGCGGGAAACCATGACTCAGGAACTCAAGAAGGTAGCGGTGTACCCCGAGTCGCTTAGGAATAGATTTGATGATTGGATAGCCAACATAAGGGACTGGACAATATCTAGGTCAAGAATATGGGGAACGCCGCTCCCAATATGGAGATGCAGAAATGACCCAAGCAAGATGATGGCCATAGGATCACTCGAGGAGTTGAGGAGGGTGGCCAAGGAATTGCCTGATGTGCCGCCCGAGAAGTTGGTTCACAGGCCATGGATAGACATGGTTAAGGTGGAGACCGAGTGCGGGGAGTGGGTGAGGGAGCCATTCGTGATGGATGTTTGGCTGGACAGCGGCGTCGCTTGGATAGCTGGCCCAGATGGATTGCGGAACAAGGAGTGGAGCTTGATTTATCCCTTTGATTGGGTGACGGAGGCCGTGGATCAGACGAGGGGTTGGTTCTACTCTCTCCTCGCCACGTCGGTTCTTTGGATGGGTAAGGCCCCATATAAATCAATGTTAATTCAGGGGCATATACTGGACAAGTATGGCCACAAGATGAGTAAAAGCAAGGGCAACGTGACGTGGGTGCAGGACATGCTGGACAAGTATGGGGCAGACGCATTGAGGCTTTACCTCCTCTCAAAATCGGCGCCGGGCGATGCATTGGCATTTAATCCAGATGAAGTCAAGCTATCTCTCAATGCCCTTGGAGTGCTGTGGAACTCTGTTAAGTTCGCCAAGACTTATATGGAGCTCGATGGCTTTACTCCGGCGAAGCTGGTTAAGGAAATGGATGAAGCTAGGCCCGAGGATCTCTGGCTCCTCTCCGTGACTAATAAGATGATTAAGTCAGTGAGGGATCACATGGAGAAAATGGAGCTTCACCACGCTGCGCGGGAGTGGATGGATTTCATAGTGGAGGACATAAGCCATAGATACATTAGATTAATGAGGAGGAGGGCGTGGATGGAGGGCGAGACAAGGGAGAAATTAATTGCCTATACAGTGCTTTACGAGGCCCTCAGAGCCGCGATAGTGGTTGGCGCCATGTTTGCCCCATTCACCACGGAGTACCTGTACCAAGCCTTCCTTAAGGGCATGGAGAATGGGCCCGAGAGCGTGCACATGCTGATGTTGCCTGAATCAAACGAGAAATTGATTAATGGGGACCTGGAGGCAACGTTTGACCTAATATTCGAGATAGCTTCCCAATCAGCTAATATTAGGAATAAGATGGGGGTTAAGCTGAGGTGGCCCCTCAGGGAGCTAGTGATAAGCGGCAAGGGATCCGCCGCGCTTAAGCAACATGAGGAGGTTCTCGCATTCCTAGCAAATGTCAAGACCGTTAGATTCACCGATGAGGAGTGCGGGGAGGGGTATGAATCGCTTGAGGCAAGTGGATTAAGGATATGCCTAAGCAAGAATATGGATGAGTCGCTCCTCTACGAGGCGCTTGCGCGTGAATTAATAAGGAGGATACAGGTAATGAGGAGTAAGCTTAATCTGCAGATGGAGGAGAGAGCGAAAGCCAGAGTGAGCACTAAGGATGAGGAGATGCTTACCGCTGTTAATAGGATGAAGAGCTATATAGAGGGGGAGACGCGGACCGAGATATTAATTGAGCAGCCGAGCGGAAGCGGCTTAATGCAGGAGTGGGACATAGATGGGAAGAAGGTAGTAATAGAGCTTAGCAGGGGAAGCTAGAGCCGAGCGGTCCTGACCTCGATCCTCATCAATAATCGAGCCACGTCAAGCGGCGCCATTTTCTCCATTAAATTACTCCAAACAGTTCTGTTGATTACTATTATTATTTGAGGCAACTCATCCATGCCACTTAATCTGCTCAATACCTTGGCTCCCTGTGATGCATCCCTTATGGGCAGAATGCCGACCCCTATATCATTAATCACGGGTAGACCCGTCTCGTCGCTTAAGAGCATTATGGCTGCTCCCAAATTCCCCTCAACTATTATTATCAATGGCTTCACATCAATTGCCCGCGCCTCATCAGTTATAAAGATGATTATAGTATTGCACTAGTTAAGGGGAAAGAGTCTTATTCGTGGCTGGATTATCTTGAGTAACCATGGGTGTCTCAGTTTTTGCGCCAGGTCTCCTTCGAGGCCAGTATCCCAATCAGCATTATCGTTGATGCTAAGTACATGGAGATCACCCAGGCAGGCAATAAGCCAATTAACTCGCTTAGCGATAATATTATGGAGATGGCTGTGCTGCCTATTATTGCGCCCCCATTATACGTGAAGCCAACTGCCGTGGATCTATATCGCTCGTTGAAGCTCTCGGATAGAAATGATGGAATGATAGAGAAAATCGCCGCCTCTAGAAATGCCTGCACGCTGAAGGCTGGGAGAGCATAAGTTGGGCCCATGCTTCCCATAATAAGTAGAGGACCCGTTGCCGCAGTGAATAGGGCTGAGTATAGCAACATGCTTCTACGCCTACCCCCCACTGCATTGGAGAGTGCTCCCCCGATCCATACGCCTAGTAGGGAGGCTAAATTAATGATGGCCACGTACTCCCCCACCAAGTAATTCGGGTACTTCATCATCTCCATGAAGCCCGGGTAGAAGCTCAATGTCGCCGTGTTTATGAAGAGTAGGCCGGTGGTTATTAGTAGGGCAGTGAATATCTTGCCCGTGGATTCCCTGAACATGGCGATGATGGGAACCTTCTCGACTGCCTGTTTCCTTAGTAGGTCCTCAAACACTGGACTCTCGTAAGCTATTCTCCTGAGGAGGAAAGCCAAGGCGCCAGGTATGAATAGTATTAGGAATAGGATTCTCCAGCCATATTCCTGGAACTTAATTGGCCCATAGGCATGGCTTATGATGGCGAATATGGCGGCCATGATGAAGTAACCCACTCCGAAGCCGCTCTGTATTAGGGAACCAATGAATCCCCTCCTCTCAGGCGGCACGCTCTCCATTACTAGCGCTGTTCCTCCCCCATACTCGGCTCCAGCGAACATTCCCTCAACGAATAGAAGCAGATATAGAAGAATGGGAGCTAGTAATCCGGCTTCTCCATATGTTGGGAGAAGGCCCTTGGCGCCGCCGAATATGGAGAATCCCAGCACAGTTATTGCAAGCATGTTTCTGCGACCGATCTTGTCCCCAAGGTAATTGCCGAAGAGGAGGGAACCAATTGGTCTAGCCAATGCCTCCACGGCGAAGCCGGCGAACGTCACTATTAACCCTAATTTCCCTAAGTTGGGCGGCAGCATTATTGTGCTTATTGTCACTGCGACCAGGGCGTAAGCTATTGTTGTAAAGCCGTCCAGCAACCATCCGGACCAAGCCGCCAATACCTGCACCCATTGTCTACTGCTTAGTCCATACACTTGCGGGCAATGCATTAATCATTTTAAAGCGTTAAGTAATAATTCAATTAATATTATCGGTAAGAGAAGGCAAGGCTGTGATTCTCCCCACCATTTTAATGCATGTGACTTGATTTATCCATGCTCTTCATGATGGCATTATGTTTCAGATTTAAATGACTTAAATCTATTAGGTACATGTCAGCAATGACGGCAAGGGAACTATACTGTTAATATTATTGTGAATCTGCTTTTCCCATCACACCCAGTCGCGTTATATGTCATATTACCGTTGAGCAACGTTAGATTGTCCCTATCTACATAATTTAGCTATCTAGCTACTGGTTTCCTCTTTGCCATAAATGGATTAGGTCTATTGTTTATTATAAGCGACTAATCTGATAGCATTTTAAATAATATATTATATATTTAACTAATGGATATTGGAAATACCTTTAAAGAATGCTTAGAGGAAGTTAATATTTCAATTGATGAATGCATATTTGAAAAACTGAATTGTAAACGAATAAATGATGCCGAGAATCGATCTGGCATTTATGTTTTCCTCGATGATTCAACAATTTATTATGTTGGTGAGTCCAATAATATAGGCCGTAGAGTTGGTCATGAGCATTGCAAGGCGCATATTGGTGGCTCCGAGGCCGTGGTCAGGTTTCTAATATATTATCTAGATGATTTATACAGGGAGGCGCACCACGAGAAGGGGCTAAGTATTATTGAGAGGGAGCGATTGATTAGGGATCTGCTAATGAGAAGAATTAACAGCTTATCTATACTCGTATTGATATGTGATAAATTAATTGATCATAACAATAGAAAGAATCCCCTGAGGATTAGGCTTGAGAAATGTCTGATTGATAAGTTAAACCCAGTACTAAATTCCAGCTCTCAAACTTATGGAACTTAAATAATGAAGAAGCCAGTAGCCACTAATCTCATAGGCAGGACCTCTTGGAACCCGAATCCGCGGTCCCATGACTATATACAAAAAGATATATACTACCTAGATCTATTTAATATTATGGCTAGGAGACTTGGGGTACTCATTGGTCTTGGCATAGGTATCCTATTGATTGCATCTGCGGTCATTATTTTTCTATTCTTGGGTTCATCAAGCCTTGCATATGTTTTCTATAGGGATTCATACATTACGGCGACTACATCAAGTTCAATATGGATTATTAATATGACGACTCCACCATATAATGAGACGACCGGCATTCCATCGAACCTAAACATTATATATTCCACCTTGGCGAAACACGGCGTAACTAACTATACCTTAGCAGTATTAATTAGAAATGGCAGCTACTACTATGCTCTCTTTGCTGTAAAGACCGGTAATGGAGAGGGGTATGTTGGAGTGTTTGTACGTGGCAATATGGCTGAAGTGGATGATGGATTGAGGGAGATTTTATTCAATGAATCAATTACTGAGAAGAGGGCAGCGATGGGCAGCGATGAATACATCGTTGATATTATTGAGTACAAACTATTTAACTTAACCAGCCCAATCTTGAAGACATACTTCCCCGACGCCACATTCTTTGGAGGGTATGTTAATTATACCGAGGACTTCCACATCGCCGGAGTATTGCTTGCCTCGCAGTCCGCATTCGGTGATTTTATCGGCGAGTATGGCCAATGGGTTGAATTAACCTACGCCAACGATATATATAGAACCTTCGTTCTATGGGCTGATAATTGCGCCAACACTAATACCAATGATCACTCGCCATACTATGTGCATGGATTTTATGCTTGGAATTATGCAAGTGGCTCATACTATGAATTGTTATCATGCGCAAGCACGTTAGAGGCTTGGTGGGCTATGCAGAATGGCTGGACTGTTAATACAATAGCTAAGATATCTTATAGCAGCTATTATAATAAGGGAGTGGCGCCATGCGGCACTTGCCCAGCGCCGCCTTGATGATCGGTATTAAGCCACCTGGTATGGCCGCTCATTCCTTTAATGCGTTGTGATAAAGCAAACGACAAACCTCGCCCTTTAGGGTGAGGAGGAGGCCAGTAATGGCAATTCCAGTTTTTAAACATTATTTAACGCCCCCTAAGGAGAGGCACTGATGAGGCTATTGCAGCAATGGATGAGGCCAGCATCAGAAATGACATGCCTATCCCCAAGTTGCTTGATATGGAGGCAGCCAAGGCAACGCCTACCCCGGCCATTATGCGCCCCAACAGGAAGGTGAAGTTTGTTCCAGTTGCCCTTACCTGTGGTGGATATAGCCTCCCCATCAATATCCCCATGTAGGCGAAGAATGATGATGCAAAGTAACCCAGCGCTATTGGCACAATAATTAAGCCCCAATTCATTAAATTAATTACTAAGAATAATAGAGAGGAGGCGAGGGCCATTGTGGAGAGCGTTATTGTTGTCTTGAAGCTGCCCCACCTATCCATTATGTACCCAGCCAAACCGAATGATACGGCCATTAACGTGGATAGCGCAATTAGCGTTGCCTCGTAAGTGATCCCCCTGAAGCCCCTAATTAGGATATAGGTCGGGACTAGGCTTATGAATGGTACAGTGAACATGAATGCCGATGCAACTAGAACAGTGCCTAATGCCGTTATTGATCTATATTGAGGCGAGAATATTTCCCAGTAACTAGTTCTCAGTGATTGGAACCGAGTCTCAGGTATAGCTAGGAGAGACGATAGGGAACCAATTAGACTCACTACCCCAATTATAGCCATGTATGGCCTCCAACTCCTCACTAGGAAAGATGTGGCTGCATCCAGAAGCATGCCGACCGGGTATAAGCCCTGCATGATGCCGCCCAGCAAGCCTTGATTGCTTCGCCACACCTCCACAATAACAGCGTAACTAATCCCGTTCTCTGAATTAACGCCGAAACCAACGAGGAACCAAAGCAAGTAAAGCTCCCATATATTAGTGATTAGGGAAGTAATTAACGTGGCTAAGCCGAATATCAATATGGATAACCCCAACCCAATTCGCCGACCCCACCTATCCGCAACTACTCCAATCACTACACCCCCCAACGCGCCGCCGATGAATGATAGAGTCACGGCTAAACTGATTAGCGATACGCTGACCCCCAAGGCACTGGATAATTGTGGAATCACGTATATTATCGAGAATACGCTATAGGCGGAGAGGAGGAAGGGAATCATGACTCCCAAAGCCCTTAAAGCGCTCATCGCATAATAAATTAATTAAACCCTTTTTAATGGATTACCAGTAAATGCATGAAGCGACGCATCATGGAGGGAATTGGAACGGTAAAAATTAAAAAGGCAGCAAGTACGTCGGTATCAAGGCCCCGGTAGTATAGCCTGGTCAAGTATGCGGGCCTCTCGAGCTTTTGGGCGCAGACAGCCCGAAACCCGGGTTCAAATCCCGGCCGGGGCATCAATCATAATAAAATCAACGGATATTAAGTGCCGAACGCATGGGTAATGCATCAATCTATGCTCTCCTCCCCGCCCTAAAGGAGCGGGGACTATCATTCTTATTGATATAAAGAGAAGGAAAAGCTAAAAAACTCCTCATTAGATAGGCGCATGAGCCGGGGTGGCCGAGTTGGCCCAAGGCGCGGGCCTGCTAAGTCCGTCCCCGAAAGGGGGCCCGGGTTCAAATCCCGGCCCCGGCGCCACATCGTTTCAGGATTATGAGAACCAACAATTATGTGAAATGATTGAGGATTGAAAAATAGATAAGCGGGGAATTATTATCTAATTGAATTACCTTTTTTCTATGGGTACGTATGGCACGTCGTGTGGCCCCACGTAGCATGCCCTGGGCCTGAATAGCCTGTGCTGGTTGAGGTACTCCATGGCGTGCGCAGACCAGCCGACCACGCGGCTCATTGCGAATATTGGGGTATAGTACTCGTATGGTATGCCCAGCAGGTACATGGCGATGCCGCTCCAGAAATCTATATTCGGATATAGATACTTGCTGGCCAATTTCTCCAGCACAACGGCCTCCACCTCGCTCGCTATATTGTAGTACGTCATGTTGCCCTTTGATTGGCTTAATTCCTTCACTAGTTCCTTATATATCTTGGCCCTTGGATCATAAGCCTTATAGACGCGGTGCCCCACGCCCATTAATCTCTTGCCTTCCCCAAGCATTTTCTCTACGTATGGCCTAGCCTTATCTGGGCTCCCGATTTCCAGGTACTGCTTCATGGCTGCCTCATTTGCCCCACCGTGGAGCGGACCCTTTAGAGTAGCTATTCCAGCCACTATTGCTGAGTATAAATCGGTCCAGGTCGATATGGCTACTAAAGTGCCGAAAGTGGAGGCGGGGACTTCATGATCTATATGGAGCACCAGGTATAGATCTATTGCCTTTGTTGATGTGGCGTCGGGCTCGGTTCCAAACATCATGTAGAGGAAGTTGGCTGAGTGAGACAGTGATTCCTTCGGCTTTATGTACTCGAGCTTCCTGCTGAATCTATAGTGGGCCGCTATTATGGATGGAAGCTTAGCGGTTAGTCTAACGGCCTTCCTAAAGTTAGCTTCCTGGCTATTATCATTTATGTCTGGATCAAATGCGGCTAAGCCAGCGACGGCGGCCTCGAGGACATGCATTGGGTGTGCCCGGGGCGCTAGGACCCTTATTGTGCTGATCACTTCATCTGGGAGATCCCGCTCCTTGGCCAGCATTGACTTAAAGGACTCCAGCTCCGCCTTCGTGGGTAGGCGGCCATTAAATATTAGGTACGCTACTTCCTCGAAGTTGGAGTACTTGGCTAAATCATTTATATTGTAACCCCTATACCATAAAATGCCTTTTTTCCCATCTATGTCGCTTATTGATGTGGTCTTAACCAGGACGTCCTCCAGTCCATGAATTATTGGTCCACAGGGTGATTGAATTACCTTGCCGGTTGTGGATATTTCCACCTTTGTAATGGTTTCCGACATGTGTGGTTCTACATGCGGTATATATTTAAGCATTTTTAGTGGAAATTACTGCTATTGTAGAAAATAAATTTCACGTACTAAACATATTAGGCGGGATAAGTATATATTAAACCCTACCTAGATATATACTCACGAATGAATTCGGCCACTCCCAAGCCGCTTGGCGCCTTAGTGATGATTCTAGCGGCAGCGCGCAGCTCTGGAACAGCATTTGACACCGCCACTCCCCACCCAACCAACTTTACGGCCCCAATATCGGTGCGTCCATCCCCAATATAAGCCACGTCCCCACACGGAATGCTTAATCGCCTACAGACCTCCATAATAGCGGTGGACTTATCTATGCCGGGCGGAAGTACGTGAATGGCGTAGCCGCTGGACTCCACCACCGCCTCAACGCGCATTCTCTGCAGCTCAGCCCTTATTTTCCCGATTATTTCATCCTCGTTCCCCGTTATTTCGAATGCGGCATCGAAGGAGCGGCAATTGAATTGGTAGCTCAATTTAAGGCCAAGCCGCCTTGCCAACTCCACTCCAAGCTCCTTAATGCCAGGCCTACAGAGGGGTATCTCCTCCCCATTAAGAGATAAGAGGCATCCATTCTCGGCTATTATTGGGGCGAATGCGCCTATGCCTATATATCGAGCCAAGGATTTGGCCACAATCATTGCATTGCCCGTGGCTATTCCAATCCTTATCTTATCCTTAATGGATTGTATTGCCCTTAATGCTTCGGGCTCCAACTCATCAACATCTCTGCTTCTCGTGAGGGTTCCATCTATATCAAGCATAAGTAATCGAATCATTAGAAGCGAGGCAAACGGGCTTGTTTTAACTATGTTGTCCACATAAAAGTTTAATATCTGGACCGCATTTCCCCAATCATGGTTGCCATTAAGGACACCAGGATTCATTCTCTCCGGGTCGTTAATCAATTTGACGCTAATTACCTTGGGAACCTCTTCGGCGGTAGAATGATGGAGTGGATGGTGGAGACCGCCACCATAGCTACCTCTAAGTTATCAAATGGTCCATCCGTTATTTCGTACCTGGATGAATTATTTTTCCTGAGACCAGTCAAGGTGGGGGACATAGTTGCAATAGACGCATGGGTGGATTACGTGGGCAGATCATCGATGGAGACCCGGGTCAGGTCAGAGAAGCGGGGGAGATCAAGCGGCGTCGTGGTGACGTCAACGATGTCCTTCGTCGCCATAAATGATTACGGGAAGCCAAGGGACGTTCCAACCAAGATAGTTCCGGCACCGGATGAAGAGAACGAATTCAGCACAGCAATGGAGAGAAGGAGACAGAGGGAATTACTTGTCGGCAATAGGAGAACTGCTGAACACGATGTTGAGGACCCAACGCATGACTTAAGATTCAGGGTGGAGTCGAGGCAATGGGTTAGGCCCGATGATACATTGCTCGGCAATATATTGTCAGGCGGAAGATTATTGGCCTGGCTGGACAACATTGGGGCGCTTGTTGCCGCCGAGTACGCGGGGGGAACAGTGGTGACGGGCTCAATAGGCGATGTCGCATTTTACTCCCCTGCATATATAGGCGATGTGGTTAATATACGGGCTGGAGTAACATTCGTCGGCAAATCCACCGTGGAGGTCATGCTAAACGTAATAGCCGAGGACAAGTATGGAGGCTCGCGGCACATGTGTACGGCATACTACACGTTTGTCCACATAGGTGAAACCGGAGAACCAGAACCCGTTCCTCCATATGAACCGAAAACCGATGGAGAGAGGCGACAATACTTGGCCGGCATGGAGAGGCGGAAAAAAATGGAGGAGGACTTGAGGCGAATTAAGGCAAGCATGAATTAATATTATAATTAATGCCTGACGCGTTTCATCATTACAGAAATGGGGGTTAAGGGGGCGGAAAGCCTCGCCCTTCAGGGCCGGGGATGGATAACCCCCTTATAGAAAACTTTTTTTAAGCCTAAACACCTCTCTTCAGGATGCCCTCCCCCGGTCAATTTCTTGGGAATGGGGGGCGGGGGCTGATTCCCCCCGCAATACCGGGAGAAGGCATCAAAGAAGTCGAATTCAAGAATAGGAGGACTAATGTGATTCGCCTCCTACCAAACGGCTTCCAAGAAAGAAAGCTGAGGAGGCTAGCCGACATCTCTGCTAAGCTATTCAATGAGATCAACTACGAGAGGAGGCAACAATTCTTCCACGGAGGGAGAGTGGACCTAAAGGGGACATACGATAAGTATTATGGGAAGTATAAGGATGAATTGGGTAGTGCTAATGCGCAGCAAGTGCTTAATAAGAATAATGAGGCTTGGTCGTCGTTCTTCTCCCTACTCAAGCTGAGGAAGGAAAACAAATTGCCTCCTCACATGAATCACGTTTCACCGCCACGTTACTGGAAGGATGAGAGTGGGAGGAAGCTAATACTAGTCGTGAGACAAGATAATTACGTAGTGGACGAGAAAAGCCACATCATCCTCAAGTATTTCAACATGAAAATCAGTTTTACGGGTAGGTTGAGGTGGCACGGCAAACAAGGCAGGCTCGAGATCTACTATGACGAGGTTGGGAATGCTTGGTATGCCTCCATCCCAGTGGAGGTTGGTGTCGAGGTAACTAAAACGGGAAGGAGGAGCAAACACGTCGTGAGGGGGGAGAGGAAATCAATTCAAGTTGAATCACCCAAGGGTAATAGAGTCGCAGCTATAGATGGGTATTAATGTTTTGGGCAGTGTTATTATTGATGATGGCACGTGGTTGCTCTATAAGGGGGTTAGGGCGAAGGAGGATTACTTCTACCTACAAAATAGGATAGGTGAGGCACAATCCTTATCAAGCAAGATGATGAATATTGAGGAGTATGAGGCGTATTATGAGCTTAATAGGGAGAGGAGGAGACTCTTCAAGAAATTAGCCAGGAGGCTTCTCCACTTGTATAGGAACTTCGCTTCCCACCTGTTGAGGGAGTTGCATGAGCGAGGCGTATCCATAATCTACTTGGGTTACCCCTTCAACATCGCTCAACAAAGGGGTAATAAGTTCACGGTGAATTTGTGGTCTTACCGAGAGTTGATGAATATCATAGAGTTGAAGGCCCAAGAATACGGTATGAGGGTGTTTGAGGTCATTGAGTATAATACCTCAAAGTATTGTGCTTATCATGGTGTTGAGGTTGAGAGGGGGCCGAGGGGAGTAGTTAATTGCCCCTTGGGGCATAAGCTTCATTCGGATCTAAACGGCGCATTGAACATATTGAAGAAGGCTACAGGTATAGTAGTTTAGTTTCAAGAGTGAGGAAGCCCCTCTCCTTTATTGTGGATCATAACAGAGTAGCGCCCGTGAAAGGGGCGTAACCCTCTAGACCTCGGGGAGCCCTCGCTAAATGGCGGGGAGGAGGTCAGACCTAACTTTTGAGACAACTCTCCACCGCCATTGGAGTCAGCCGCTGCTTCCCATCTACATGAATTGGTCAGTGAATGGAACAAGCATAATTTCCAGTCAGTTTACCCAGCCTTAAAAGGCGAGTTATCTCTCATTTTATCGTTATTGGTCAGGTAAAGAGGTCTGCATTGATCGGTATGTTTTTTGCATTGGATAGTAAGGACCAGTAAAGTGTGGGTAAGAAACCCTTCCACCATTGTATTCATGCGCCAAGAGCCATGGTTTGGAGATGCATGCTCCATAATGGCCATATACGGCATTGCTCATGCGTTTCCCTGGCTAGAATTTGCATAGGGGCCAAAAATTAAAGAGGGCCCCCCACTAACTCCTATGCGTGCTATTCATACTATTGCTAAGTGGGGTTATGTGTCCAGTACAATTATATAATGTCAGCGCATATAGGTTATTTCTATTCGAGCGCTCCCTTGTGAACCTCACTTACGATGCTTCAAGCAGCTCCAACTGTAGTTACTTGCAGAATCTGCTCAGGGATGAAGTAATGTACTTGGCTAGGCTTCACTTATTTCACGGCGTTAAGTTACGGCTAATACCGTGGTCAGCGACAGGCGCTGAGAAAAGATTGCTGAATTATGATATTGAGTACCTAATAGAGATGGAGAAGGCCTTTAACAATACGTGCAGCGGTGCTTGCACCTCAAGATACTTCACTCTATATACGATGCTGCTTAAGTTCCGTTCCATTAATACAGAGGCATCCACGCTAATTAATTATACCCCCATCAAGGTGGTGACGGCGTGGAGCAATGAATTCATTAGGGAATTATCGATTTTCAATCCATCAGCGCCATTGCCCAGCACAGATCAAGTAATTCGGGAAATCGATGACATGATAAATTACCTCAATTCAGAGAAATCATTGCTGGGAAATTAATCCTGGCAACGAATCACGCCAAACCTCATTCAGAAAGGTATAGGTCTGCGCCTACTTGGGGAAAAACATGCCTCTCCTGGCATTCATTACCTCATCTTGATCGAGCGAGTCCTTTATATTCCTAAATATATTAATTGCTTCGCCGAGTTCCTCATTTATCCATCTCGATCTTAGGATTCCGATGCCGTGATGATGGCTTATGGAGCCGCCGTTCCTCAATGTGGCTTCCATGGCTGCATCCCATATTTTCCAATATGCCTCATTGCTTGGCCTAAAGAGAACCGTGAAATATATGCATGCGCCGTTTATATATAGGTGAGATACGTGAGCCATCACCGCCACAACCCCTTCAATATTAATTATGGAGTTCCTGATGCCCTCGTAAATCAGCGGCAGCCTTGACCACGTGCCGGCAACCTCTATAGTATCGAACCATAGACCTAGTTTCTTGACTCTATCTATTTCCTCATCGATATTGAACCTATTCTTGTACCATAAATTGAAGAATTCATCATCTGTTGATTCACCGTCATGCTTCATGATTATTTCCCTGGCCTTGCTCCACATAAGCGTCACTAGGTCATCATTATATCCCTCAAAGTTAATTATTAGGGTTGGCTTATTAGTGCCGAACCTTATGCTTGACTCATACTCATCGTATAGCCTAGCAATGGCGGGGGTAATCCTATTGATCATGAGTTCCCTAAGGGCCTTGATACCATCATTGATGGACCTAAATGCATATGATCCATATATGGTGAATGCAGGTAATGGTACTATCCTTAGCACTGCCTTAGTTATTATGCCTAACAATCCCTCAGAGCCGACGAATAGGTGCTTAAGCGATGGACCAGTTGATGCTCGTGGAACAGTATTACGCCGAAGCCAAGTTATTTTACCGCTTGGCAATACTATCTCTAGGTTCAGCGTAATATCCTCTATATTGCCGTAGAGAGTACTGTATTCCCCTGAGCTCATGGTGGCTATTAATCCACCTATAGTCGCGTAATCGAATGATTGAGGCACATGTCTAAGGCTGTGCCCAGCCTCATTTAGTTTGGTCTCCACATCCCTTAGCTTAGCCCCCGCCTCGACCGTTATAGTTTGGTCATCAATATTGATATCAAGCACTTTATTTAGCCCAGTCATATCGATCACTATGGAGCCTCCGCCTGCAGATGACCCGGTAACGCTGGATCCGCCTCCATAGATGACCACGGGAATCTTCTTCTCATTGCCATTAATTACCTTTAATGCCGTGGCAACATCATTCTCATTACTTGGCAGAACAACTGCGGCCGGCCTTGGCGGCTTTTCATTAAACACTTGTTCACGCATCATTAGTAATGGCCAAAAATCCCTAGCATACTTTTCGAGAGATGATTCATCCGTTACAACCTTATCATTGCCGAGCACTTTAATTAATTCATTAATTACTTGCACTTCATTCTCACCACTATTTTCTTAATGGTGTCCCTATTTAATGATACCTTCTCCTCATTTGGCTTCACGCGAATATCGGGATCCACATGGATTCCCCTAATTAGGTCCCTAAACCCCCACTTACCGTGAAATACATTTAACATCGCTGCTACTCCTCTAGCCGTGACTTCAACATCGCGTTGCCGCTCTATCTCTATATTGAGTGCAGTTGCCAGTAGTTTCAGGAATAATGTGCTTCGCGATAATCCACCATCGACCCTGAGCAGATTAACGTTGGCGTTATTCCTGATTTTATCAAATATTATACCAATTAATTGGACAAGTCCCTCCATTACGGCCCTCACAAACGATTCCCTGGTAACGCCTAGGGTGAGGCCATCTATTAAGCCCCTGGCGCACGGTCTTTGAGGAACATTGACTCCAGCCAATGCTGGCACTACAATTAAATCGCCAATGCCTACTCCAGCTAATTTATCCAACTCCTCGGGGGCACTTATGAGGCCGAGCTTAGTCAGCCAATCAATGACTGATCCAGTCGCCGGAAGAAAGCCCTCAACTCCATAAAATGATTCATTGCCTACCTTAAGCATCAGCAGCGGCAGTAAGCCACTGCCTATCTTGAATTCATTGGTTGCGGCATCCACGAATGATCCGGTTCCATTAGTTACCTTACCGCAGCCAGATTCCATGCATCCCTCGCCAACCATTGCTGCCTGCTGATCAGCTATCATGACGCCGATATCAATGCCATTTATATTACCATAGTCATATATATTATCAACAATATCGGGATTTATTGCCTCCGGTATTCCCAGAACATCATATACCGCCTTGATTCTCCTGAAATTACTTGGATTCCAAAGCCCCGTCAGCGCCTCATTAGTGGCATCGTTAATGTATTTACCGCTTATTAAAAATGCCAAAAAGGAGCTAAGGGTTCCCACATAGGCATCGCCTCTCTTAATTCGCTCCAATAAGTCGCCCCTATTCCTCTTTAGCCATAGTATCTGCACGGCTGGGGACGTGGACACTAATATGCTGCTTAACGGCGGCACATGCTTCAGTAGCGATAATGGAAACTTATTAATGACCTCCAACCCCCTCCTGTCTAGCCAAGTAATTATATTGGTAAGGGGATTACCGGATCTGTCCCATACTATTATAGACGCCCTATAAGTGGAGATCCCAATGAGCCTAACATCCCTGCTTCTCGCTGTATTTAATAGGTGATTAAATGCCGCCTTAAGTGCTTCGGCGTCTTGCTCTGCATAATAACTTCGTGGGAACAGCATCGGCACATTAATGGATTCTTGATATTCATGGTTTAATTCATCATCATATATAATCAGTTTCATGCTTGTTGTTCCCACATCTATAACGCCGAGATTCATTTAATTGACACCCCTAATGCATACCTTATCGGTCTTAGGGAGATCTATCACGGCAGCATCGCCATGAATCGCGTATTCCTTATCATTAATCATTATCTTCCCACCACCCCTTAACGCGACTATTACCCTGCGTGTTTTTCCCTTGATTAAGTTCCCTGGATATATTGGTATATTGCTATCTATAATTATTGGTTCGCCATCGCCGATTAATTCATGTGCCATTATCTTCCCGCTTTCCATTATAATGTTTGGATCAAATGACTCAATAACGGCTTGCCCAATTGCTCGGAGCTCAGGGAATGGGTTGTGTGTCTTAAATATGGCTACTATTAGGGTGTCGGCATCGATCCATTTATCATAAATGCGAACACCCTCCACCCTGCTTGCCCCCTTGATGCGATTGATAGTGCCTTTAATCATGGTCACATCGCTTACGGGATTTGAATCTATCTTTGTTGGGGTCACCAATGTGACCATGCATCCAAGTTTAGTCAATTCATTGCTTAATAAGGCGGCATATGCATTATCTCCATATATCACAATTCTTTTCCCCGGCAATAAGCCATAGTGGATCAAATCAAGCACGGCGTGAAATGTATACACGCCTGCCGGTCTATCTCCATATACCCCTAATTCAGGCAAAGTTGCGACTCGAAAACCAGTAGCGGCCACTGCATCCCTAAGCTCACTATAGCTATTTCCCCGCAACTCATAGATTCTTTCATTAATCCTAATAGCCGCTGCGCTCACTATATTGGTTCTATGCCTTGCGCAATCAATGAATGAATCAATTCCTGGATACAATATGTTAACACCGCCCACGCGGTCCCTATATTCAATAACCCTGGCATCGACGCCAGCCTCTTCAAGTTCAAGGGCCAGGGATAAACCGGCAATGCCTGCGCCAATTATCGAGTAACTAACCATGAATTGCCACCTGACTTCGTTAACTTGCTAGGATCGACGCCCAATTCCTCGGAGATCACCTTAATTGCCTTTCCAAGGCACATACCTTGACAAATGCCCATGCCCAGTCCAGTAATGAATGCAACCCCATCAAGAGTCTTGGCGCCGCGCTTAATGGCATTACGGATATCGCTCCTCGTGATGGTCATGCATGGACAAATGACTTCTCCATCATCAGTTATGTGCTTGCCCTCCCTCACCAAGTCCCTAGTGAATACGATTGGCTTAACTTCTTTGACATCCTTTTTAGCTTGCAATTCAATGCCTGAATCCTTAGCCATATTAATGACTCTCTTAGCTATTGCTGGGGCAGCGGTTAGTCCAGGGGATTCAATGCCTATTAAGTGAATGATTCGTTTGCTCGTATTACTATACGTTATGATGAAGTCATCGCCCTCCGGAATGGGCCTAACGCCAGCATATGCCTTTATTGGTATCGAATTGTGTCTAGGCATTATTCGCTTAAATTTCTCGAGAAGTACCTGAATATCATTTTCATTAACTGCCCTATCATCCCTATCGCCGGCGGACAGGCTTGGGCCCCATATGGTAGTGCCAAACATGGTTGGGATTATTGCGCCTCCTTTAGTTTTTGGGTTAGGCATTAATTGTAGGGGGGTCACTATGCTTCTCGTTTGCTCGCCCCAAAACACTAACATTGCGCCCTTCCCGAACTCTATTCTATACTCGTCTCCAAACATCTTAGCTATTTCAGCAGAATATAAACCAGCCGCATTCACTAGGAGCCGCGCCCCATACTCGCCTCTGCTGGTCGATATGATCACGCGATCATTAGTTACGCTCGCATTATTGATTGTGGTCTCTAGGAGGAAATCAACACCATTTAGCGAGCAGAAATTATAGAGTTGAGACACTAATTCAAATGAATTAATCACGCCATAACCATCTATTTTAATGCCTCCCAGGCCCTTTACATTAGGTTCAAGCCTAGTTAACTCCCTGGAGCCAAGAATACTTATCTTAAATCCATGCTTACCATAGATGCGCTTGAGCACTAACCATACTGCGGGCAATGCAAGCAGATGAGCGGGGCTCTCAGCGACCAATATAGTGCTCATTCTCTTGATTTCAACATGTAATTTCCTAGATATATCTTCATACAGTCTGTTGCCCTCTATCGCTAATTTACTTCTCAGAGTGTTGAAGGGGGGTTGAACAACATGAATAACTCCCGCATGTCCTTTGGAAACACCGAAGCCGGGTTCCACGTTCTTATCTATTACAAGTATCTTTGCATTGTAGTGAGATAACTCATAGGCAATGAATAATCCTATTATGCCCGCGCCAATTATTGCAATATCATACTCATGGCTTGCCAAAATTGCTCGCCTCAATAATTGTCTCTATTTTTGAGTAATCGCTAAACCTATGTTGATACGCCATGCATATTACCTCTATTTTCATAATTACATTGCTTCATTGCCATAAATATAAATTTTATAACCCATCACGTGGCTTTCCTCGTAAGAAATAATAATTGATTGGGGATAACCATTAGATAATTAATTCTACGTTGGAGCCTGGCCCCGCCCTTACTTCCGTGAATTTATCCTTGGATAAGTGCTCAGTTGGTGAACCATTAATTAATACCTGCCGCGGTTCTTTCCCGGTATAAATCCAAAGAATTGCTTGCCCGCTCCATTCCTCTCCATCTATGTTTATCGTTATTTTCGATCCATCAAAGACTTGCCGCACAAATAATTTCCTAGGCCTTGCCTGCAGTGATTCTCCATCGTCGTCATATATGGTGAATGCGCTTGATTGACCCGGATAAATTAGAACTCTCAATTCTCCGTTAAGGGTTGGCACTATTCCGCCGCTCCTAATGAGCATGGGGGGATCACCCATTGGAACATCGATGCTCGCTATTTTTCCGCCATCCACCTCCCTTCCCCTCCTCAAATCAAGCCACCTACCCCTTGGCAAGTATGCATATCGCTCCTTGATTCCCTTATCAAGGGCCGGCGTTAATAATAGGAATGGGCCAAGCATGAATTCATCATCTATGGAGTGCGTATTATCATCACCTTGAAATTCATATACTAGTGGCCTTATTATTGGTTCCCCCAATTCATGTGAAGCCCAAGCCAGGGAGTATATGTAGGGCATCAATGATTCCCTAATCATCAATAACTTCTTAATCACCTCCTCATACGCGCTTCCCCACGCCCATGGTTCCTGGTCAGGCGAGTCTATTGATGTATGGTTCCTCAGGAATGGGAAGAAGATGGCTGATTCATACCACCTCACCAATAGTTCCGCATCCAGCTCGAAGTGGCCTTGCTTTGTGTTCTTAGCGAAGCCACCAACATCGGCCCCAACCATGGGGACACCGGAGAGGCTGAGGCTCAGTAACATTGGTATTTGTAGCCTCAAGTGCTCCCAATTGCTCGTATTATCGCCTGTCCATATTGCCGCATACCTATGAATGCCTGCATACCCGGCTCGGCTCAATATGAAGGGCCGCTTATCGGGCCTAGCTCTTAGGAGTCCCTCATAAGTTGCCTCGGCCTCGAGAAGCGCATACGCATTATGAAGCCTATAGTGAGGCACCTCTACTCCATTCATTACATGCATTAAATCGCCATCAATTGTATGATTCTCGGAATCAAAGCCGGCCGGCTCATTCATGTCAAGCCAAATCCCATCTATCCCATCCTTCACGAATTCAGCTATTAGTGAGCTCCACCAATCTCTTACATCGCTCCTGGCGAAGTCGGGAAAAACGCAGAGGCCAGGCCATACATGCGACGTGTAGAGATCCCCATTACTCCGTAGGCAGAAGTAATTCCCCATTACTCCGCTCCTGAATACATCATATGTTGGACTGGCCTTAACCCCTGGATCTATTATCGTGACTACCTTGATGCCGGCCTCATGCAACCTAGCCACGAGTCCGCTCGGGTCCGGGAACCGTTCCTTGCTCCACGTGAAGATTTTGTAGCCATCCATGTAATGAATATCCAGGTAAATCGCTGAAAGCGGTAATCCCCTCGATTTATACTGCTCCACCACAGCTAGCAGCGTTGAGTCTGGGTAGTAGCTGTACCTGCTTTGCTGGTTCCCTAGGGCCCACTTAGGTGGAAGAAAAGGTTTCCCCGTTAATTCATGATACTCATTGATCACGTCCTTAATTGATGGTCCATATATGATATAATGATCCACCGCCGAGTCTTGAATACTTATCTTGAACTCATTAAGGTTCTCCTGGCCCATATCCATGACCATTCGGGCCGGGGAGTCTATGAAGTGGCCAATAGCCTCGCCGTTGCGTAGTATTATAAAGAATGGAATAGATACATAGAGGGGGTCGCTTCCCATTCTATATCCATAAGCATCAGTGTTCCACATGGTGACTCTATACCTCTTCCTATTTAGGGGAAGCGCCTTTTCCCCAAGACCATAAACTCTATCGAATGGCCCCAACTCGCCTCTAATAATCGCCTCATCACCGCTCACGGAGTAATACGCATTGAACTCCTTCTCGTTAAATCTAACGTGAACCGCATTCTCATCAATGGATACAATAGGCCCCCCGCTCCCCCCATTACTGCTTTTAATCACGGCCAGAGATGGATACCTTGGTTCCCCAATTCTAACCCTAACTATTCTAGGCGATATTAATGAAACGGAAATTAAACTACTCATTAAAGCCAGGCTAATTCTGTGGAATTAAAAATGTTACAATAACGTGATGCCGCGATTATTAATAACTCAAAGCGATGCGGCGAGCTACCCCGCCCTTGTAGACGGGGTCTCTGGCCTAGGAAGATGAACCGGCAACCCTCGTCCCTTTATGGTTTGGAGAAAAAATCATACATAAAAAGGGAATAGGAATAATTCCAGCGACGCTTTATATGCCATACCATGGTGGGCGGAGATATTTAGGACTAGGCGATGTAATCGACTTTAGCGTTAACACGAATCCCATTGGTCCCCCCCGCTTCCTTACTTCATGCAGCTTCCTCGAGTACCCGGATCATGAGTACAAGGATTTACGGCACGCCGTGGCCGAGTTCTATGGAGTTGATGATGTGGTGCCGGTTAATGGTGCATCGGAGGCATTATCCATATTGCCGCTCATTATGAAGCCGAGCAAGATAATAACTGTTGCTCCATCTTATGGCGATTATGGGGAGCGGTCACTGGAATTGGGCATTCCCCATGAGTACATGCTCATGCGTAACGATGGTTCTTCCTTCTCCATAAGCGAGGTACCACCGCTTGGTGATAACATCATGTTATACATCTCGAACCCGAATAATCCAACTGGTTCCGGCATTGATTCCACTAAATTAATTAGCATTGCCGAGAACATTAAGGGATTCCTAGTTGTCGATGAGGCCTATATAGAGCTAAGCACAATTGATACAGTGCTCGGCAAGGGACCGGAAAACATAGTCGTAATTAGGTCCTTCACCAAATCACTCTCAATGCCCGGCCTCAGAATAGGTTTTCTCTATTCTAGGAATAATCATATAATGAGAAAAATGCGGGCGCTCCTGCCCTCATGGAACATCAATTCCTGTGCAGATGAATTGGTGACGACCATGTTGACACAGTACGGGGTGCAGTATAGGAATTACATAGAGGCTTCACGACAATACATTAAGCTAGGCATCGCTCAATTAACTAATGGGATGAAGAGGCTCGGGCTAACAGTGTTTGAAACTACGGCGAATTACTTACTGGTTAAGTCGTCTCTGGATGCCGTTGATTTAATGAGGAGATTAATAAGGGAGGGAATACTAATTAGGCCAGCCCACACATTCTATGGGCTAGGCTCAACCTATTTTAGGGTAGCCGTGAAGGATAAGTCAAGCAATGAGGTGCTGCTCAATGCATTTTCGAGAATATTTGAATGAGTTTCTCGCCCTGCTCTCTTTTCTCACAGTGATTCCAACCGGCCAAGGCGATATAATGAAGGCTGCTTCAGGCTTTTACTTTGTTCCAGTAATAGGATTGCTGGAGGGAATAATCGGGGGTCTACCGCTCTTGGTTGGGAAAACACCCCTCACCGCCTCCCTAGCCATTGCATTATTATCGCTCATCACGGGATTTAATCATATAGATGGTTACTTGGATTTCTTCGAAGCAGTTATGAGTAGGGGAGCAGATCCCGTTATGGTTCTAAAGGATAAGCATAGGGGATCATTTGCGATAGCGGCGGGCCTTATTCTATTCTCCATTTTAATATCATCCATATTGTCATCACGCGTTGATACATTCATTCAATTAATTGAATCATCGACTTCTGCCGCATTCTCCATGTATGTATTATCGCTAATTAGCAACCCAAGCCATGAGGGGCTGGGCCACCTATTTATAGTAGCATCCAAGAATAAACTAAAGGTCATTGCGTCACTCATGATCTATATTACTTCAATCGCATTAGTATCCAGATCCATAGTTATCCTATTGATATTGATGATGGAAACCACTATTGCCGCATTCATAGTTCAATTCATGGCCACCAAGCGAATAGGATTCGTTAACGGAGATGCAATTGGATTCACATACGAATTAACCTTAATGATAACAATGGCAACTACAGCATTTATATGATTATAATGGCGCCGCCGGTAACGGATTAATGCTTTATTATGAAGTGAATGATAGGCATTACTTTTGCGTTAACTGCGTGTCCACTGAGTGGTAACGCAAAGTCACTCCTTAATGCCACGCATCAATTAATAATATTGTAATGCTTGACTTAGATGTGCGATGGGTAAAATGCTTAAATACCGGTAATTTAATTGTCCTGCGAATGTCAAAGAAACCAGAGCAGAAGAAACCTGAGCAGAAGAAGCCGGAGCAGAAGAAACCAGAACAGAAGGCTGAAGCCCAAGCTCCAGCTCCAGAGACTGCTGCGCCTCAAGAGGAGGGCGCAGAGGCCGGTCGTAAGGGTTGGATAGCTCCAGCGGTTATCTCCCAGGAAGAATGGAAGAATTATAGATATAGGGGTTACACCTTGGAGGAATTACAGAAATTATCCATGGAGGACTTCATAAAGTTGCTGCCGGCCAGGCAAAGAAGGAGCTTGATGAGGGGCTTAAAACCGGAACACAAGAAATTATTGGAGAGAGTTAGGAAGGCAATTACTTCAGGCAGCAAAAAACCAGTGAAGACTCATGTCAAGGACATGATAATTCTCCCAGAGATGGTTGGATTAACCCTCCAAATATATAATGGCATTACGTATATTCCGATACAAATATCGCCGTGGCACATCGGTAGGTATATAGGGGAATTCGTTCCAACAGCTAAAATAGTGCAGCATGGAGAGCCCGGCCTAAAGGCTACGAGGTCCTCGCTGCACATAGCGGCTAAATGAGGTGATATGAATGGGAATAGTCACAAAGCAATTATCGGATCGTCCAAGGATAGGGGATCTGATTTCACTACCAAATGGGGAGGAGGTGCGGGTAAGGTCCGTGGGATTGCCGTGGCTGCTTCCGCCTAAGGCAGTATGTAATGATCCTAAGTGCCCCTGGCATGGTCACACAAGCGTGCGAGGCGAGGTTTTGAGGGGTATAGTGGACAGCGTTTATAATAATCATGCAGTGATAGTTCACGAGTGGCTCCACTATGTGCCTAAATATAAGCGGTACGAGAGGCGTAGGAAGAAGATTCATGCATATTTGCCCCCATGCACAACCATTAAGGTTGGCGAGGAGGTTATCATTGGCGAGACGAGACCATTATCGAAGGCCACGGCATTCGTGGTCTTAGGTACATCTGGGGACACCGTCCCTGTTAAGCCTAAAATAGAAAATATTCAATAGATAACTCCTTAAATTTCCAGGAATATTAATTCTTCTCCTGCTTTAGTGAAGTACAAGAATAACGGCTTTGTAAAGCAAAAGCACGTCACTAAAGCCTTTTCTGATTAATTGCGGATAATCGTGGAGTAACCCAATTAATAAGGAGGTAATCCTCTAGGACCTCGGAAGCATCATTAATATGGGGTCGGTCATGGGGCTTTCGGTTTGTAAAATAAAATACTATGCGAATAAACATTATTAAGCCGATAATGCCTATTTCTGTCGGCGAAATGAATGGTCAAAATAACGTGGATGATAGGTGGACCACAAGGTAGCGGCGTGGATACTTCTGCAACAGTGTTCGGCAATGCATTGGCGCGGGCTGGTTACTATATATATGGCAATAGGGAGTATCATTCCAATATAGAGGGCCGCCATAGTTACTTCAATTTAACCATAAGCGATAAACCAATGCATAGCATATCGGATGATGTTAACATATTGGTAACGTTTGAGGCTGAAAGCATTTTCCAGCACTTCAGGGAAGTACGTGATTACTTAGTATATAATAAAGCAGTGGAATCAACAAAGCTAGCCGCAATAAATAGCATTGAGCGTGAAACCGCCGAGGATATCGAGAAATTCCTTGAATCGATTAAGGTGCCCCCCACGGTCGAGGGGGTTCTGGATTACTTGAGGGGCAAGGGCGTTAAGTTAGTGCCCGTCGAGTATGATAAGATATTGGCAAGCGTAGCTGATGAAATGAAGCTATCGGTCGCCACCATTTCCAGGTCACGGAACATAATAGCGGCAGCAGTATCACTTAAATTGCTTGGCCTTGATAAGGAGTACTTAGCGGAGGCGATCAGGGGCCTATTCAAGAATGAATTATTCGTTAAGGCGAACCTCTTGGCGGCAGATAAGGCATATGGATTAGTCAATGCCGTATATGGATTAAAGGGGATACCAATAAATGGGCATAGGGTTCAACTAGATGGCAACACGGCAGTTGCATTGGGTAAAATAGCCGGCGGCCTAAGGTTCCAGAGTTACTACCCGATCACGCCGGCCAGCGATGAGAGCGTCTTCATAGAAGCCAATCAAGTAGTTGAGGTAATTGATCCGGATACCAAGGAGTCGCGCAAGGTTGGCATAGTGGTAGTTCAAACGGAAGATGAATTAGCGGCAATAAATGCAAGCATAGGTGCGGCATTAACTGGTGCCAGAGCTGCCACCTCAACATCTGGCCCCGGCTTCTCATTAATGGTGGAGGGGCTCGGCTGGGCCGGCATGAATGAGGTTCCTGTGGTCGTCACGTACTACATGAGGGGCGCCCCCTCTACGGGGTTACCCACTAGGAGCGGGCAAGCGGATCTATTGTTCTCGATTCATGCTGGTCACGGCGAGTTCCCTAAGATAGTGTTGGCATCGGGGGATCACGTTGAGGCATTCAAGGACGCCATTTGGGCCTTTAACTTAGCTGAGAGGTATCAAACGCCTGTGATTCACTTGGTTGATAAGTCCTTGGCTAATGCTTACTCCATAATAGATGAGACAGAGCTTGATTACTCCTCCATAAAGGCAGATAGGGGTAAAGTAATTGTTCCAAGCGGTGAGTATAAGCGGTTCCAATTCGTGGATGATCATATTTCTCCACGGGCATTCATAGGCAACGCCGTTATGCATTACACCGGCGATGAGCATAATGAGGAGGGCCACATATCCGAGAACGTGAATAATAGAACCAAGATGTATGAGAAGAGAATGAAGAAACTAGAGGTGGCGGATAAGGAGATACCGGAGGAGCTCAGGCTAAATGTATTCGGCGAGGGCGATATAGCCGTGGTAACTTGGGGAAGCCCCAAGGGAGCCGTATTGGATGCAATGGAGGAATTAAAGCAGGAAGGCGTATCGATCCAATTAATTCAATTAAGGATGTTCAGCCCCTTCCCGAGGAACCTGGTAACAAAGCTTTTGAAGGGAAAAAGCAAGATAATAGACGTGGAGAATAATTACACAGCTCAAGCGGCATCCGTAATGGCCCTAAGCACGGGAATAGAGCCGACTAATTACGTCCTTAAGTGGAATGGAAGACCCATAACCAGGACCGAGGTAAAGACAGCAATTAAGCAAGTGATTGAGAAGAATGAGAAGAGGGTGGTGCTAAATGGCGGCCAGTAAGATAGATATCAAGCTATATAAGACGCAGGAATGGGTGGATTGGTGCCCCGGCTGCGGTAACTATGGTATACTCAATGCAGAGCAAATGGCCCTAGCAGAGCTGGGGCTTGATCCCAAGAGAACAGTGATAGTGTCCGGCATAGGTTGCTCAGGCAAAATAGCCCACTTCATTAATGTTAATGGGGTTCATACATTGCATGGCAGATCAGTGGCATTCGCCACCGGCATTAAACTAGCTAATCCAGAGCTTGAGGTAATCGTTAATGCAGGCGATGGGGATCAATTAGGCATAGGCGTTGGCCACTTCGTCAGCGTTGGCAGGAGAAATATCGATATGACGGTTATCGTTCACGATAATGGAGTATATGGATTAACCAAGGGGCAAGCCGCGCCCACTCTTCCAAGGGGCGTCAAGACGAAGTCCCTTCCTGAACCCAATATAAATGATGCTATAAATCCGCTTGCATTGGCCTTAGCATCCGGCTACACGTTCGTGGCTAGGACCTATGCCTATGACGTGAAGCATGCCAAGGAGACCATTAAGGCCGCCATAACTCATAAGGGGCTTGCCTTAGTTGATGTGCTTCAACCGTGCCCCACCTATAATAATATAAATACCAAGGAGTGGTATGATAAGAGGATCTATAAGTTGGAGAATTGGGATCCAATTGTGAGGAGTGAGGCTGAGATGGATGAGAAGTTGTCTAAGGCGCTCCTAAAGGTAAGGGAGTGGGGCGATAAGATACCCATCGGTATATTTTACCAGAATGAAATGGTGCCGACTTATGAGGCCAGGGTAGAGGAGAGGGTGCCGACTTACCTCAAGAATCCGCCGGCGAAGCAGGAAATCGATAAGAATGGAGCATTCATCACATCAATAGAGAACATCATTAAAGGCAAGAGAGTAATATAATCAATACAGTATAATCAATTAAATAACATCTCCAATAGTTTTAATCCAATCTTTTCTTCTCCAATCACTATTAAATCATCATTATCCTCGGAGAACTTAGAGATCTCCTTGGCTAATCCCTCGATGGTTGCTTCATTAGTTTCCTCTATTACCTCGCCTCCTCGATAACTATTATCCTCAAATATCGTTATCACCTTGTTTGCATAGTAAAGAAATCTATAGGCAGCAATGTTTTTTCCATCCTCCACTTTCTTATACACTATTGCGGTTAACAAGGGCTCCGTGAGCCCATGCCTTGACCATTCATAGTTTTTCAGCCTCATTTATCCTCGCCGTGTATTAAATCCACCCAATTAATAATATTCTTCCTTTTCCCAACATAATTAACACCTCCCCTTTGCTGATGGCTCCGCCGAGCCGTATGAAATCAATCAGTAATAAAATGCGCGACTAGCCTCTGGATCCCCATGGGTTGGGCTTTTGTGAAATATTTTTAAATGAGTTAGGTACATAAACTAGATGGTTACTTGCGATATCTGCGGTAAAGAGACTAATAACCCCATCATAATGGAGATAGATGGGGCTTACCTAAATCTTTGTGAGCGTTGCGCATCCAAGTACGCGAGCGCAAAGAATGCTAAGGTTATCTCGGGGATAGTGAGTCCCATTAATCCCAATAGCACACCCCGCATAGTTTCATCGAAACCGGCGCCTCGTCAGCAGCCTCCCCGGAAGAGTGGCATAAGCATTAAACAGGCGGATAAGTATGTGGTGGTGGATGATTATGCTGAATTAATTAAGGGCGCCAGGGAGAATTTAGGCATGGAGAGGGCTGCGCTTGCAAGGGTTCTCGGCATAAAGGATAGCGTTTTACGTAATATTGAGGAGGGTAAACTAATTCCCGATATAGCGTTGGCTAGGAAGATGGAGAAGGTGCTTGGCATTCAGTTATTGGTGAGTGAAACTGAGGGAGGCGAGACTGAGGTTGGGGGTCTTGGAAAGGATATAACCCTGGGGGACATAGTTGAGCTCCGGAAAAAGGAAGACAGTAAGTAAGAGAGCCATATTATTGATGGCTGGGATCGGTAAGGAGAGTAAGGGAAACGAATTCATTGAATTAGCTAAGGCAGCTGGCTATGATGTGGTCGATTTAATATATCAGCGTCGATTCATTGATTCACGTTTTTATGTGGGGTCCGGTAAGGTAAAGCAATTGAAGCAATTAATCGAGCATAATGGAGCAACTCACGTCATAACATATGATAGGCTCAAGCCGAGCCAATTCAATAATTTGCGGAAGGAGTTAGGCATTAACGTGATGGATAGGGTTCAATTAATTCTGGAAATATTTAATGAGCGCGCGGGAGACATGGAGTCAAAGCTACAGGTGAGGCTTGCGGGTCTCTATAATCAATTGCCTCTCCTGCGAGAATATGTGCGGCACGCTAAGAAGGGGGAGCAGATAGGCTTCATGGGGCTTGGGGAATACGCGATAGATGCGTATTATAAGCATGTACTTAAGCAAATAGCCACCATACGTAGGAAGCTTGATGAGATCACTGCTACCCAGGCCAATAGAATATATCGGAGAAAGGAATTGGGCATGCCTCAAGTGGCGATAACTGGATACACCATGGCTGGGAAAACCACGCTCTTTAATCTATTGGCTAATGAAGAGAAGGGCATCGATGGGAGGCCATTCGCCACTTTATCCACATACTCAAGGCTCGTGAGTTTCGAGGGGAAGAGAGCCGTTTTAACGGATACCATAGGCTTCATAGATGATTTACCTCCTCTCCTGATCAAATCATTTTATGCGACGATAAAGGAAGTCACATATGCAGATGCAGTGCTGCTCGTGGTGGATATCAGCGAGGGAGTGGATGAGGTCTCCAGGAAGCTTTCCGTGTCATTAAATATCTTCAACTCGTTGGGCGTAAGCATGCAAAGGGTCTTATTGGTTATGAATAAGATAGATCTATTGGGTGATGCAGCCTCCCTCAGTTCCATAAATGGGTTGGCATCAGATCTTGGACTTCGATATGTTAAGGTATCAGCTAAGATGGGCATTGGAATAAATGATTTGAAGAGGGAGGTCAGCAACATGTTGACGGATTACGTGCGGTTACGTATAGTGGGGAATAATGTACCTCCATGGATATTTAGGGTAGGCACCATAATTAATGCGGACAACGATGGATTAATTCTATTAGTTAATAGAGTTTATGTTCCTAAGATAATGAAGGAAATAAAGGCAGAGGAACTCTGAGATGATAAAACGAACGGCAAACCCAAATCCCATCTATTCATGGCAGGAGATCAAACCCATCCTGTTTGAGGTTATTAAGCCTAATTAATGTTTTATTATAATTATTTTATCATTTTAAGAACAGTATAGCAATTATTATTTATATGACATCAATATTTATATTAATTGTAGCATGTGACTATTTTATCATTATCAAGTTTTGGCATTGGTGTTCCTCGTCGATAATAAATATTAATGCTTTTGAGTTTTCACAAAAGATTTTGTATATTATTAATAGATTTACTTAATAATAAAATATATTTATCGTTCTCTATTTGAAAAGGTATTCATCATTATTTATAATGTTAAGATTATGATTATTTCTCTGATTGTATATAGCTTCTCCGCCTTTTTATGTATGCAAAATGTGCATTACGGCTGAAGCTTTTATTCTGTGCAAGTGATCAAATACTTATGGATATAAAACTCGTCCTCGTAAATGAATGCACGTTTAATTACATTGTGGAGGAAATACGTTATTTAGATCCAATCCTCTCCGGCGATAAATCTCCCCCAGCCGTGCGGCGTGCGCGTCGTTTTTCTAAGATAGGCATATTGAAGGGAAGAAAATTAGCCGGGGACCCCATAATTGTAGCCACGTATAATGTAAATGGCTTATCCATAATGTTTCGGGAACTGTTGGTAATCCATCGATCTGTCTCCGGTAAATTAATGGTATTCAAGTCTAGGTGCAGAACATGCATGGGTTGCCCACTATTAACTGCATGTACCTCGGTCATAAAGGATGTGGCCAATGAATTAAGCATAGAAGGTCTCAGGGGATTAACGCCTAAGGAGTTGGCGACCGACATGATAAATAAGTTACTTCAAGAATCTAAGGAAATAAGCGCCATGGTTAGCATGCGTCAATCCCCTCAAGTACACATGGATAAATACGATGGCAAGATAAGGATAATAGAGAAAGCAAACAATAGTGTCTAAAACACTTGACTATTCATCACACCAGAGACCCCATCAGTGAGGGCGGGTGATTTACTAAACTGTCCTCCTCCCCGCCCTTAAGGGCGAGGTTTGTCGTTCGTTCATCATCATTTCTAAAAATGCCTCATTCATTGCTTTGGGGGCTTCATTGTTATGCTAGAAGCAACGATCGTGCGGCATGAGAAGCATACCTTTGGATCCTTAAATATAACTCCCGACTCTCGTTGCTAGACGAGGATAGCTATGTTAGGTTAAATTTAAATTTTACATGGCCCTAGTCTAGTTTAATGTCAGTACTAAGTAAGCCGCTTCCCTCTAGATTGACGCTTCTCAAGCTTAGGGAGCAAGGTTCCCTGTATAGGAACGTGAAGAGGACTGTGGAGGACGCCAGAAACGCCACTATACAGAGAATTAGAACCATAATACAGAGACTGGAGGAGACGAGGAAGCGTGCCTATGATTATATATTGAATGTTTCTCAACTATATGGATTAGCTGAGTCAAAGATGGGTCCCCACCAATTATCTCTCTTGGCATCGTTCGTGAAGCCAACTGCCCAAGCATCTCTAGTATCAAAGGACTTCGGGGGAATAAAGTTCACCACGCTGGAATTAAGTGGATTAACATCGCCGAATTACGGCATATTCAGCACTGATTCCGGCCTTGATACTGCCATGTATAGGTTAATGGATGGGTTCAGCATAGTGTTGGAGTATATTAACTTAGAGGGATTATTTGATATGCTTCTAGCCAGGGTAAAGGAGTATCAGCGAATGATAAACGCCATAGGAAATGTGCTGTTGCCCAGAATAAATGATTCAATAGCATTCATAAGGCTTGCGCTAGATGAAGAGGAACGGGAGGATTTCGTTAGGAGAATAATTATAAGTAGGTTGCTCGGGGGAGCACAGCAATGAGTCTCGAGAAAGCAATAAATGAGGAGGTCGATAAGGCGATGAATGAAGCTAGGAAGGAAATCGCCGAGAGGCTGAATAAGAGTAAGTCAGCTATACTTTCGGAACTCGAGAAAACAAAGGAGGAATTAATGAAGAAAGCCCTGTGAGCTACCCCCGCCCTTAAGGGGCTTCCCCGCCCCGCCTTGCCCATCACCACGGGTAGTGGGCGGAGCTCCACGGGCGCTACGGGCGGCTCCCACCCTGCGTGTTTTAAATAAAATCAAAGCAGGATGAATAGTTCTTGCCTGATATCCTTAGATATGTTTAACTTAACCATGTTGAATATAGAGGATACCATATCGCCCTCGAGATCCCTTGCATGCGATATAACTAGTGCTGCTCCAGGAGCGAATTCCGTGTATTTGCCGAAGATTGCCTTGGCTTTTTTCATCATGTAGGTGAAGTAAGAGGCATGCAACAACCTGACTGCATCCACTATGGTTGCTTGCCTAACCACTGAGAATATATTGGCCACAATGGGGTGCTGGGAAAGCGATTCAAGTAATCTTCCTGGCTCCTCTGGCGGAACTTTATACACGTTGCCGAACTTTATTGTGAGGTCATCAATTACTTGGGCAGATAGATTCCATAGGCTTCCCCTAAACAGGATATTTAGGTTATAAAAGTCAACCATATCGGTGACCACTTCTTTAAGCGATTCATCGTACCTAACATAATGGGTTAATGCCTCCATATATGATGATTCAAGCAGTGTATCCAGTACCGCTATTTGAATATCTTGGTGGTTATGCATCAATTCTAGGGCCTTTGAGAATGCTCGGTAGGCAATGTGGCCTTGAGCCTTAAGTCTATCGGCTAAATCAGATAGATTGGATGAACTGATTAAATCAGCCATTATGTGTCTTCTTCCCATCGCTTCCTCCACAGCCATGTTTAGTGATGCCTCAAGGCTTCGTCTATCCATGTTTGCTAGAATAGCCTTAGCTATTGACTTTATGTTATCCACCTCGAACTTAAGCAAGTAATCCATTAACGTCTTCCTAACTAGGTGAGGAGCGGTAATCGCTATGCTTGCCACTTCCCTCGCCGCGTTTTCCTTCACTCTAAGGCTGAATTCCTGCGTCGACGTGTCCTTGCTTAGTCTGGATACTATTGATGAGTATGATGTGTTTCCAAGCAATGAGAAAAACTCATCCGAGGAAGTCGTGAATATCATGTTCTTGATTATGTTCATGTCGAGAAGCTTGGATTTTAGGAACCTAACTCTAGGACCTAGATATGGGTACCTGGTTACTAGGCTCATGAGAATCCCAGGAGGGCCATGACTTCGTGAACCGCCTTCTCGGTTACCTTATCCTTATTGCCGATTAATTTCTCTATTCCCTTCCTGTTGGCTTCCATGAATTTCTTGACCTCCTCCTCTGTTCTAGCGTCTATGCTTGCCTTATGCTCATTAATGAGTTGCGTTATTTTCTTATTGAGATCATCGCTTATCTTGGCCTTAATTGAGGACACAATCGCCTCCAGCTCTTGCTCCGTCTCCTTCTTCCGCTTATCAACCATATCCACAACCTCATCAAGTTCCTTCATCACATCATAGAGCTTCTCTAAAGATGACATATCACCAAAGTTAAGCTATGGCTCACTTTTAAATTTAACCCATGAAGCCCCTAACGAGTTTCCTCCATTATAGGATTAGCGCTTTGGAAAAGCTAAAATAATACGGCTATTACCTGGATTTAATGAGCATAGTCTTGCTTGATGATTGCGGAAGCAAATTTCAGCCAATTTCCTACACTACTCCAACTCCCTTCCTAATAACGGGAGGATTAAGGCTAGTGGAGCATTGGATGATTAGATTAAGGAGCAGCATTGGTTTGTACTTATATATGAGTAAGGAGGAATCCTTGATTCACGTGAGGCGCAATAGGCTCCTAATCAATAAATTCCTGAACTACGCTCTGCGGCTGGAGGAGGAACAGCCAAGCATTGCTGTCTCGGCCTGCGTATTGCCGACGAGTTCGGCAGTGAATAAGGTCATGGATTACGTAAAGCTTGGCGTTAAGGTTACCTGTGGGGAGAGAATTTTGGTCTATGGGCCGGGAGAAATAGTTGAGGATTGCTCATTACAGGCAATAAATGGCATGTGGGACCTAATTAAATTCAATGTGGATCTACTTCGTGAAACCATACAATTACTGGGCAAGGGAGACGTGGTCACCATTGGATCAAGGATTCATAGTGGATTATATTTGGATACCAGGAATGGCCCTGTGGCGATAATTGGGTCGGATCTTGGGGATGCCATAAGCATTAAGGGTCCTGCCTTAATAGGACCAGAATCTGAGGTTCAATCATTCACGGTGATTAGGCCTGGCTCAGTCATCTATATGCAGAACACTGTCGGCGGTGAAGTGAAGAACAGCATCATGGATAGGGAAAGCAGGAAACCTCATCACGGCTACCTCGGGGATTCATATGTGGGCAAGTGGATAAACCTCGGCGCAGGCACATCGGTTTCAAATCTGAAGAATACGCTTGGCCCAGTTAGGTACATGGGTCACGATACCGGCATGAATAAGCTTGGCCCAGTTATTGGGGACTGGGTTCGTTCCGGCATAAATACCAGCATAATGACCGGTAAAGCAATTGGGCCTGGTTCTCAAGTGTATGGTATAGTTACTTCCGATATTCCTCCATTCATTTTCTACAAAAATTATGGAGAGCCAGTTATGAGCATCGCCGATCGCAATAAGATGATTGATATAATTCGGAGGGCCACTAGGGATGATGAGGATGAGGCCGCGTTAGCCGCATTAATTTATGAATCAACATCTGAATTAAGGAGGGGAATTAAGCAAATCCAATTTAGGCTCTAATCATTTCGCTCTTCCTCCGTTTGATTACGCTATTTGGGAACCCCATTCCCTCATGAAGGTGAATGCTCTTAATTGAAAATATAACGTTATTTTAGTTTATAAATTTTTCTATTGATAATTAAGTCTTATCTCTTCTCATTAATAAGAGAGAAATAATACAGCTTACGTATGGTAACTAGATCGGTATGGGAGAAAATAAGAAGATCGGGATGATAGTTTTCTCGGGAACCGAGGATAAAATGATTCCCGTGGGAGTGGTATCCCAGGGAGCAGCGGCGATGGGGTATGACGTATTGATATTCTTCACTGGGTGGGCAATGTTCAGGCTCCTTAAGAAACCCATGGAGCCAACGTGGCCCAAGGAATTCGAGCAAATGGTGCCTTCATTAATGGAGGGAATGAAGAGGATAAAGGCCCCAAGTTGGTTGGATATGTTGAAGCAAGCAAAGGAGATGGGGGCAAAGATATATGTGTGCTCAATGATGTCGCAGGCCGCTGGGCTACGGAAGGAGGACTTCGATTCTTCCTTAGTGGATGATGTGGTGGGCGTCGCCGCGTTCCTGGAAATGGTCGAGGGAGGACAAGTCCTATTCATTTGAGGTGATTCCAAGTGGCTCAACCCACGAGGACCGTGGATGCACGGGGATTATCATGCCCCGGCCCAATAACTGAGTTAGTGAAGGCGTATAGGAGCTCTAAGATGGGAGACGTAATAGAGGTACTGGCAACAGATGAGGGATTTAAGCAGGACGTGCAGGCTTGGATTAGGAAAACGGGGAATGAACTTATAGAGTTGAGGGAAGAGAATGGAGAGATAAGGGCATTGATACGCATAGTGAAGCGGTGACCACCGTGAAGAACGTCGTGATAATAGGCGGCGGCGCCGGTGGAGCAATGCTCGCGAATAGGTTGCCCAGTGATGAGTTCAATATTACATTGATAGATAAGGAGGGCTATAATTATTATCTTCCTTGGCTTCTATATGTGGCGTTTAAGGGGTCCCGGCGAGAGATGAGGAGAAGCCTTGAGTCGATACTGAAGCCGCATGTGAGGCTAGTGAAGTCGACGGTGTCCGCCATTAATTTGAGCGATAAGTGGATCGAATTAATTAATGGAAAGAGAATGAGCTATGATTATGTCGTGATAGCGGCCGGCGCAGACGTTGATGACTCTAAAATCAATGGGTTACATGATGTATTGGTTAGGTATGGGAACTACTACACCACTGAGGAGAATGCATTAAAGGTATGGAGAACGCTGAACTCCATTAAGGAGGGCACACTGCTCATCGCCGTGTCCGATCCAAAGCATCGCTGCCCGCCATCTCCAATGGAGGGCGCCTTCTTGGCGGAGGAATTCATTAGATCAAGGGGGCTCAGCGATAAGGTTAAGATAGTCTTCGCCACTCCCTATCCAAGGCCTTACCCTGCAGAGCCAATGAATGAGGTCGTGGAGCCAATAATGAGGGAGAGAGGGATAGAAATAGTTAATTTCTTCACGCTTGACTATGTGGAGCCGGATAAGCAGGTAATGCATTCCCTGGAGGGAGACGAGTTAAAGTATGATTCGGCGATAGTTGTGCCACCCCATGTGGGGGCCAGGCTAAAGTATTACCCGGAGGACGTTACCGATAGCGATGGCTTTGTCCTAGCCGACAAATTGACGAATAGGGTTAAGGGATTCGATGATGCATTCGTGATAGGCGATGCCTCGGCAGTGCCGGTAGCCAAGACCGGAGTAACGGCTCACTTGGAAGCCAGCGTCGTGGCCAAGATACTTATGGGAGAGGAGGCCAAGAATAGTGGTAGAACTAATTGCCCCTTTGACTTGGGTTATGGCCTAGGCACATTCGTTATAGGCGATTATTACACGCCGGTGGTGAAGTATCCGCCGAATAAGGTTAATCACATGATGAAGATGGCGTTCGCTGCAATTTATTGGGACATGATTAAATATCCTGAGTTATGGGACCCGATATTTGACTCATTCTTTGACGCCACCAATCCCTCAATCCTAAAGAGGATATATGGGTGAGGGACATGTCTATTCTGGTTGACGACGAGATAGAACGAATGTTGACGCCGCGCACCGTGGAGTTAATGGGCAAGCTAGTCACTGCCCTCGATAAGCTTGATGGATCAGGTCTTCTGGATGCATTAACTAATTTAGCGTCAAGCGACGTTATCAGCGAATTAGCGAGGATATTCTTGACCGCGGATCTAGTTAAGACATTAAACGGCATCGATAATCTACTCAAGTTGGCGAGCGAATTATCGGATGCCGATGCAATGGATGGTTTAATTAAATTGGTGAGGCTAATTAAGGCAATCAATGGCACTGGGCTAATTGATTCGATGAGCGATATAGTCGGCGATCCGGAAGTGATTGGGGAAGCATCTAGGGCCTTATTATCGACGGGCCTCATCCATTTATTGAATAATTTAGATGAGTTAAGCAAGGCATTGGCATCTATTGACTTTAAGGCCCTCACCAAGTTATTGACAGCATTGTCGCAGGGATTAACGGAGGGCCCCAAGCAAACAGAGTCCCTTGATATGGTTAAGAAACTGCTTTCTAGCACTGATGCCAAGAAGGGCCTCTCCATGCTAATTAACGTATTAGAGAAAATGGGCTCAACTACTTAGGAATAAATCAATTCTCTCTTTTTTGGCCGTTCTTCCCAAACCCTAGCCAGATGAGGATTCCCAAGGTCTTCAAGGATTCCTTCTACGTGTCTTTAATTATGCAAGGAGACCTCGGGGAACCCTCGCCCTTAAGGATGGGGAGGAGGTCGGAATAAGAAGGATAACCCTGCTTCTTCTAGGAGAGGGAATAAGATGCACAGCACTTGGAAGCATTATATAGATTTATCTTTCTCACTAGAGACGCCAAACCCGCAAAGGCGGGGTAGTTTACTCTCTACCTTATGTTTTTGGTTTGATGGCTTCCATCGGCTTTGTGGTAGGACCATAGATTCGCCGTGAACTTGTGTCCTTGTCCGGGTTTTTAGCCAGCATTGATGAGTTTTTTCACAGCTTCGTAAACGCTGTCGCACATTTTGGCGGCGTTTTCAGCATCAAATTTTGAATATAGTTCTTCTGGTGATGCTCCAGTTTCCTCATCTCCATACATAGCGGGTTCTCTTTGGCTCCTTAAAACTCTAGAATAGTATGCAAGTTCATCTATTTTCTCTTGGAACCATTGTGGAAACCTATTCTTTTCTTTCCTAAGGAGGTATCCTACGTCATGATTAGGTGGCTCTACACCAACGTACCTCAAGGAAGCTGTAAGGAGCAGTTCAACGGCTTCCTGGCATTGCCTCACAGTATAAGGATAATTGCCTCCATTCAGTGCCTCCTTAGCATGCTTCATTCTCTCCTCGGCTTGTCTAATGTAAGATTTTGCAAGGTCATTATTATTCACAGGCTTCACCCAAAGTCAATTACTTCTCCGAACTTGTAATCTTTTTTCCTCCAATACCACGCCTTTTTAGATATCCACACTCTCTCAAAACCCAATTCCAACAATTTCTCCCTCGTCTTTTCAAGGACATTTCCAAAGAAGTTATCCCTATCGTAAAGAATTATCGCATCATCTGTCATATCCATGTAAAGAGGAGAGAATCTTACGGCCTCCTCCGGAGTTTTCATAATTGGAGAAAAAGTGACATAATATCCTTCATCCATAAGTTTATCTATATCGTCTTCAATCTTACTTTCGATTTTCTCAAATAACATCATCCTCTCGGTTATGGTTTTAGGCAAATCCTTTATGACTATTAATAGATCGACGTCACTGTCATTCCTATGATCTCCTCTGGCAACGCTTCCGTAAACTACTACAGAAATTAGCCTGTCCCCAAATTCGTCCAAAAGTAACTTAGTGAGCTTTTTCAATAAGCTATTGTAAGGTTCTTTCATGGGCAAATACTCGTTATTAAAAATAAAAACTTCTCGCCTAGTTAATCTGGAATTAGAATGTTTAATTCCTCGCCAAGCTAAACTTTATAGCGAACTACCGCCCTTGTGGGCGGGGTCTTCCTGTTTCCTTAGCATCAGTTAAGATAAAAAGTATTTAAAGCCGGAAATATATTGGCTTACTAATGATAACGCCTGTTAGGTGCTGGACGTGCGGTAAGCCTCTGGGCCATCTTTGGGAGCCCTTCAGGAAGAGGGTATCCGCGGGCGAGGATCCAGGCAAGGTATTGGATGATCTTGGATTAACTAGGTACTGCTGTAGAAGAACGTTGCTGGGCCACGTTGAGTTAATAGATTCAGTATTGCCATATAATAGAATGGAGAATCCATGAAACCGCCTTAACGAGAACAATAAAAGTATTTAATTGACTGCATTAACATATGGAACCAGTGAGCAGGGGAGGGCCTAAGGCATTAAGGATCAATAAGCAAGTAGTTAGGCCAATTCGCCGCGCATTAATTACTGTATCACTGTTCCTAGCTATTTCACTAATAATGTCACTAATTACGGTGGCTCAGGAAGACATTCCAATAAATAAAACGGTTGAGGTGAGCAATGTTACCATTTATTACTTGAAGAAGGGGATAGTTATGGCCTACGGCTCTAATGGAGTCTTAATCAACGGTTCCATTTATATAGTTACCATTTATAGGTCAGGCAATTATTTGCTAATATACGGTGCAACCCAGAACCAACAAGCCATTAATGCATCCCCGGTGCCTAAGCCCCGTTCCGCTCACCCAAATACGATCAAGGAAACGCCAGTGATTAACTCCTTTTATAAGTCACGTGAACCAACACAGCTCAACCCTCAACAATCCCCTCCCATCCCGGCTTCTCCCGGGTCTTCCTCATTTATAGTTGTGCTGGGGCTCTTGGCTTCATTAATGGCATCGACGATCGCGGCATCCATGATTATCATCAGTGAGGATAGGCGTAGATGCATTGATCATGAAATGAGCAGATTAGTGGATTGGCTGGGGGCCCGTAGGCCATCTATAACGCCCCGGGAATTAATTAATGAGGCGCCGCCATGGTCTATCAAGGAGGTTTCAAGGGTGGTGGATATGTATGAGGCATTCATGTATGGAAATGCCCACATTGATTGCGGCGAGTTTAAGAAAGCCGTGGCCGAGGCTATGGCGTGGAAGCCGGTATCGATGAAGCAGGTAGAGGTCCAGTGATTGGACCAATGGTGGTGGCCATAGTCTCAACCAATGATCAGTCCAAGTTAGAGAGGATTGGAGTTAAGGATTCCAAGAAATTAAGTCCCCACAGGAGAACCCAATTATTTAGGCAGATACTGACCATGGCGAGCTGCGTTAAGTCAATTATTGTGCCCCCCGACGAAATAGATAGGTATGTGATGGTGAATGGATTAAATGATTTGGAAATGAGTAAAATGATTGAGTTAATATCTATGTGCGAGGCGGACACCATTTACGTGGACTCCCCTGACCCTAGACCAGAAAGATTCGGGCAGCGGCTTGAGGAAGCGACGGGAAGAAGGGTAATAGCGATGAATAAGGCCGATGCTATTATACCCGTGGTTTCCGCCGCCAGCATAATAGCTAAGGTAACTAGGGATAATGAAATAGCTAAATTAAGGCGTGAGTATGGAGACTTCGGAAGCGGGTACCCCAGCGATCCCAGAACGATTGACTTCCTAAAGAAGTGGATAAAGCAACACGGTTCTCTACCCCCAATAGTTCGAAGAACTTGGAAAACAATTGACGACATTAAAGGCTAAGGCCAATAAATGGGCGTTACCGTTCCATTACCTCACGATGCCTAACCCAATCCAAAAGAAGCATCCACTTCCAAAATCCTTAATGAGAGACTTACCATTCTTACCAAAATGGGGGTTAAGGGGGGCGAAAAGCCTCGCCCTTCAGGGCGGGGAGGAGGTCAGTTATTGTTTTCCAAGAATTCAGAGGAATTAATTATTAGCTCGCAGAAAATCTATAATTTAGAAATTTATTTTTTCTTTTTATTTAAAACTTTTTTTATCTTTTTCCCATTCTTCAATATCTCCATCAACGATATAAAATATTGGATTTGGTTCGATTATTTTTTCATCTTTTATTTCTTCATATTTTTTCTTGTCTCTTACTTTAAGTTTTTCAAGTAAATGTTGAAATTCAAAATTTACCTGACCAATTGTTACTGGCATCTTTAATTTTAAATCATAATTGATTATTTTATCTTTATTAAAATTATACCCCCTCCCTTTTCCTTCTAAATAAACATAATATAAATATGTTCCTATATATAATATTGGATCACTTGTTCTCTTAAATCTTATTAATTGAGGATGATTTTTATATCCTTTTGTTTTTCCTAGCAATACTTTTTGAGCTAATAAACTTTCTCTCCATAAACCCAAAAGACCTGGTTTATCTAAATATTTTGGATGTAATGACCAAAGTCTCATGTTATTTTTTAAGATGGAGAATTCTTTAAAAATACCTCACGCTAGGCGAAACATGGAGCGGGGGTGCCCGAGCATGGTCAAAGGGGGCGGACTCAAGATCCGTTGGCGTAGGCCTGCGTGGGTTCAAGCCCCACCCCCCGCACCAAAAAGAATAGGACTCCTAATCTAATTCCCCCAACCATGAACAACAACATGAACCACCATGTACCGCTAACCAGAGCCTAGGCGCTAACCGCTAGGCGCGCAACCAACCTAAAAGCACAATTGCTTGAAGGCCATTAAAAGCCCTACCTAGTTAAGCTTGGCAAGCGGGAGGCAGAGGAACCTTAACAGCATGAAGCTTATGTGAGCCGATTACTGGTGAGTGGGTCCTTTGACCTAAGCTCCTCCCATAATGGCCGTAATCTTGTTGGGAGGTACATGGCGAGCCTTCCTGCGCCCTGCTTAAGCCTGGTTATCCTGGTAATAAGCTTCACATTGTTCATATTCAATGTCACTTCGCGCTCAATGAAGTCTGTTAGGAAGTGCTGGGCAGCCTCAACAATGACCACTGCGTAAAATGCTCTACCTTGTTTCCAAATCCTAACCTTCAATGGCACCATTAACACTGTGGTGGTATGCTCCTCTATCACGTGCGTTGTAGAAAACCTGCTTTAAAATCTTCTAAATCGGGTTTAATGGTCTAGTAGTACTGTGTAAAGTTGATCAAGCAATACACCTAAATCCACTGCACATAGGGCAATGCGAATTTAGGTGAAGTGCGGGGTAAGTTTAGGTGTAGGTTAAATGTAGGCAACGGCAACAGAGTAATTATCTAAAATAAATTAATAATATTAGAAGTATAGCCCTGGGCAGCGCGTAGGATGTTTCAATTACTACAGTTATTTTATCCAAGGTAATTGAATGGTTAATGCCGACTGGGATTTGTAATTCTCATCGTCAAAATTGTCCATGGGGATGATTCTTATTCTGCAATTGTTAAACAGATGGTGAAGCTTTACAAAATTAGAATAATAGGGATGAGGCTAGAAATTGAATGGACGGCGCCGACCATACAATTCCTACAGATAAAATAACTAAAATTTTCGACAATTGCCAAATAAATTGAGGCATTAGCCCGGTTTAAGCAGAGCTGAATTGATGCTCAGCGATGTAGGCATGGTGATCCCCGCAACCATGTGAAATGCAGCTTAGATCCACCTTAATGAAAGCCCCTCACGTTGATGTTCACTAAGCCAGAAACCCAAAACATGTTCCTAAACCCTCCTAACCATACAGCCAACGCCCAGCAGGCCAAGCAGACTCGGGCGCACGGGCCCGACCCCTCAACACGCCTCAGATAACCAGATAACCAGGAAGCATTAAAACCAGTGAGGGGTATCACTTTATCATCGAAACCTCACGGCGTGTTGAGGGGTTACATTAAGGAACGAAACATCAATGAATCATTTGACGTAAAAAAAGCGTCATGCCTCATTGTTGTTTGTTTTGCCTTTTTGTTTGCTTCTGTCCAATGTTCCTGTTTTTGCAAGTTTTTAAAGAAAGGGGTTATTTTTAACTTGGGTGGTTTTGTGTATGAGGCTTGTTGGTTACGTTAGGACGAGCGGTGGGGAGCGTGATGGTGGTGGGCAGGAGTTTTCCATTTACCAGTGGGCTGGTAGGAACGGCCACCAGATTGTTGAGGCGTTTAAGGATATTGGTTAGCGGCGTTACTCCTGATGCCAGGCCTGGTTGGGGCGCATTGATGGAGAGGCTTAGTGAGGTTGACGGCATCATTGTTGAGCCCCTCGACCGCATTTCAAGGGACCCAGGGCAGTTGCTTGATGTGCTTAGGCGTCTTGAGGCTATGGGTAAGGTGATCATCAGCGTTAGCGATAATGGGGGGGAATCAATTCCTGAAGATTAATGGCCCAGACTTGAGGAGGGTCATCATGGACATAGCCCCAATCCTCATCAAGCAAGAGAGGCTAGCGGCAAGCGAAAGGACCAGGGAGAAATTAGCTATAAAGGCGGAGGGGAAGAGGCTAGGTAGACCAAGGAGCAGTGAGGTTAAGCGAAGGCTTATTGCTTGCGGGGAAGGGCGTAACATTGAAGGAGGCATGCAGGATGGGGTTAATTACGGCACAGCCATAAGGTACCCATCCCACGACCCCGATTACCTTAAGGCCAGGCACAACGCCAGGTTATAAGTTGATATGGTGCACAGATTGAGTAAAACCCAGTTAACGCCAGAGGCAGCCGAAACCAACTCAAAGAAGCTGAGTTAAAGGCCATTACTTCAAACCACATCCACGCCGCCAATCAATGAACAGAAGAAAACTAACCGGGGGCATTATTGAAGTTCATTTCAAAATGAACAAGTTAAGCCCAAAGCCACATCACAATGAGTTAAGTGGAACCACACCAATTTATCAGGAAGTGGTTGTGTGGCTTAGTTCAATGAAGCTACGTCGAGGTGCGTGAAGCATCAGTCCTTGGGTAAGGAATTCGTTAGTCCTCTCAGACAACCTCGCCGTACCACTAGTATTCCAAACATCTAAGGCCATTCCATACCCTATTTTGCATTAGCGGGATGGAAAAGGGTTATAATCCTTGGGATACCTACATTGAATCCGCTGCATGCAGCCGTTACTGTTTAGGCCAGGGAGTTGCCTGCCTTAACGGGGAAGTTACTTGGCTTTGATGATTTCATCTATATCCAAACCAAGGACGGCAAACTATGCTTTACCCCTATTTGTAATGTGGTAAGCATTCAGTTCCCAGCAGATCAAGGCAAGGGTGCCTCTGCAGGTAAAGTGGAAGGTTTCAAAAGAAGATTGAAAGCTTCTTGACTCACTTAACAGCGATATTTGGAGCTTTAAGGTGAGTATCCCTAGTTCAGCCTCCTCATAAACCAGTGCCCTACCTGATTTACCGTTGAGCCCCTTAACCCTTTACAGTGCCCCCTCAAACCGCTGGTAGGGATATTGCCTCGTTGAATTTTAAGGCATAACCTATCTCCTTGGCTAGACCGTGGCCGCTGCAGATATAGGACCCTGTACTCAACTATCAGGTCAATGAGCCTAGGCACGATTGGCCAATCAACTGGCTCACCCTCATCACCCGGCATGATGAAGACCTTATCAAGGCTAACATTAACAAAACCACCAACAGTAGCCAACGTCATAAGAAACTCAACACCATGGTTACCCACCTGTCGCCGGCGATGCCGATGGTTACGTTGCAGGGTGAGTTAGTCTCAACCAAACCCCTTGATGCAACGGCGTCGACTAGGCTTAATCCTTTTAAGCACAATGGACTCAATTCTGACGTCGAGGTCTTGGTAAACATCTGGTAAACTCAACCAATGCATGCGCATTGTTACTGCCGACTAGGATAACGTAATCCATCATTAATCGGAATTGATGAGGGCTAACCTAGCTGGCGTGATATTAATGCCTACACCGATGATTATGCTCTTCTTCTTCTGATGGGTAGGCTTCACCGCCTCGGTGCTAACTTGATGCACCAATTCCTAAGCTCCTCGTGGCGAGGACAATGGCTCAAAAGACCCTGCGCTCGGCGGTGCCCTGCAGGGTATTGATTATGGGCTCTGACGCGCCCTGGCTCATAATCTATGCGGCGAGTTTCGCGATTCATGCTCGAAGTCTGTTTAGCACCTGCCTAGCGGATTCCTTAATCCCCCTCCCGAGCCTTGATTGGGTGAAGGGTATGGGCTTGAGCTTAGCCTCCTCAATCACGTCCCTAGAAGAAAACTCGCCTCCCGAGGAACCTCCTAATGGGCGCCTCGTGGTTCCTCGCCGGAGTCCCCCTGGCCAATAATTACCACAGGTACGTTATCTTGAGAGTGATTCCGAGTCTATAATTCCTCTGGGCATCATTGTGCTTGCCGATGAGAGAGGAATAATGGTTGCGCAATGCTTGGGAGCGTGGCTACGGCATGGCTGGGGTTAAGGGGGGTGGCCTTAACTATCCTGGACTGGGGCTATTTTAAGCGCCTACTTCGGTGGGGATCTTTCACGAGGTTAAGCATT
>OFEH01000032.1_pt1 | contig 54390 bp, 56 predicted proteins | sample 1521031 | NCBI WGS metagenome assembly OFEH01 (sample SAMN05518350, study PRJEB24110) | hypersaline lake metagenome | isolation source: Grendel Spring, Yellowstone National Park, Wyoming, USA | place: USA:Grendel Spring, Yellowstone National Park, Wyoming, USA | collected 2011-11-16
GGGTCCTCCGCCTCCCTCAGCCTGTAGAAGACGGATACGTCCTCCGTCATTCCCCTCGTCTCCGCCGGGACGTAGACCGAGTAGCCCGCGTAGGTCCTACAGCCGTCGCAGCCTATGAATATCTCGCCGTGGGCCGGGTCGGACTGCGAAGACCTTAAGTTGGTCATGACGACGCCCGACAGAGGGCCTCTACGCACCGAGAAGTTCGCCCTTCCGTACCTTCTGCCGGTCACGTTGGGGAACGAGAGGGCGACCGCGCCTCTACCCCTTATCTTGAAATATATGAGGGGGAGGGAGGAGCTCCGTAGGTCGCGAGGTATTATGGGGGAGTATATCTCGACCTCCTTTATGGGCCCCTCGAAGGCGTACTTGATCTTGGGCCACACGGCGTCTACGTCGACTATCTTGGCCCTGGAGTACCGCGGCGGTGTCTCGACGTTTCTGCCGGGGTTTCCCTGCAGGAACAACGGCTCTTCGCCGAGAAGCACGAGGTGGAACCCGCGGACGACCCTCATCGGGTTGGACCAGTCGTTGAACATCGCCAGTCTGTCTATGGTCAAGTCCGCGTCGAAGGCCGCGTAGCCAGCGCCTATGCCGCCTATGGGAATCGACTGCCCGGGCTTCGGCCTCATGGGGCCATCGACGCGACGAGTTAAAACGATGCAGTGTATACATTACCGCGCGTGGTAGTCCAAGGTCTCCCCCTCTCTGGGCGGATATAGGTCGAACCAACCGCCGTTCCTGACGCCTATGCCCGGCGCATCGGGGACCTTGATGGCTCCGTCCTTGAACTCCACCGGCGCGGCGAACGGCTCCTGCACCGGCGGCGTCGGCGAGATCTCAACCATGGACTCGTACGGCAGCGTCGCCACGAAGTGGACGGCGACCAGCGTGTTGACCCAGAGCGAGTGGGGCCGGGAATGGGGCACGACGACGGCGCCCAACGCCTCAGCCAGCCCCGCGACCTTCGCCATCTTGCCCAGACCGCCCACCTTGGCCGCGTCCGGCTGTAGTATCGAGGCGCCGCCCTCCTCGACGAGCTCGGCAAATCCCCTCAACGTGTACTCGTTCTCGCCCGCGGCTATGGGTATGGACGTCTGCCTCGCGAGGCGGCCCAAGGCCTTGTAGTCCTCCGGCGGCCATATGGGCTCCTCCACCCAAGCCAGCTCGTACCTCTCCAGCTTCCTCAACACGCCGACGGCAGATCCAGGGCCGAGAGTGGTGTTGAGGTCGACCATGAGCTCGAAGCCGTAGCCAAGATCCCCCCTTATCTTGGCTACGCAGTCCACCACCTCCTCCCCGTGCTGGTGGAGCTTCACGGCCTTGAAGCCTCTGGCCAAGGCGTACTCGACCACCCTCTCCACGTCGCCGCAGCTCCTGTATCTGGCCAAGCTCGCGTAGGCCTTGACCCAATCCCTCCTCTTGCCGCCGAGAAGCTTGTGGAGGGGCTGCCCCAGGCTCTCGGCCAATAGGTCGTAGACGGCCACCTCTATCCCGCCTATGACCGAGACGACCAAGCCGCCTCTGCCTATGGAGTAGGTGCGCCGCTCCAGGACCCCGGCCACCGCGCCGGGATCCGCCGGAAGCCCCACCACGTATTTGCCGAGCTCCTCGATGAGGGATAGATAGGGGCCGTAGCTGGACGTGTTCATGAAGACCTCCCCGACGCCGCAGATGCCCGAGTCCGAGCACGCCCTAACCAGGACCTGTCTGCTCCAGGCATCGGCCCACATCTGCCGCGGCTCTGTGGGGACCAACGGCACGGACAACGGAATCCCCTCTATCTTTGTTATTTTCATACGTGCTTCGACCCAGAAAACTTTTTAAGATCGTACGCCATTGATCCTTGCATGTTGCATGAAAAGGCATATAGGCTTATACTAGAGGCGATTCTAGACGGGAGGCTGCCTCCGGGCAGGCTGTTGAAGGAGGAGCATCTCTCCGCCTGGCTCGGCATGAGCAGGACCCCCATAAGGGAGGCCCTCGCGCGCCTCGAGAGGGATGGCCTTGTGGTCAAGAGAGGGCGGTCGTACGCCGTCTCCTTCCTCAGCAAGGAGGACGTGCTCGAGATGTACGAGGTGAGGATACCCCTAGAGGTGGCGTCGGCCAAGCTCGCCGCGCTCCGCGCCCCCTCTCACGTCCTGGATAAATTGGCCGAGATAGTCTCCGCGATGTCCGCCGAGAGCTGTAGAGACGCGTCCCCCGATCCCCTTAGGCTGATGACCCTCGGCGGCGCGTTCCACGAGGTTATATCAGAGGGCGCCGGCAATAGGCACCTACGCGACAGCCTCAACAAGATACGCATGAGGCTTATGCCGGCCCGCCTGCAGGTCTTCCTCAACGTCTCTAGGAGGCGTCAAGAGGTGGAGGAGCACAAGGCCGTGTTGGAGGCCATAGCGTCGAGGAACCAAAGCGACGCCGAGTACTACATGGAGCTGCACGAGACCAACGTCTTGAAGTTCTTGAGGGATAACTTCGTCATCACGCGCTGATGTGCAGCCTTATCGGCGAGAATTCGTCGTGTTGGAGCACCTCGGCGGCCGTCAACCGGCCGTTCATCGCCTTGAAGGCGTAGTCCAAGATCCTCTCGCCCGCCTCCGCGACGCCTATCTTCAGGCTCAGCAGGTCGGACAGGTCGACGTCTATGTGCTCCGACATGGCCGCGGCGGTCTTGGGATTCGCCGTTATCTTTATGACGGGCACTATCGGGTGGCCCACCACGTTCCCCTGACCTGTCGTGAAGAAGTGCAGGACCGACCCCTTGGCGGCCACGAGCGTTATGAACTCTGCCGCGGCCGACGAGGTGTTGACGAAGCAGAGCCTGCCCTTGCCGGGCGGCAGGGGGTCCAGGTAGTCCAAGACGCAGGTTATGGGCTTCGTCCCCAGCTTCTGGATATTGCCCAGCGCCTTCTCCTCTATCGTGGATATCCCTCCCTTTATATTGCCCTCGGTCGGCTGAGAGCCTAGCATCTCGGCGCCCTCCGACTCTATCACGGAGACGTACTCCCTGTAGATCCTGTGGAACTTCTCCCGGAGGTCCGGGTCCGGTATACGCGACGCGACTATGTCCTCGGCGCCCGTCAGCTCCGAGGTTTCGCCGAACATGACCGTGGCGCCCATGTCCACGAGCCTATCCACGGCGACTCCTAGCGCAGGGTTCGAGGCCAGCCCCGACGTGGTGTCCGACTCGCCGCATTTTATCGAGGCGGTCAAGGCAGAGACGTCGACCTCGGTCCTCTGCCTCTCGCTGGCCTCCTGGACCATCCTGGCGGCCTTGCGCGACGCGATCTCTATGGCCCTCAGATCGCCGCGCCCCTCTATGGATATCGCCTCGACGGGCTTGCCTGTCCTCGCTATCATGTCGGCGATCTTGTTGGACCAAGAGCCGTCTATCCCCACCACTATGGCCGCCGCCACGTTCGGGTTTGAGCCGGTCCCGGCCAATATGTGGAAGAGGAGCTGTAGATCCCGGCCGAACTGGAGCCTGCCGTAGGGGTGCGGGATGGGCACCACGGATCTGACCAGCTTGGCTACGCCGAGAACGGCCGTATTGCTCAAGTCGTCGACCGGTATGGCCACGACGTGGTTCCTTATGCCGACGCGTCCGTCCTCCCTTATATAGCCCTTGAACGTCCTCATCGCCTCCCGAAGTTCCACCTCATGCTTACCACGTTGTGGACGTGGACGTGCTCCCCAGCCCTTATCCTCCTCGTGGCTCTGCCTATGGGCCTGCCGTACTTGATCGCGGCCTCGCCCTGCTCTATATCCCTCAGCGCTATCTTGTGGCCGAGAGGTATGTCCTCCAGAGCCTTGACCGTGGGCCCGACGGACCTATCCTCTAGGTATACGCCGGCCACCAACTCGCCGGCTTTTATGTCCTCGACGGCGACGCCCACGTTGTCGGCCTTGTTGTGTATCGCGAACTTAAAGGACATACAGCGACCCTCTCTTGTCCTTTATATGATTTCTTCTGCTTTCCACGATATACAATTATATAAAATATATAGAATAGTTTAAAAACAGGCGCCGTTGTTGATGCCATGAAGGTGCCCATAGGGGCGAGCTGGGTGGATAGGGACGAGAAAACCCCCGTGATAAACCCGGCCACGGGGGAGCCCGTGGACTACGTGCCGAGCTTGACCGTGGACGACGTCAGGTCGGCGATAGACGCCGCGTATGAGGCCCTGGACTCCGTGCAATCCCTCACCATAGCCAAGAGGGCTAGGCTCCTCCTGAGGGCAGCCGACATGATCAGGCAGAGGCTCGAGGATCTGGCGAGGACCATGGCCCTCGAGATAGGGAGACCCGTAAGGAGCGCGAGGCTCGAGGTGGAGAGGGCGGCGCAGATCTTCGAGCTGGCGGCCTCCGAGGTTAGGCGGGCCTTGACCGGGGAGTTCGTGCCGCTCGAGATGTACGAATGGCCCGCAGGCAACGAGAACAGGGTAGCCATGGTGAAGAGGGAGCCCGTGGGAGTCGTCGCCTCCATAACCCCCTTCAATTTCCCCGCGGCCAGCTTCGCGCACAAGGTGGCGCCGGCCCTCGCAGTTGGGAACACCGTGGTTCATAAGCCCGCCCCCAACGCCCCCTTGACCCAGATAAGGATGGCAGGCATATTGCTCGAAGCGGGGTTCCCGCCGGGGAGCGTAAACGTCGTGACGGGCGACCCCGTCAAGATAGGCGATGAGCTCGTCGCAAACGACAAGATAGCCCTCATAACGTTCACGGGCTCCGACAGGACGGGCTTGGGCGTCATAGCGCCGCGGGCCATATCCAGAGGCAAAAGGCTCATCATGGAGCTGGGCGGCAGCGACGCCATGGTTGTGTTGGAGGATGCCGATTTGGCCAGAGCCGCGAAGGCCGCGGTCTACGGGCGTTTCGACTACTCCGGCCAGTTCTGCAACGCCACCAAGAGGCTGATAGTGAGGAGGGAGGTGGCGGAGAGGTTCGCGGAGTTCTTGGTCGAGGAGGTGAGACGTCTGAAGGTCGGCGATCCCCTGGACGAGGGGACGGATATAGGGCCCTTGATATCGCAAGACGCCGTGAGGTCTATGAGGTCGTTTCTCGAGGACGCCGTGGCGAGGGGAGGACAGATACTGGTCCAGTTGAAGGCCCCCGAAAAGGGCTTCTACTTCCCGCCCACGGTCATAAGGCTCGACCTACGTTCAGGCGCCAGGTCCCTCAGGGAGGAGGTCTTCGGGCCCATTTTCCCCGTGGTGGTCGTCGAGGACGATGAGGAGGCCGTCGAGGCCGCCAACGCCACCGACTACGGGCTAGACGCCGCGATCTTCACCAGGGACTTCGCGAGGGCGTATAGGCTGGCGTCGAGGATAAAGGCCGGGACCATAATGGTCAACGACACGACGCGGCTTAGGTGGGACGCCTTGCCCTTCGGAGGCTTCAAGCGCAGCGCGGTCGGCCGCGAGGGCGTGTACCACACCATGTTGGCGATGACCGAGCTGAAGGTGATAGCATGGAGATTAGACTAGACGGCAAGACCGTATTGATCACGGGGGCCACGCACGGCATAGGCGAGGCCACGGCGAGGCTGTTCGCGGAGCTCGGCGCCAGGGTCGTCGGCGTAGGGCTCGACGAGTCTAAGGGGGAGGAGTTGAGGACCCGCGGCGTGGTCTTCAAGAGGGTCGACTTAACTAAGCGACGCGAGGTGCTCGACTTCATCAAGTGGTACGAGGAGGAGATCGGCGTGATTCACGTCTTGATAAACAACGCCTCCCGGAACTCCCGCCACACCGTGCTCGACACGGAGCTCGACGAGTGGGACGCCATGATGGAGCTCAACCTGACGGCGCCCTATCTCTTGTCCAAGATGGCCGCGAGGATCATGATGGCGAGGGGCATAAGGGGCAAGATAATAAACGTAGCCGCCATACAAGCGCACTTCCCGCTGGAGAGGTCGTTCCCCTACGTGACGGTCAAGGGAGGCCTCATAGCCATGACTAAGGCGCTCGCCGTCGATCTGGGGAGATACGGGATACAGGTAATCGCCGTCTCGCCTGGTCCCATATACAACAGATCGGAGGAGGTCCCGGCGGATCTGGACAGAAGGGCGGCGACTCTGTTGGGCAGAATGGGGCGCATGAGGGAGGTCGCCAACTTGCTGGCGTTTCTCGCGTCCGACTACAACACGTTCATGACTGGCAACGAGATAATAATAGACGGGGGACGCATAATAAGCAGAAGGCCGGACCCCGAGGAGATCACGGCGGGCGTTCTATGAAGGCGAGGCGGCTCGCGGAGGCGCCCGCCCAATCGCGACGTCGGCCTACGCCGATCTCGCCGATCTTCTGACGGAGACGACTATGTAGGCCAGAAAGGCCAGGGCCATCGCTATCACCATCAGGTCCACGTAGAGCGACGCTCCGCTGGAGAACGGGAGGGCGAAGAAGGCCAGTATCAAGACTATCACAGCCAGGGCGTAGCCCGCCCTGCCTTGCTCCGGCGTCATCTACGGAGCCTCGGGTTGACGATCTCATCTATGCCGTAGGCCAACTCCATCAACGCGACCATGTAGAGCGATATGAAGAGCACGGGGAAGAGGAGGTACCAGACGGCGTTTGTACCGTAGACGGCCCCGAGCTGTAGGGCGAAGTTTATCATGGCGCCCCAGTCGTAGCTCTTGAAGGGCAGCAGGCCGAGGTAGTAGAGGCCCACCGCGGCGTATATGGCGCCCTCCACGTTCAATATGAAGTTTATCCATATATAGGGGACGAGCGGCGGCATGATCTCGCGGAACAAGATATAGCCGGTCCCGAGCCCTAGGACCCGCGACACCTCTATGTAGGGCAGGTTCTTTATGGCGAGGACCTGCGACCTGACCGCCCTCGCCAAGCCCGTCCAGCCCGTTATGCTCAATATGCCGGCCAATATGAACGGGTTCTCGGTCTTCACCATGGTGGCCACTATCACCACGAGGAGGATGCTGGGTATCGTCAAGAGCGTGTCGGTTATCCACATGAGCACCGCGTCGACGTATCTTCCGACGTAGCCGGCGACTATGCCCACGGCGAGGCCTATAAGCGTCGTGAGGAGGCCGGCTAAAAAGCTCACCTCGAGCACGAAGGGCGCGCCGTTGACTATGTCGACCAATATGCCCTGCCCCGTCATGTCCGTGCCGAGCCATCTAGAGGGCGGCCAGGGCTGAGGCGGGAGGAGTATCTCCGACGGGTTCGGGAAAGACACAGGCCTATAGGGAAGCAGAACCGGGCCTATGGCGGCCATCACCACATACGCCGCCACCACGACGAGCCCGAACCTCGCCGATGGGTTCCTCCAGATGAGGGCCAGGGCCCTCCCCACGCCGGAAGCCCTCATCACCCTACCCTCACCCTGGGGTCTATCAAGGAATACGTCAGATCGGCCACTATCATCCCCACGGCGATCGCCACGACTATGATGAAGAGTATGCCCATGGCGAGAAGCCAATCGCTGTTGGTGAGCGCGTTGACGTAGAGGCTCCCCACGCCCGGATAGGCGAAGGTCTGCTCGACGAAGACGGAGCCGGCGAAGGAGAAGCCGATGGATATTATCAGGGAGGTGTAGAGGGGCAGCAACGCGTTGCGGCCCACGTATCTGCTCCTTATATAGCTCGAGGGCAGTCCGCGCGCCTCGGCGTAGGTCACGTAGTCCTCGCCCAGCTGCGATATCACGTTGCCCCTCATGGCCAGGGCCCAGCCGCCAAACGTGGCGAAGAACAGAGTGAATATGGGCATCGCCGCGTGGCGCAACACGCTGAGGATGAACGGCAGGTTGAGGCCCGGCGCGACGTTCACGCCGTAGGCGCCGGAGGTGGGCACTATGCGTAGGTAGAAGCCGAAGAACATGAGGAAGAGCGCGGCGTAGATGTAGATAGGTATCGCCCTCTTGACGGTTATGAACTGAGTTAAGACTTGGTCCAACCTCCTGCCTCTGTTATACGCCATGAGCTGGCCCAGATAGACGCCCACGAAGAAGTTCAGTATATTGGCCGTAATCACTACGAATAGAGTCCAGGGGAGGGCAGATCCTATTAACAAGGTTACTGGCTGTATATATATTAAGGAAATACCCCAGTTCCCCCTAAATATATTGTATATATACTTCAAGACGTTTATAACGGGGTTCCCGTGAGGCAAGAAGGTCTCTAGGTATGCGACGATCTGTTCGTACTGTTGCTGGGATAAAGTTCCGCCCAGCAAGGAGCCCCTAGTCGCCACCAACCCGCCGCTCTGAGTCGGCGCTAGGCCTAGCTGGTTGAGCAGATAGTCTATCGGCCTCAGCGGGGAGTACTCGAAGAGTATATACGTTATTAATAAAACGAAAAATATAACAGATATAGCGATTCCAACTCTCCTAGCTATATATTTCCAATTCATAAAAAGAAAAGGTTTTGTGATTTATAAATTTATTTCCTCCGCAGAGCCAAAACAGCCACCACTATTATCACGACTATCAACAGGCCCATCACGCCCCATACCCAAGACGGCACGGCCGATACGGTGGTTGACACTGAGGCCGTCACCGTAACGGGCACCGTGGTTGTTGTGCCCGATACTACCGTTGTCGAGTAGGTCGTCGTCACCGTTACCACGGTCGGCGTCGTCGTGGTGGTAGTGGTGGGCGCCCCCGGCTTAACCGAGGTGACTATGCTCCACCAGAAGGGACCTGCTATCTCCAGGGAAGGCGTCTCGGACCAGACCCAGCTGTTGCTCGGCGGGAATTGGAAGTACTGGTCGTTGTACCACACCATGGCGTACGGCGTGTAGAGGTGTATGAACCACGGGAAGTTGTTGGCCAGCCAGGCGTATATCGCAATGCACTGAATCTGGGCCGTGTAGTTGCCGGGGGCTGAGCTGGAGCATATGCCCAGTATAGAGCCGCCGCCGAAGAGGCTAACCTGGGTCCCGGCGGGTATCACCGTGCCGTTGGGCAGAGTAATTGATATGGGCAGAGTCACAACTCCGTTCCAGTGGGTTACGTTTATGGGATAGCCCGTGAAGTAGCCGTTTACGGGGAATAGGCTCGGCACTATTATGGAGAAGCCCGGCGTCATGTAGCGGAATAGCAACGCGTACTTGTCGGCGTCTGTGGAGACCACCTTGGGCCACGTGCCCTCGGGGAATATGTAGATCGACGTGCTTATGCCGAAGTTGGTCAACTGGCTCGCTATCGTGGACAACACAGCCATTGTCTGCGGATTGGAGGCGTCGTTGGAGCTTACGTACATGGTCAAAGTGAACGGCTTCCCGTCGGGGGCGTACCAGACATTGCCCACCTTCTTGAAGCCGACCGATTCAAGTAGCTGCGCGGCCTTCTGCGGATCGTAGGTGTAGTTTATCAACGGCAACTGGGCCGTCTGGAAGTACTGGTCCATTACGGCGCGCGCTCTCGGGTTTATGGCGGGGGACACCAACGTATTGAGCGGCGTGAACGGCGGAGCTAGCGGCGGGCCGGCCGCCTGGACGGCGGCGTTTATGTCCATGGCGTATATCAACGCCTGCCTGACTTGGGTGTAGTTGATGTAGGGCCACAGGAAGTTGAAGTATAGGCCGAAGCCCGGCGCGCCCGTCAGCAGAGCGTAGTGGTTGTAGGGGTTCTGGAGCAGTTGGGAGGCCACGCTCGGCGGGAACGACCCTACATAGACCGTTATTTGGCCGGTCTTGAGGGCGGGTATCAACTGGGCGGTCGAGCCGAATTGGTATACGACTATGTAATCTATCGCTATGTTCTCGGCGTCCCAGTAGTAGGGGTTCTTGCAGAGGACGTACTCTGCAGGCGTGACTTTACATACATAGAACGGCCCGTTCATGGGCGGCGGGAACTTGAACTGGGGCTTGTACTGCTTGAAGTACTGGAACATCTGCCTCGCGTACGCGGTGCCGTTTTGGATCTCGGCGGAGGTCCCCACGCCGAAATTAGCTGCGTACAAGATATTCCAATAATTTGATATGTTATCGACCAAGGGCTTCCATATTCTATAGTTTATAAACATCGGCAAGCCTCCATCACTTATTATATAGAATATTATTAGATTTGTGTTGTTTACAGGGAAAGAGCCCGGAGGCGCTAGGATGGAGCACGTATAGTTATTTATTACGGTCACGTTGCCCAACGCGTCGAAGAACAGCGCCTGTACCAAGTTCTGGGCCCAGACGTCCCAACACGTGAACGGAGTGCCGTCGCTCCAGCCGCTCTTGCGGAGGTGGATGGTTATGTTGACCCAGCCGGCCAGCGGGCCGCTGGTGATCCACTGGATGGTCCAGTTGTCCGCTAGGTCGGGTATCCACTCCCCGTTGCTGAGGTTGTACATGGCCAGATAGGCGTAGGTCAACCCGTACTGTTTCCAGGACGGGCTGAAGACGTTGGGGTTATAGCTCTCGTTGGAGAGGAGCGGCGTCGATGTGATTATGGCCGTGTATAGCGTGTTTTGAGGAGTCATGGGCGGCAGAGATTGGGCAGCCGCCTGATAGAGCGCCGCCGTGGCCGCCAGCGCAATCAATAATAGTAGGCCCGCTCTTTCCATGTAGCTTAGGTTCTGTCTAGCTTTTTAAATCTTTTCTATAATGTAAATATAAAATATATATTTGTATACATTTTATGCTTATATAGTTTTCGACATCGACGGGGCATGGTCAAGGTGAAGGAGGTGGGGAGGCTGCCCGTGGATCTGCCGGGTGGCCTCGCGTGGAATCCGGGCGTCGTGCTTAGGGAGGACGTGTTCGCCTTCCAGATATTGCCGGGCTCCAGAGGCGACTACGCCGTGTTGTACGCCAGGGGGGCCGTGGTGGCGCTGGCCGACAACGTGAGGTCTTTCGAACGCGACGTGGACTACTCCAACATAACGGGGTCCCAGATAGCGGGCGGCGTCTACTTCTTCGGCGGCGGGGAGGTCGCCCAGTACAACCTCTGGTCTCCCTGCTCCCACCCCACCGAGCTCTGCGTGCCTTGGATAGGCGTATACGACGGGACTCTGCGCGTCTTGAAGGTCCCCAGCGGCAGCTGCGCCAACATGAACTTGACGGGGGTCGCCTACGACGGCAAGCTCTACTACGCCGTGGGCGGCGGCAACTATCCTCCCTACGGGCCCGACGGCTTGATCCACCTAACAGGCGTCGTCGTGTTGGATAAATATTTCAGGATAAGGGGCTATGGGCTCATAGACGTGGTGGACACGGCCGGGAATAGGCTGGGGATGTACAGATCGGGGCCCAAGATCTACTCAGGCGGCTGGATCTACACCTTGGCCTACGACGTGGAGAGGAGGGGGGCCCTATATCTGGAGAGGGTTAGGTTTAGGCCGTCTCCCGACCTCTGCCAGAGGACTCCCTCCATGAGGCCCGAATACGTGTCCACGGTGGCGGAGGACTTCGACGGCAGCGCGGCGCCGGCGTTGGCCGACGACCTCTCGGCGGCGTATTGGGACGGAAGACACGTCAAGTGGAGGGATGCGAGGGTCGAGGCGCCGGCCACGCCCTATATCAGGATCGCCTCGGGGAGGCTGGTGGTGGCCTACAACGACGGCGGGGAGTTCCGCGTGGAAAGCCCGGTTAAGTACAGAAGCCGCGGCATGGGCTTCGTCGATTGGACGGGGGCGGCGATAGTCTTCGAGGGGTTCGGGAGGGGGTCCAAGATCTACTACGTGGACCTAGAGCTTTAGCGGCCTCCTGACGTCGGGCACGGACTCTATCAGCTGCCTCGTGTAGTCGGAGCCGGGGCTCTTGACTATCGACTCTATGTCCCCCTCCTCGACTATCACGCCCCTATGCATCACCACGGCCCTTCCGCCCCCCGCTCTGTAGGCGAGATACCTGGCTATGGCCAGGTCGTGGGTTATGAAGAGGAGCGCCATGCCGAGCTTCCTCTTGAGCTCGGCCAAGACGTCCAATATGCTTATCCTGAGCGACGCGTCTATCATGGTGACGGGCTCATCGGCGACCAACAGCCTCGGGTCTGTGGCGAGGGCCCTCGCTATGGCCACCCTCTGCCTCTGGCCCCCCGACAGCTGATGGGGATATTTATCCAGGAACAGCTGGGGCGGCTTCAGCCCCACCAGCTCCAACAACCTCAGGGCGGCGTCCTCCACGTCGTCGGAGCCCCAACGCCTGAGGGGTGCGGCGAGGGCCTCCCGCACCGTCAAGCTGGGGTCCAGGCTAGAGTAGGGGTCCTGCGGAACCCACTGGACGGCGCGGCGGAACTCGGCGTACTCCTTGCCCCTAAGCCTATAGATGTCGCGTCCTCTATACAGCGCCTGGCCCGACGTGGGCTTCTGGAGGCCCAATATGACCCTACCCATGGTGGTCTTGCCGGACCCGCTCTCGCCGACTACCAAGACGACGCCGCCGTCCCCTATGGTCAACGACACGCCGTCCAGCGCCTTCACCACTCGCCTCCGCAGGAAGCCGGCGCTCTCCTCGAAGTATACCCTGACCTCCCTGAGCTCCACTAGCGGCTCCATAGGAAACACGCCACCGATCTATCGTCTACCGAGCTCAACGCCGGCTCCCTCTCCCTACAGATCTCCTTGGCGTAGGGGCAGCGAGGCCAGAAGGGACAGCCCCGTATCTCCGCGGCCATGCTGGGGGGCTCGCCCTGTATGGGCCTCACCGACGCCACGTCGGCGTAGAGAGAGGGTATGGACGATATAAGCGCCGATACGTAGGGGTGCCGCGGCTCGTAGAGGACCCCGTCGACGGGGCCGACCTCGACCACCTTCCCGGCGTACATGACGGCCACCCTATCGGCGAGCGAGGGCATGAGGGATACGTCGTGGGTTATGAGTATTATGGATACGCCGAGCCTTCTGTTTATCTGCCTGATCGCCCTCAAGATCCCGGCCTGCGTAACCACGTCCAAGGCGGACGTGGGCTCGTCGAGTATCAACACCTCGGGCTCTAGGAGGAGCGAGAGCGCTATCAATACGCGTTGCTTCATCCCGCCGGACAGCTGGTGGGGATACAGCCTCAAGACCCTCTCGGCGTCTAGCCCAGTCATGGCCAAGAGCTCTCTGGCCCTCCGCTCGGCCTCAGCCCTGTCGTCTAGGCCGTGGGCCCTCCCGGTGTCCAGAAAGTGGTCGAGGACTCTCATCGTGGGGTTCAACGCGTTTTGGCTGGCCTGGGGCACGTAGGCGATGCGGCGCCACCTATATTCCTTGTCGAAGACGGACCGATCCAGCGACAATATATCCACCCCGTCTAGAAGCACCTTGCCCGACACGAGGCGGGCCGGCGGCTTGAGTACACGCATCACCGCGTGCGCCAACGTGCTTTTGCCCGAGCCGCTTTCGCCCACGAGGCCCAGTATCTCGCCCCTCTCGACGTCGAGATCGACCCCTCTTAAGGCCTTCACCTCGAGGCCTAGGTCCGGCATCCGGTAGACCACCCGTAGATCTCTGATCTCGAGCAGAGCCACGTCCCTCTACCAACGTCTACTTATATTTATTCTGCTCCACAACAAAGCCTAAGCGTTATATATCTAGGCCCGTTGTTATATATATGTATACTTCATGGGGACAAAATCCTCCGACGCGTCTCCTCCCTCGCCGGCAGCCTCCCCGCAAGCGCCTTCATCTTTATCCTGTAGATCTGGTATCTATCTTCCGGGCTGTACTTGGGCGGATGGGGGATCTCTAAAGGCCCGCCGCATTTGGGGCATACATCCCTCTTCAAAGTATACGCGCCGCATTTGGCGCAACGCCGCAGCAACGACCTCATTGCTCGATTCGCTGCATGGAGGCGACTACCCTATACTTCTTGGCGGCCTCCTGGACGACTTGGGACACTTCGTTGAACGCGGCCTCCAGCTGCTTGGGGAATTTGCCCACGAGGTCTATCCTGTAGCGCGGCGGGCCCACGACGTAGAGCCTCACCGCCACGCCCGGGTACTTCTTCCTCACGGCCTCCTCGACGGCCTTCAACGTCTCGCGGATTCTATCCACGCCGTCGCCCTCTATGCTTACCGCCTTCAAGATGCCGGATATCTTGACGTCGGGGAGCTCCACGTGTTGCCGCGCGACCTCCAGAACGGCCTCCTCGAGACGCGGCGGGAGCTTGAGGGCCTTCAGCACCTCGGGCCCCGTCTTCACCGCCTCCTCGAAGGCCTTCAGGGGGTCGCCGAAGGCGTCCTCGAAGGACCAGAGCAGCCTCAAGACCTCTTGCTGCGGGACCCCGGCCTTGGAGGCCGCCAGCTCCAGCAGCTTGTAGGCCCTGAGCTCCCTCCTCCACTGGAGCAGCTTCTTCTCCTTGTCCTGCTCCCTCACCCTCCTCAAGGAGACCTCGACGACCCTCATCTTGGGGTTTACCGACGTGACCTTGAAGACGGCCTTCTGCCCCTCCTTGACGTACTCCCTTATGCCGTGGAACCAAGACTGGACGATCTCCTGCGTGGGGGCGAAGGCCTCCACCTCGTACTCGTCGAGGAATATATAGGCGCCGTGGTCCGCTATCTTCTTCACGGTCCCGATGACCAGCTCGCCCACGTCCGGGAGGTCCCTACGCGCCAACCTCATGGCCGGTCCCCGAGGTCTCCCTATAAAAACTTTAGGTTATCTGGTATACGACCACCCAGCCGTAGGGCTTCGATACGTAGACCAGCCGCAGGTTCGGCGGGAGCGAGGTCGTGGCGAAGCCTGTCGCGTTGAGGCCCGCTATGGGGTAGCAGAAGCCCGCCGAGGAGACGGTGCAGAGGGAGCCCAGCACCACCTGGTTCTGCGGCTGTATCTTGGCGTATGTATAGTAGACGTCCCAAGGCAGATACGTCTCGTTGCCGGTGATTATGTTGGCCGCGGGGACCCCCGCGAATATCCAGGTGGGGTATCCGTAGGGGCTGTAGGCGGTCCACATCCAGTAGACCCTCTCCATGTTGAACAACATGGTGTAGAGCAACGTCGTTAGGTTCAACGGCACTATGAGGAACTGGTTGCCTACGACGAAATAGGGCCCGGTCTGGGAGGTGCCGGTGAAGAAATAGCCGAACGGATTCGCCAGATGGCCGGCGTAGCTGGCGGGGAGGCCGAACTTCACGACGCCGCTTCCGTAGACCTGGTTGGCTATCTGGGCCATCCAGTACGACTTGAGGAAGTCGCCGCCGGCCGGGATCTCGGGGACCAGGGAGCAGAAGGGGAGGGCGAACCAGCCGGTGGCGTTGCCGAGCTGGACTATCTGGTTGCTCCAGAGCCCGAACTGGTTGTAGCCGGGGTAGGCGCAGAGGGCCGTCCAGGGCATGAACGCCGCTATGTAGTCCGTCTTGAGGTCCTTCGAGAATATGTTTATGCCGGTCTCCACGGGCGACATGAAGGCGAGGCCTATGGTGCCTATCTGGGTCGAGTTTATGGTGGAGTTGTCGGCGAGGCTCGGGTGGTGGCCCAATATGGTGACCCAATATCCGTAGTCCCACCACTCCGCCACCGAGGCGTTAGGCGGCAGCCTGGTGGCCATCCACATGAGCGCGTCGAGCCAGTCGGCGCTGGGCACCGACGGGCCGGCCGTGGCGGACACGACGATCTGTTGCGGCGCCGTGGCGGTGCCCCAGCCCAACGCGGCGAAGAGAGCCAGCGAGGCTATCGCCATCAGGGCCACGGCCCAGCCGAAGCGCCTTATCCTGAGCAGCTGGGCCATGCCCACGGCCGCCGCGGCGACCGCCGCAGGCGCCACCAATATGAGAAGGCGCACCTCCGTGACCGCCGTATAGCTGCCGGTCACCAGATACGCGAGGAGGGGCAGGGCGTACGGGCTGGCCAACGACGGGATCGAGGCTATTATGAACGGTATGACGGGGCCGTAGGAGCCCAGCTCCAGCTGGAAGGTGGAGTAGCTGTGCTCGGCCACGCTCTGCACTATGGCGGACCTCCCGAAGGGCAGTATGGTGGCGAGGAACTTGCCCGATATCACGTGGAAGTAGGCCAGTATGGGTATCGACCCTGCCACCAGGACCACGGCCGCCGCAATGACCCAGGCGAACCTTCTGAGGAATCTGTAGGATCTGGCCAGGCCCACCCTGGCCTCGGCTATGTAGTAGCCCACGGCCGCCAGCAGCCCTAGGGTCGGTATGAAGTTGTATATAGACCGGAGCATGTGGGGGCCGTACCTCAAGACCGCCGACTCGAACGCGGCGAATAGGAAGTAGAATATGGCGTAGGATATCGCGAGGTTCCTCGACGAGAAGCCGGGCGACATGCCCTGCGCGGACCTTAAGACGGCGTATGCCACCAGGACCAGCGCCGAGAGGCCCACCAAGTTCCAGATGTAGAACTGGGCCCCCCAGGTCCAGGCCACGAAGCCTATGGCGGCTGTCCCCAGCACGCCGTAGAGGACCGGCCTCCTCTTGAGCGCGTCGATCAAGAGCCCGAGGCCGAGCGGGGCCAGGAAGAGCGTCAGGGCCTCGTCGTCGAACCACCCGCCGAAGCCCCTCTGGAGGTAGGTGGGGGCTATGGCCGTCAGCAGGGCCGCGAGGACGGCCGCCTTCCTGTCGGCGAATCTGGATACGAAGTAGTACATCGTGAACACGGCGAGGGCGTTGTAGAGAGCCGGCGCGACGATCACTGCGTGCCATAGGTCGAACCCGAAGGGCTTGAGCAGGAAGTAGACCGAGAGGCCGTAGAGGGACACGCCCGGTATCAGGACCGTGGCCCAGTTGACGCCCCAGGGGTACCAGAAGTCGGGGAAGTAGGCGCCCTTGAACCACCAGGAGATGCCGTGCTGTAGCGTGTAGAGCGCAAGGTAGTACCTGATGTAGGGGTCGAACTCGTCTATCCACCAGCCCCAGTAGTACACCCTATACATCCTGAAGTATAGAGCCATGGCGAACGACGCCGCGAGGGCGCTGGCGACGACCCCGGTCCAGAGGAGGTCCCTCCCTCCGGCCGACGCCCGGCCGCCCTGGGTCGAGGAGCTCTTGTCGGTGAAGGCCATGGGGATATCGAGGGCTTTATTAAGATATTTTCCAACGCCTCACCCCGGCCCGGCGGCCTCCCTCCCCCCGGCTCTGGCCAGAAGCTTAACCGCGATCTTTATGGGCCTCTTCTCAAGGGGCGAGAGGCACTTGGGGCAGTAGCCGCCCCATATCTTCATGACCGCCTCCACAGTCTTGGGCTCCGGGCCTCTGTAGAGCTCAAAGCCGCAGCTGATGCATTTGACCACATACACCGCATATGGACCCGCCCGCGGTTATTAAGGTTTCCGGCATATATCCAGTGCAATACCCCGCGCCAAGACGAGCGCGCCATTAACCTCTATCCCTACCGGCGACTTATCTCCTCAAGCCGTTTCTCTATGGCGTCAGCAAGCTCGGCGTAGAGAGCAAGGCCGTCGAGATTCCCCTCGCCGCATCCTATCGCTAACCTGCCGTCGCTCCTGCGGTACACCCTCGGCTCCTTCTCCGTCAGGTCCTTTATGGGGCGGAGAACCTCTTGGCGTCTGCTTGTCGGCAAGGGGAGAGCGCCCGTTTTCAGCCCGCCATTAAATATGCCAAGCCATTAAGAGTTTATGAATAGAGAGTTTATATAGCTTATTTTATCCGATAATGTATACATTTTGATATACCTATTTTCTTACATATTTCTATATTATTGCTATTATCATCTATGAAGGCTATATCGTATACATTTTTATACATTTTTATAATAAATTTAAGCTCCTGCTCTTTGGAACCAAAGGAAGGTCTACCTAATACATCTGCTATGTATTTTGCATAGCCTGTGCGTTTTAGAAACCGCCACACAGCAAATTCGGATTGCATGGTGGCTATATATACCGGTTCTTTCGCGTTTCTAATAATTGCGGCAATTTCTGGATTTATCGCTGCGTGTTTGACCGCATCTAGCTCCGCCTCTTCGGCTATTACATGTATTACGTAGTACTCTCGCTGTCGGTAATATCTACGGAGCGCCTCCAGAATGCTGTTAATTTCTCTGCCGAGAATCCCGGAAATCTTCTGTCTAAGCGCTCTCCAGTCTATATCGAGTGATGTTATTACTCCATCAAAGTCGAGAACTATCTTATCTAACTCTCCAAGTCTTTCCATCGGACTCTCTATACAGGATCACGCCAGTATCAAGCTGCCTTATCAAGTAGAGTCCTTCGGGATAGAGATCGTATTTCGGCACATCGATATCAAGTGCGCCGGTAATGCCGAGATGGAGATACAGGAGGGCGAGGTTCATTGTTTGATCGCCATACGCCAGCGAGATGGCCTCTCCCCATAGAGGGGCTGTAGTGTGCCACTTGCCGTCGACCTCAGTTACGTATATTTTTCCGTCGGCTCCCTCCTTAAGATCTACCGAGTAAAATCCGTGCGGGCTTGGATCTAGTGCTAGGACGGCGGCGATTCCTACTCTGTTTATTTCTTCGTGATGTATAGTGCGTGCAACTGACGGCGTGCCTGTGATGCCAGACAAAGAAATATGTCTAAGCGGATATTCAAGCCGCTCGCGGGCATAGGAGGTGATGAGTTTACCTCTGTACCACAACGAATCAAAGGCGAAATCGCGTCCAGGTAAGTAGGTGTGAAGCAAAAAGTCGCTCCATGTCGCCCTTCCCTGGAGCACATTTAGTCTAATCCATAGAATCGCCTCCTCAGGCGTATTTACCTTAAGTCCCAACCTCCCGCCGGCGCCGGCCCTCGCCCTTATCCAGAGGGGGCCTCCCAACTCGCGGAAGGCGTTCTCTACGTCTTCAGGTTCTTTGACAATTTTTGTAGATGGTACAGGTACTCCATTATCATTCAATCTTTTTATTATATAGTCTTTTGATGGCGCAATGGCGCTAGCATCAGGCAAATATAGAGATACGCCTTCTTCCTCAAACCTCTTTCTCATCTCTGAAACCACCTTTGCCTCACTACTGGGATGGGGATGTATGAATTCAATTGTATGTTGTTTCGCCAGCGTAAGTAGGGTCGGGATGAACTCCGGGTCGCTGTGTCTCGGCGTTCTATGGCGAACGTTCACGTCTGGCGCCAAGATGTGATAGCGGTTGTAGTCGGTACCCACTATAAAAAGCTCTGCGGCGCCAGCCCTCTCAGCGGTTCTTAGCGCTGAAACGAAATTAAACCCGCCGGATCCCCCTACGCCTGTAACTAGGATCCTCGCCTTAATGCGCATAGTCACATGGGACGAACTCCGCGGCATAGATATCCCAAGGTCTTCCCACAGATCTATCCACAATACTAAAGTATAATATAGCCCTATCCTTCGCCAATACGAGCGATGGCGTATCTGCGCCGAGCACGGCATCTCTTCCCAGGAGCGCTGGTGATTGCGCAGATGCGTCTATCACGATCTGCTTAACTGCCCTATCCATATTGTAGAGCGAATCCATATAGAACCCAACTATGTAGCCACGGTATGGAGGCCCCGTATAGTCATTAGACGCAGAAAGCAGCACGTAGTAATCATCAAACTTGTATAATGACGCATTGTGTAGGCTATGCCATGGACCTGGCAGACCTGGGCTTTGCCAGATCCTCCACGTATTGACAAAACCTCCATTCACGCTAATCCTCAATGCCCAAAGGCTCCTCGGATACGGCAGTATGTTGCTCGCGATGACATCAACAAGAGGACCTCGTATATATACATTTGACCCAAGATCTATCTCAGTTGCGCCAAAAAGCTCCGGGGTAGCTACGGTTGCAAAGTCCTTGTAGGGCCCCTCTATGTTTCTCGAAACAGCAATTCTCACTTTGTTTCCCCTCTTCCTATCTACATAGATCAAGTAAAACTTATCATCGAATATAAACGGTGCTGCTGTTAAACCATCGGAAAGCACCTCTCCGACTTCGTTAAATGTATAAAAGTTGGCTGAACGAAAGAGAGATACCCTACATGTATGTGGATCTTCGCAAAGAGAGACAAAGCCATACACTTGGTCTTGGTATAAAATAAACGATCCCCATGATGCATATCCACTCTTTCCTATCAGTGCCGGCGCATATCTCGCAGCTTTACAAAGCCAAAATCTCATAGGCGTTACGGGTCTTGGCTATTTGAACTTTACACTACGGCAACGAGATCCCTAAGACGGCTTGAGATTAGAGTCCCAGATGGCGAACCCTCATTGGGTAAAATCAAGAACTGGCGTGCAGCCGCTAAAGTCGCCGATCCCAAGGGCCCCGACTGCGAGGAGGGCCGGAGAGAGCGGATCCGCCCGCGGTTAAGGTTTCCGGCATATATCCAGTGCAATACCCCGCGCCAAGACGAAGCTCAGGGCGTCTATCTCGTCCTCGGCCAGCCCGGGGTACTTCCGCCTCAGCCAGTAGCGGCCCCGCGAGGCCTTGCTCTCGTCCACCAGCTTGACGCGGGGGGCGGCGCCGCAGAGGGCTTTCAACACGCCGAGTATCTCGGAGGGATCGACGTACGGGGAGAAGCCCACGGATATTTCGGAGACGCCCCTGACTCCGGACAGGATCCTCTTGAGGCCCTCGGCCGGGACCACCGCGTGGAGCAGGGGGTTGCCCCGCCAGACCATGACCACGCCGTTCCTCACCGCGCCGAGATCTACGCCGAGCACCGCGCCGGAGAGCGCCGAGCTCAGACCCAGAAAGAGCTGGAGGAGGAGGTCGCCGGAGCAGTCGAGGGCCACGCCCGCGCCGCCCACGGCCGAGTCGACTATGGTGACGTCCCTCGGCCCGTATGCTAGCTCGAAGACGTACCTCCTGGCCTCCTCGAAGCACCGCCGGCGGCCCACGAAGCCCAGCTCCAACGCCACCTCGGCGTAGGCTATTTAAATATCCTTCGCCCGACGGCCATGAGGCTGCTGGACGCGCTCTACGCAAAGGCGGCGGGGAGGCCCTTGGCGCTTTGCGACGCCAACGACGTCGACGGCATAGCGTCGGCCGCGTTGTTCCTGAGGCGGCATCCCGACGGGATCGTCGTCCTCGCCTACCCGACCGACGTCCAGAGGGGGCGTTGGGTCAGATGGCTCCGGTGGAGCTTCGTGGCGGATCTGCCCTGCCCCGGCAAGGCGGACCTCAGGGCGGACCACCACGTGACCAACAGGCCCTGTGCGGCCAAGGAGTTCTACGACCCTGAGGCGCCAGCGTCCGCCCTCCTGGCCTTGGAGGCGCTTGGCCTCTCGGGCGACCCCGTGGCCGAGCAGATAGCTGAGGCGGCCCGGCAGACCGACACGGCCAATATAGTGGACGAGGCAGTGCGGGATCTGGACCTAGCCGTCCGCTACGCGAACTACGGCGAGAAGCTGCTCGTGGCGCGGGCGCTCGCCGAGAGGGGCCTCAAGGCCCTCGAGGATCCCGCCATCGCGGCTCTGGTCGAGAGGGGGAGGAGGCTGGCGGCGATGGTCGACGCGATCGCCTCGGCGATACCCCCCAGGAGGGTCCTGGCGGTCTACAGCCCCGTGAAGCTGCCCATATCCTACAGGTCGCTGGCCATAGCCCTACAGAAGAAGGGCGCCGTCTACGTCAACATATTCGTGAGGCTGGGCCGGAGGAGGTACAGGCTCTACTGCGGCGCGGAGAGGGGGAGCGAGTTCGACTGCACGAAGATAGCGACGGCGATGGGCGGAGGCGGCCACAGGTACGCGGCCGGCGCCGTCGTGAAGGCCCCTCTGCTCGATCCCGAAAGGCCTCTGAGGGCCTTCCTGGAGCTCGCGGCGCCCGACGTCCTCTACGCCATAGGGCGGTGCCCCAGCGATATAAAGACCGAATGCGTCTCTATACGATATGATGAGAAGGGGGTTCAGCCGATCGGTGAGAGGACTTCAGCGGAGCTGAAATCCTGACCTAGGCCTCCGCCAAATATTAATATTCATTTCAACCCATCCGTGCTTTCCACCAAGCTCTTCGAGTCGGGTCATTTCTACAGGAGGCAATGCCCTATATGTAAATCCTACTTCTGGACCAAGAGGGCCGACCAGGTCTACTGCGGGGACCAGCCCTGCGTCCCCTACGGCTTTATAGGCAACTCGCCGGTGAGAGCCGCCGTGGACAACATCAGGGATCTGAGGGAGAGGTTCCTCTCGTTCTTCGAGAGGAGGGGCCACGCGAGGATTAGGCGGTACCCCGTCGTGGCGCGGTGGAGGGACGACGTGTTCCTGGTGGGCGCCTCCATCTACGACTTCCAGCCTTGGGTCACAAGCGGCGCCGTCCCGCCGCCGGCCAACCCGCTGACGATTTCCCAGCCCTCCATAAGGCTCACCGACGTGGATAAGGTGGGGAGGAGCGGGCGCCACCTCACGGGCTTCGAGATGATGGCGCATCACGCTTTCAACTACCCCGACAAATACGTCTACTGGATCGGCGAGACCACGGAGTACGCCTACGAGTTCTTCACCAAGGAGCTGGGCATAGCCGAGGACGAGGTCACGTTCAAGGAGTCGATCTGGGAGGGCGGCGGCAACGCCGGCGAGAGCTTCGAGGTGCTCGTGAGAGGCCTCGAGGTGGCGACCCTGGTATTCATGCACTACGAGGTCAAGGACGGGAAGTACGTGGAGCTGCCCCTCAAGATAGTCGACACGGGGTACGGCCTCGAGCGCATATACTGGATGGCGAAGGGCTCGCCGACGGTCTACGACGCAGTCTTCGGGCCCTTCCTCTCGGCGGTTAGGCAGAGGCTGGGGGTGCCCGAGCCCCCCGCCGATCTCCTGGGGAAGGCCTCGGTGTTCTTCGGCCAGATGGATCCCGAGGTCCTGGGCCTCGAGAGGGCATACGACGAGGTGGCCAGGAGGATAGGCGTATCGCCGCAGGAGTTCCGCGACGTCATGAGGCCCCAGGAGGCGCTCTACGTCCTGGCCGACCACAGCAGGACCGTCTCCTGGATGGTCGCAGACGGCGTCGTGCCCTCCAACACGGGGGCCGGCTATCTCGCCAGGTTGCTCATACGCAGGACGCTCCGCGGCCTGTGGCTGGCCGGGCTGGAGGCCCCGTTAGTCGAGCTCTTCGATCTGCACCTGAAGTATCTAAGGGACGACTACCCCGAGGTGTGGGAGAGCCGCGACGTGATCCTCGAGCTCATGGACCTCGAGGAGAGGAAGTACAGAGAGGTGCTCAAGGCGGCTCCGTCGCTGGTCAAGAAGGCCCTGGAGAGGGCGGGGAGGAGGGCCTTGGGCGCGGAGGATCTGGTGGAGCTCTACGACAGCTTCGGCGTGCCGCCCGAGGTGGCGAGGGACGCCGCGAAGAAGCTGGGGGCAGACGCCGAGGTGCCCGACGATTTCTACTCGAGACTCGCCGCGAGGCATCAGGCCAGGAAGGCGGAGGGGGAGGAGGCCTCCAAGATACCGGTCGAGCTGGCCAAGGTGGCCGATCTGCCGAGGACCAGGGAGCTCTTCTACGAGGACCCCTACCGGCGCTCCGCCAAGTCCAGAGTGTTGCGGGTGATAGACGGGAGGTACGTGGTCCTCGACGCCACGGTGTTCTACCCCGAGGGCGGAGGCCAGCCGGCCGACAGAGGCGTCTTGAGGCACGGCGGAGGCGAGGCGAAGGTGGTCGACGTGCAGAGGCTGGGCAACGTCATAGTCCACGTCGTGGAGGGCCCGGCGCCGAGGGAGGGCGAGGAGGTGGTCGGCGAGATAGACTGGGACCGCCGCATATCCCTCATGAGGATGCACACGGGGACCCACGTCTTGATACAAAGCATCAGGAGGGTCTTGGGCAGACATATATGGCAGGCCGGCGCCCAGAAGGACATACCCTTCAGCCGCCTCGACGTAACCCACTACAAGCTGCCCACAGAGGGGGAGATCGCCGAGATAGAGAGGCTGGCTAACCAGGTGGTGATGTCCAACGTGCCCGTCAAGGCCTTGACAATGCCCAGGAACGAGGCCGAGGCGAAGTTCGGCTTCATAATATACCAAGGCGGCGTCGTGCCGGCGAGGGAGATAAGGATATTGAGGATAGGGCCTGAGGACGCGCCGTACGACGTACAGGCCTGCGGCGGCACCCACCTCTCCAGCACAGGCGAGATCGGGCCCATAAAGGTGGTCCGCGTCGAGCGTATCGCCGACGGCGTGGTCCGCTTCATCTTCACCACCGGCAGACATGCGGTGGACTACATCCAGAAGCTGGACTCCGACCTCTCGGCCGTAGCCAAGGCGCTGGGCGCGAGCAGGGAGGACGTCGCATCCCAGCTGGCCAAACATCTGGACAAGGCCGCGGAGCTCGAGCGGCGGTACAAAAGGCTGGCCGCCTCATACGCCGACCTGCTCGCCGAGAGGATACGCGCCGAGGGGCTCCCCAAGGCCGACCTCGCCTATCTGGAGCTCGACGACGAGGATCTGGCCAGAGCCGTGGCGGCGGCGGCCACCTCCAAGAACCCGCGTCTGCTGCTCGTGGTCAAGAGGGGCGACAGGCTGGAGCTCTACAGCGGGAGGGGGATCGACGTAGGCCCCATAGCGGCCGAGCTGAGGAAGTACGGATTCAAGGGAGGCGGCTCCAAGACCTTCGCCCAAGGCGTCTATCAAGGCGATATGGAGGTCATATTTAAAGCCCTCCGGAGCCTTCTGGGCTGATGTTCTCGCTCAACCCCAGGGAGCTCGAGAGGTACCTCAAGAGGATGGGCATAAAGATGGAGGAGGTGGACGCCGCCTATGTGGAGATAGGCCTCAGAAACGGCGACGTGCTGCGCATAGAGGGGCCGGCGGTCGCCCTGCTGAAGCTCCCCAACAAGGTCCTCGTCTACCAGGTACAGGCCCAGGAGGGCTCGGTCAAGACCCAGAAGAGGCAGGTCCAGCAGCAGGCGGCCGGCGGCTACACGCCCACAGACGAGGACATCAACCTAGTCGTGGAGCAGACGGGCGCCACCAGGGAGGAGGCGGAACAGGCGCTGAGGGAGGCCAAGGGCGATCTGGTGCAGGCCGTGATGTCGTTGATGCAGAGGAAGAAGGGCTGAGGGGCTTGCGAAATAGCGCCCCACGCGCCTCCGTTTCTGCGCCGACCGAAGCGCCGTCTGCGGCCGGCGGCATCGGCTACAGCCGGCATATCTGCCCGGCAGGTCGAAGGGGGACGCTACGGCATTAGACTTAAATAGAGAAGCCTCCTCCCCCCTATGCCGGTGCGCCCTGCTAGATGCTACAGAAGGATAAAGGGGCCGCCCTACACAAGGCTTGAATATATACACGGGGCCCCCTACGTCCAGATACCCAAGTTCGACATGGGGAACACGTCGCCGTCGGCGCGGGAGGCCTTCACCATGGCGGCCAGGCTGTTGAGCGAAAGCAGAGGCCAGATAAAGGCGCAGGCCCTCGAGGCGGCGCGCCAGATGGCCTACAAATACCTGTCGGTAAAGGTGGGCGACCCCAACTACTACTTCCGCCTGGAGGTCTACCCCCACCACGTGATCAGGGAAAACAAGATGCTGGCCATGGCGGGCGCCGACCGTCTGCAGGAGGGCATGAGGCTCAACTTCGGATCGCCCGCCGGCAGGGCGGCCAGAGTCGAGAGGGGACAGGTCCTCATGTACGTAGAGTTCAAGCCGGAGCATCTGCCGCACGTCAAGGAGGCCTTGAGGAGGGCCGCGTCGAAACTACCGCTCCCGACAAGGCTTATAGTCGAGCCCAAAAATGGAGATAAAAAAGCTGCATCGTGAGAGGGTAGAGGCGGCCCTGGAGGTCCTCGAGAAGGCGCTCAGAGGCGAGGCGAGGGCCAGGCTGGATCTGGTCGAGGCCCTGAGGGAGGCCTACAGGAGGCGCGGCGTCGAGCCGCTCAGAGGCTTCTCGACCGAGTCCATATTCGACAAGGAGCTGGCCACCGTCCACATAGTGGGTGTCTACGGCGCCGGCGCCATGGCGCCCGGCGATCTGGATAATCTATTCTACATAGAGAACAAGGCGCATGCGGTTCTAGATATGGTCAGGAACATCACCGAGGTGGTGACCGATGAAATCAAGGAGAATATCAAGAGACATGTCGCGGACATAAAGGGCAAGGATCTGGAGGACAAGATATTCCGCTTCCTGAGGTACGCATTTACGGGCACGGTCCTAGGGGTCTTCTCGGAGCCGCTTTTCGTCAAGGCGGTCAGGACGGCCGAGGCCGTATATACCGACATGGAGGAGAAGCTGGTGCGGTACATGGCCTTCTACACGGCCTACAAGGTCGCCGAGCTCATAGCGACCGACGCCATAAGGAGCCCCAACGACCTGAAGATATATAAGTACAGCTACTGCCTGCAGCTGGGCTTCCAGAAGTGCAAGCCATCAGATAAATTAATAAAGGAGGTAGCCGTCAGCGTGTACAAGGTCGATAAGGCCAAGGTCAACAGGCTGGTCACGGGGAAAGGCATAATACCCAAGGTCTCCTAGGTACGGCGAAAAAGCCGTAGGCTAGGACCTACCTGCGTATTTCTCCACGAAGTTGGCGATGACCTTAGCCACCTTTTCCCTCTCCTCGTCGCTCCTCGGCGTGTGGCCCATGCCGGCTATCTCCACCACGTCCACATGAAAGCCGAACTTGTCGGCGAGGCCTATGAGTACGTCCACATGGGCTCTGGGCACCACGTCGTCTCTATCGCCTCTGATGTAGAGGACGGGCGGCATGCCCTGCCCTATGTAGCGCGACGGCGAAGTTTCGTCGAGCTGGGAGCCCAAGGCCGCCAGCTCGTGGGCGAGCCTCTTGGAGAGCCTATCGCCCTTGCCCTCCAGCCACCGTAGCTGGAGCCTCCTGTCGACAGGCCCGGCGACGGACACGACGCAGCCCACCTTGCCCGGATTCCTGGCGGCCAGGAGCAACGCGGCGGTCCCGCCCATGCTGTGGCCTGCGGCCACCCCCACCGGCAGCGACGAGAGGCCTATCTCGTAGGCGTCCGCCACATCCCTTATGGAGGGGGCCACCACCTCGTAGCCCAGCCCCCTCAGGGGCTCGACCAGCCAGTCGACCTTCTCGGGGGAACTGCCCCTGCCGTGGTATACGATCGCCCTCATGGAACAAGCATAGTGTTTTTAAAATAACAATTCACTTACCGCGATGAAGCTGGAGTTCAAGATAAGCGCCCTGCCGAGGGACAAGAGGACCAGCTTGTTGCTCGCATGTCCCGAGCCCTCGCTGGCGGGAGTAATAGCGGTGGAGTACGTCATAGATCTCCTCAACATGGAGGAGATCGGCGCGATAAGGATACCCGAGCTCCCGCCTGTCGTGGCCGTCGTCAACGGCGCGGCGAAGCTGCCCCACAGGATATTCTACAACAAGGACTCGGGGCTCCTCGCCATAAGGCAACACATGCCTGTCCCGCCTCAGATATACGCCGAGTTCGTGGGCAAGGTGCTCGACTGGGCCGAGGAGAACAAGGTGAGGGACGTGATCTGCCTCTCGGCCACCGCCGCGGCCGGGGAGGGCGACGTGGTCTATTTCGTCACCGAGGAGCATCTTGTGGATAGATTCAAGTCGTATGGGCTGACGCCGCTCAAGGAGGCCACGGTCGCCGGTCTCGAGGGCGCCTTTCTGGACGCAGTGCTGGGCCGCTCCATAGACGGAGCGCTCATCCTAGCCGAATCCAAGCTCCTGACGGCGGTCAAGAGGCTCGTCGAGAGCGGGAGGGTCGGAAGCCATAGAGACGTCATGTTGATACTGAACGACCTGGTCGGAAGGGTCGGGCCCGACGTGGCCGCGGCCCTCAAGCTGATAGACGCCGTGAGCAAGATAACGGGCGTGCCTATAGACACATCCAAAATGCAGGAACACGCCCAGAAGTACGCGTTCTTGGTCGAGAAGAACATAGAGGCCTTAATGCAGTCGGGACAGCAGAAGAGAGAGATCCCGTTGATGATCTAGGCTGATTCGCGGCACAGCCAGCGCCGGGAGCCAGCCCTTAATTGAGCCGTGGGCCGTAGGTCGACCTCCCGGCCGTCCTCGAACCCGACAACCCGGAGGGAGCTGGCCTTTTCCCTATGGCTAGTCGACCTGCACCCCGAGCACCTTCTGGAAGAACTCTATGGCCTCCTGCTTCGTCACGGTCTGGCCCCTGCCCACCTCGCTCCTCCTCCGCCGCCTCAGCTGGACCCTCAGCCCGGGCTTCGCCAGCCTGACGCAGACGTCCATGCCCCACACGCCGACGGCTGGGTCGTACTTAACGCCCGGGAGCATTATGTGCTCCTTGATCCCGAAGCAGACGTTGCCCCTCTCGTCGAAGCTTGAGGACTTCACCCTGTTGTTGACGGCCTCGAGGGCCCTCGCGAGGAACTTCACGGCTTTATCCCTCCTGAGGGTGACCGCGACGGCTATGGGCTCGCCCCGCCTTACGTTCCACTCCTTTATGCTCTTCTTGGCCTTTCTAACCGACGGCGTCTGGCCGGTCAGCTCCTCGAGGAGAGCCCGCGCCTTCTCCAGCCTCTCTCCCCCCTCGCCGACGCCGATATTCACCACGACCTTCTCTATGTATATGCGCTTCATGGGGTGGCCCTCCGTCAAGACCAGCTCCTTCCAGCTCTTCTGGGCCAAGGCCGACATAGCCCCTCAATGGGGGCCACTTTAAATAATTTCGCCCTTCAGGGCTACGGACGGGGCCCTCGCCGATGCGGGATCTGAATCCAATATTTTAATATTTGTCCCATCTACGGCATGTGAAGGCCGCGTTGTTCTCCGGCGGGAAGGACAGCGTCTACGCCGCGCTTCTTGAGTGGCCAGTCGACATATTCGTGACGTTTGTCTACGAGTTTCCCAGGCCGTCGCCCCACCTCCTGAACCTCCCGAAGGTCGTCGAGCTGGCCAACGCGCTGGGGGTACCTCTGGCGATCCTCAAGGTGGATAGAGGCCGCGAGCTCGAGCAGGAGGCGGCCTTCCTGAGGAAGCTCGGCGTCTCCGAGCTGGTGGCGGGCGACCAGGCGGTCGAGGACCATCTGAAGTACATGGAGAGGCTTGCCGGCGAGGCCGGGGCCAGGCTGAGGGAGCCCCTCTGGGGCCTCGACCCGGGGGAGCTCCTGCTGAGGGAGGCGGAGGCCATGGACTTCCTGGTTATAGGGGCAGGCGCGGCCGATCTAGTGTGCGACTTGGTGGGCCGCCGCAACGCCGAGGCGTTCCTCGGCAAGGCTCGGGCCCTGGGCGTGGACCCCATAGGGGAGCGCGGCGAGTACCACACGTTGGCTGTGAGGGTCGGAGGCCGGGGCTCCATATCCTATAGGTGCCGCGACGTCAGGAGGTACGGCGATTACTACATAGCCCTCCTATGAGCCTCCCCGAGCTCCTGGCCGAGGCCGCCTCGCGCGCCCGCTGCGACGGGGTCCTGCTGTCGGGAGGCCTCGACTCGGCCACCGTGGCGTGGGCCCTGCGGAGGGCGGGCCTCAGGCCCGTGGGCTTCAACACGCAGTACGCGCCGGCTCCCGGCGCCGATCTGCCCCACCTCCTGGAGGCCGCGAGGGCCTTGAGGCTGAGGGTTGTCGTGAGCTGGGTGGGCGAGGAGGAGGCGGTGAAGGCGGCGGAGGACGTCGTGGGCATCTTGAAGGTGTTCAACCCCATGGAGGTCGTCAACTGCGCCGCGGCCTACGTGAGCATCAAGGCCGCCGCCGAGATGGGCGTGAGGAGGGTCTGCACCGGCGACGGAGGCGACGAGCTCTTCGCCGGATATGAATACATGTCGAGGATGGGGCCGAGGGAACTCGACGAATATATACGCAGGCTGGCCGGAGGCGGATGGTATTTCTGCGCCTTCGACGTGGGGAGGGCGTTGGGCGTCGAGGTCCAGGCCCCCTATCTGGACCCGGAGGTCGTGCGGTACGCCCTATCCATCCCCGCTGAGGAGAAGGTGAGGGACGGCGTCGGGAAGTATATAGTCAGGAGGCAGTTCCAAGGCCTTCTGCCCGACTCGATCGTCTGGCGGAGGAAGGACCCCATAGAGGTCGGCAGCGGCTTCTCGGCGCTCTACGACGTCTTGGCGCGGAGGGCCGAGGGGTACGCCGCCGACATACCGGTCCAAGGGGCGGCGAAATATCTCTACAAGGCCTTCAGGGAGAGGGGCTTGACGTACGAGAGGGGCGGAGAGCCGCAGTGCCCCGTATGCGGATACGGGCTGAGGGACGGCTATTGCCGAATGTGCGGGCACTACGCTAGGGCTTGATCGAGTAGACCCTGAGGCCGCCGAACATCTTGGCCTCCACAAGCCCGGCCCTCCTCAAGGCGCTCAGCGCATATTCGACGGTCCTCAGGGGCAGGCCTGTGAACTCCGCTATCGATCTCGACGTCAAGGGCCCCCTCTCCTCGAGGGTCTTGAGGACGTACCTCATGGAGGGGGAGAGCCTCCCCGCCGGCTCCGCCTCCCTCCTGGCCGCGACGGGCCTCAACAGCCTCGCCGCCGATCCGGCCCACACGGCGGCCCTCCCGTCGGCCAGCGGGATCCTCGTGCGCCCGTCGGCTATCAGCTCGGGCAGGAATCTGGACCGCACGTCCGAAATCTCTATCCTTTTGCCCAGCGGCACCACGTACGGCGGCCTTCTGGAGGTGGAGTTGACCGGCACTATCTCGAGGACCTCCGCCTCCAGGTCTATCACCGGGCCCCCCGCCGATCTGGCGTAGGCCGACGAGCCGAGGGGGGTCGACACGAGCACTCCGTCGGCCACGTCGCTGAAGACGATGCGTCCGTCCACGCGGACCTTGTAGGAAGTCAGGGCGGCCGACCTCCTGGGGAATATAGCGACCTCGTTGACGGCCCTCACCACAGATCCCCCGGACTCCGCGTGGAGCCTCGGTATCTTGACCACGGTGCATTCGGCCCGGGATGCCACCAGGGGGTACAGATCCTCGGACGCGAAGGCCAGCTCGGCGTCTATGCCCCGGGGCGATATGCCGACAACCACCTCGTCCCTGCTCCTCAACGCCTCCAATATCTCGCGGTCCGTGCCGTAGACGAGCACGTAGTCGGCATCGCCGCTGAGCCTTATGCCGAGCTTTCCGGCGGCCCTCTCCGACTCGGGCGAATAGGCCTTGACCGCCTCGATGCACACGGGAGCTCGATTACAGATGGTTTTAGGCATTAGCCCCGTCCGGCTGACCGTAGTCTGATCGGACCGGCGGAGCCTATATTTTTAGGACGCCCGTATTGCATGGAGCCCATATCGCCCTTCGACTGGCGCTACGGCTCCGAGGGCCTCCGCAGGCTTTTCTCCAGGCAGTCCATCGTCGACGCCTACGTCGAGGTGGAGAGGGCGTTGGTCTGCGCCCTGGAGGAGCTGGGCGTGGCGGAGCGGGGGTGCTGCGAGGCGGTCTCGCGGGTCTCGGTCCCCGCCGACGAGGTGTACAAGCTGGAGAGGGAGCTGAGGCACGACGTGCTCGCGCTGGTCCAGCTCCTCGAGGAGAGGAGCGGATGCCGTTTCGTCCACTACGGCGCTACTTCCAACGACGTGATAGACACAGCGTGGGCCCTTCTGATCAGAAGGGCGCTCGGGGCGATACGGGAGGGGGGCCGCGCCGTCGCCGAGGAGCTGAGGAGGCTTGCGCTCAAATACGCCGACCTGCCGGCGGTCGGGCGGACCCACGGCCAGTGGGCGGAGCCCATCACCCTCGGCTTTAAGTTCGCCAACTACTACTATGAACTGTACATAGCCTGCAGGGCCCTGGAGGGGGCGGAGGAGAGCATAAGGGGGAAGCTGGGAGGCGCCGTGGGGACCATGGCGTCTTGGGGCCCCCTGGGGCTGAGGCTGAGGGAGGCGGTGGGCAGAAGGCTGGGCGTGCCGTTCCACCCCATATCCACGCAGGTGGCGCCCCGCGAGTCCTTCGCCTATCTCGCCTCGGCCCTCGCCCTGCTGGCGGAAGTCGCCGAGAGGCTCGCCACCGAGGTGAGGGAGCTCTCCAGGCCCGAGATCGGGGAGGTCCTCGAGACGGTGGGCGGCGGGTCCTCGGCCATGCCCCACAAGGCCAACCCGACCAACAGCGAGAGGGTTGTGAGCCTGGCGCGGTACGTCAGATCCCTCTTGGTCGTGGCGCACGAGAACGTGGCCCTCTGGCACGAGCGCGACCTCACCAACTCGGCCAACGAGAGGATCTGGATACCCGAGGCGCTCCTCGCCGTGGACGAGATACTGGCCGCGACGGCCCACGTGCTGAGGACGCTCCGGGTAGACGAGGAGAGGATAAGGCGCAACCTGGAGGCCGCCTTGCCGCACATCACCAGCGAGTTCCGCATGCTGGAGCTGATCAAGAGGGGCGCCAGGAGGGGCGAGGCCTACAGGATCGCAAAGGCCGGAGGAGGGGCCGGCGAGCTGCCGCGGGGCTGGCCCGTGAGGGAGCTAATAGACTCGGCGCTGGCGCTGGAGGCTTGCAGAGGCGGGCAGACCCATCCCGCCTAGCGGACCGATCGGCTTAAGGTATACCCAGACGATGGACTTGGAGGCGGGCCGCCGCGGAGGCGCCGCGCCTAGAGGACGCCCTTGGCCCTGCGGAGATCGACAACGTGCCCCACCTCGGGCCCCGTGCCCAGCAGGGTGACGGGCCTCCCGAGCTCCGCCTCTATTTGGTCCACCCACCTCCGCGCGTCGGCGGGGAGATCCTCCCACCTGGTCTTCCCGGCGGCGTCTCCGAAGAGCGCGTCGAGCTTCGTTATGGCTATCTGCGTCGGCGAGTTCAGCGCCACGGCGCGCCTCGCGAGCTCGAGGTTGAAGGGGGCGGCCCTCCTGGGCCTGCCCGTCACAGCGCCTCTCTCGACCCAGCCCCTCCTCTCGGCCTCCTCGGGCGACAGCTCGCCCGGCAGAGGGCCGTTGCCGACCCTGGTGACGAAGGACTTGAAGACGAGCACCACCTCGTCCACGTCCTTAGGCCCGATGCCCGCCTCGCTGGCCACGCCGGACGCCGTCGTGTCCCTGCTGGTGACGTAGGGATAGGTCCCGTGGTAAAGCGAGAGGAAGGTGCCCTGCGTGCCCTCTACTATGACGCCGCCGTCGGCCAGCCCGCGTATCATGGCGGGCACGTCGGCGAGATACGGCTTGAGCTCCTCGAAGTCCCTTGCCAGCCTCAGGCGCCTCAACACCCTGTCGACCATCGCGGCCCCGACGCCCTGGCCGGTGGAGCCCACCGTCTTCATCAAGTGCTCGTCTCGCCTCTCGGCCTCCACATGTCTGTCCTCTATGACGCCGGTGTTGTAGTCCACCTTGGTCCTCCCCCTGCCGTACCTCTCTGCCTCGGCCGCGAAGACGTCCAGCCTTATGAGCGCGCCGGGGGCCACCGCCAGGACCGCCGAGGGGTCCACGAAACAGCTCGGCAGAGACCTCAAGACGTGCTGCACGCCGTTGTGGACGACCGTGTGGCCGGCGTTGGGAGCGCCGGTCCTCACGCAGAGCTTCGGCGAGTCCCTCAGGGCCAGATACGCCGTTATCTTGCCCTTGCCTGTGTCCCCGAAGAACCCGTCCACTATTACTGTAATCACATAAACTAAACCGAGAGGTAATTAAAAGATTGCCCGGCCTCGTTTAATCATGTAGTTAAAAACGGCGCCGAGGCCCACGTCCCCGATGCATGGGCCACGCCGCCTTGCTCGGACGAAATCCCCGGTCAGCTTTTTAAAGAGGTTCATGGAGCCCCCGTGATAAGCCAGTACCTCACCCGCCTGAAGACGCTGGACGCCTACGTGGGGAGGTTCGACGTGGTCATAGTGGGGGCCGGCCCCGCCGGGATGTTCGCGGCGTACGAGCTCGCCGAGGCCGGCGGCCTCCGCGTGGCTCTGCTGGACGGCGGCCTGCGCGCGTCGAGCAGGACATGCCCCCTGCAGACCCCCCTCCAGAGGTGCACCTTCTGCGTGCCCTGCCACATAATGTACGGCGTGGGGGGCGCCGGCACGCTCAGCTCCGGCCTCATAAACCTGCGGCCTGATGTCGGCGGGGATCTGCACGAGCTGGTGGGCGATTGGGACAAGGCCATGGGCCTCATAGAGTATGTGGACTCCGTCTTCGTGAAGTTCGGCGCGCCCGGCGACGTGTACGAGCCTAACTTGGAGGCCATAAACGAGCTGTCCTCCATAGCGGCTAGGGTCAACGCCAGGGTTGTGCCCATAAGGCAGAGGCATCTGGGCACCGACGGCTCGCGCAAGGTGGTGGAGGCGATGGCCCAATATCTGGAGGGCCGCGGCGTCTCGCTCCACACCTCCACCTGGGCGCTGACGGTCGAAAGGAGCCGGGAGGGGTTCGTGGTGAAGACCAGCAGGGGGGTGTTCGAGGCGCCCGCCGTCCTGCTGGCGCCGGGCAGGGGAGGGGCCGAGTGGCTGGTCTCGACGTTGAGGGGGCTGGGGGCCAAGCTGGACTTCGGCCCCATAGATATAGGGGTCAGGGTTGAGGTGCCCTACCAGGTCATGAGGCCCCTCACCGACGCGGTCCACGACCCCAAGGTGATCCTCTACACGTCTAAGTACGACGACAAGGCGAGGACCTTCTGCACAAACCCCCGCGGCTTCGTGGTCAAGGAGGTCTACTCCGACGGCACAGTCGGCGTGAACGGCGAGGCCTACCTCGAGAGGAAGAGCGACAACACCAACTTCGCCTTCTTGGTCACGCTGAGGCTCACCGATCCCATGGAGGACACCATAGAGTACGGCAAATCCATAGCGAGGCTTGCGACCAAGCTCGGAGGCGGCAAGCCCCTCATACAGCGCCTCTACGACCTCGAGAGGGGCCAGAGATCCACTTGGGAGAGGATAAGGAGGTCCAGCATCTCGCCCACGCTGAAGGACGTGACGCCGGGCGACATATCGCTCGCCCTCCCCCACCGCGTCGTGGAGGACATAATAGAGGGGCTGAAGAAGCTCGACGAGCTCGCGCCGGGCGTCGCCAGCCCCCAGACGCTCATATATGCGCCCGAGATAAAGTTCTACTCGGCCCGCCCCTCGGTGGACGGCGATCTGATGACCACGATCCCCGGCCTCTTCGTCGCGGGCGACGGGGCCGGGCTGTCCAGGGGCATAAACGTAGCCGCGGCCACCGGCGTCCTCGCCGCAAGGGGCATAATAAAATATCTGAGCTCAACAAGTAAATAGATCGGGGCCCCCTACGCGTCACGGCTGACGGGCGGCCGGCATCTGGGCGGCAGCTTTTAAACCCCTACGCCGGCGTCTCCATGGCGTCGCTGTACCTGGCCCAACACGGCAGATCCTTCAGCGAGGCGGAGGACCCCGAGAGGAGGCTGACCCCCGAAGGCGTCGCAGAGACCGAGAGGGTGGCCGGACTGCTGGCCGCCGTAGGCGTCAAGGTGGCCGAGGTGCTCCACAGCGGGAAGGCCAGGGCGAGGCAGACGGCTGAGATATTCTCGCGCCGCCTCGGCGCACCCGTCAGGGAGGTCGACGGCCTTGCGCCCAACGACGACCCGCGCATCTGGGCCTCCAGGGCCGAGGCTCTGGCGGCCGACGTGATGCTGGTGGGCCATCTGCCCCACCTCTCGAGGCTGGCGTCGCTCCTCCTGGTGGGCGACCCCCAGAGGGAGGTCGTCAAGTTTAGATATTCCGGCGTGGCGAGGCTGGAGAGGGGCGAGGCCGGCTGGAGGCTCGCCTGGTACGTCACGCCCGATATCGCGCCGTGAGGCTTTCGGTCGACAGGAGGCGGAGGCTGATAGACGTGCTGCCGGAGAGGGCCGAGGATCTCTACTTCGTCTACCTCCTGGTGGACCGGGGGGATGTGGTGAGGGGCTGGACCGTAAGGGAGTACAAACCCGAGGGGGCCAAGGAGGGGGAGAGGGTAAAGGTGTATCTGGCCGTGAGGGTCGAGGCGCTTGAGTACCACAAGTTCCGGGGGAGCCTCAGGGTGAGGGGCACCGTCGTGGAGGTGGGGGGCGATCTGGAGGGCGTCAAGGGCAGGAGGCACACCTTCGACGTGTTGCCCGGCAGAGAGATAGAGATCGCCAAGCCCGAGTCGTACCCCATGGAGCTCGTCGACGAGGTGGCGAAGCTGGCGTCCGTAGCCCTGCCGAGGATTCTCCTGGTGTCCATCGACGGGGATGAGGCGGCGGTGGCCCACATAACTGCGCTGGGCGTCGAGCTGTTGGGCGTCCTGGAGAACAGAAGGCCTAAGGAGGCGGGCTCCGACTCCGAGGAGGAGGCCCTCGGCCCGTTCTTCAGAGAGGTGGCGAAGGCCGTGGATCAGTACAGAGTGAGGCTCAGGCCCGATAGGGTTGTGCTCGCAGGCCCTCAGCTGTATGTAGAGATGGCGGCGCGGTATATAAAGGGCGACTTGGCGCCGCAGTCGTCGGGGGGCCTCGCCGGCGTGTACGAATTCCAGCGCGGCGGCCATTTCGAGGCCTACCGCGAGATCTTGGGCTCGGAGGCGCTGGGCGAGGTCCTCAGGCTGGCCTCGGAGAGGCCCGAGCTGGTGGCCGTCGGCCTCGACGCGGTTAGGGAGGCCGCGGCGCAGGGGAGGGTGCGCATGTTCGCCGTGGTCGACGAGGCCTTGAAGGAGCGGGCCGAGGAATACGCCGAGGTGTTGAGGCTGGTCTTCTCGGCCAGAGGGGCCGTGAGGATCGTGCCGGCTGAGGGCGAGGCGGGGCAGATGTTGACCGCCATGGGCGGATGCGCCGCCGTGTTGCGCTATTAAACTTTTAAATAGATCCACTGGAGCAGTTATGGAAAGGGGATTGGGGATGCTCCTCTACGCGCTGAGCGCTATGTCCATCGCCTTCGGCGTCTTGTTGTTGGTCCTGTACCCAGGCAGGAGGTCCCTGGCGCTGGCCGCGCTGGGCATCTCCATGGGCATCGCCGCGCCTATCGCGTATAGGGCACTGTCCCGCCGGGAATAGATATTAACGGCCTCCCCGGTCCCTACATGAGGCTCGAGGGCGTCATAGCGGCGACGGTCACGCCGTTTAGAAAAGACGGCGTCAACTACGAGGCCCTGAGGGACCTCCTGGCCAGGCTCGCCTCGCAGGGATACGGATTGTTCCCCTCCTCGTCGACCGGCGAGGTGGCCAAGCTGACCCCCGAGGAGAGGGTCAAGGTGGCCGAGCTGGCGGTGGAGGTGGGGGGCGGCAAGGTGCCCGTGATAGCCGGCACGGGCACCGGCGACCATATAAGCACCATAGAGATGGCCAGGCGGTATAAGGACGTTGGGGTCGACGCCGTGTTGATAACCCCGCCCTACTACGTCCAGGGCGATTGGGCCGGCATATATGCCTTCTACAAGAAGGTGCTGGACGCCGTCGACATGCCCGCGGTGCTCTACACGATCCCCCTCGCGGTGGGCTACAACATACCGGCCGAGGTCTTCGACCTGGTCTCGTCGGAGTACAGCCAGGTGGCGGCCGTCAAGGACAGCTCGGGCGACTTCCGCTACCACATGGAGCTGATATATCTGGTCGGGGGCAGGATCTCCGTCCTCCAGGGCGTCGACATGTTCTTCGTGCCGAGCCTCATAGTGGGGGCCCACGGCGGGATCCTGGGAGGCCCCAACTTCCTAGGCCCCCTGCAGCTGAGGCTCTACAACATGGTGAGGGAGGGGAGAATCGCCGAGGCGGTCGAGATACACAGGAAGCTGATGGAGCTCTGGCGCTTCATGGGGGGCTGCGGGCTGACGGGGAAGCTCGGCGGCAAGTGGCCCACCCTCTACAAGATAGCGACGCAGATGGCCACCGGCATAGACATGGGGCCGCCGCGGGAGCCCCTTCCGCCCGTCGACGACAGAGACAGGGAGGAGCTGAGGAAGATACTCGAAAAACTGGCGCCGCTCACGCGCTAGGGAGAGCGGCGTCTAAGCCCCGCGGCGATCCAAGCCGCGCTGACGGCCGTCGGGAACCGGCGCGGTCCGCGGGCGTAGACGCCGATATGGGCCGACCGACGGTCCGGCGAGGCTTGGATCGGGTCGAGGGCCCCCGGCGCCATTTGGGGCCGTCGCCGATTCCGCCGAGGTAGACGGGGGAGCTTGCGGGGCCTCGCGGCGGCGCCGGCCGCGCCCGATATTTATATACCCTATATAGTTCCCTCCGTGGATCTCGTCGTCGTGTCAGTCCTGGGCGCCGATAGGGTCGGCATAGTGGCCGGCATAACGAGCGTCCTGGCTAGACACAACGCGAACATAGTGGACATAGCCCAGACGGTGGTCCGCGACATATTCTCCATGGTCATGGTGGTCGACATATCCAAGGCCGATGTGGACATAGCGGGCCTGCGGGCGGAGCTCGAGGAGGTGGGGAGGAAGCTCGGCGTCATGGTCGCCGTGCACCACATAGACGTGTTCCGCTATATGCAGAGGATATGAGGGCCTTCTCGCCTGAGGAGATAGGGGAGGTCCTCGAGATGGTGCTGTTCCGCGAGCTGGACATACGCGCCGTCACTCTCAGCGTCAACACGCTCCCGGCGATACGCGGAGACGTCGGGTCTGCCCTCTCCGCCTTGAGGAGCCTGCTGGGGCCGCATCTAGAGCGCTTCAGGCCCGCGGTGGACAAAATAGCGGCGAAGCTCGGCGTCAGGATAGTGACGGCGAGGCTCGCCGTGAGCCCGGTCAGCGTGATGCTCGAGCCGCTGGGCCGCGCCGAGGATGCCGTCGAGATCGCCAAGGCCTTGGACGACCTGGCGGAGACCCACGGCGTCGATATGGTCGGCGGATTCGCCGCCTTCGTGCACGCAGGCGTGTCGAGAGGCGACAGGGCCCTCATCGACGCGTTGCCCGACGCCCTGAACTCCACCAAGAGGCTCGGCGGGTTCGTCAACGCCGCCTCCACGGCCACGGGCATAAACATGGACGCCGTCCTGGAGGCCGCGAAGGCGGTCCTCTCCATGAGGCCCGAGGCCGCGGCGAGGTTCGCCGTGACCGCCAACGTGCCGGAGGACGTGCCCTTCATGCCGGCGGCCCACCACGGCCTCGGCCTCCCCGACGCCGTGATAAACGTTGCCGTGAGCGGCCCCGGGGTCATAGAGGCCGTCGTGAGGAACATGAAGGACGCGGACCTGAGGACCCTACACGACGCGATAAAGAGGGCCGCGTTCAAGGTCACGAGGCTCGGCGAGCTCGTGGGGAGGGAGGTCGCGAGGGAGCTGGGCGTGAGGTTCGGCGCGGTGGACCTCTCGGTGGCCCCGTCGCCCAAGGTCGGCGACAGCGTGGCGGGGATACTCGAGGCCATGGGCCTCCCGAGGGCCGGCGCCCCGGGCTCCGTCCTGGCCCTCCACCTCTTCGTGGACGCCGTGAAGAAGGGAGGCGCCATGGCCACCTCCACAATAGGCGGCCTAAGCGGCGCGTTTATACCCGTCAGCGAGGACGCCTTGATGGCCAAGGCGGCCGAGGAGGGGGCGTTGGGCTTCGACTCGTTGAAGGCCATGTCGGCCGTCTGCAACACCGGCATAGACATGGCCGGCATACCCGGCGACGCGCCGCCCGACGTGGTCGCTGCGCTCGTGGCGGACGTCATGGCGCTCGCCACAGCCCTCGACAAGCCGCTGGGCGTCAGGCTGGTTCCGATTCCCGGCGGCAGGCCCGGCGACGTCTACGAGCTGGGGGGCCTCTACGGGAGGGTAGTGGTGATGGATCTGGGCAGATATCGGGAGATACCTCTGGCCAGGAGGAGCGGCGTCGTGCCGCCGAGCGTCTGGAGGCTGAGGGCCGGCTAATTATTCATCCGCTTAATATAACTGACGATGGCCGTCCGGCGTTCCGCAACTTTTTAAAATTCATAAATTAAAGCCGCTATGTCGGTATCCATATCGGTGCTGGCCTCCCACAGCGCCCTGGACGTGCTGGACGGCGCCAAGGACGAGGGCCTTAGAACCATAGCGGTGGCCAAGAGGGGGCGGGAGAGGGCCTATAGGGAGTTCCCCGTCGTAGACGAGCTGGTCGTCCTGGACGACTACAGGGATATAATAAGGGAGGCGCACAGGCTCAAGGGCTCGGTCTTCGTCCCCAACAGGTCTTTCGCCGTGTATGTGGGCTACGACGCGATAGAGAGGGAGTTCCCCATCCCCATATTCGGCAACCGCCACCTCCTGAGGTGGGAGGAGAGGGTCGGGCCCCACAGCTACTACAGGCTTCTCGACGAGGCCGGCGTAAGGAGGCCGAGGACCTACGCCTCGCCCGACGAGGTGGATAGGCCGGTCATGGTCAAGCTGCCCGAGGCGGCGAGGAGGGTGGAGCGGGGGTTCTTCGTGGCCAGGGACAGGGACGACCTCATGCGCAAGGCCAGGAGGCTGGCGGAGAGGGGCATAATAAGGCTTGAGGACCTCTCCGGCGCGGCCATAGAGGAGCTCGTGCTGGGCGCCCACTTCAACGCCAACTTCTTCCAGTCGCCGATATATAGGCGGCTCGAGCTGCACAGCTTCGACAGGAGGATACAGAGCGATCTCGACGGCGTGTTCAGACTCCCCGCGAGGGACCAGCTGGACCTCGACCCCGACGTGAGGTACATAGAGGTGGGGCACGAGCCGGCCACCTTGAGGGAGAGCCTCCTGGAGAAGGTCTTCGACCTGGGGCACCGCTTCGTCGACGCCGCCGCGAGGCTCGTCAAGCCGGGCGTCATAGGGCCCTTCACCCTCCAGTTCATCGTGACGCCCGAGCTGGATCTGGTGGTCTACGACGTGGCCCCCAGGATAGGCGGAGGCACGAACGCCTACATGGGGATAGGGGGCCAGTACTCCAAGCTCTACTGGGGGAGGCCGATCTCGATAGGCAGGCGGATAGCCATGGAGATAAAGGAGGCTGTAAGGCAGGGGAGGCTCGAGGAGGTGACGACATGATCGAGGCGCTGTTGAAGAGGTACGACCTCGATAGGCTGGCGGTGGCCACCATAGCGTCCCACACGGCGCTCCAGATACTGAGGGCCGCCAAGGGGCGGGGGTTCAGGACATTGGCGGTGGCCCGCCCCAGCTCGGCCTGGTTCTACAGGCGCTTTCAATTCATCGACGAGGTGTGGGAGGCCGACCTCTCCAACTTCCGGCCCGTGGCCGAGAGGCTGGCCGAGAACAACGCCGTCTTGATCCCCCACGGGTCCTACGTGGAGTACGTCGGCTGGAGGCAGGCCCTCGAGGCGCCGGTGCCCACGTTCGGCGTGAGGCGCCTCGTCGAGATAGAGGCTGACCAATACAGGAAGATGGACCTCCTGAGGAGGGCAGGCATACCTACGCCCAGGAGCTACTCCCCCGACGAGGTGGACGGCCCCGTCATAGTGAAGCTCTTCGGGGCCAAGGGCGGCAGGGGCTACTTCTTCGCGAGGAATAGGGAGGAGCTCCTCGAGAGGCTCAAGGGCGTCAACGAGCCCCACATAATCCAGGAGTACGTCTTCGGCGTACCGGCGTACTACCACTACTTCGCCTCGCCCATATACGGCAGGGTGGAGCTGTTCGGCATGGACGTGAGGTACGAGTCCAACGTGGACGGGAGGACGTTCGGCCTGGCGGAGCCCACGTTCGTGGTGGTGGCCAACTTCCCCCTCGTGCTGCGGGAATCCCTGCTCCCCGCGGTGCAGAAATACGGCGAGGCGTTCGCCGACGCCGTCCGCGAGGCCCTCGGCGAGGAGATGAAGGGGCCCTACAGCCTCGAGTCCATAATAAGGGACGACCTCTCCATAGTCGTCTTCGAGTTCTCGGGGAGGATCGTGGCGGGGACCAACGTCTATATGGGCGTCGGCTCGCCCTACTCCGTCCTCTACTTCGACAGGCCTATGGACATGGGCGAAAGGATAGCGCACGAGCTGGAGCTGGCCAGAGACAGAGGGAGGCTCGAAGACGTCGTGAGCTGACCGGGCGGCCCAGGCCCGCATCCCCGCGAGGCAGGCGGCCGATCGCCGGAATTCCGCAGAGGCTCGCGGATCTGCGTCGGGCCCAGCGCCTCCGCCGCGCATGCGCCTGCGCGCCGTTAAGCGACGCCTACGCCCAGTCGCCCCCGCTCGGCCGACCCCATGAAGCCGGCAGGGTCTAGATGCGGGGATTGCTCGATGCGCGGACCCGCGCCACCGACGATTGAAAAGGGGGCCCTGCGCCCCCTCAGAGGAGGTGGCTGGAGGGCTACCGCCGCAGAGGGAAATAAAATGGGTGGGGTTAAGCCGGCTACGGCCCGCTCAGACTTATGGGGCAGTACGGAGGGCCGCCGTATATCGCGTAGCCGGATATCCAAGAGCCGCTCGGCGTGGGTTCCTGCAGAACGAGGTCGAGGGTCGCCGTGTTGATGGTGATGGAACTGCTTGACTGAGGTACGAGGCCCACTAGCCAGTCCGCGCGGGCCCAGGCGCTCCAGCAGGTCGTCATCACCTCGGCGTTGAAGGGAAGCCAGAGCCAATAGGTGCCGCCGGGCGAGTAGTTCGCAAGCCCTATCACCGCACCCTCACCAGGTCCCACGATGAAGCCATCTATGACGTCCACAGAATTGGATATATCATAGAGACCGCTGTAGATGAACGTCCACGTCGCGTTGAAGGCAACTTGCCCGCCGATAGTCGTCGAGGTCCACGGCGACTGTGATACCGATATATACGGCCAACTTATCAATTCCGGCTCGTAAGTGACGCTGAGGCCTTCTAGGCCGATGTCTATAGTGAAGGAGCCGACGGGTGTAGAGCTAGAGTCGGGCTGGTAGCTGGACGGCGGCGCCGCCACAAAGGCGTTTGTGGATCCCCCGAGCATAGCCTGGTAGCTGGCGTACGCGTCGAAGCCTCCTATCAGCTCCTCCAGAGCGCCGGGGCCCTGCGAAGAGACCCCGCCGCCTATATACACCTCGTTGCCCCCGCTCGGAGTCATGTAATAGGCCACGTCGCCCATTAGCGCTGCAGGTATCTGCGGTGGGTTTTGGTTTGGAAACGTTAACGAGCTTGCCATTAGTATACACGAGTCATAGTAGAAAATGTCGCCGTAGTTGTCCTCAACCGCCATAACGCCGTAGCTGTCCGAGGTAGGCGCGCCTTGGCTCCCCAAGATTTGCATGCCCCAAAGAAAGATGTTATTGCCGAAGCCGCCCGACTGTAGGGCCTGCGTATATGTGGCGTAGCAGGGATCCCAGTTTATGTCTGTGGGATCGGCCATAGCAGTTGCGGCCGGCCGGTTGTCTGCCGACTTGAGGCGGGCCCAGTTGGCGGCCACATAGGCCAGACGGTCCGGGCGGATTGGCCCCACGAGCAGGGCGGTCGTCTTCCCGTTTCTCAGGGCCGCGGCGCCGACTAGAGTCCCGCCGCCCGGCAGGACGAGCGCCGCCGCCAGGTAGTGGTCTCCGAACTTCACGCCGGCCGCTCTAGCCGCCGCGTACGAGAGGAGGAGCTCCGCCGCAACCGGATCGCTGGAGTTGGCAAGCACCAGCCCCCCTCTCGCGAAGATTCCCTCTAGGGCCTGGACAGCCGGGCTGGTGAGGTTAAGCGCGCCGCGGGCCGTCTCTAGCTGGGCCCAGTCGACCACCACGACGCTTCCGTTCGGTATCTTGGAGAGGTCGGCCGTGGTTATGGGTACTGCGTTGAGGCCCGCCCTCTCGACCGCCTCGACGAGCGATTGGGGCCCCAACACGTAGACGGGAGGGGCGCTGGGCGGAGCGGGCGCCGGAGTCGCCGTAGGTTGCCCTCTAGCGGGGGCGCCGAGCAGGCGGAGCGCGAGGAGCGCCAGGAGGGCCGCGGCCAGGGCTATGGCCAGAACTTGTCTACGCGCCATGTAGGTAGATGGGCATGCGGATATTTTTTACGTGGCCTATACGCGAAAAACTACATGTCGATCGCCGAAGCGGTATCCGTATAGGGTCTACGCGCCGCGTTGTTGACCTGCCTCCGCCGTGGCCAGCCCCGGCTGGGGTGCTCCGTGCGGCGTGGCGGTCAGCCAGCTGCCGCCAGCTCACGCGTCGCGATTGGTCAGGTTCATCACCGCATATAGCTGGGCCCGTGGTTATTAACTCATCGCAGACCCGGGACGGGCCTTCGCCGGACTGCGGCGCGGCCTACAGCCTCGCGAGGAACGCGGCCACGTCCATCGCCGCGCGGGATTTCCTCAGAAGTTCGCGGTCCTGCGTGACCAGCGAAAGGCCCAGCGTCTCGGCCGCGTAGGCGTAGCTCGCGTCGTAGAACGTCAGGTCCCTCTCGACGGCGACCTCCAGGACCTTCTCGAGAGGGGGGTCGTCCAACACCTTCAAGGCCGACAGCACGCGCGAGAGGGCTCCGGCGGCCTCCCGCCACGGCAGCTTGCCGGCCCTCGCCTCCTTCCACAACGCGTTTCCAACCTCGTACACGGTCAAGTGGAGGATGGCGAGCCTTTCCCTATGCCCTATCCACCTGTCGTAGCGGGCGACCAGCCCGTACAACGCTGAGGCGTCCAACAGATACTCAACGCTCATCTCTAGAGCTGCGCACTGCGCCCACCCACTCCTCCTCGGATATGCGGGAGAGGGCGCCCCTCAACGCCTCGAGGGCCCTTGCGAGCTCCTCTTCCTCCCTCCGCCTTATGGCCTCCTCGAGCGCCCTCTCCACGACCTCCCTGACATCTATCCCGAGCTCCTTCGCCCTCTCCTTCAACTCTCTTCTGATCCTTACGCTTATCACGGCGGTGGACATAGGCGTATACGGATATACGTATATAAGCTTATCGTATACGGATATATGTATACGGAGCGCGGCGGCTCCTCGAGGGATAACTCGAGGGATAAATAGTGGGGCTCTCCAGACCTCCATGAGGGTGGTCGTGTTGGGGCTGGGCGGCTGGATCTCCAGCCCGTGGCTGGGCTATCCGGCCATATACGTCGAGACCGATAGGCGGATTCTCCTGGACGCCGGCGAGGGGACCTACGCGAGGCTCGCCCAATGCGGCCTCGCGCTTCCCGACGTCCTTGTGTTAACGCACGCCCACGGGGATCACATATTGGGCGCGCCCACGCTCCTCTTGATGGCCCGCCGCGGAGGGGGCAGGTTGAAGGTGGTCGCGACGGCCTCCGTCCTCTCGTCCCTTAGGAGGATCCTCGAGGCCGTGGACATGCCCCATCTACAGCAGAACATGGACCCCGTGGAGGTGCCGCCGGACGGCGAGGTGGAGGAGGGCGGCACGAGGATCGCGTTCGCGCCGGCTAGGCACTCCGTCGAGGCGGTGCACGTGAGGGTGGAGCACGGGGGGAGGTGTGTGGCCTACAGCGGGGACACGGCGCCGAGCGATAGCCTGGTCGAGCTGGCCAGGGGGTGCGACCTCTTGATACACGAGGTCTCGGGGAATCCGGGGCAGGAGGAGGCCGCGCACGCCGTGGGCCACAGCGCCACCGGCGACGCCGTGGAGATGGCCAGAAGGGCCGGCGTGAGGGCCCTTATGCCCGTCCACTACTACCTCAACGCGCCCTTGATCCCTCCCGGCGTCGATATATACGTGCCGTATCCCTGCGCCTCGGTGGAGCTGTGAGGTGCCTGAAGGTGCCGGAGGACAGAAGGCGCATCTTCGCGTTCCCCTACCCTGTGGCCATCTGGCGCGACCCCCCTCGCTCCGTGGAGCTGGCCGTAGAGGTGGCGAGGGACTTCGGCGCGACGAGGATCTACACCGTGGGCGACGTCGTGACCGCCAACTTCCTAGCCGCAGGCCTCGTCCCCGACGCCGCGGCGGTGGACCTCAAGACCAGGAGGAGCGAATACGTCAGGACGGTCGAGGCGTTTCCGAGGATCGTCTCCGTGAGGAATCCTCCTGGCTATATAACCGAGGAGGCGTGGGCCGCCGTCGAGGACGCCGTGAGGACGCCGGGGACCCTCCTGTTGGTGGAGGGGGAGGAGGACATGCTGTCCCTGGCCTTCATAGCGCTTGCCCCCGACGACTCTGCGGTCGTCTACGGCCACTACAGAGGCGCGTTGATAGTGATCCCGGTGGGCAGGTACAAAGAGATAAGGGGGTTGTTGAAATATATGGAGCCCTGTTAGTCGGTGGCTGGGGTCAGAAACGCCTCGCGCTCCAGCTCCAGCACTATCCTCCTGGCCTCCTCGAGCAGTCGCGCCGCCTCGATGTAGCCGTGCTCGTAGAGCTCGCTCGATATCCTGGCCAGCTCGTCTGCCATCTTGGGGTTGGGCTGCATGGGGGTGCGACGGCTCCACTATTTATTTCTTTCGTCCTTTGATGAAATGATTTATCGTCAATTATCGTAAATTACCGATCCCCCAACGCCCCTCGTCGTCGGGATGCGCCCTGCCCTCCGCCGCCAGCTTCGTGAGGATCGCCCTAACTATGACCGAAGTCAGCACCACGTTCTCCCAGCTCCTCTCGGCGCCCAGCTGCTTCAAGGCCCTTACGGCTATCTCCGTCGGCTCGCCCGGCAGCATGGACTCGACGAGCGCCACGGCCTTCTCCACGGCGGATTTGTTCGCCTCCACCAGCTCCTTGATCCTCTTCCTGCTTCCAGCCACGGGGCCGTGGCCCATGACCAGCACCTCGGGCTCCAGGGACTCTATTCTGTCGAGCGACGACGTGAAGAGGTCCACGTCGTTGAGGTAGGGCATTCCGTACCTCTTGAGGACCATCTCGCCGAACACCGCGTCGCCCGCGTAGAGAACCCCCTCGACTAGATATCCCATATGGCCGAAGGTGTGGCCCCTCAGATCTACAGCCTCTACGTTCTCGATCTTGTCGCCCGGCCTCACCAGGCCGGCCACCTTGAGGTCGCGCCCCACATACGCCGCGTCCGGCACGTAGAAGCCGTGGGTGAAGAAGAGACGGGCCCTGGTGTTGGAGACGAGGATCTCCTCGCCCCACGGCGCGTAGACCTCGGCCCCCTCGGGCGTCGCCGAGAGGTGGTCGGCGTGGTGGTGGGTCAGGAGGACCGTCGGCCTCTCGCCGGCCGCCTTGAGTATCTCGGCGGACCTCTCGGCGGGGTTGCCCGGATCTATCACGTACCTGCCCACGACCAACGTGTTGGGCGACCCCTTCAGCAGGACTACGCCTTTCCGCAGCTCCATATATGCGCCCGAGGCCCCAATATATATACTGATCCAGGCAGGCCGCCGCGCCTGCGCTATCTGATCCAGCCCTCGGCCTTGCCGGCCAGCTCCACCGGCGTCGGGTCCAGATCCGGCGGCTTGAAGAGGTGGCGCCACTCGCCCGGCCTCGGGACGTGGAGGCCCCGCTCGGACGTGGACAGCAGGTAGCGAACCTCCGCCGTCTTGAAGACCGTGCCGCATCTGACGCACCGCCTGCCTTTACCTCTGCCCATGCTCTCCAGGGCGCCGCCGCAGTAGGGACATCTCGGCGTCGATCTGACGACCCTATATATCACCTCCATGGACTCTATGTATAGATAGAGGCCGTCCCCCCTCGGCTTCACCCCGCCCCTCAGCTCCACGTAGCAGCCCACGCATCTCTCCAGGGCAGCGGCCATCTTGCCCAGATGCCTATAGGCCACCGCCACCAGGCCGTTGGAAAGCCCCGCGAAGACGTGGCGCCTGTGCCTCCTGGCCCACAGCACCAACGCCCTAGCCCTATACACCGAATAGGGGAGCGGCCTATCGGGCAGGACGCCCAGCTCCACGTGGGCGTCGGTCGCCTGGTTCGTGCGGTATATAACCCAGCCGGCCGGCCGCACGCCGTTGGCCTCGAGGAAACGCGCCGCGTAGACCAGGTGGGGCGGGGAGAGGCCCCTTATGCCGTAGAGGACGGGGTCCGGCCCCCTCGGCTCTATGAGGACCCTCCTCCCGTCCAAGTTATGGAAGGTGTAGGGGTAGGTCAGGAGCTCCATCGCCGCGACGAGGTCGCGCCCTATCGGGGGCCTCCCGCCCTCCCTGTAGGCCAACAGCTCGAAGGTCGATCTGGGCAGCTCCGCCCCGACGGCCGCCGTAGCCCCTATCACCCCCCGGCCGCCCCAGGTCCTCAGCCCCCCGACCCGCTCCACCACGCTCCTCGGCACTATCTGCGACAGGGCCAGCCTGTAGACCCGCCTGGCCCTCTCGGGCACTTGGCCGACCGCCATGACCACGCCGGGGCTCGTCTTGCCGACCACGTCCGAGCCCTCCGAGACCGTCTTGACGGCGAGCTCCCACAGATCCCCCTCGGCCCCCTCGGGCGCGTCGAGGACCAACGCCACGGCGGCGTTCCCCCTGGTCTTGAAGGGGACGTAGGGGTTCAGCCTTATGAGGCGGGGGTAGTCTGCCAGGATATCGCCGTATTTCCTCAATATCTCCTTCACCAGCCTGTAGCCCACATACGTCGTGCAGCCCCCCCTGTGGGAGTCGGTGTCGTCTATGCCTATGCGGACCAGCACGTCAGCCCTTCAAGCCGCCGATGTTGAAGCCCTCCAGCAGCTTGCCCAATATGAGGTAGTTCAGCACCATGACTGGCAGGGCCACCACGAGGGCCGACGCGGCCAACGTGCCCCAGTCCACCGCCTCGCTGGTTATGGACTCTATGGCGTATATGGTTACCGTCTGCGCGCCCGTCGGCGGGAGGTTGAAAGCCCAAGGGGTCTCGGTGAGGACTATGGGGTAGAAGAGGAGGTGCCAGTTGACTATGAACGAGAGCACGAACATGGTGTACCAAGCGCCGGCGGTTATCGGCGCTATTATCCTGAACAAAGTGTAGGTCGACGACGCGCCCTCCAGCTCCGCTATCTCCTGGTACTCGTTGGGTACATCCCTATATATGTTGAAAAAGATCCAGGCGGATAGCGTGACTGTGAACAGAGGAGTCGACAGGATGAGGGCCCACCAAGTGTTCAATAGATCGGTCGCCGAGAAGAAAAGGTATATGGGCAGTATGAAGCTCGCAGAAGGGAGCGAATAGAGGTATATAGTCAGGAGGAGCAGCAGGTACATGTTCCTCTTGGACATGATATAGGCCGCGGTCCCCGCCAGAGCCACCGATATGGCGGCCACCGCGAGGCCCACCACCACGTTCGTGGCGATGTACGGCACGGCGCCCGACAGCGCCTTCTGGAAATACTTTTCGGTGAACACGCTGGGATACAACATCGGCGGGCTCACGAAGTCGTACTGGGTCGGCCTAAACGCTATCACGAACATCCAGTAGATCGGGAAGAGGAGGAACAGGAGTATCAACGCCGTTGCTGTCCACAACAACGCGTCGTACACCCTGTCGGGTATCTTGATGGGCGGAAGCCTCACGTTTAGGCCCCCGCTGCTCCTCATCACGGCCAACAACACGACGGCGGGTATCGTGGCCATGGCCGCCAACAAGGCCGCCGCGGCCTCCCCGGCCTGGAAATCGCCTATGAAGTAGAGCAAGTCGTACACCATCAACGGGAGAGTCGTCGAGGAGTAGCCTGGGCCTCCCTGCGTCAAGATAAACGGTATGTCGAAGTTGCCCAGCTGGATCACGAATATTATCAGGAACGTCGTCGCCACTATCTTGAAGACGTACGGCAACGCGACTCCGCTGTAGTACTGGGACTTAGACGCGCCGTCTATCTGGGCGACCTCGCGCATCTCCTTGCCTATCGCCCTGAACCCGCTGACGATCACGAGGTAGGCGAACGAGACGTTGCTCCAGACCCCCACTATGGAGACGGCCCATATGGAGAGCCCAGGCACCGTGGTGAGGTTGAGTCTGGGCAGGTGCAGAAGCTCTATGAGGTAGTAGAACGGGCCGTAGAGGGGATCGAACATGGTGTACCAGACCATCGTAGACGCGGTGAAGGGTATCGTGTAGGGCGAGAGTATTAGGAGGGAGAGCGGCATCTGCCACCTCTTCGGCAGGCTGTCAACCCTTGTGGCTAGGACCAACGCCAGTAGGGTGGCGAAGAGGGCGGAAGTCGCCGAGAAGAGGAGCGTGTTCTCGACGGCGAGCTGGAACGTGCCCGGGGGGAAGTCGAGGAACAACGCCTTGATGGACGACGCGTTAAGGCCCACGAAGTAGAAAGTCAGGGCGAACGGGATGAGGCCGAAGCCCACTATGTACGCGACGTAGGGCGCCAGCCACCACCTCCTCATTGGGGAGTGGAAAAAGGTGGGGTTTTAGGTTTAGCTGCAGAGGCCGTAGGTCTGCCTCAACGCGTTTATCCAAGAGGCCGCGGCGGTGTCCATCGCGGTCTTGGCGTCGACCTGGCCCATCAGGTACTGGTACACGGCTTGATTGAACGTCGGTATCAACACCTGCGCCGTAGGCGGTATGTTGGGCGGATTGGCCCACGCCTTCTGGGCCGCCGTGTATACCGCCTGCAGCAGCTCCTTGTCGTGCGGGCCCAACGTCTGGTTGCCCAACAACATGAGGTAGGCCTCCTTGGATATGGGGAAGTGGCGGAAGCGCAGGAACTCGTACACCTGCACCTGCGGCGAGACCAAGAACGCCAGGAACTGGAGCGCGAGGTCCACATGCGCCGAGTATTTATTTACGGCGAGGAATGTGGTGCCCGTCTCGGCGTAGCCGCCGGGCAGCCAGCCCAGGCAAGTGTCGTTGTAGACGGCGGGGGGCAGATAGGACAGTTGGCTGGTGAAGAATATGACCGCCGGGGCGTACTGGGCGTATAGTTGCGGGTCGTTGTTGTAGGAGACCGGCGTCTCGTTGGGCGGCGGCTCGTAGGAGACGAGCTCCTTGTACACCTTCAGGGCCTCTATGCCGTCGGTGGCGTTGAAGTCGGGGAGCGGGTACGGGCAACTGGGCGCAGGCGCGCCGTAGAACATTATGTTGAACGTCGGGAGGCCTCCGAGCCTGCCCTTGTTGAGGTCGGGGTTGTTCATGTACCACCACCCGAAGACCGCCGGATACGCGTCTATGATGTCGTGCGACGGGTCGTCGGCTATTATCACGCCGTATCTAGTTATGTTGTGCCCGACGAAGAACTGGTCCACGTGGAGGACCACGGTCCAGTTCTGCCAAGTCGCCGGGTTTAAGTCCTCGTGGTATTCGCTGTAGAACTCCTGGGCCAAGGTCCGGTTGCTGAAGAGAGAACAGCGATAAGCCAGGGTGAATAGGTCGGTCTCGAAGGGCACGCCTATGTAGACGGTCTGGCCGTTAGTGGTGTTGTAGTAGACGCCGCCGAAGTCGACCTGCGGCTCTATCAAGTCGCTGGCGTTGAAGAGCTGGCCCATGTACGGGTTGAGCGGGACGACGTACGGCACAAACCTCAGCGATGACGTCGACGTGAATTCGACCAGGTCATATCTCGACGAATGCGCCTGCAACGCCGTCAACTCGTTGGTCAAATACTGGCTGAACGGATACGTAATAACCACCACGTTCACGTTCGGATGAAGCTGGTGGAACAACTGGCCCGCGAACTCTATGTAGTCGGCGGTGATGTCCTTATAGGCCACCACATAAAGGGTCACGTTCTGCGTCGCCGTGGAGGTCGCGGTGGACGTCGCCGCGGTCGACGTAGACGGAGGGGGCGTCGAGGGGGCCTGTCGACTCGTCACGTACAGCAGAACCGCGGCGACCACTATCACCAGAACCACGACGGCGATGATGGACGCAGTCCGCGAGACTCCTCTCGACATGGAGGGGCATCGCCACGGTACTTAAAGATTTCCTCTAATGCATGCCTAGCCGCGATCCGCCGAGGATTCCAGATTCGCCAGTACCTGCCTGATGTATCTCGGGAGCTCCTCGTAGGCTATGGGGATGGCCCCCTCGACGGGGAGGGCCCTATTGAGGGCGTGCCTCACCACTATCCTCACGTCTGCCTCGGCCCAGGCGGGCAGGTCGTTCTCGCTGTCGCCCATGTACACCACGCGGTCAACCCCCAGGAGGGCCTTCAGGAGCCTCACCGCGCGTCCCTTGTCCACGTCGGCTCCGTATATGTCCACGAAGGGATGCCTCGAGTACTTAAGCACCTTGAGGCCCAGGGAGGACGCCTCGGCCAAGACGTCGCCGAGCCCGCTGGGCGGGGCGCCGCGGTCCCTCCAGTCGATGGTGATCCCGGCGAGCCTCCCGTCCCACGTCCTCTTCTCCTCAACGAGGGCGTCCAGAGAGCGGGCGGATCTCAACACGCGGTCCAGCTCCGCCGTCTTGAGCCCGTGGAAGATCGCCACATATCCCCCCGCCCTAACCTCTATGCCGTTTATACAGGCATACGCCGCCGCGAAGGGCACGGCCTTCGCCACAAGGCCGCACTCCTTGGTCGTCACAACGGCGAGGGGGATCTTGAGGGCGAGCTCCCTCAGGGCGTGCTCCAGCTCCAGAGGCAGAGAGGGGTCACGCCTCACGAGCTCCGGCGGCACCAACGTCCCGTCGAAGTCGGTAAACAGAGCGACGGGCACAATGCCGACGAGATCTGTGGTAAAAATACTTTACGCTGAAGCGACGCGCGACGGGGGGACCTGCGCCGAGCCCGGACAGAGCCGGCGGAGGTCTGCGGCCCCGGCAGATCCGCGTCCAGGGAGAAAAGCTTAAAAACCACTGGAAATATATGTAAAGGGCCGGTAGTCTAGCGGAAGGACGCCCGCCTCGCGCGCGGGAGATCCCGGGTTCGGGGGAGAAACCGCCTAAAAATCCCGGCCGGTCCACCATTTTTCTTCTATGGAGTTTTAATGCAGATCTCCAATGGCGTGGAGTGGTTTTATGCGACGGGTTGGTACTATTATTGGTTTTGTAGGAGCGGCAAGCCAGGGTTTAAAAAAGGGTGTCTTTGTAGGATCTTTTCGGCGATCTCCCTCTGCCTCGGCGTGCCGTTCTTCACCTTTTCGGTGAGATACAGCGCTATGGCCCACTTGATTTCGCCGTCTCGCTCTGCAAGCTTTAGGAGGTCGGCCGTGGCGATGTACACCACATAGTTGGGGCCTGATTTCACAATGTTGGGTCTCAGCTCAGCCGTCTTGAGCTTGTCGGCGGCGGCGAGCGCTTTTTCTGGGTCGCGGGTGAAGTATTTAGCGACGAGGGAGCCGTCTCTGCCGCTCACCAGCTCGAGATACATCACGATGCCTTCCACAGTTATGCTATTCTTATTCTGCTTGGCGGCGGCTCTAAAGCCGTCGTCTGTGGCCAGCTTTATGTAGATCCACTTATGCGCCTTCAGAAGATCGAGCAGTTCGCCGTATACGCCGGCCGACTCCCTAAGCTTCCTAAACGCCTCCTTGCCCGTGGCGACGAGGGCCTCGTACGTATTTGCGACTAAGCCCAGCCTCCGAGGCTCCTTAGCAGCAATCGACACTACATACTTTCCATATAGAATCTTATTCCACCTAGCCTTCCCATCCCCCAACCACATGGTGAACAGAGGCGCCCACTCCCCGCGTCTGAGGTAGTCTGCAACGAGACTTATCGCCTCGTTCTTGTTCCACTTCTGTCTCCAGTTCATCGCTTTACTGTATACGTGAATGCTCACCCCTTGGTGCGTCAGCGTTACTGAAGCGATATATGTGTAAACTACTCCATATCTCGTCGCAATCCAGGCGAACACTTGCCAGGGCTGTGCAGTTTGCATGAAGGGCCGGCCGTCCAACTCACTTTCGTCGCTTGCCCTCCAGCCCAGCTGAAGCAGCTCAAGCCTCTCATGCGGAAGCTTCAGCAAGTCGGGAAAACGCACCGAGGCGCTTACGCCGTGGATTTTGAGACGTGATGTAGCTCCGCCTATGTAAATCCACGTCCCGTCCGGCGCGTACAGCCTGTTGCCCTCCAGCTTATACGTGCCCTCGGCGACGGCCTTGTACAGCGTCGTCAGCTTCTCTTTCGTCTGCATCCACGCCTCCAGCAGAAGCCGTTTCAGCGTGTCTCTGAAGTCAAGGAGCTGGCTCCTTTCTTCCTCCGAGAGCCGAAACGTCTTTATGATCTCCTGCGTCGCGTATTCGACGTACAGCATCCACGCCTGGAATACCCAGTCCACAGGCCCCCGCAAAACTCCATGTTTGGAAACCTGCTCAAGAACCTCCTCCACGGTCGGCGGCTCGGCCGGTTTAAGCGCGAGCTCAAAGCGCCTAACTTCGTCGAACGAGATCTTCCCCATGATCTAAGTTAAAAGAGACTGTTTGTTGATCCAATGAGGCGTCGACTAAGGCGAGCCGTTTCGGTTGCGGGGTCTTTGTGCTGAGCACAGTCCGGCCCGCCTTCGCGGCGTCGGCCGCGGGGAGCATCTGCGCATACCGCCAAGTTGAGCCGCCTCGCCCACCCCTCGGCGGGTTCCTCGACGCCGACAGGGGGCATCAAAGAAAAGCCCGACAGGGGGCTAGCCCCCTGTCAAGCCTTTCTTAATTACTCCCTGTAAGCGCCGGCGGATCCGCCGAGAGGCGGATCGATTTATCAATGTAATCCGGAAGGCATATGGACGACTTCTGGGAAATGATGTGGGCGACACCGACGTATGCCGTGCAGTACATAGATCCGGACAATCTCTACGGACGTAAGAAGAGGATCGATCCGTACATACGTTCGTACTGCCCACCGCTTGAGCTTGACCTCCACCGGAAGCCCACCAGCCGGCGGATCGTCCTACTGAGCTCCCAATCCCGCTCCCCTCCAACCCGCGCCGGCCGGACGCGCTGGCTCCGCCCCCACCTCCCGCCCGCCTACCCCCAAACCCCGAGCCCCAGGGCGTGGAGGAGGCGCAAGTAGGTTCGAGATTGTGCACCAAGAGGTGCCTCAGAGAACTCGGTACGACCCCGGTTCAACTTATCTGTGCCGCGGAGCGCGCATGGAGGATGGCGCGTTCGGGCGGTGCTACGTCGCATGCATGAACCGCTGCGCGGACGGCTGCCGCAGGGACCCCGCGATATGCCCTG
>OFEH01000033.1_pt1 | contig 53769 bp, 58 predicted proteins | sample 1521031 | NCBI WGS metagenome assembly OFEH01 (sample SAMN05518350, study PRJEB24110) | hypersaline lake metagenome | isolation source: Grendel Spring, Yellowstone National Park, Wyoming, USA | place: USA:Grendel Spring, Yellowstone National Park, Wyoming, USA | collected 2011-11-16
CAAGGCGGCCCCACAAACCCACACCCACGGAGGGACAAAAATGCCTTGTGACTTAATGAAGAAGTCTTAAGGTCCCTCCTTACAATATTTATTAATTGCTCTGCGGCTTCGTAGGATCTCTCTGCGACGCCACCCTGTGGTGAATGCAAACTCAATCTCAGAACGACTAAAGTAGGTTGGCATGAAGAATACGGTAATTACCATCATTAACACGATAACTAAGTCGAGGAATAAAACCAGGGCTATGTACCTGTTAACACTAAGGAGGGGGTTGACCACGTAGGTGTTGTCCACGGAGATTACGTCTACGACCTCGATGATTACCGTGAAGAGCAGCACCAATAGGAACCAGGCACTATACCTCTGCTTCATGTATAGGTAGAAAAGCCTGATGTACCTGCCCACGAGAATTCACATGCACCACCCCTATTAAACATTCAGCCTCAAATCAGCCCGGGTTCTCCGCATCATCGATCAACCTGGTCCAGTATTCATCACCCAATATGCAACCATGAAGCCCAAAAATAAAGCTTTTAGCGATCACTTAACCATCATGAGGTATACAAAGTCGCTCATGAATAGGGCTAGGGCGAATAGGGATACCGCGAAGATCGCAATGTCGATCACCGACAGCACCAATGAGTAGAGGGACATCGCCAACAATGGCATGGAGTAAATGAGGGCACTGAACTGGCCAACATCAAATTGCCTCCTACGTGCCCTAACGTACATGATTATGACCTCCACGAACAAAACCACGGTGGAAACTAAATTCATCGTGAGCACAAGCTGCATCAGGCTTATTGGCAACAAAGCGATAGCAATGGAGACAATCAGTAGGTCTAGGTCTAGGTCGTAAACGTCGAGAGACCTAACAACCCTCTTCCTAACCCTATTAAAGAAGACCCTACCACCAACCGTCAAACCAAGCACAGTCACGTAGGATAGGTAAGCCTTGGGCCAAGGGAAAGGCGTGATGAGCGTAAGAACCACAGCACCAACACCCACGAGGTAGAGCGGCATAAGGTAATTCAGCCTCTCCCTAATGTACACAAACCTATAATCAACACTGAACCTTAAGGATGATGCAAACTCCATAATAACCCAGGACAAACCAACCAAACCAAAACTAGCACCAAGAAGCCACAGACCCATCAAGAATGAGGACAAGGAATAGGTCACAAAAACCTAACCCCAATAATTAACGAGACACCCAAGCAAGACCTGCCATCCCCTAATCAACACACCATCAGCCACCAACAAAAAACTTAAATCCCAAACAAACAGCGATAAATACGGGCCGGTAGTCTAGCCTGGAAGGATGCCCAGGGACGAACGTCCCGCATAGGCTTGGCGAACCGTCTGCTCAAGGTAACAGATCGCGGGAGATCCCGGGTTCAAATCCCGGCCGGTCCACCATTGTAGGATATCCTCAATAGTCTTATACCTTGTCAATGTATCACGAATTTCTCCGATAAATTGCAACGTCATATAATGTATTAACTTTTTATTTAACGAACAGCCTAAACTAACGCCGTAAAACCCGCCAAGGGGTGTTCCCGAGACTCTCATAACTTGGCTCTCAGGGTTGGGGTTGGGTTTCATTTACTTTATTTTGAGGAATTAATTGAAATATCAACATTGCGTGTGTAGTTTGTGAGCTCGAGTACTGGGGCTAATTTCCTGAGAATGGTTGAGGATATGCAGAGGTTATTTACTAAACTGTATGATTTAGCCATGACGATACAGGGAGGTGTCTTCATAATACACATAGCTATGCCCAATGAGCCGGGTACTCTGGGCAAGGTTTTAACTACGATCGAGGCGGCCACAGGGCTTAATTTATTGTTGGCGTATGCTTATGGATGGCCTGGAGAAGCCATAGGCTACGCATTACTGGTGTACCCCGCAGAGGGTGGTGATGAAATGGGTAAGAAACTTGTTGAAGCGTCAAGGAGTGCAGGTGCGATAATACTTGGTGCCTATAAAATCGAGAATAAAATGCTGTGAACTCAATCATAGAGCTAGTTCATAAACAATATACATGCCGAAGTACTCCTCAAAATCGCCGCGTTCGGTGGCCAGCATCTCCATCTTAACCGGTGACGTGGGTTTCCCAACAGAGAAGCCTCCATTGAACCCCACACCTCCATTACTAATATAGACCTCCCTAGTCATTGATAGGACATAGTCAACATCAGCCCTCGTGCAAACCCAATGATTAACCGTACTGCAGAAGTAGCCATTGGTTTTATCCAGCGCCTCCTCAACAAACCTCTTGATCTCATCACGATCCGTCACACGAAGTGCTGGGGATCCCCTCGTAATTCCTCCATATACATTAAGCACAGGCCTAAAACCGAGTTTACGTGCTAGTCCATGGCTGGCATTATTCCATTCAGCAATCATCAACATTGCGTACCTGGCACCTCCTGCCTTAGCGAGGTCCAGCGCGTAATTTGTTAATGCCGTACCCACGCCATGCCTCCTATAGGTCGGTTTTACCCTAAGACCCTCAAGCCAAGCAACGCCCGTTGGTAGTAATACCAGGTTTATCACACCAACAACCTCCTCATTAACTAGGGCTACATAGGCTGTGCCATCCCTAACCCACCCATCAATTACCCTAGGTACATAATCGCCCCAGGGAAATGTGTTCATTGTGAAACTGATTATCTGGGGGACGTCAGACTCCACGGCTTTCCTAATGACTATATTCACCTAAGTTTCACCTTGATCTTACGTTATTGGGATCCCACTTATTTAACAATCTCACCTCATCCTCCGTAACTGGTTCAAGAATTGTCACGGGCTCTCTAATCCTAGGCCTAAATCCCATGTTATTAATGACATCATCGATCGTAGACCCCGGCAATAACCCCACCAACACCAACTCGCCAATGCTATTGTCGAATTCGAATAAAGCCTTTGGCGTACAAATCGATAATTTAGGCCCATTCACCGTGGGGCCTGGAGCTGTTATGAAATCAACCCTCTCCACAAGCGTTCTGCTCGAGTGCTCCTTCAACCACATAATAATCCTACGGGCCCTCCTGTACAGATACGCCGCAGCGGCACCACCGGGTAGCCTAACCCTGGGTTTCTCGTAATTACCGATTACCGAGAGGTTCATGTTACCCCTACGATCAACCTGGGCCGCGGAGAAGAACATTACATCAAGGAGCCCGCGCCTTGCTAGATCAAACACGTCTAGGCTTGTTACGATGCCCCTGCCACCAATGAATACGTTCGGGTCACCCGATGAGGGTGTTATTGATACGTCAACTGGCTCGTAAATCTCCGCCACATTTAGGAATGTTATTTCGCGACCCCAATACCTGGCAAGCATTACAGCAAGTACCGCCGGTACTGAGGCTAAACCTGTGTAAACAATGTCACCATCCCTCAACTGCTGAGCCATGCACTTAATCACATCATCCATCCCAGGCATTCTCAAACACCTTGAGCACATCATTAATGCCAAGACCAGCCTTAACAGAGTCAAAGTACCTCTTTATAATGCCGTAATCGGCCCCATAACGCCCATACATCGATGTTGGCCAGGCACCTCTCGGTGCGTGAACAACAGCGGTCACCAGGAAACCTGGTATTGTTAGCCTTTCGGGATTCTCCCTGAAATAGTCCTCGGGTACCAACTCCTCAACCGTGACTATGACCTTCCTGGAGGCTTGCACCTTCAACAGATCTTCATACTTAGGACCTAGCAATTCTACGTTACCTTTCTCATCAGCCCTATGCGCATGTATTATCGCTACGTCAGGCCTTATGGCTTTAACGACCACCAACTCCTCACCGCTAAATGGATCCTTAATAATACTCCATAAACCTCTCTTTACATTTAGCTTCACTAAATCACTCTCTAGAGTTATTCCTGAGGGCATGAATGGGAGTCCATAGGCGCCAGCCCTTAATCCACTCATAACGCCCTCGCACACATCCTCTATGAACTCAACCTCCCCGTTCTCAACCATCCTCCTAAAGCCGGGTGCTATTCCAAAATGCTCGAAGGTCACCATGGCAGCCCTAATCCTCTTAACCCTGCCTGATATGGTTAATAGGTCGAAGGCAAGGCCTGGCTCCCTATCGATCAATGCCAGGTCCCTCTTATTGGATTTCGCTATTGCCAATGCCATAGCCATCGGGTTTCTGTGGAAGCTCATACCACCAATCGCTATTTCATCTCCATCATTTATCAGGTCAAGAGCCTCGGAAATACCTAATAATTTCCCCCTACGCATTAAAGCTAATATATTATCCAAGGAGTAATTAAGCCTTTAGTTAGGTCCCACAATTTAGACGCTATGGTTTATACGTTAGGAAATGAAGGCTTTTGGCGCTATTAAGACTTCATCACCATCGTGAAGAGCGGTATTTAGTTCATTGAGCCAATGAATATCCCTCCCATTGACTATGATTATGTAATTCTCGTTGAGCTCATCATTACGAAGCAATAATTTCAAAATGGCATTATTTAATGAACCAAGACGTAGTATTAAGTCTTTCACGGTGGAATTTTCTGGTAAGCTCACATTCAATTTCTCTGCACCAATCAATTCATGGAGATCCGCCGAGAGAATTACCTTAACCAACATAGTCAGGAACACACGGAGTCCACAAACGCCTTCGCTAAATCCCTAGCCCTATCTATGGAATTCGTCTCCTCAATACAGGCATTCTCCTCATCCTTCATGTAAACCAGGTACTTACCACCAACATCGTAGATCATGGCCCTACCAAAGCAGTTCTCCTCAATCAACGTCTGGTAAGCCTCAAGAGGCTCCTTATCACCCAAACCATCAACAATGCTCCTCACCCTATCGTTATTGCACTCCATACGAGAATTAGGGGTTGTTAAGCCTTATTAAATATAATGCGAGTTAGTACTTAAATTATTAATGTTGAGGGTTTATCACCGTGAGCCGTGAATACCCACGCTATCCCCTGGTTGGTGTTGGGGCCATAGTCATTAAGGACAACAAGATACTGCTCGTAAGAAGGGGTGCGGAACCAAATAGGGGTAAGTGGTCAATACCGGGTGGTATGGTTGAGGCTGGCGAGGATCCTAAGGATGCCGTACTTAGGGAGTTAATGGAAGAAACAGGTATTGTAGGTAGGGTGCTTGGTCTCTTTGGCATTTATCAATATGTGGAGCTGGACGCCAAAGGCAGGGTTAAGTACCACTTCCTACTCATGGACTACCTAGTCGATCCCATTAGTGGTGAACCAAGAGCTTCGAGCGACGCCCTAGAGGTCAATTTCTTTAGCTTAAGTGAGGCGCTAAATCTCGACTTAACAGACACCGCAAGGCAGTTAGTCCAGGATTTATTGAGCTCAGGACCAAAGCCGTGTGGTGGTGGAATGATTAAGTACCCTAGTACCTAATTTCGAAGTCCTTAAACTCGTTCCTTGGTTCCTGGTCCTCAATCTCCATATCCTCAACTACGGCGCCTGGCGGTCCCCTCCTCACAATATTTATTAATTGTTCTACGGCTTCATCAGGTCCCTCAGCAACTATCTCAACGCTGTAGCCGTCTTCGAGATTTCTGACGAAGCCCTTAACACCAAGTCTCCTCGCGTTTCGGCTCACGAATGATCTAAAGCCAACGCCTTGCACTAAACCGTGAACTATTATGTGAACCCTCCTCATTTTCGAAAACCCTTATTAAATTAGCCTTTTAAGTTGTGCTTAACGTGAGTGGTTGTGGACTTTAGTAAGGTGGTTAAGGCATTACCTGGAGTTATACTACTCATCAGTCTATTATTCATAATGAGAAGAATTGGTATTCAATACGTCCTTTCTGTGGTTGCGTTATTTATTATTTCCTACGAATTATTTAGGAAATACCCACTCAAGGACTTGTGGTTATTGATACAGGTTATGGCTGAGGTCGTGATGGCAATATCCATGGTTTACCTGATAATAGCCACCGGCTTTTACGATGCGATAGCGGTATTCCTAGGTTTAATAGTATTAATGCTTTCCTTAAGGGTTGCGGATGTAAGGGCACTACTTGCGTTGTTGAGCATTTACGTGGCTTACCTGCTATATATGAGTTACGTGAACCCCATACCCACAGGTTTGTATATAATCGCTAATTCATTATTATTATTCATGTCCTCGTTCACTATAGCCATAAGAAATGTCGTAATCATGCATAGGATTGATTTTACTGAGGATGTACTTGATACTGTAATCACCTACCTGGGGGTCTCGCTACTCATACCGTCAGCATACACATTATTAGCCCTGAAGAATCCCTACCTTTACATTACGCTAGTTCCGGCGGTGGTTTCCGTGATGCCTATGGTTAAGAGGTATGCGGGCTATATCGCCATAGCATTAACACTACTAACGTTGATGTACGGCTTATATCCATTACTTAGGTTAACCTGGGTTAGCGTCGTAATCCTAGTATTAATATTCGTGGTGATGTACCTGAGACCTACTAGGTTAAGGTTCATTAGGGGTCTTAGGCCGCCATTATCGTGGTTGGGCGCATGGCTCGGCGGTAAGTACCTGGTAGATAGTATTATTGCGATGGGCGGCTTTAGTTACGTCCTTAGGGGTAGGGATGAGTTGAACAGGGTTTACGCAATAAAGGTCCTTAAGGACAGGGACTCAAGGGGCAACCAGCTGGCTAGCGATATGAGGGTCCTCTCATCGTTCAAGAAGGAAATGAGTGAGTACCTACTGATTGATAGTCCATACATCGTTAAGGTGTTTGAGGTTCACATACCACCTGATGGGAAGATACCCTACAAGACCCTGGAGGATTACTTGGATGAGCCGCCATACGTGATTATGGAGTATATGGAGGGAGGCTCATTAAGGGATTTATTGAGAGAAAGGGGCCCGCTCGATCTCAGGGAGTTCCTTAAGATAGCCTACGCAATAACACTGGCCCTCTCCGAACTTCATAAGGCCAATATACTGCACCTGGACTTGAAACCCGAGAATATATTGTTTAAGGATAAGGATAGGAGGGTATTGAAGCTTGGTGATTTAGGGGCTGCTAAGATCATGGTTGGTGGTAAGTCCTACGTATCCCAATTCTCCATAGCCTACGCAGCGCCCGAGGTTAGTAAGGGTATTGCCGACGTGAGGTCTGACATATACTCCCTATCGTGCATCTTCTACGAAATGCTCACTGGAATAAACCCGCACCTTTATAGGCTGAGCAGTGGGCAATTGATTGTACCACCAATAAGCAATTACAGACCTGATGTACCGCCCGAGTTGGCTTCAATGATAATGAGAGGTCTTGAGGTAAATCCAAGCTTAAGACCTTCGAACACCGATGAGGTGCTCGCAGTGCTGAGTAGATTATTGCAAAGCCTTGGATGATGAAGAACCCTCCCTAATTAACCTGAGTCTGAGGATTCGCTTATCACTGATAACCTAATTACTGTGTAATAACCTAACCTAATAACGGTCTCATTACTAAACCTATACTCACTAATTCTCTTGAACTCATTACCATCAAGTACGTATGTACCGTTGGTACTGTTCAAATCCTTGATTAATAATTCATTACCAACCACAGTAATTACGGCATGCTTTCTCGACACCGTTGGGTCCGGTATCACGACCACGTTCTCAGGACTCCTACCAAGAGTTATCTCCCTAATTATTGATAGATCGAACACGACCTTAAAATCCTTCATGAAATCCCTCGGGCTCTCCACAAAGGTTAACTCAAGCCTTGTGGGACCCCTTCTAATAGTTTCACTACTAGGAATTTCAACTCTCCTTGTTTCGTCCACACCAAATGCCATTACCTCATATTTGGATTTCACGGCTTAATAAGAGTTCCCTCTATGATACTGATGAACTAAGCCGTATGGATAGGTAACGATAGATGATGCGTTTACTTTACATTAGAGTGAGGTATGTTATTTACCTTACATATTAAATGTGGAGATAGGAGATATCGATTTTAGGACTTGGTTTGTGCTTCCTGACTACCGGGTTGTGTTGGCGGTGGTGACTGTGATTGAGCCGGCTTAGTTACTGGAGGTATTGTAGTGCCTTCTCTACGTACTGGCGCCCTGGTAATGGTTACCTTCCTCTTCCTCTCATCCTCAGCCCTAACCTTCAGTATACCTAAGTAAATCGCGCAGTTTATGCAGTAGGTCTTGGTTACGTAGTACCTGGGCACAATGGCACCTTGCTTCTCCAACTCCCTAGCTAGGTCGGCAGGTACTGGTGAGTAGGGTACCGTAACCCTAACAGCCTTAGATCTAGGCACAAGCTTACCGCAATTGTCGCAATAGACCATTGGTTCTTTACCCTTATCGCCCTTATGACGCCCTCTGTTCTTCCTCTTCTTTGGCATACATTGCAACCAAACACGCACAGCTTAAAAAACATACCCCCACATAATCTCCATCATCAATCAAGGAGCCTTGCTTGAGTGTTCTCGTAAGGTTTTTAATTATTATTTTGAAGATCTCTAAGGGAGTAATGAAAGAGGCCACATTATACAGGGTATTGCCTGACGGGAAGGTTGAATGCACAGCATGCGCGAGGAGGTGCAAACTATCCGATGGGCAGTACGGTTTTTGCGGCGTTAGGTGGAACCTAGGAGGCAAGCTTTACCTCATGGTTTATGGAAAGATATCGGCAATCGCCGTAGACCCTATCGAGAAGAAACCCCTTTACCACTTTAATCCGGGCTCCATGGTCCTCTCCCTATCGACGTATGGCTGTAGCTGGGCTTGCCAATACTGCCAGAACTTCGATATTAGTCAACGTAGGGTTCTCGAGGGTTTTGAGGTAACTCCTGAGAAAATTGTTGAGTTGGCTGAGGATTATGGTGCTCAGGGTGTTACTTATACGTACAATGAACCGTCAATATTCATGGAGTTCGCACATGATGTGGGTGTGCTGGCTAGGAAGAGGGGGTTATTTAATACGTTCGTGACCAACGGGTACATGACTGATGAGGCCGTGGATCTACTTTCCAAGTTCCTTGATGCAGCCACGGTGGATTTCAAAGGTAATGCTGAACCAAAATTCCTTAGGAAATTCTCATTGGTCCCTGACCCAGAACCAATATTCCAAGCGCTCCTTGAAATGAAGCGTAAGGGTGTATTCATAGAGGTTACGGACCTAGTGGTGCCTGAAATAGGGGATAACCTGGAGTATGCACGTAGGTTGGCTAGGTGGATCGTGGATAACCTAGGGCCTGACACGCCAATACACTTCCTGAGGTTTCACCCAGACTATAAGGTGGATTACCTACCACCAACACCAATAAAGTCCTTGGAGGAGCACGCTAGGGTGGCTAAGGAGGAGGGTCTTAAGTACGTTTATGTCGGTAATGTGCCAGGACATCCGCTGGAAAACACGTACTGCCCTAACTGCGGTAGGGTCGTGATTAAGAGGAGGGGGTTCGATATACTCGAGGTCAACCTAACTGAGGATGGTAGGTGTAAGTTCTGTGGTGCCAAAATAAACATTGGCGGTAAGGTCCAGCCAACGTGGAGAATGAGTGACAGGTTTGCCTACGTCCCAATAGAGCTGTTGAGTAGGTATGTTAAGGTTACGAGGGAGCAGATAGAGGAGCTTAGGAGTAAGGTGCGTGTTAAGGTTCAGGGAAGTTCCTAAGGTATCCTCTTCACCCTAATTTTCCTTATGCACAATATTCTCCCTGATATGTGAGCCACCCCGTCACCCATCATTATAGTCACACCAGTGGCATCATCACCAAGATCTAGGTAGTTGATGGGAAGCGTTATACCAATAGTCCCAATACTCACTAAGACCTTGATCACGTACTCCCTATACTCACTATCCATGAGCATTACGATGAAGGTTGATGCGCGATCTGATGTATCATACTCCTTCCACCCCAATAACCAATAATCATTATCCCCAGTGTTTATGCTCCTTAATAGTGACACCAACTCATGATCATCAAAGCATCTACCCACAGACAAACCAAGTTTACTTAGGAAATTCCTAACCTCCTTAACCGAATTCCTCACTAGCTTAACGACCATTTCCACACCGTTAAGTAAATTAATTTAAAGCATAACCTTCAAAGTGACAATATACATATGATGATAAAGCCACCATGACTTAATTCATTAGTAAAGATATGTTGAAATAACTATAAATGACGTAGGATCTTTATCACTAGGCTATGTCGCAATAATCCTAACCTTGATACCATTTAATCTAGGCGTACCAGCGTACTTCCCCTTATATGGTTCAATAATGCCGTTTATAGGTTTGCCGTCGAGATCTACAAGACTATTCTTATAAATCAATGCCAAACCAGGTGGAATGCTTGGATCCTTTACGGCCCTAACTCTAACCATACCACGACTGGTCCCGAGCAGTAACACGCCTTCATGGTCGTGCGTATAGACAATCGGTTCCAGTTTACCGTATACCTCACGAAACTGGGTATTCGTATACAATGGATGCGATGTAAACACTAGATACACTTCGTTATTTTTAAGAGGCTCTGGTTCGATAGGGTTAGGTAGGGGCAGAGCATCCGGCTCCTCTGCAGGTAGGTGCTTGGGTTTCATTCGAACTATCTTCTTACTCCTCAATTCATCCAACGTGACACCAGCACCCCTTATTGCCGTATCAACCGCTTTCCACGGGTCCTCAGCAAGAAGTGGATGGTCTATACCTACCTCCTTGGCTATTAACCTCACAAGGTCCACCTCGGTAACACCTCTCAATGGCCTTATTGGTTCATTATATACCAGGTAATCATGCCAATAGCTATAAACCACGTCATACTTCTCGAGGAATGTTGGCGCTGGAATAACTACATCGGCAATCTTAGCCGTGTCTGACCAGAATGGGTCATGAACGATCAACGTGACCCTACCCTCCCTAACCGCCTCAATAAGCCTATCACCACCTGGCAATGTGATTGCTGGATTCTCATTCCAAACATACACAACACTAACCTCTCCTCGCTCGATATAGTCCCCGAATTCCGCCATGGGTATCACCCTGGATGACCTAGCCATGTGGAGACCACGTAAGTAGTCAAAGTCTATTCCCCAACCCAGGGAGTTCGAGTAGTAATAGCCCCTCTTTATACCGACTAGGGCTGGGATTAGCGATATCATGCCTATTGCATCACCACCATTTAAGGACCTGCCAAGGGCAAAGCCGATGAGAGTTATGGGTTTGCGTTCATGATACAGTTCCGCAAGCCAGGTAATATCATTAACGGATACACCGCTTACGCTAGCTATATAGTCAAGGGAGAAAACCTTAACGTAATTAGCCAATTCCTCAATATGCTTAACCTTACCCTCAACGAGACCCTTCTCTATCAAGACCTTGATTACGCCTATTGCGAGGAATACGTCCGTGCCAGGTCTAACAATGATTGCCCTATCAGACTTCCTCGCTGTATCACTAAGCCTAACGTCTATAGCCACCTTAAACTTCTTAACAAGCAACGCCCAAATATGCGGGGCCGAGATACTGGCTGGAAAGGCCCAGAGTACCACCGTATCGTACTTAAGGAAATCCTCAGGTAATGCGCCCATACTCGTGCCATAATGAGCCTTAATGGCTGCATGACCCTCTGAGGAGCATATGGACCTATCAGTTTGTGATGCACCAATCACATTGAATAACCTGTCTGGGTAATACCACGTTAGCAATCCCTGATTACCATCATAGTCTGTACGTAATATCCTGGCAGGATTTCTTTTCAACTCCTCCTTAAACAGCCTAGCCACATACCTAATCGCCTCCTCGACCCCAACCTCCCTACCATCGATATAAGCAGACAAAACCCTATTCCTCTCATTCCTAATCAAATCCGCCCTACCTCTGGCACATGTGAAACCATTTACTGGGAACAACCTCAATGGCTCATACTTCTCACCGAATATGCACGTATCGTAGCAATCCCTTGTACATGCGACAACCATACCCTAAGTGGGAAACAACATATCAGTTATAAAGTTGGCTTTAATGACAATAAAGGATGCACTATGCGTGAAGGATTTGACGTCGTTGTGGTTGGTGCCGGTTCTACGGGCTCTACAACAGCCTATTACCTAGCTAGGGAGGGTTTTAGGGTTTTGGTTGTTGACTCAAGGGGTGTTGCCCAGGGCATGACCGCCTACTCCCTTGGTTTAGTTAGGAGCTATTACACCAATGAGGATGTGGCTAGGATGTCGCATTATAGCCATGAGTTCTTCATGAACTTCAGCAAAGAATTTGGTGTTAACGTCTTCACAAAAACGGGGTTATTGGTCATAGGCAATAACGAGGCTAACATGCGTGCAATACACGACATGCTGAGGAAGATCGGCGCGAGGGTTAGGCTGATGGGCGGTGGTGAGATTAGGGAGTTGCTCGATGCTGAGGTTATGGATGGCGAGCTTGGCATTTATGAGGAGGATGCAGGCTATGCCGACACTGGGTTGTACACGAACACGATAATGAGGAGGGCTATGGAGTTAGGCGTCGAGTTTGTGATTGATGATGCCAGGGCGTTGATTAAAAACAACGAGGTACGTGGCATCGAGTTGGTGAAGAGCCATGATACTATAAGGGCTGAGCATTACGTGATAGCCACAGGCGTGTGGACGCCCAAGGTCCTGCCACAACTAAATCTGCCGATTAGGAACATCATAGAGAGGATTGTCAGGGTAGATACTGGTAGGCCCCTACCCAACGTGTTTGATTACGTGAATAACTTTTACATAAGGCCCGAGGGCTCCAGCAATGCCCTAATGGGCTTGTTGTACCCACCGGAGGATGTTTGGCAGGACCCAGACACGTTTAATCCATTGGCTCCACCATCCCTCGATTACTCGCTCGATGTTATGGAGAGAGCCGCCAAGCGCTTCCGCTGGTTTGAGGGGGCTAGGCTGATGGGCGGTTGGCAGGGGCTCTACGATGTGACGCCTGATTGGATGCCCATAATCGATGAGCCTATCAAAAAACTAATACTCTGCGTTGGCCTGAGTGGGCACGGCTTCAAGCTAGCACCCGCATTTGCACTCATGATAACAGAAATGATTAAGTATGGTGAGTCGAGGACGTTTAGGAACACATTCGCGCTGGATAGGTTTAGGATGGGCAGGTTGATTAGAGGCGTTAATGAGGTTGCGGCTTTCTAATCCGCAGGATACACCCTAACACCTCCAACGTAGGTTTCGAGAACCTTCATTTCCCTCAACTCCCTATCATCGACACCTAATGGGTCCTTATCGAGTACTATGAAGTCCGCTAGGTAACCAGGCTCCAGCCTACATACGTGATTCTCCTCATGGAGTAGGTACGCGGAACCACACGTGTATAGATGAAGCGCCTCTCTAACACTTAGGGTCTCATTCTCCGTATACCTTAGCAACTCAATGTTCTCATAGCGCCCCCTGGTCACTGCGGCATACACAGTCTCGAAGGGGTTCAATGGCTCGACTGGGGCGTCCGTACTGAAGCCAACCCTCGCACCGGCATTAACCAACGTCCTAAATGGGTAAACGTACCTAGCCCTCTCGACACCAACCCTATCAATAACCCACCAATCACTTACTACGAAATGCGGTTGAACAGCCACTACCGCGCCCAGCCTACCGATCCTCCGTATTAAGTCCTCTCTAAGCACTGAGGCGTGCTCAATCCTATGCCTAAGCCTTGACGTGCCGCCTAAGCCCTCGTAAATACCCAGGATTAGGTCTATCGTTGCGTCCCCAATACCATGAATCGCTAATTGAAGACCGGCTTCATCACTCTCCCTAGCAATCCTTAACAGCGTGTCCTTATCGTAATTAAGCCTCCCAGAATTACCTGGCTCATCGTTGTACGGCCTGGAGAGCCACGCAGTCCTCGCGCCCAGGGATCCGTCAGCAATAACCTTGATACCGTTTATCCTAAGGTACCCATGCCCCGTTTCCCTGCATCCCAGCGACCCTAATCACCCGCTCATCCCTCGTCGGGACTCGCCCCCACCCTAGGGGCATCACTGGTCAGGGCGCCACGGGGCTGGCTCCCAGTGGGGCGACAACCCCACTGGGACTGTTTAACCCTTATCTTGTCTGAATTTTAAACCTTTCTCATACGAAAGCTTTATATAGGAGTGTCTGAATTGTACTCCGTGGATTGTGTAATCTACCTTGAGGGTAGTATAACCAAGGTCACTAGCCAGCATGTTGGGATTTACGTGAGTAGGGAGTACCAACCAAAAATCGAGAAATTGCGTGGTAGGAAAGTCAGGGTGTTGGTGATTGTTGATGATTGCGGGGAGGGCGGTACTCATTAAACTGCCTAGGGACAAGTGCGATGTTGATTACATTAAGCGTTTAATGGCCCTCACGAACCTAGTCTACCGAGGATACGAGGTCTGGGTACCAGACATGCCCAGAACTATTGAACATCAACTCTATGGTTTCAGAGACTTTAAGGAAAGTTTAGTCTTTGGTGTTACACCGAAGAGGTGGTTCGCGAGAACGTGGATGCCGCTGAAGACACTGAGGGTTTATGGTGACGGCTCCATGAAGGGTGATAGAAAAGCACCTGTGGTTCTTGACTTTAGGGGCAGTGTCATTAGGTTGCGCCAGGTCTGCAAAAACGAGTCTGGCTACTCTATCGAACTCCCAATGCCCAGCTGGGTCGTTGATAGGATTAGGGAGGGCGGCGATGTTAAGTACGCAATGATTGGGTTGAAGAATGATAAGCCCTACCTGGCTTTGGTTGCCGAACGCGTAGTAAAGCCCTACCAACCCAGTGGTTATAGGCTTGTTGTTGATGTTAACGCTTGGAATAACGGTGTCGCCTATGGTATAATAAACCCTAACAACAAGATCGCAGAGTATTCTACATTGAGACCAAACCTTAGGCTTATTGACACGTGGTACCACAGGGCTGAGAAACTAAGTAAGGAATTGGGTAAGTTGAAGAGGTTGGGGTTGGGTTCAACCCCAGAAGCCAAAAGGTTGAGGAGGGAAATCAAGGCATTGAGGAGGAAGGTCTACGCATACCTAAGGGACTTCGCACAAAAGAGGGCTCGCGAATTGGCTCTGAAGGCTCTTAGGTTAAGAGCTGAGGTGTTGATTGACGACATGATTGAGGAGTCGAGGAGGGAGTTAATCGAGGAGAAGATACCAAGGGGCTTGAGGAAGGTTTACCTAGCCGAGACAAGGAGGTTCGTTAAGCTACTCATCACCCAACTACAGTGGTACGGCGTACCGTACAGATTCGAGAGGTTGCCGAGCACAATATGCCCAGTGTGCCAACACGAACTAACCCAGGAAGAAGGCAGGGTCATGGTTTGTAATAATTGTGGATTCAAGGCGCCCAGGGACAAGGTGCCCATGCACTGGGCAGTAAGACTCTGATTAATTATACGAGCACCAGCCGAGGAAAATCGCATCAAAAACACCATTTTTTACTCCAAGTCACGGAGGTTAGCCAGAGGTATACCGGCGGTAAACCAGAGGTTAACCACCCCAACCCCTCTTGTGAATGAAACAAAAAACTTAATAATTTCAATTACACGATTTCAACCACATACGCATGCGAATGAGGAGTAGGACGGAGCAGTGGCTCGGGGAGGACCCCGTGATCCTCAGGGTTTAGGTAAACCCTAACCCTTATGGGCAACGCACCGAGCTTGCTCTCGAGATTCACTAGGGCTTGGAGGCTTCTTAGATTGACCGAGACGAAGCCTATCGTAGTAACTCCAAGGGATGCTGCATACCTCATGGCGCTCAGTATGAAATCCTCATAATCGCTCACGGTGTACGACTCATTAATCAGCTCCCTAACCCTGTCCAGGGTCCTCTCCACTACAACTCCCGTCGGCTCACCCCTCTCGTCTCTAACGACGTCCGGGTCCCTCGAGTTCAGTAGGCCGGACAATTCAAGGGCCTTCGTGTTCAGGACAGCAGCATGACCACAAACCCTCACTAAAGCAACAGGCCTATCGTTAATCACGGAGTCCAGGTCGAACCTGCTCGGCCACCTACCCTCCCTAAATAATTCCTGATCCCAACCACGCCCATAGACCCAGCGAGCCCTAACCCTGTCTGCATACTCCCTAAGCCTCCTCTTCAACTCCTCTATACTATCGACACCGCGTAGATCGAGTGAGTTGAGGCTGATGCCTAGTGAGTCTAGGTGCGCGTGGGAGTCAATGAAGCCGGGCATTACAACCCTACCCCTTAGGTCAATGACATTAAGCCCAAGCGTATCGGCAATCCTCAGGGCCTTATCCTCACTACCGACATACGCAACCCTACCATTAACAACAACCAGAGAGTCAGCCCTGACCAATGGCTCGAAGGATGAATAAACAACACCACCAACAAAAACAAAGCCAAACATCACAACCAAAACCACCCAGCAATAAATTAAATGCTTATCGACTTAGTATCACGATATACGGCATAGAAGTACTAGCTCGAGTACATTGGTAGCGTTGTTATTAGGAATAGAAATACATTTAATCACAACCTGGACAAAATGATGCAGTATCGGCATACAATCACCAATAAGGATAAGGAATTGAAGTTCTTGGTGGACCGGCCGGGATTTGAACCCGGGTTCTCCCGCGTTCCCGTGCCTGTATTGACAATGCAAGGCTTGTGCGGGACTACCGTCCCTGGGCATCCTTCCAGGCTAGACTACCGGCCCAAAACGCCAACACCAAGGGGAGGTTTTAAGTTTTTGTTTGGGTTAATCGTGCCGTAATTTTTAAAGTGTTGGTTTTTGGTTTTATCTAGATGGCGTTTACTGTGGGTTTTGACTCGGGTACGTTGATTGTTGAGGGGCCTGCGGATGTTGAGGTTGTTGAGGGACAGTGTGATGTCCTTGGTTTTCCCTTGGCCGGCCCTGTGCATGTTGATGAGTTTAGGGCTTTGCCCATAACGCCTAAGGGTAGGTGTGTGGTTGGTGTGGTTGGTGGTGTCGTTAGGCATGTTAACGAATCGACAATACCCAGCGGCTGGTCTAGCCTAAGCCTTGAGGGTATCGTTATGATTGTCGGTGATGTTGATTCGGGCAAGACGACGTTGAGTACGTACTTACTTAACACTCACGTGGTTAAGGGGTTGCATGTCTGCGTGGTTGATGCTGATGTCGGTCAATCATCGATAGGACCCCCTGGGGTTATCGGTGCTGGTTGCACGAGCTTCCCAACCCACTCATTAAGTGCCCTGCACATGATGAGTGGTTACTTCCTGGGTTGTACAAGTCCCTCCCAATGTGTTGGTAGGTTCATTGGCGGACTGCTCCACGTGGTTAGGGACGTCATGAGCAGGACTCCAGGCCTTGTGATAATCGATATGCCTGGCTGGGTCAGCGATGGTGGTGTTGAGTTCATTAGGGATGCGGCTGAGGCTGTGGGTGCGGATTACGTAGTATCCCTAGGCCTCGGTATGAGGGCTTGGCCTGGTACCAGGGTTATTGAGGTTGAAAGATCACGGTACGTCAGGCAAAGGAGCCCCAGCGAGAGGAGAATGCTGAGGGTGGCATCTTTGAGGCAGTACTTAAGTAATTTGGTTGAGGTTGAGGTTAGCCTCGATAAGGTGTTTGGCAACTCAATAATTGAGTGCCTGGCAGGTAACTGTGGCCGTTACGTGGTTGAGGAGGGGTTAGATAATGTGGTTAGACACGGTAACGTGGTTAAGGTACCAACGCGGCAAATAAGTAATGTGTTTTGTGGCCTTTTACGTAGGGGTTTCCTCGTCGGTTTTGGTATTTTGAGGGATTTTGATTTTAAGCGTAGAGTTGCCAAGGCGCTGGTTACAACGGACAATTTTGATGGTATCTATGTTGGTAGGATGAGGGTTGACCCAGATAGGGTTGAGGAACTTGATCCACTGCCATTTATTTAAGCGATTCTTGCGGTAACACGAGTACCGCGGTGACTATATTCAAGTTACTACCTGTCCATCCCGTCTTGATCAGGGATCCTAACCTCTCGAAGATTACGGCAGTATTGTTATTTCTCAGTTCTCCAATCACGTCTATCCCCAACTTAGCAGCGTTGCTTATTGTTGAGCCATCAGCTGCACAACCAGCTGCGTCCATGTTACCATCAATGCCATCAGTGGCTATGGAAAGCATCGACACGCTATCGACACCCCTCACACTTAATGCAAATCCTGTGCACAACTCGGTAGTTCTTCCGCCCCTACCGTTGCCTACCACCGTTACCGTGGGCTCGCCGCCACTCAGGACCACACCCCTCCTTATCGGAATCCCCCTAAACCTAGCCTCAAGGGCTATGCTAGCCAGGTACTTACCAACCTCGCGGGCCTCACCCTCCATTCTTGACGTCAGTATTAACGAGTCCATCCCAAGGGATTTCACGTATTGTGAGACATCGGTGAGCACATCCATGTTACTGGCTATCACGTAATTCCACGTGTTACTTAACTCCTTAGGTGTCTCGGGTAATAGGCCCTTAGCGCCGCTCTCAAGGATCTCCCTAACCCTAGTGGGTACCCTATCCCATACACCCTTATCCTTCAATATCCTTATTGCATCGCCATAGGTGGATGGGTCAGATACCGTGGGACCGCTCGCCACCGTGGCTGGGTCATCACCAGGTACGTCACTAGCTATAAGGGAGATCACACTACCACCACGCCTAGTAACCTCCAGGGCTAGCCTGCCACCCTTTGTTTTCGAGAGATGCTTCCTCACTATGTTGATCTCCTGTATCGTAGCCCCACTCCGTAGCAACAATTCGTTGACCCTCGTGATATCGTCTATCGTGAGACCCTCCATTGGTACTTCCACCAGTGCCGAGCCACCACCACTTACTAGGAATAGTACGTGATCGCCTGGTTTAACCCTGGACAACAAATCCATTATAGCCAACCCAGCCTCTACACTGCTCTCCGTGGGTAATGGGTGCGTTGATTCGATAACCCTAATGATACCTAACCTACCTGGTGTCCCCTTAGGAACCACAGCTACCCCATCGATTATGTAATCGCCCGCCCTATCCTCAACTGCCTTGGCCATACTTATGGAACCCTTACCAAGGGCGATCACGTAGAACCCACGTAATTCATGATCGAGAATCCTAACGACACCGCCCTTAACCTCCACCACCTTAGCTAAACGATCGTATAGGTTGGATGCACGTAAAATAACTCCAACAAGCTCGTTTAGAAGGTCGCCCGCAAACACTGGTAATGCCATTAGGTGGTAGTTTAGGAATTTGGTTTAAAAGGGTGAGTTGGTAATGAGACCATCGATGATTGAAACGGAGAAACTAAGGTCTAGGTTAAGGGAGTTGGAGGGTGTTAAGGATGAGGTTATCGAGACTGGAGTGAAGGTTAATAGGCTATCTAAATCAGTGATATACTCATTGATTAGGGGCGATGCAGAGATGGCACGTAAATACATCGGTGAGATGCAGGAACTAGTAAATAAATTGAGGGACCTTGTCTCACGGTACCCAATGTATTACAACAACGCCGTAGTGAGCCTCCAGGAGTATGTCGAGGCGATGACCATGTGGTACTACATGACCGAGAATAGGCTACCAACACCCGAGGAGTTGGGTGTTGATGCGGAGCCCTACATAAACGGTATTGCGGATTTCACGGGTGAGTTGAGTAGGAAGGCCACTGAGGAATTGATAAGGGGCAACCTAGACTTTGCATTAAGGGCTAAGAAGGTCATGGAGGAACTATACCTAGACTTACTAAGCCTTGAGCCTAGGGATTTCGAGATGAGGAAGAAGGTTGATTATGTCTCATCAAACATCAATTGGCTTAACGAAAAAATATTCTACAAAACCCTAAATATAAAAATAAATTCGTAAAAACATCCCCAAAATCAACATTAAACACTACGGACATCGTGAATTAAAGTTTTTATGCCCATGAGCTTAACTAATCCATGTGCGATGTTGGGTTAGAAGGCGTAATCCCTGGTGAAGCATTAAACGCATTTAGAAGGCTAATCAGTAAGGGAGATGTCGGTCTGGCCTGCGACTTCCTAATGAGGCATTATAGAGATGAGTATTGGCCCAGGAGGACCGGTCCAATGCCTCAGTTGAGGAGGAGACGAAGCGATAAAGTCATCGAGTTACCCAAACCAAAGGTTATCAATGTACCAATCGATAGAGCTATTAATGCTAGGAGGAGTGCTGATGATTTTATTAATGAACCCATAAGCATTGAAGACCTGGCTACAATACTTCACATGGGCGTTGGAATTACAGGATGGACCCAGGCCTACGGTTATAAGCGGTATCCGCTACGCTCCTACCCATCCGCAGGAGCACTACAACCTGTTGAGGCTTACCCAGTGGTTAATAATGTGTTAGGGCTTGAACGTGGATTGTATAGGTACGACCCGTTCGACCACGTTCTCGAGATTCTAAAGCCTGGCGATTATGCCTCATTGATGGCTGACCTAGCTCTTGGGCAGGATCACGTGTCACGTGCATCGGCAGTCATAGTGCTTACTGTTGTTTACGCTAGGACGTATTGGAAGTATTGGAAGCGGGCGCTTAGGTACGTGTTGTTGGATGCGGGCGCCGCCATGGAGAACATATACCTAGCAGCCACAGGGCTTGGGTTAGGTGTTAGGGCCATTGGCGCCTTCTATGACGGCGAATTATGTAGATTTCTGGAGATTGATTGCATGAGTGAGTTCCCAGTAATTTTAACGCTTGTTGGCAAAGGGATTTATCTGCCCTGACTTTCGCAAGGTCAGCCTACGATGCTCTTGATACGCTCAAGCTTCTGCTCCAACTCACCGCATTTTTCGCGCACTATCTTGTCCACCTCATCCTCCGTGTATAATCTCTCGATTTTCATGTTTGAGAAGTTGAGTTTATTGTTCTTTTGGTCGTATGATACAACAACGTTTATCCTAACAAGGGCCAATTTATCTATATTCTTCCTAGTCATTTCGTCGTATATCGACTTGTTCAACTCAGCGATATCCCTCAGTATCACGTCCTCGGGCACAGTTTTTGAGAATGCGGCAAAGGCTGCCCGCCTTAGCTTATCAGCGAACCTGGCAGCGACTATTATACCGGTTCGTAACTCTACGGTTAGTGGTCCCTGGACCGTAAATCCACTATACAACTTTTCATACTCCACAACCCTCTCCTTATCCCTTTCAACATCCTCACTGGGTTTCCAAGACATAGTTATGTAAGCGTCTGGGTTAAATAAAAAATTTATTTCCTCATCTCATCATTCCAGGGTAAATATTTAAGTAGGGGTTTAGGGGAGTTAAGCGTCGATCTAAGATGGGTGGTATTCGTAGGGTTGTACTTGATGTAGACATACCCAGTAATATATCCACGGTAGAGTTAGCGGAGAAGTTGAGTCACGTTAGTGGTGTTAAGGCTGTCAACATCACCGTGACCGACACCGACGTCGAGGTTCTTGGTTTAATAATCGTAATTGAGGGTGATGGGGTTGATTACGATGGAGTTAGGCGGATGATTGAGGATTCGGGCGGTGCAATTAGGAGCGTGGATCAGGTCGTTGTTGGCGAGTACATACTTGAGATTAACCCGCAGTTTATTAGGGAGAAGTGAGTATGGCGTTTATTGAGAGTAGATACTTAGTGCTTGGATTCCTAGACAGCGTCCTGACGACTCTAATTCTTGGAGAAACGATACTTAACGGCATTAGGCTTGTGATTATAGTCACCGTTATCAACCTGGTAACAGCGTTCATGGCAGAGTACATCGAGGAACGTGCCTCACTGAGACACATTGAGAGGACGATGTTTATGAAAAGCGGCACACTGCTCAGGACGAGCCTCTATAAAAGGGCAATCTATGATGCGTTAATTGAGGGGTTCGTGTTTGGTGTCGTTTCGTTCATCGGCTCATTAATTACGGCGCTGAGTATGGGTATCAAGGTTCTCTGGATACCTGTCATACCAATATCCATATTGGGAGTATTTGGAACACTCATGAGCAGGTACTTCAGGGGTAACGCAATACTTTGGTTCGCATTATACGTGATTCTCGGTATAACAGCGTCATTCACTGGGCACGTACTTAGTGGGTTTTAACCCACTATGTCGATAAATTCAGTGGCTTGCCCTCCCTAATTATCTTATTGCCAAGTTCTGGGTTTACCCTCACTAAGTCGTCCTTCACCTTCTCCAGGAACGCCTTGTCCTCCTCCCTGTTCCTAAGTTCGTCGGGCAGTAGTATTGGTATTTCGTCCTTTATTGGGTACCAACGACCGCACTTCGGGCAGTAGAGCACCCCCTCAACAACCTCCTTCTTGATGCATTCCTCACAGGGCAGCTCTTGTGGATTTGGGTAATTCTTTATGAATACGTTTTTAAGTGCGCAATACTCCTCGCAAAAGGGCTTCTTGCTCCACTCGTACTTACGTTCAGGGTACTCCTTCTCCCTAAGCACTATTAACGTTAACGGGAAGGTCTTACAATAGGGACACGCTAGTACATCCATTAGTCTGTACTTCACATTGATTGGGTGATAAAGCCCTTTTTAATTAATTTCCGTTTTATCCCAGCTTAATACTTCCTCTCCTCGGGCTTCCACCTGGTTATTCTAACAGGCACGTAACTAAGTCTTGGCCCCTCACTCGTGTAGAAGTATAATGTATGCTTAAGCCAATTAGCATCATCCCTCTTTGGATAGTCAAGCCTATAATGGGCGCCCCTCGACTCAGTCCTATTCAATGCACCAATGGTTATTAACTCGGCCTGCTCCAGTAGGAAGTCGAGCTCCAGCACATCCCTTAAGTTGGTGTTGTAGTATTTACCCTTATCCTCAATCCTAACGTTGGGGAATTTCTCCCTCAGTCTCTTAATTATCGAGTAAGCCTCCTCTAAACCACTCTTATCCCTAAATACGTACACGTACGTGTCCATTGTTCTATTCATCTCTTCCCTAATTGAATATGGATTCTCGGCACCAACCTCCTTATGTAATAATTGATCGAATATCCTACTCTCCTCCTTTGCTACCTTATTCGCAATATCGCCAGTATATTCCAGCATTGAATCTGGCGCACTCATTGCGTACTTAGCAGCTGCCGCACCAGTTAACCTACCCCAAACAAGGCACTCACTGAGTGAGTTGCTACCCAATCTATTGGCGCCGTGAACACTTACGTTAGCAGCCTCACCCGCAGCCCAGAGGTTGGGCACTCTCGTCTTATCCTCATCCAGCATCACCTGGCCATATAAATCAACGTGGATTCCGCCCATCATGTAATGCATAGCTGGTCTAACGGGTATGGGTTCTTCAACGGGGTCTATACCCAAGGTCTTTATCACTATTTCCCTAATCATGGGCAACCTCTTGTTTATCTTATCCTCACCCAAATGCCTGAGGTCGAGGAGTACATAGCACAGGCCAGATTCCTCATCGACAAAACCCCTACCTTGCAGGCACTCAGTAATTATCGCCCTACTCACTATATCCCTAGGCGCCAACTCCATCCTACTTGGCGCGTAATTCTTCATGAACCTCTCGCCCTCCTTATTTATTAAATAACCGCCTTCACCCCTTGCACCCTCAGTGATCAAAATACCGTTGGGTACCAAGGCAGTTGGGTGAAACTGCGGGAATTCCATGTCCTTAAGTGGTATCCCAGCCCTGTATGCAAGTGAGTATCCATCCCCGGTCGATGACCAAGCCATCGTTGTGAACTTATAGACCCTACCATTACCACCAGTGGCTATTATACCTGCCTTGGCAAGTATTACCTTGAACTCACCAGTCTTTAGATCTATGGCTGTAACCCCCTTAAATACACCATTATCCATTAATAGTGATGTTACGAAATGTTCATGAAGTATCTCGACATTTTCAAACCTAAGCACGTTATCGTATAAGGTACTCATTAGGAAAAAGCCACTTTTATCCTGGGCAAATGTCGTTCTTGGTATAGACATCCCACCAAAAGGCCTCTGCAGGATTCTACCTTTTTCGTCTCTTGACCAAGGCACGCCCAGATGATCCATGAATATTATCTCCTTAGGAGCCTCATTCGCAAGTAACTCAGCTGCATCCTGATCAGCTAAGAAATCACTGCCCTTGATCGTATCGTATATATGCAACTCAATACTGTCCCCGGTCTCCTTGGGATAAAGAACCGCGCTGGCACCACCCTCAGCACTTACTGAGTGACTTCTCATGGCGTGGACCTTCGATATAACCGCAATCCTTATCTTGCCCTGCGATGTTCTCGCAGCCTCAAACGCAGCCCTCAAACCAGCAAGACCTGAGCCTATTATTATTAAATCGTACTTGAGTACTTCCACCATATTCGTAAACATTTTACATAGGTAGTTTATATTTTCTTCCCTCTATTGTTTTCCGATGGTTGGGATAAGCGTTATTAATGCCTCTGGCTTAGTTTACTGTCGTAATGTCGATTATAAATGAGGAGGAGCTTGAGAGTAGGATTAGGGAGTTGAGTAATGAAGTCCTTAGGATTAGGGAGTTGATTGAGGGAAAAATGAGGGAGAGGGATGAATTACGTAATGAGTTGGGTAAGGTTAGGGAGGAGTTGAGTTCCGTAATAAATCAACTCAATAGCAAGAGGAGTGAGTTAGCAGGTGTTAGGGAGGAGCTGAATAGGTTAAGGAAGGGTAGAGACGAGTATGTGAACATGCTTAGGCAACTCAGGGATAGGAGAAGTGAGCTTCTTCAGAGAATTAAGGAATTGATCGAGAAGGTGAAAAAATATAGGGAGTTGTTGAAGGTCGTTAATGACCTCGTTGGTGGAAAACCTGTGGATAGGGATAAATTAAAGGAGTTGATTGAGAAGCTGGAGTTTGAGCACGAAATATCACCAACGGATCCCGAGAAGGAGTGGGAGTTCTTCAGAACCATTCAGCAATTGGAAAGGGAATTGAATGCTGCAGAGGTTCTTACAAGGATTAAGGACTACATCAATAAGACCTCTCAGGAGATTGAGAGGTTGCGTAATGAGAGGATTGAGTTGGGACAGAGAATGCGTGACATCTATACAAATTCCCTCATGAACATCAAAGCCCAGATACAGGAGCTTAAGAAAAAGAGGGATAGTATTGTCAATGAGATAGTTCAGTTAAAGAGTAAGAGGGACTCTCTGAAGGCTAGGCGTGATGAATTGAAGACCCAGATACTTAAGAAGTCGGCTGAGATTAAGGAGTTGAGAGATAAACTAAGAGAGTTGAATGATGAGATAAATAAATACCAATTATTATTAATTGCTGCTAGGAAATCAAAGAACTTAGCTACCAAGAAACAGGAGGAGGAGAGACTTAGGGAGGAGGCGAGGAAGAAAGCTGAGGAAAGCCTTCAGAGATTGATGAAGGGCGAGAGAGTGGATCTGAATTATTTATTAGGCTTGGGTTTAGAGGATAATAATGAGAAGTAGGCATGGCTAAATCCGTAAGGCGCCTCATTGTGTTGTATGTGGATAGGGACAACGATGTAGGCGAGAGACTTGGTGTCCCCACACCAATCATAGGCAGGAATAACATATTGAAGGTAGCCACCGAGTACATACTTAGGTACCCAGACGACTCCGACGCCAATGCAATGTTTGGCGCAATACAGCTCTATGATTCCTTAACGTCAACACTAGGTCCAAACAACGTCGAGGTTGCGGTGGTTACAGGAACTAGTTCTGAGGATATCACGGCAGACATGAAGATACTTAACGAAGTTGATAAGATTCTCCAAACCTTTGACGCAGATGGTTTCGTTGTAGTCTCTGATGGTCCTTCTGACGAGGTTATTGTTCCACTCATCCAATCAAGGAGGCCTGTCGTGTCTATTAGGAGAATAGTTGTTAAGCAAACAAGGGGTTTTGAGGAGTTCGCGGTATTGGCTAGGTACTACATTGGTAAACTCTTTGGAGAACCTAGATATAGGAGGTATGTGCTTGGCTTGCCTGGCGCGCTCCTTCTGATTTACGGTGCGTTTTACGGCATGTGGCCCTACATACCCACGTTCATAAGGACCATGATAATATCTAGCATAACCCTACTCCTTGGGACTGCCTTCATACTCTACGGGTTTAGCCTTCATGAATCTCTACTTAGGTTTATTAGGATGTATGAAATTACCTTCTTCATATCAGCGTTGTCCATATTCTTCGATATAGTGTATGTACTATCGACATACTACATATTACACCAGGAAATACCGCTTTGGGGCACCCTGAACCTCTTCGATTTACTAGGACTCGTGGTTGCCGCAATATTAACCGTTAATGTAATTGAGGTCTACATGAAATATAGGGTTAAGCCCTTTGGTAGGATTGCCGCCGACGTCCTATTATCCTCATTCTTTGTGATTGTGGCTAGCGACTTGGTTGGCTACATGTTCGGCAAAGTAGGCACATACACCTTACTCTATACCTTGATGATATATACCGTGATAGGATTAATAACACTATTTACGCTAGGTATTCTAAGGCGTAGGTATGGTGGAATTAAAGATCGAGGCAAATCAGGACCTAAGGGTTTTGGCGTACCACGAACTTGAGGCCTTGGTAGAACTTATTGGTGGTAGTCTAGAACTTGTTAGTGATTTACCCAACCTGGTGGTTAATTACGATGGTAACATTGATACCCTAAGGAATGTACTATGCAGGGCAGCATTGATTAAGCGTGTGTGGGTTATTGATCGAGAAAAGGAACATAAGCTTCTCGAGCTTGATAGGTCAAGATATAGAGTATTAAGGAGAGGTAGGGAGGGCGGTTCTGCAGCGATTGATTTACGCATTGCCAGGCTCCTAATTAACCTAGCGAGGGTGCGTGAGGGATCGTTATTTCTCGATCCATTTATAGGCACGGGCATAATTGCCCATGAAGCACTAATGGTTGGGGCGCGTGTGGTAGGCATAGACATTAATTACAAACCTCTCTACTCAATACACGATACATACATTGATTTGATAAATTCGGACTTCACACTAAGTCCCGTGAGGGATGAAACAATCGATTCCATAGCGACTGACCCACCGTATAATAGGTTATCAATGATTGATAAGGATATAGAGACGCTCTATAGGGAATTCGCTAACGAAGCGTACAGGGTCTTGAGAATTGGTGGTTACATAGCCTTCTCACATCCAACGTATATTAACGCGCTTGATTGGTTCTTGAGCCTAGGCTTCGAATTGGTTGGTGGGGGTTTGCAGTACGTGCATGGGGGTTTGTCGAGATTAATATACGTATTTAAGAAGGTTTAGTTAAATTAGGTGGTGATATTAAATACCGAGCAGCGTACGTAAATTCCTAGCCGCAGTCACAGGGTTTTCGGCTTGCGTAATTGCCCTACCAATAACTACTATATCTATGTTCGTTCCCCTAAGCTTTGGAGCTACATTCTCATTTATACCGCCAGCTATTGCGACACTTAAGCCATACCTGCTTTTAATATTTACGGCCTCTTTTATCAACTCATCTATGGTTAAACCCCTACTCCTCTGTACATCAATTCCTAAATGAAGACCTATGTAGTCAGGCCTTAAACCCTCGTTTAGCAGCTCCCTAACCCTACCCTCTGGATCCTTAACACCTATCATGTCAACCACCGATTTACCACCAAGCCTCCTTGCTTCATTCACAAACTCCCTTATCGTCTCAATAGCCGCAGCACCAAGGACGCTGACAATACTTGCACCAGCCTCTATAGCCAACCTCGCCTCAAGGGCGCCAACATCCATAGTCTTTAGGTCAGCCATAACCTCAGCGCTTGGGCACGCAATCCTCAATGCGCTGACTATGAATATACCCGCCGCCTTTATCAATGGCGTGCCAGCCTCCACAATATCGATAGCACCAGCCTCGCATAACCTACGCGCAATATTAACGGCTAAGCTAGGCTCTGTCAGGTCAAGTGCCACCTGTAACTTCAACTTAACTCACCAGCTCCTAAAGATTACCTTGATGGGAATGCCCATCTTTAGTTCAACGAGTATTGGAACCTCGGCCTTATCACCAAGCTTCTTACTGATAACGTCAAGGATGTCCCTAACCTTGGTTAATGCCGATAACCTATCCACCATAGCCTTCCTACTCTCATCGAGTGCTTCATACTCATCGATAGGCCTTGGGTCGAATATTATCTTTAAGCCCGTAAGCTCTATTGCTGCGGATAAGGGTAATTGCTGGCCCTTGCCTACGATCTCCTCGATCATCTGCATTAGAGCCATGTACTTATCAGCCTTAACCTTTAGGTCACCCATCATACCCTCTATCTCCTTTATCCTCTTCTCTAGGTCGCTTATTTGGTTATTAACATAGTTAAGTAACTCCTTAACTCCATTAAAGATCATGATCTCTAGGTCTGGGGTAGTTGACATATCCCTTTCATAGTCTTGTGGTGCTTTAAAAAAATATCGCTTATGAAAAATTGAGAGATAACACTATTCACGTTAACCACCAAGGACGCGCATAAATGAATTCCTCAACCACACCTCTCTCGTTTGGACTTAATGTGGTTAGGTCATCTAGTGATTTAATGGTTATGTACTCAACACGGCTTATTGAATTCTTCAAATTCTTAAGTGATACCATGGGTATTATATGCTTTATTGCATCTATTGCGTTAAGAATCTTTCTGCTTCTAATTACATACCACCGAGACCCCCTAATAAAGGGGCCGATAACGCTTGGGTCGTTAACGTACTTCCTCACGAAGTTCTCAACAGCCTCTGAATCAACATAGGGACCCTTATGTAACTCGTATGGCGGTAACTCGAGTTGTTCGAGGGTAAGCATCAGCAATATAATGCTTTTATCATCACTCCAACTCATTGAGCGAATAATCCTAAAATCAAGTTCCCTAAGGTTCTTAATGAGCGTCGCCATTAGTCTCTTCACCTCACCCCAAACCACATCTGGCGATGTACCATTTGGGTATGGAATCCTCAATATGACCGTCGGTAACACCCTAAGAGGTTTTGGCCTTGCATGGTTGCTGAGGAAGAAGTCAATTCGTGGGTTCTTAATGAACTCCTTAGCCGCGGCTATCGCCATTGCCAGAGTCTCCCTACTAATTGATGCGGCAGCATTTCGGTTTGGATCCACTGGGTCTATTATTATGACTGGCGACTTGAATTTACGTATAGCATCTCTCTCATTGTATGTACCAGTCATATCTATGAACACGCGCTTCACAGACCACCTACTCATAGCCTTCACAGTATCCGTGAACGAGCCATAGTGAATCACCAATAGTTCGCTGACGTAGCCACTGAAGCCCTGTACCCTAATCTCGGCCCCATAAACGCCGATCGCCTTGAAGAACGCCTTTAGTAGCCTAACCTCTGTGTTCCTTTGCCCTAACCTTGATTTGACAAAATCTGTATGTAGTGGCGTCCTATCAGCTGCTGTAAAGGGTTTTTCACCTGGATTTATGCGTATACACGGTACAACGTCTATCTCGAAGCTATCAATTAATAATTGAATGTAGGGATGCTGCGCATACCTAATGTTCCACCTAAAACCCTTGTCTATTGCCACATCTATCAAGTCATTAATGACATTGCCACTTCTAACCTTATCAACATAACCTCTTGGAAGAATTATGAATATGTCAATGTCCCTATCCCCAGGTAACCAGGTGCCTTTGGCAACAGAACCTTGAATTGTAACATCGAAATCGTAATATCCACGCCTTGCCAATCCATCCCTTAGGGTATTTACCACCATGTTTGCTATATTGAATACCTTACTCTCCTCCTCGATGCTCGGCGTTACAATGCTCATCGCCTCCTTAATTATCTCATTAATGCCCATTAAGATGAGCAGTGCTGTGCTGTATAAAAACCACTTCTCAATTGCCCAGCATACTTTCGAGTCTAGCCTTTACCTTTAATAATAAATCCCTTATTTCATTCATGAAATCCTCGTCGGTTATGAAATTACGTAGCTCCTCTATCATTTCATCAACGTCCATATCCACCGGATTCAATCCTAAACCTGCCAGGTAGGCTAGTATCTCGAGCGCTGCATCCTCACCCAAATTTTCATCCCTAACTATGTCTATTAACACCTTACCTGTTATGTACAGTTTAAGCGTGTTTACGTCAGTATTTAATGCATGTGCTATTTTCTCATGATCACCCCCACGAAATTCATTAATAAGGGATTCAAAGCTACCATATCTCTCCCTAACCACGTTATCAAAATATTGATTCACGGCCTTAACGTATTTCGAGTATATCCTTACCGCATCCTCAATCTCATTAATACCATCCAAGGCACCTTTGTATGCCATAACTGCGCCTTCCGTCGTTAATTCATCGATTAAACCCTCGCTTATGAGATCTAGGAACTTGTCACCAGCCTCCTCGTAAGTTCTCCAATCACCCTCCTCAATGGCTTTACATAGTAGGTAAAATGCTTCACATAAATCACCCTTCATCTTAACAACATCCCAATAACTCTCACCCAGGTTTCCACCACTTAGTACACCCCTGCAGGCATTATAGTACTGCATTGCCCTCGATATGTCACCATGGGTGAAGTAATAGTTGGCTAGTACCTCTGATGAGTCCATCATGCTTAAGACCTCATTAGCCCTCGCCTCATCAACACCAACAGCCTCCCTGAAGTTTATGACCGATGATGCATACAGCTTCGACGCCTCCTCAATTACCCTCCTCTCATCATCATGCTTACCCTCATCATGTAGTCTCATTGCCTTAACCCTGAGATCCTCAGCCCTAGCTATCTTAGACATAGCCTCCATAAACCGCGCCCTACTACCATTGCCTAAGCCCTCATATATCGCGGCAGCAGCACTAAACCTAGTAATTGCGCCTTCGTAAGCGGCAATTGAGTATAGGGCGATGCCCAGGGCTTCGTTTATTCTAGCACCTAATTCACCTTTGACGTTTATCTCTACACCCTCATCAATAGCCCTCACACCGGACTCTAGATCTAGGTCCATAACTGCTTGAATCAATGAAGGAACCTCGCTAAGCTCTATCAACCTAAGAACCTTAATTACACCATCCTTAATACTACCATAATCTAGATCCTTAATGACTGAGTAATCATTAACACTTAACGAGCAGGAGGTGTCACCACATGTTGCGGAATTTCTAAAGGCGCTATTAACAATTAGCTCCTTAGGTACGTAACCCCTAACCATATTAATGAGTATTGACGCTACAGAATTTACAATACACTCATGCTCCCAATGGCATTCATCGGGTATACTAACCATAAAACATCAACCTCTAGGCGGCTTACTTACTTATTAATACTTAGCCCTCAACACGAAATATCGAACCCCTAACAGCGGTGTAGTAGGTAAAACCTCATTGTTGACGAGTAGATACCTACACCACGATCTAGTAAAATTAATATTATCTAATGTTGTAAGTGATTATATGGGTAATTACGATGTAATAATCCTAGCCGGTGGATTAGCGACTAGGTTAAGACCCCTTAGTTATTCCCGCCCAAAGCCGCTGTTACCGATACTCGATAAGGAGATAATTGATTGGATAATGGAATCAATAACCAAAATACCGTTGAACAGGGTCTTCATATCAATAAGGTACATGGGCGACCTAATTAGGGAGCACATGGAGAGGGTTTGGGTTGACTTTAAGGATAAGTTGGTATTTGTAACGGAGGATAAACCCCTGGGTGATGCTGGACCAATATCACTAATAAACGATATGTATGAATTAACGGATACGTTCCTCGTGATCTATGGAGACATATTCAGCAATATAGATTCTAAGGAATTAATCAACTTTCATGAGAAGGTTGGCGGCATCGCGACAATAACACTCACGAGAGTTGAGGATGTCTCTCGATACGGCGTTGCGCAACTAGACGAAAATAATAAGATAATTAATTTTATTGAGAAACCTAAACAATACGTCGGTTCTAACCTAATCAACGCTGGCTTCTACGTATTCACTAAGGAAGTGATTAAGTTAATACCGAGGAATCCATCAGGTCAGGTAAAGCTTGCCGTGGACGTAATACCCAAGTTGCTCAGGCTTGGTGAGGTGTATGGCTATATACATAATGGGCTTTGGTTCGATATAGGAACGCCCGAGGATTACCTAAAGGCGAACTTCAAGGTACTAATGGAAAGGTGCATAAATAATAATGGTTGCATAAATACTGATTTACCATCATCCATCACCCTCCAGCCGCCCATTTACCTAGGCCCTGGTGTTACGGTAGGTAGCAACGCTGAGATAGGGCCTAACGTAATTATTCATAGCAATACGAGGATTGGGAATACGGTTAGGATAATAAACTCACTTGTGTTCGAGAGATCCTCATTATGCGATGGCGCCTATATATCGGGTAGTATAATTGGTAGTAATACGTATGTGGGTAAATGGGTTAGGATTGAGGATGGCGCCGTGATTGGGGATGGCGTTTATATAAAGGATTCCGTGTACATAGCCAAGAACACCAAGATCGGCCCATATAGGGAGATCATGGAGTCCATATATAGGGATGGCGAGATCATCCCTTGAAATTAAAATTTAAATACCGGCTCAGGGACTAGGCTTCGAATGTCACAGGAGATTAGGCAGATAGTGAGGATTGGGGATACGGATTTGGACGGCTTTAAGCCAGTAGCCTATGCATTAACTAAGATAAGGGGTATCGGTATATCAACCGCATACGCCATATGCAGGTACATTGGCGTGAATCCAACAATTAGGTTGGGACAGCTTGATGATGAAACAATCAGGAAGCTTGATTGGGCGGTCAGGAACCTATACCAATTCGCGCCTGGGTGGTTTGTGAATAGGCCAAAGGATCCAGAGAGTGGTAGGAACATGCACCTAATTGGTGCTGACCTGGTGCTTGCGGCTAAGAAGGATGTTGATTTAATGAAGAAGTTAAGAAGCTGGAAGGGCATTAGGCACAACCTGGGGCTTAAGGTTAGGGGCCAGAGGACCAGGACGACTGGTAGGCTGGGGCTAACGGTAGGCGTAACTAAAGGTAAGACCGCTGGGGGAGCTGGTGGCGGTGGAAGTAAATAATTCAATCCTAATTCCATCCTTTTCATTCCATTCTCTAATTTATTATTTTATTGAATGCATAAGCTCTCATGTGTGTTTATCGTTATTTCTTTATATATTGTAGTTTGACTAGGTGCATTTTACACTCGAAGAGAAAGTAATTTAAAAGGATACACAATGATGAATCATGATCAAGTATGAGCATCGCGAAACCATTAATTAAGCCTGAATTTAAGATACTTAGGCCCAATAATGAAAAGGAGGTTATTGATCTATATAACTCATTAAGCAGTGAAAGTATTTATTATAGGTTTAGGGGATTCTTTAAGGATTTCGAGAAATACGTTAGGTCCGTCTTCTCAGACTCACGTAATATCGTGTATGGAGCTTACGTCGATGGAAAACTCGTTGGTGTTCTAGAGGCTGTTTATCTAAGTGATGGATGTTATGAAATGGCTATTGCCGTTAGGGATAACTACCAGGGTAAGGGTATAGGTACGAGACTTGTAGCCTACGCAATAAATGACCTAAGGAGGAGGGGTGCTAAGACATTGATAGCGTACACAACGCCAGATAATTACAGGATACTGGCAATATCGAGGAAATTCCATGGTGTAATAAAGTGTATGTACGATGAATGCACCACAATATTTAATCTCCAGGCAATAAATGTTGATCAATTTTTAAATTAGCAAACAAAACAAAGCTTGCGTGGAACACCTAGTAATATTATTGATGGAGTCCTCACTCGAAACGATACCTAAGGAGCTATTGGGCGACCCAGTAATAATTAGGGATGCAAGGAGAATGCGTAGAGAACCAAGGTACTTGATTCTCGATAGAGCAAGACATCATAGTGCAATGATTAAATTAAGTAACGCTGAAAAGAGGGGTAGGCCCGATATTATCCACCAAGCGTTACTGACGATTCAGAGTAGTTTACTAGTACGTAATGGATTCATCAAGACTTACATACATACGATAGGTAATGTCATAATTGACGTGGATCCCGAAGTCAGGCCGCCTCGTAATTACAACAATTTCATAGGCCTTATGAGCCAATTATTTAAGGAGGGTAGGGTGCCGCCTGTGGGTAAACCCTTATTTAAGATATTAGGTGGTGATGTTAAGTATGTGTTTAATGCGGAGAGGCCTGATCGTAAGATTCTCCTTGATGATGTTAAGGGGAGGGAAATCACCATGGGTGATTTCATCAATTACTTAATGAGTTTCAGGGTGCCATTGATAATGATTGGTGGGTTTCCAAGAGGATCCTTTAGTGATGGCACCTACTCATTAGCTGATGATGTATTTAAGATTGGTAAGTACACGATGGATACCGCATCAATACTGTGTAGGATATTATCTTCCCTGGAGACTAGACTCGGCATTCTTATCTAACGCTGAAATACTTATTAATCTCTAAAGCCTGTTTTAGGGATAAGTGCCTACTCATGTGTGGTATTATTGGCATTACGTCTCTACAGGGCAACTTTAGGGAACCCATTGGTAAGGTGGTCAGGAGGTGCCTTGAGAGGTTGGAGTATAGGGGTTATGACTCTGTTGGTATAGCCGTAATTAAGGGCAGTAGTATAGAGGTTAGGAAGGGTAAGGGTAAGATTGCTGAGGTCAGCGTCAGGTTAAGCTTCGATGAGGTTGATGGGTTAACAGCCATTGGACACACCAGGTGGGCTACTCATGGTAAACCAAGCGATGAGAATGCACACCCACATACAGATTGCACGGGAAGAGTTGCCGTTGTTCATAATGGCATAATCTCGAACTTCTTAGAACTTAAGGAAGAATTGATCAGGAAAGGACACGTGTTTAGGAGTGAAACTGATACCGAGGTTTTGGCTCACTTGATAGAGGAGTATTTAAAGATGGGCTATAAACCATTTGATGCCTTCAAGGCTGCTCTTTCAAAAATACGTGGTGCCTACGCATTCGTTGTTGCCATGGCCCAGGAACCAAATAGACTGTATTTTGCAAGGAATACCTCACCGTTAGTTATCGGTATTGGCAATGGTGCCAACTTCATCGCCAGTGATATCCCAGCCTTTCTCGAGTTCACAAACACGGTCATTGTACTTAGAGATGGGGAGTATGGTTACATTGAGCCCGGCAAGGTCTATATCGAGAGGGATGGGTTACCCGTTAATGTGGAGGAGAGGATTAGGCTCATAAGTTGGACACCGGAGATGGCCAGTAAGGAGGGTTATCCGCACTTCATGCTTAAGGAAATACATGAGCAACCCATAGCAATCAACTCGACATTGGCGGGTATTGACGAGAAGGCATTTAATGAGGTAATTAACGCCATACTGAACTCCAGGAAGGTCTTCATCCTAGGTGCGGGTACTTCGTACCACGCCGGCCTCATTGGCGATTACCTATTCACCTCAATGCTGGGGCTTGACACGCATACTTTAATATCATCAGAGTACAAGAAGTACCTCAATTCCATTAGTGATGGGGATATAGCGATAGCAATTAGCCAGTCTGGTGAGACAATAGATACGTTAGTTGCCATTAGGGCATTTAGGGAGAGAGGTGCTAAGATAGTTGCTGTATCCAACGTGATCGATAGCGCAATACCTAGGGAGTCGAACTACGTAATATACACCAGAGCCGGTCCCGAGATTGGTGTTGCGGCCACGAAAACCTTCACGACACAACTCGTGGTACTAACAGTATTAGCCCTCAAAATGGGGATTGCCATGGGGAAGCTTACGAATAATGAGTATAGGGGCATGATGGATTTGCTCAATAAGGTGCCCAACCTAGTCCAGGGTGTAATGGCTAGCGTCGAAGGTAAAGTTAAGGCTCTTAGTGGATACATAAGCAGGAAACAGAGTGCGTATTACCTGAGTAGGGGTATTGGCGTCCCATTGAGTATGGAGGGTGCGTTAAAGTTGAAGGAGATAGCCTACATACATGCCGAGGCATACCCAGCCGGTGAGAGTAAGCATGGCCCAATAGCGCTGGTTGAGGGTGGGTATCCCGTTGTATTCTCGGTATTAGATGATGATAACGTGGATGCCTTGCTCGGCAATGTAATGGAGATGAAGGCTAGGGATGCGTACACAATAGGTTTAGTTCCTGAGAAGTACGTGGGCAAATTCAAGGAATTACTGAATGTAACCCTTGAGATGCCTAATATTGATTATAGGGTGGCCCCCATAGTGTATGTAGTCCCCATGCAGTTGCTTGCGTACTATACAGCGGTTGCTAAGGGCTATGATCCAGATAAACCAAGGAACTTGGCGAAGACCGTTACTGTAGAGTGATAGCCATGGGCTACTCAAGGGAAGTAATTGGTGTGGTATTAGGTGGCGGTAAAGGCACTAATATGGAGCCACTGACACCGCACCTTGAGAAATCACTCATTCGATTACTCGGAAAACCGTTAATTTATTACCCTATAAAGAACTTGGTGCAACTAGGACTGAAGAGGATGTACGTAATTTCCCGAAATCCCCAGAGAATAAGTAACGAGTTGGGACGTTACTTTGAGGGAGTTTCTTTAGAGAGTATTGGGCAAGGTGGTGATGATCTAAATAGCGCATTGAAAATGGTGAAGGAGGTTTCCGGTAAAGGTACCACATTAATATCGTTTGGTGACGTAGTGCTGCCTCAGGAAGCTTATGAATTAGCGTTGAATAGTCACGTAAATTCCGGGAAGGCTATAACCGTGCTTATGACACCATTGTCAGATTTACAGGGGTATTTCGAGGTTGAGGTGGTCGATGGTGTCGTGATTAACAAGGTTTCAACGCATAAATCTGGTTATGCGTGGACGGGAATACTCGTTACCGAGAGGGACTTCTTAAACTCACTTTATGAGCTAGATGGCGATATTAATGGTGCGTTAAGATTGTTTAGAGGCAATGTTAATGTCGCACTATGGAGCGGGTGGTTTGTTGATGTCAGCTATCCATGGGACCTACTATCAGCTATTAAGTATTTATTAAGTGACTTGAGTGAGGCTAGGGTTAGTAAGGATGCCGATATATCACCAAAGGCTATGGTCGAAGGTCCCGTAGTAATAGATGCCGGTGCAAAGGTGGATCATGGTGCAATAATTAGGGGGCCTGTGTACATCGGTAATGACGTTTATGTCGGTAATAATGCGATCATTAGGAACAATACATCGCTGGAGGAGGGCGCCGTTATAGGTGCTGACGCTGAGATAACGGAGTCACTCATTGGACGCAAAGCCACTGTAGGTAGGGGTTCATTCATAGGTAGCTCAATAATTGGTGATGAAAGCACAATAGAACCGGGTGTTGTTACACTAAACGTGTTACCCACCGGCGTTGAGGTGTCACACCTGTCGCCCGTTATTATTAAGGGTAAGCAGTTGGCAAAATTAGGCGCAATAGTTGGGCCGGGAACTAGGATAGGCGCCAACTCCGTAATATACCCAGGATCTATAGTTGAGGCAAATAAATACATACAACCACTTTCAATATTAAAGTAGCCCATTCATGATACACCTTGAGGTTTTTACATCAAGGAGGGATTACGTGTTAGCATTAGGTAAGGGCGTTGATGTAACGCCTAGGTGCGATTACATGCCTTGGTTATGGAACGCGTACGAGCTATTAGGCGTCACTGTCGATCAGTGTATTAATGATGAACCAATAATGAGGTATATAAGTATAAACCAGAGGCTACGAAGGGAGCGAAGCATAAAAGCCCTGCTTAATCTAAAGAACGAACTTACTAAGACTAGAGGTGAACTAAGGAAAAATTGCACCGATGAGCTGCTGTGTCTCTCAAATAGAATCTATGAATACTCAAGGGCGATAAATGCACTATATAGATACTACTTAAGGTTAAATGATCTAAGCCCCCTAGAAATCTCGAAACTATCGATCGCCCTCACCAGGTATAACTTACCTACCCTAGGTCTCGAGGTCTATGATGAGCTGCTTCGTTCGTCAACTCCCGATGAGCTGAAATACTTAACATTCTTGTCCATGCTTAATCCGATAGTATGGCCTACGCACATTACGGTAGATACGAAGGTACTACCTCACCTAAATTGGATCCTTGCGTACTTCGATGACCACTATCTAATACTCATCATTAGTTTGGGTAGGGCTTACGTTGTTAGTGATTTAAACATTAATATCAATGGTGGGAGGTCCGTACTCAGTAATGATTATGAGGTTAGGAGCGTATCTAATGATCACGTAATTGCTAGGATTGAGTCGAGAAATGGGCATGGATTACTATTCATTGGTAATTGGAGTGCTCACGCTATTGAATTCTCTCTAGATTTTAAGCCTAGAGAGGGCTCTGTTAAGGGTATGTTCCTTGATGTAAACCTAACTCAGCTAGTGCCTATCATAATTCCTCCGCGGGATTATCTCTCCATTAAATACAGCGTCTAGGAATTATTTGATTAAGCAACCCTTGGTGCCAGGTAAAATTGCAATGACCCTATTGCGAAATCCATTGTTAACTTCAGCGGCTTATTATTGTCAAACTCTATGGTGACCGTATCACTCACCTGCTTCATGGGTCTAACAAAGTCCAGTAATAACTCTATGGCGTATGTCGAGTTATGAGATCCCTGAACCGAGTATTCATAAAATACCTCATCACTGCTCGTGTATGTGGTTTCTAGAGCCTTACCACCCTCACCCTCAGCAATTATTGAGAACTTATCCTCATTAGCTACGAACTTCACGGAATCCGAGATCTCACCAGCAGCGCTTATTATGTCTAGAAATGCGTCCATGTCCATCCTAACCCTGACCGGGTACTCCAACTTGGGCTCCGGCACCTCCTCCTCCGCTATGTTAATTATTGGTATACCAAACCTTCTATAGAAACCACCCTCCTTACCCTTCTTGGTGTATATGGTTATGAAGAACTTGTTTTTACCCATGTCCACACCAAGCTCTACCTTATCTCTAGCTCCAATCCTCTTCAATATCTTCTTGACTAGGTCGAAGCTTATGCCTACCTTCAACTCCTTAGTGACGCTGTATTCCTCGAGACTTGAGCCTGGTATATTTAATATAATTAATGATACCTTGCTTGGATCTATCGACTTCATCTTAATACCTTCAGTATCAATCACGAAATTCGTTTCCTGGAGTAAATTGGCCAATGCCGTGAATACGTACCTAAACTCCTTGCCCTTGGGGAACATTATCCTATAGTACTCCTCAGACTCAACAACACCACCTCCCTCAGCACCGCCCGCTTCTCCACCTAACTCCTCACCCTCCTCCTCAGTAGCCTCCTCTGGCTCTTCGCTCTCCTCCTCACCCTCCCCAGGGCTCTCTTCCCTCTCTGGCTCCTCATCCTCAGGCATAGTTAATTAATCAAGGCATCCTAGTTTAAAAGGCTTTTATTGATCCAACCAGGGTAATTTTATTGCAAATATTGTCGCCACCTTAGCGACCTTTGGAAATAGAAATGCCCAGCAATAAGCCTAGCTTAAAATACCTCCTTGGGTAAGTAATTGGTGTAGTAATTAATGCCGTACCTAATCATGGGTATTGACGATATGGATGCGGAGGATGGTGGGTGTACAACGTACGTCATGTACTCATTCATAAAGTATTTGGTCAACGATGGTCTCGTAAATGACGTTATTGGGTTACCAAGGTTGACGAGGCTTAATCCATATGTCCCGTTTAAGACAAGGGGCAATGCTTCATTATCCATAATCCTTAGGGTAGATAGTGAGGATGCAGCCAGGGATTACGTTGAATTAATGCAGGTCATTGCCGACCAAATGGTGAGGAGAACAGGCAAAACCAGCCCTGGTATTGCATATATAGTTGTCGATGATTTAGAGAAAATGCCTGATAGATTGACCTGGTTTTATGGAAAAAGCGTTAGGGATGTTGTTAACATGGATCTCGCACAGAGGGTTTCTGAGAAGGTTGGCGCGAAATTAATCGGAGGTAGAGGTACCATCGGTGCGTTGGCGTCGATAGGGTTTGTACCGAGGGACGCTACATACGAATTCATAGCCTATAGGAACGAGGATTCCGAGAGACCAACCATTGATGCCCAGGACGTTACCACCTGGGATACAGCAACTAAACCATTCACATTCCTTAACATTGATGGGACTCACGTACTCATAGAGCCTCATGGACCTGATCCCGTGCTGTTCGGTGTTAGGGGTGATTCTCCATACCACGTGATATCCATGGGCAATTACCTGGCTAATAAGTACGGTGCCATTGGCTGGATTGTGTATTTAACGAACCAGGGTACGGATGAACATAGAACCCACTCGGGCAGGTATATACCTTACAGGAACGTGGATGTTATAGGGATTATAGTTAGTGTAAGTTTTGATGAGTATGGTCACGCGCACATTAAATTGGGTAATGGAATGAGTGCAATAGCATACAGGCACCTGGGTATTTCTAAGGAGCTATCAAATTGCGTTGGTTGTCTCGTAGACATATGGGGTGGTGTAAAGCCCGGTGAGGAGAACACAATCTATGTAGAGGGCATCAGGGTATTGCATGACAGGGAGATTGAGATTACAAACCCCAGGTGTCCGAGGTGTGGTGGTCCCATGGAATCTCTGGGAAGGGTGGGAATCTTGAGGTGCAAACGATGTGGGTTTAAGGATAAATTACCCAGGGTTATCTCGGCAAGGAATAGGTGGTTCCTCATCAATCCGAGGGAGAGCGAGTATAGGCACTTGATGAAGCCCATCGAGCGAGTTGGTCTTGAGGGTCTTGCTCTCTATATACCTAAACCACTTCTATGGGTTTATTGATTACTATAGAGAAAGGTTTTTAATAGGCTCATTTTACGATGTCCAAGAGGAATTATGAAGCTCGAAGCAACAATCGAAAGTAGAGTTATGAACACACTTAAGGTGACCCTAAACGCTAAGGGTAGTGAGTACGAGATTAAGATTCAGCGGTTAAGTCGGTTAGTTCGGCTTCGGAAATTAATGAATCTTGGACTTTAAACTTGTTAATAAATAGTCAAGGAACTCCGGCAACTCCTCCTCACGCACCCAAAGTTTTACAGGTAATTCAAGGTTCTCGTTATACTTATGCCTTATGCCGACGGGATACTCAACAACTTTCATGGCTGGTATATCGTTCTCAGAATCACCCATGTACATTATGGGACCCGTTATATTCATGAGCTCCTTAAGTTTGGTAACTGCATAGCCCTTATCGATTGGTGTACCTGGATATATATCGATGAATGGGTGACCCTTGTATTTGATGACCCTAAAGCCTAGGTCCTGGGCCCTCCTTATTACGCTCTCAAGGGCATCCTTATTTATTGAACCTTTACGTCTCCAATCAATACTTAAACCACTTATTAATATACCGGCATGTTTCACCTCTAAGTAAGCGTTCCTCAAGCTATCAATACCTTGGATTATTTCTATTAATTCCCTAAATTTATCCTGCCAGTTGTGTAAATCCTCATGAATGTAACGCACATCCCCAACCCTAATTTCAAACCCGTAAGTACACGCCCATGCCTTGGCGAAGTCGGTCCTTGGTATCAGGAAGTCACAATCCTTAGTACTAATTACTGCTATGGGTATGTACCTGCCTAATTCGACCAGTTTTTCGTAAACATTCGAGAGCGGTTTACTTAACTCCCTAGCAATATCTATTGGCGCTATCGTTCCATCATAATCTGTAAACACAGCCTCGACACTTCTTAACCAGTCAATCTCGAATTTCATACAGTCCCACAGAAAGTTGGCGCTAAATTAAGGTTTATTTTCCCGTTAAATGTTCGTGTATTGATGTACCTTGATAAGTATGAGGAGAGAATGTTACGTGGTGACTACGGGGACGTCATTGCAAAGGCAATGCAAGTCATTGTTAAGGTTGGTGAGGTATTAAAGGCGGATCGGCTTGTTGAGATAGAAACTGCGCATATCGCCGGTGTTTCATACCTAACAATAGGCGATCCAGGGCTTGAGTACCTCGAGGATTTAGCAGGATCTGGTGCTAGATTCCATGTATTCACTACTGTGAATCCCGTGGGTATCGATATTGCCAATAATTGGGGTATAGATGAGAAATTCGTAAGGAAGCAATGGGATATAATAAACGCACTCAGGTCCATGGGCGCAAGCCTATGGCTAACATGCGCACCCTACGAATACATGCGCCTAAGGCCTAGGACATACCATGCATGGGCTGAGTCTAATGCCGTAGCGTACATAAATGCTGTTTACGATGCATGGACAGAGAAACTTCCCGGACCTTTTGTGGTTTTATCGGCATTGGTTGGTAGGGTACCTAGGTATGGTCTTTACACAATCGAGAGTCGTATACCGACTCACGTGGTTAAGGTGAACCAGGATAAGGCTCTGGATAATCCATTAATTGCGGGACTCATTGGAAAGAGGATCGCTGAGATTGTTGGTGATGGAAAACCATACCTAATCATTAAATCCAACTCCAACGCAATAATTAAGCAGTTATTGGCTAGTTATGCAACGTACTCACCCCACGCGTTCATGATAATAGGCGATTTAACGCCGAATTACCGTAATTACTTGAGCATGGCAGATAAACCCGAGGTAATAGAATTAGATGTTTCGGAGGTGATGAAGGACGCCGTGGTTCGAGAGGGAGATTTCGATGCCGTATTCCTTGGATGCCCTCATTACGGTATTGAGGAGATCACTGCAGTTATAAACTACGTAGGTGGTAAAGGGTGGAGAAGAGCTACAAAGCCTGTTTACATAGCTACAACACCCTTTGTCCTAAAGCAGTTAGACCCTAACATAGTGAGTAAGTTAAGGGAGTCAAACATACACCTGGTTCTATCAACATGCCCTGTAGTCTCACCATTCCTAAAGAGCGTTGGTGTCAATAGGGTTTCTGTGGAGTCCGTGAAACAAATGTACTACTTACCTAAGATGGTTGGTATCAATTACGTGAGCTGCTACGGTATTGAATGCCTAGATGCTGTGTTCAACGGCTAGGATTATCATCATGAGACACGACATGATAAAGACAGAGCCCTAAAGGGAGGTAATGCATAAGTCTTTACTGAATGCTTAATGTGGTGCTTTTAAAAAGGAGCAATTGTACTATACTATTTAATGAAGAGGGTCGTTTCGTTTGATATAGATGGGGTCTTAGTAAACTCGGAGGATAGATTAAGGATGTGCATTAAGGGTGATAATGGGGTTGATTGGGATTGCTTTCTCGACTGCGATAAATTACCCCTTGATAAACCGAAGCCTAGGATCATTGAGTACCTAAACTTCATTAGGAGTAGGGGGTTTGCCATAATAATAGTCACGGGCAGGAGGGAGTCAATGAGGGAATGCACAATTAGGCAATTAAACTCCTTCGGTGTATATGGTTTCGAGGGCTTGTTCATGAGGCCTGATGGCAATACGGAACCCGACCCAATCTATAAATCACGGATGATACGGAACTTATTAAGGGAATTCCACATACTCGTGCACTTCGATGATAACCCAAACACAGTAAGTACATTATTAAATACAGGGATTGATGCCGTAGTCATATCATAATCGGGATGCTCATGGCTAGGATTGGTATATTGAAGGTAAGGGGTGCGATGCCTCATTACGAGGAGTTGCCATTCAACATTTATGTAGACAGACCAGGAATGATTAGGGATCTCGATGCGTTGATAATTCCGCCAGGCACACTGGTGGAGTCCAGGGTTTTAGAGAGGTATGGTTGGCTAGGTAGGGAGGTTTGGGATTTCGTTGAGAGGGGTGGTACCGTAGTTGGTGTTTGCTCGGGAGTTCAACTTCTCTCCAAGAGCATTAATCTCAACGTCAGGGGTTTACCTGGCTATGTTGAAGGACTTGGTGTGTTAAACATATCCCTTGAACCATTGATTGTCACAGGACCTGTTCTGGTTAAGGTAATTAATGAGTCATGGGCGACGAGGGGTCTCGTTAATACGGAATTGGGTGGTTGGCAAGCCCATACCTACGGCAAAATCAACGTATTAAACAACGACGTACAAATTGATGGGGTATCCACAATAACTAGGTACAACTATAGAAATGCTACGTTGGAAACACCTACCCTGGTGTCCTCAAGAAAGTATAGAGTGTTTGGTACGATGGTTCACGGAATCCTAGGCCCTAATTCGCCCATAAGTAAGAATCTATTTAATGAACTAGGCATTCACGATGAGCGTATAATTAGGGAATACTATAAATTAAGTGATGAGAGAGCTTGGGCGCCACGTGAGGATGCTCCAAGGATTCCAAGAATTATTACCGTGGCCTCCACAATGACGGGTGAGGGCAAGACATTACTGACCAGCGCACTGGTGCATTGCTTGAGTAGGGAGGGTTATTACGTGGGTGTTGCCAAGCTTGGTGGTGATATTAGGGATTTACACCCAAGCCTCTATGTGCTCAAGAGACCATTCAAACCCTGGATGAGCATAATGCTTAGGTGGGACGATAAGGCTTTAGGTTGGGTAGGGTGGCGTGAAGCCCTGAGCAATGCCGCAGGCTTAGGCCTTGATTACTTGGTGGTGGAGGGTGTGATGGGGTTATTAACGGGTAGCTCGAGGGATTCTGAAGATGTGTTTTCATCAACTATTGGCTTCATAAAGCAGGTAGGTACTGATGTTATATTGATTGCCTCAGCTGCTTATGATGGTGTGGAAGGCGCGATCTTCAGGTTGAGGTCTTACATTAAGGAATTGATGGGAATTGGTAGAAAACCAATCATTGCGGTATTGAATAATATGTATCATGGTACCCATGAAGATGAGGAGGTGGTTAGGTTTAGGAGGGAGCTGGAGGGCTTATCGATACGGTTAATGACTATAGATGCTTTGCCTATTTCCTCAAAGCCCGAGGAATTAATTGACCTGGGTGATTACGAGGAGGCTGCGGTTAAAATATCAGAGGAATCATTGTGTGAGCACCTAATAGGGTCGTTGGGTCAATCATAAATTCTATTGATAAGTAATCATTTATCCAGTGTATGATTATGTCAGGTATGATGTTGCCTGTAATGACATAAATAAACCCTGAAATTATGCCGTAAATGAGTATGTATGCTAGGATTGAAAGAAGGGACACCAGGTTGTTTATTCCGTACACCGCCAGGTAAACGGGTATGTGGGCTAGCGTGAAGTATACGGCACTCACGATTATCGCAGGTATTGCATTAATTATTGGCGATTTACCATAATCCCTAGGTAATAACCTATTTAGAATAAAACCTCTAAACACAACCTCCTCACTAATCGCTATTGGGTATAACGTGTATATGAGGGTAAGCATGTTAGGCAGTGAAATTCTGGGTATCACGGATAATGGTAACAACCCACTTATTAGGAACCAAGCCACTGCCAGGGTGATGACCGCAGGTATTGTCACTAAACCAAGGGTGGGTCTCCACGAGAAACCAAGCTCCCTACCCAAACCACGTAACCTACCTCTATGAATAATAATCAAAGCCGCAATTACCACATATAGGTATGGGGCTAGGTCACCAAGTAAGTATGTTGAGATGAGGCTCAGCGGGTTACTTAATGAACTAACTAGTGTTTGCGTTATTGATGTTGCTATGTCATATCCTCCCGTTGGTATGTAGGGCATGTAGGTTATGAACACAGGTATGACTATTGCTATTATCAATATTGTTGGCCAGATGATGTCGCCAAAATACCTACCCATCACCGCACGATAAGTGCTTGGCTTAAAATTCCTACTCTCAACATTAATCGCAATTAAGGCTTATATTCAATAATCAGTAGTACTGGTTGGGGTGGGGCGACGGCTTAATAAACCAAGTTGATACTAGATTAAAATGAGTAATGAAGGCTAGGGATATTGAGGAAGAGGAGGAGGAAGAGGAAGTTGAGGAGGAGGTTGAAGAATTGGAAGAGGAGGAAGAGGAGATCTCAATAAAGGCGGAAACACCACAAAATACGCCACCGTCAATCGTACTTGCCGTGACTTATGATGGGAAGGTTGGTAAGGCGTTGGTTAAGTTGTACGATCCCGTTAATGACCGGGTTTACTTCTGGTATGATAATACGGGCCATAAGCCATACCTACTCACTGACGTAAAACCTGAGGAATTAATTACTAAATTCACCAAGGTAATACTTCACCCTGGATTCAGCCATTTAGAGGCTGTGGAGAAATACGACGCATTGAATGATAGGAAGGTTATACTCACAAAGATTTGTGCTAAGGATCCGTTAAGTATTGGTGGCAAGGCTGATTCAATCAGGGAGTTATTACCAAAGACCTGGGAGTCGAGGATTAGGTATCACCTTTGCTACATATTCGATAATGAGATAATACCCGGCATGTTTTATAGAATTGAGGATGGAAAGTTAGTCCCGGTACCCATTGAGGTGCCTAGCGAGGTTGAGGATTTCGTTAAGAAGCTCTATGCTAACGACCCAGACTTCCTTGAGGAAGCCAGTAGGTGGATACCCCTGTTCCAGGCACCCGTACCGAGCATAAAGAGGTTATCGATCGATATAGAGGTATTCACACCACAGGAGAATAGGGTGCCCAATCCCAGGGAGGCTAATTACGAGATAATCTCGATAGGGTTGGCAGGTAGTGATGGCTTAAGGAAGGTACTCGTGCTTAGGAGACCTGGTATGGAATTGAGACCTGAGGATTTAGATGAGTTACTTTATGATGATGTTGAGGTTGAGTTCTTCAATAATGAATATGATATGCTTAGGGAGTTCTTCTCAATACTGCTTCAATACCCAATACTGATAACATTCAACGGTGATAATTTTGACCTACCGTATATATACCACAGAGCCTTAAAGCTGGGGTTTAAGAAGGAGGAGATACCAATCACCATTAGGAGGAATGAGGCTTCCATAGCCCTTGGCGTGCACATTGACCTATACAAGTTCTTCAACATAAGAGCAATCGAAGTTTACGCCTTTGGTGGTAAGTATAGGGGTTTGGATAGAACACTTGATACAATAGCCCATGCCATAGTTGGCATGTCAAAGTTGAGCAGGGAGAAAACAGTCTCCCAGATGACTTATGTCGAATTAATAAACTATAATTTCAGGGATGCATTCCTTGGGCTCTACCTAACCACCTACGACGATAACCTAGTACTGAGATTAATAATACTGATGTCCAGGATATCAAAGACACCACCAGACGACTTAGTGAGGAGCCAGATTTCTGCGTGGATAAGGAACATGCTTTATTACGAACATAGGAGGAGGGGGTGGCTAATACCTGAGAAGGAAGACATAATCAAGAACAAGGGCGAAGTGGCTACCAAGGCCATTATTAAGGGTAAGAAGTACGCAGGCGCCATAGTTCTTGACCCAATGCCCGGGATATACCCGAACGTCTACGTACTAGACTTCGCCAGCATGTACCCCTCAGTCATAAAGAGGTGGAACATATCGTATGAAACTGTCAAGTGCCCGGATGAGAAGGCAAAGAACAACAAGCCAATACCAGAACTACCCCATTGGGTATGCAACGATAGGAGGGGCTTGACTGCATTAATCGTGGGACTACTCAGGGATTTGAGGGCATATGTCTATAAGAGACTTGCTAAGACGGCACCTAGTGCCGTACTTAAGAGCTACTATAACGTAGTCCAAAGCGCATTGAAGGTTTTCATAAACGCATCCTACGGTGTCCTTGGCGCCGAAATATTCCAATTGTATTGTCCACCTGCCGCTGAGTTAACGACGGCACTTGCTAGGTATGTACTATCAAGAACCGTGCTTAAAGCCCTGGAGCTTGGGTTAGTACCCATATATGGCGATACGGATAGCCTCTTCATATGGAACCCAAGCGAGGAAAAGCTTAAGGAGTTGATTGATTGGGTTGAGAAGGAGTTCGGAATAGAAATTGAACTCGATAAGGTCTACAGGTTAATTGCCATGAGTGGAAGGAAGAAGAACTACGTTGGCATATTGAGTGATGGCGAACTGGACATAAAGGGCTTGGTTGGGAAGAAGCGCAATACGCCTGATTTCGCGAAGGACGCCTTCAATGATGTACTACGATTGCTCTCTGACATAAGAAGTCTTGATGATGTTAATAAGTCAATAGAGGAGGTTAGGGATAAGGTGAGGGATTACTATAGGAAACTACAGAGGAGGGAGATACCACTCAATAAGCTGGCAATAAGGACGGCCTTAACTAAACCCCTCGAGTCGTACACCAAGAACACACCGCAGCACGTGAAGGCCGCATTACAGCTTAAGAACTTGGGATATAAATTGGGGCCTGGTGACATAATAATATATGTAAAGACGACAGGTAAAGACGGTGTTAAACCAATACAGTTGGCTAGGATTGATGAGATAGACCCTAATAAGTACATTGAATACCTAAGGACGTCCCTGGAGCAGGTCCTTGACGCCTTTGGAATAGAGTTTGAGAGTATAATGGGTTCGTCGATAATCGATAATTACTCATCATGAAAGAAGTAAAATCAAGACAATCACTCCTCAAGGAACTCCTCGCCCTCTGGTGATAGTGATGAAAGTATGTTATTGATTACCTGGTTAATGATGTCATCGTTTATGTAGGGCATTATCACGACAAACTTGTCGGCCTCCATGTCCTCCCCCATCCACCTATTGCTGTATATTATCTCGTACGTGGGTATCTCAACCTCAGCCTTATTACCAACCCTCTTAACGCCGTATTTTTCCACCTTCTTATATAAATCCTTACTTAATGGCAGGTCAAGATTTATTGTTTGGGGAACCTTAAGAACGATGAAATCGGACTCCTCAGGGTTCCACCTATCCAACAACCTCTTAACGTAGTTCTTCACCGTATCCACAAGGTTGGCCTTCACAACCTCCTTATTGGCTATGCTCTCCCCCTCCACATACACAACGACATTCTCGCCCTCTTCAGGCATAACCCCTGTGGTTAATTCTGGGGCTTGATTAATAAAAATTGCGGACACGCCAATCAAGACACGCGGAGTCAGTAAATAGGGCCATCATTAACTTAGTCATCAAATTACGGACAACTCATGGGCCCCCACTTAATGACTTAACTACGACTAACAATCTCTCTACGGCTGTGACGTTAGTTAATACTGCCAGCAGTAGGAGCCCGTAAAATATTATGGATCCTAATTGAGTAATAATGTATATTATGAGTATGGCCAGAACAAGAAGCAACCTCTCCTCCCTCTCAAGAAGCCCAACACCAAGCATCCTAACGCCAAGCGCCTCTGCCCTAGCCCTGGCGTAACTAGTCATTAGGGAACCAAGTAACGCAAGCAATAGAAAGATAGTACCTAGGAAGCCTCCATCATGTATTAACCAGAGGTCAATTAGGGCTATGAAGTCGACATACCTATCCAACGTTGAATCAAGAAAGGCCCCTAGTTTAGATGTACGTCCCCAGTACCTCGCAACCAAGCCATCAAGCATATCGAAACCACTGGCCAGTATTAGTAATACTAGGGCTGTAATGTAAGCCCAATATACGTGCATCAACACAATAAGCGGTGTTGGGAAAGCTATTAGTAGGGATGAGACGGTTAGGATATTAGGGTTCCTAGGTAAAATCTTGATAAGGCCCTTTTCTAGGGCCCTCCTTCCAATCCTCTCTATCTCATCCTTAAGTTTGCCGAGAACCACAATCGACACCGCAACTAAATACATCCTTAAGTATTGTGGATATAAAATCCCTAGCCTTGAGCCACAACTCCACGGTCTCCGGTCTCAACCTGTACATCTTCGAATCACCACTCATGAAGGTTTCAACTAAGCCATCTCTTTCCATCTTGTAGAGGACTACGTAGACACCCACGTTCGTTATATCAATGTTAAAGCGGGTTTTGATCTCCCTTGCAATCTCATAACCATACATGGGCCTATCCATTAATAACCTAACCACGTAAATCCATAGATTCTCCTTGGTAAGCTTCGTCATGAGCCTCGCCAATGCCTTTTTACTCGCGGACATATCAGGGACTTAACCTGAGCGGAGAATTAATACTTTTTATGAGGTGGTGCTCATTCGTAGCATGCCGTGTTACATAAGCCAATAGAGAAAGGTTTAATAACCCATTGCTTACATAGTCTCGATGTCGCTAAAGGGGACTACATTCCTAGAAAGTGTGTTACAAACCCTAAAGAGGGCTATAGAGTTAGGAGGATATCCTCAGGAGGTCTATGAAATACTAAGTAGACCCCAGAGAATAATCACGGTAAACATACCAGTCAAGATGGATAACGGCAAGATCCAGGTTTTCACGGGCTATAGGGTACAGCATAACAACGCCCTAGGCCCATATAAGGGCGGTATAAGGTTCCACCCCGAGGTCACGCTCGATGAGGACATAGCACTGGCCACAGTAATGACGTTCAAGAACGCACTAAATGGCTTACCCTACGGTGGTGGTAAGGGTGCTATCGCAGTTGATCCTAAGAAGATCAGTAAGAGGGAGCTTGAGGAGCTGAGCAGGGGTTATGCCAGGGCATTGGCTCCATTCATAGGGCCCGAGACCGATATACCAGCCCCTGATGTTGGGACAGACCCACAAATAATGGCGTGGATGGTCGATGAGTATAGTAAAATAGCTGGGCGCAATGTACCTGGTGTATTCACAGCAAAGCCCGTTATCCTATGGGGCAACCCCGTTAGGGAATACTCAACAGGTTTTGGCGTTGCTGTATGGGCTAGGGAGGCCGCGAAGAAGCTGTGGGGTGGCATTGAGGGCAAGACCGTGGCTGTGCAGGGATTTGGCAACGTGGGCTACTGGGGAGCCTACTGGTTGATTAAGATGGGCGCTAAGGTTGTTGCTGTAACAGACAGCAAGGGCGGTGTCTATAACCCGAATGGTCTCGACCTAACGGCAGTTAAGGCAGTTAAGGATAAGACAGGCTCCGTCATTAATTATGACGCTCCTGGAACAAGGAAGGTAACGAATGAGGAAGTTCTGGAGCTGCCAGTTGATGTATTAGTGCCAGCAGCCCTGGAAAACGTGATACACAAGGGTAATGCCAATAACATAAAGGCAAAGCTCGTTGTTGAGGGTGCCAATGGACCAACAACAGCCGATGCAGAGCAGGTACTGCACAGGAAGGGTATTTGGGTGCTACCCGATCTAGCAGCCAACGCTGGCGGTGTCGTCATGTCCTACCTGGAGTGGGTTGAGAATCTACAATGGTACTTCTGGGATGAGGAGGAGACCAGAAATAGGCTGGAGAGGATACTCCTGGACACATTCAACAGGGTAATGATTAGATGGAGTAAGTTGGGTACGGACAACGTGACCATCAGGGAGGCAGCCTACGTAGAAGCCGTCGATAGGATATATAACGCGATGAAGGTTAGGGGTTGGATTTAGGATTAGGGTTCAGTAAGTCATAATTTTAAATAAGCCCAACCCTCATTTTCCCTTTTAACGATCTCCGCAACACCAGCATTAACGATGGTTACGCCATCAATTAAATCGCTTTCCTTAATGCCCCTATCCCTCATTGAGTTACGGCATGCAACAACAATGACGCCACGACTTATCAAATCTTTAATATCATCTTCAAAGGAGCTACCCTTAACGACAGCGCCTATGGCCGATTGATGAAAGACCACCTCAACGACAGCGTCAGGTATTTCATTAATTAGGTTCCTGCATGATTTTAGGGATTGTACTACGTTATTTATATCTGAGACCTGAATAACAACCTTCAGCACCACGATTCGGTTGGTGATGGTGAAGATAAAAAGATTACTAATTGTTTATTCCAAACCAATCCATCCCGCCCTAATGAAGATTACACCAAGAACCCTAAATGCCCATCCTTTTAATGGAGCTGATAGAATCCATGGTTCGTCATAGCTATTCAGTTAACCTTAATTAGCACATATTATTAATGCTATGATTTAATGAGTGCGGTGGACATAACACTACCTGGCTTTAACATCATGCATGACGTGAGAGGCAACACCTCAGGTGTCGTTATGTCCCTGGCAGGTAATCAATGGTTCGTAATTGATGAATTAACCAGGTACTTAAATAACCGTGGTTTTGAAGTATACATTGAAACCATACCGCCAGGACTTGTTAAGGAAAGGGCGATGGGGAGGGCGTTAAGGGTTGGCGACCTAGTAATTAACCTAAGACCTGAGATCGTGTCATTACCTCCACAAATGCTCTCTGGATTGAACATCACGGAATCCTTTGATTATGTGGAGAATGAATTAGCCATAGTTTACACGAACAAGGCCGTGAATGATTGGTGCGATTTAAGCAAGGTTAGAGCCGCAATACCAAACCCTGTTACTGAAGGCATTGGAGCGCTGTTCAGGGATTTATACAACGAATACTGCGGCGACTACCTAAACCTGGTTAGTAAGGGGTCGATTTACATAACGAAGATACACCACAGGGAAATACCGGAGCTCCTAAATCACGGCATAATAGACGCAGGGGTTGTATGGACCACAGAGGCAAAGTACTGGCGCTTCAACTACATCACGCCCAAGGTGAATAAAGTTGGTAGGCTGGCCTTCGCATTAATGCCATGGGCATCAGAAAAAGCCAAGGAACTATTCAAGGAACTACAGAGCAATGAAGTCAAGAAAATCTACGAAAAATACGGATTTAAGTGGGTAGGCAAAACATGAAGAAAAACTTATAACCAAAAACAAAAGAAACATAACGCCACCGTAGCTCAGCACGGTAGAGCGGCGGGCTGTTAACCCGTAGGTCCCGGGTTCAAATCCCGGCGGTGGCGCCAACGAATTTTATTCTATGTTCCTCGGGTTTGGGTTGGAAATTGTTTAACCCCCGTGGGTGTGAGTTTGTGGGACTAGAGCGTGGTTGTGCTTGATGTCTGTTTCTCCGCGTTTGTGCGTTGTCACATCGCCAACCCTCACCGCGGGTTTAAGTTACATGAATCAAATTATTCATGTAATTCACCAAAGCCTAAAGAAAGGCACTGAACCACTCCAATCTACCTTTCATGGGTAGGTAGGGTTAAAAAGCCCCGTGAGGTGAGGAGTTCAGCATGTTGTCCGTGTCCAGGACTTCGCTTGCAGTGGTTATCCTAGCCTTAGCGGTATTTTCGGTGGTTGTTTTGGCTTTGGTGCAGACACCTGTGGTGCCAAAGCCCTTCATGACTCTCCATGGTCTTGGTTATGAGGTTGATTATTACAGTGTATCGGCGTTTAATTACCCAGTCATTGTCTTCCGCGGATTCATGAATGGTGAGCCTGTGTTCTTCACTGTTAGCCTATTCGCGATGGCTCCCAACCACATTTACACGGTAGGTTATTACAGTGGTTATGGCTCTGTGGTGGTTAATTTGACTGGTTCGTTGGTTAGGTACATAGCCAGTAGGTGGGTTAGTGAGTTCAATGGTGCACTGAACCCATCACTAATAGCATTCATAACGTACGGAGAGGGTAACAAGACGTGGACAGTAATAACGGCGATACCGTACAAGCCGAGCTGGGTGGTAAGCCAGGAGCCAATTGAGATCACGGTGAACGCGAACTTCACGGCAGTGAGGCCTGTGATTGCGGTGCCAATGACAAAGCCAACAGGCACCACGCAGAGCAACTCGACAAATGGCCCTGGCAGCGACCCATTTGGTTATACATACGTGGGCAGTTGCATAGGCAATCCTTACGTTGCCTACCCACATCAATCGCCAACCGGTGATATCGTATGGGTTCTTGAGCAGTGCAGTGCGTTCGAGGGCCCAATACCGCTGTTGTTCGTGGGTTGGAGCCAAAACGCAATACAAAGCATAAGTGGCATCTTTATTAGCGGTATAACTGGCACGGCACAGTCGGGCTCAGGGCTATTCGGCACACTCAACGATAGCGGAAAC